>Ga0207428_10003500_pt1 | contig 15205 bp, 19 predicted proteins | sample RhiMethybrSRZTD1_FD_187600 | JGI IMG/M metagenome (GOLD analysis project Ga0207428, IMG submission 187600) | Populus rhizosphere microbial communities from Tennessee, USA - Rhizosphere MetaG P. TD hybrid SRZTD1 (SPAdes) (version 3) | ecosystem: Host-associated > Plants > Roots > Rhizosphere >...
TGCCGTCGCAGCCGGACCTGCTGGACGACGACGTCGACTGGGCGAACTACGATTCGCGCGGGCAGCTGGTCGTCGCGCGCAAGGGTGTCGTGACGATCTACGGGCTACGAACGCGGAAGCGCTTCGAGGCCGTGCACACCCTGGACTTCGAATCGGTGCGGCCGCGCGCGCGCGAGCGCGAACGCAAGTGAGCGGCTAGGATTGCGCGCCGTGGCGCTGGACGACATCAAGAACTTCCTCACCATCGACGCGCGCGTCGGGACCGCGGGGCAGCCGACCGAGGCGGAGCTGGCCGAGGTGGCGGCGGGCGGCTACCAGGCGGTCGTGAACCTCGGGTTGCTCAACCCCGAATATTGCCTGCCCGACGAGGCCGGCCTGGCGGCGTCGCTCGGGATGAAATACCGCCACCTGCCGGTCAACTTCGACGCGCCAGCGGTCGCGGACTTCGAGGCGTTCGTCGCCCAGATGGACGCCTGGGCGGGCGAGCGCGTGTTCGTCCACTGCGCCGCGAACTTCCGCGTCTCCAGCTTCATGGCCGTCTACGGCGAGATGCGTCTCGGCTGGGACCGCGACCGCGCCGACCGCCACGCCCGCACGTTCTGGGAACCAAACCGGACCTGGCAGGCCTTCGTCGACGACTGCCGGGCGCGCTTCGTCAAGTAGTCAAAAATTTGCGTAGTCGATCGGGCGGGCTGACCATCGTGATGTGGGGCCGAGTTTAGATCTGGCCATCCAGCAGTTCCTCGACCACTTGCGGGTCGAACGGGAGCTGACGCCGGCGACGGTCGAGGCCTACGGACGCGACCTGTCGCGGTTCGCGCACTTCGCCGCCGGACGCACTGTCGCCACCGCCGACGCGGTCCGCCCGATCGACATCCTCGATTTCCTCGTGTACCTGACGGAGAAGAAGATGTCCGCGCGGTCGCAGGCGCGCCGCCTGATCGCGCTGCGCCAGTTCTTCAAGTTCCTGAAGGCCGAGCGGATAGCCCCCGTCGATCCGACCGAAGACGTGGACCTGCCGCGCTTCGGGCGCAAGCTGCCCGACTACCTGACGGTCGACGAGATCGACCGCCTGATGGTCGCGCCCGACCGCCGCACGCCGCGCGGGGCGCGCGACGCCGCGATGCTGGAGTTGCTCTACGCGACGGGCCTGCGCGTGTCGGAGCTGGTCAAGATGCGGCTGCGCGACGTCAACTTCGACGCCGGTTATCTGATCACGTTCGGCAAGGGCCGCAAGGAGCGCCTGGTCCCCGTCGGCGAGCAAGCGCTGGCGTCGGTGCGCGCCTACGTCGAGGAGGCGCGCGGCGCCAGCCTGCGCGGCAAGGCGCTGGACACGCTGTTCATCACGCACCACGGCCGCGCGATGACGCGGCAGGGGTTCTGGAAGCTGCTCGGCCGCTACGCGGTTGCGGCCGGGATTCGCAAGCGGATCTCGCCCCACAAGCTGCGGCATTCGTTCGCCACGCATCTGGTCGAACGCGGCGCCGATCTGCGCGCCGTGCAGGCGATGCTCGGCCACGCCGATATCGGCACGACCGAGATCTACACGCACGTCTCGCGCGGCCACCTCCGCTCCGTCTACGACCGCTTCCACCCCCGCGCCTAGATGTCCCCTCTCCCGCTTGCGGGAGAGGGGTTGGGGTGAGGGCAAGCCGCTCTAGGCAGCGCGCGCGGGGGACATCACCAGTTCCCCCGCAGGTACGCTCTCAGCTCCCAGCGCCGCCCCGTCACGTGGTCGACGACGGTCCCGTCCTGGCACCGTATGGTGCGGCGCTTGTCGCCGCCCATGCCGGACCCGAGCTGGTCGCGCCGCTCCCGCGCGCGCTCGGCGTGTGCGCGCTCCTGTTCGCGGGCCCACAGCTTGGCGCGCATCAGCGCCAGCGCCGCGATCCGGTTGTGCTGTTGCGAGCGCGACGTCTCGCAGCGCACCTGCAAGCCGGTCGGGCGGTGCGTCAGCAGCACCGTCGATTCGGTCTTGTTGCGCGCCTGTCCGCCGGGGCCGGTGCCCCGGCAGGTCGACCAGTCGAGGTCGCCGTCGGGAATGCGGACGTCGACGTCGGCCTGCTCGGGCAACACGGCCACGGTGATCGTGCTGGTATGCACGCGCCCGCGCTTCTCGCTCGGGGGGACGCGTTGCCAGCCCGCTAAAGATGCGGACGGGAGGAAGCGGGGCCGGTCGCAAGCGCCAACATGACGGGCAACAGTGTAGGGGGGAGGCCCCGATGCCGCAACCGAAGGAAGCGCTCATTTGACAGTCCCGCGGGCGGCGCACATGCTTTTGGCCCTCTAAGGAGCGAAACATGGACGAGCGCGCGACGCGGGTGAGGGAAATTCTGGGGTTGCGGCGGGGGCCCATCAAGATCGGCTTTCTCGACGCGCCGCCACCCTTGGCCCGCTGGTCGGGGCCGCCGGTCGCCGCCGGCTGTGTGTTCTGGGATCGCGCGATGGAGGGCAAGAGCTTCTACACGTTGCCCGCCGACCACTGGAACTGCGCCGTCGGCAGCCACACCCACAAGATCGGGTTGCCGGCCGATCGCGGCAACGAGCTGGACGACACCATCGGCTTCATGATCGAGACGCGTTATCTGGACGCCGCCGAGGTGGCCAACATTCCCACGCTGGAGCGCGCGCCGGCGGCCGTCGCCTACGCGCCCGCGACCAGCGAGGCGTTCAAGGCGGACGTCGTGCTGCTGGCGCTGACGCCCGCGCAGTCGACGCTGGTGTTCGAGGCTGCCCTGAAGGCGGGCATCGCGCGCGGCTCCGCGAGCGCGACCAGCCGCCCCAGCTGCGCGATCCTGCCGGCGTCGGCCAGGACCGAGGTCGTCGCGATCTCGTTCGGCTGCCGCGGCAACCGGACGTTCACCACGGTGGGCGACGACGAGATGTACGTCGCCATTCCCGGCCCGCGCTGGGACGACTTCGTCGATCGTCTGATCGAGGTGCAGCGCTCGAACCTGACGATGGGGAACTACTACCAGGCGCAGGCGGCGAAGTTCTCCGCGCCGAAGTAGCAGGCGCGGGATCTTGATGACGGAGGCGCCGGTCCTCTCGGCGGAGGCGGTGCGGGCGGCGGCGCGCGGCGCCCGCTTCTCGCTGGTCGGCCTCGCGCGCGCGGCGCCCCTGGATCCGCGGCCGCTCGAGAGCTGGCTGGCGGCGGGCTACGCCGCCGACATGACCTGGATGGCGCGCCGGCTGCCCGAGCGGCTGGATCCGACCGCGGTGCTCGCGGGCGCGCAGACCGTGATCGCGCTGGCGATCGCCTACCACCGCCCGGCCGGCGAGACGGGCCCGATCGCCCGCTACGCCCGCGGCCGCGACTACCACTACGCCCACCGCGACCGGATGAAGGACCTGCGCAAGCGCCTGCTCGCCCTCGACCCGACGCTGGAGACGTACGCGTCCGTCGACACGGGCGTCGCCATGGAGAAGCCCTGGGCCGAGCGGGCGGGGCTGGGCTGGATCGGCAAGAACGGCTGCCTCATCAACCCCCGGCTCGGGTCGTGGCTGACCCTGTCGGTCATGTTCGTCGACCGCGCGGTCGACGGCTACGACGCGCCCGCCGAGCAGCGTTGCGGCGACTGCACCCTCTGCCTCGGCGCCTGTCCCACCGGCGCGTTCGCGGCGCCCGGCGTGGTCGACGCGCGCCGCTGCATCGCCTACCACAGCATCGAGCACCAGGATGTGGTGCCGCCGCCGGTGCGGGAAGGCTTCGGCGGCCGGATCTTCGGCTGCGACGTCTGCCAGGAAGTCTGCCCCTGGAATCACCGGCCCCAGCCCGAGGGTGACAGCCGGTTCGCGCCGCGTCCGCTGTCGGCGCTGGCGCCCGCCGAGGTCGCCGCGCTGGCGCCCGAAGAGTTCGAACGGCTGGCGGCCGGCATGGCGGTGGCCCGCGCGCGCTACCACGGCATGCGCCGGAACGCGCTGTACGCGATCGGCAGCGCCCGCGACGGGGCGGCCCGGGGCGTGGTGGAACGTCTGGTCGACGACGGCGACGCGAGCGTGCGCGACGCGGCCGCCTGGGCCCTGCAACGGCTCGGTCAAGACCGCTCGTGAGCCCTTGTGACCGCCGCTGGGTGCGCTACGATCGGCCAAAGATCTCGCGTCGGGGAGGGACGGCTTTGCCGGCCCGAGCCGTTCGCGGGGGGTTTGGGACCCTCCCAGGGTCCCGAGGTATCGATGGCCGGGAAGCCGAAAGACGGGGATAGGGATCGCGACGTCGGGACGCTCACCCGCCCCGCGGAGACGCCCGAAACCGTCACGAAGCGGAAGCTCGAGCGGCCGCCGCTGTACGATGTGCTGCTGCACAATGACGACTACACGACACAGGAATTCGTGGTTTACGTGCTGATGAAGTATTTCCAACACGACGGCGTGACCGCCCGGAAGATCATGCTCCACGTCCACACCCGCGGAATCGGGGTCGCCGGCGTCTACCCGTTCGAGGTCGCTGAGACCAAGGCGCACCAGGTGGTGCAATTCGCGCGGGAAAACGAGATGCCGTTGCAGGCGTCGCTGCGCAAGAGCCAGGAGGAGGGCTGATGCTGACGCCCGAGCTTGAAACCGCGATTCGAAACTCGCTGGACGACGCGACCCGCCGGGGTCACGAGTTCGCCGCGCTCGAGCACCTGCTGCTCGCGCTGATGGGCGACGAGAAGACCGCCGAGGTGGTCAAGCACTGTGGCGGGTCGGTGTCGCGCCTCAGCGGCAAGCTGGAGGCGTTCCTGGAATCGGAGCTCAAGCCGCTGCCCGAATCGGAGCGCGAGCGATCGCAGCCGACGCTGGCGTTCGCGCGCGTGATCCAGCGCGCGGTCAACCACGTGCTCGGCGCCGGCAAGGCGCAGGCCTCGGGGGCGAACGTGCTGGTGGCGATGTTCTCGGAGCCCGATTCGTACGCCGTCACGTTCCTGAAGGAAGAGGGGATCACGCGGCTGGACGTGGTCAGCTACATCTCGCACGGCATCTCGAAGCTGCTGCCGGCCAAGACCACCGGTCTGCCGGGGCAGGGCGGCGCCCATCCGATGGGCGACGACGAGGACGAAGAGGCGCCCGTCGACCCGCTGGCCAAATACGCGGTCAACCTGAACGAGCGGGCGCGCGCAGGCGAGATCGATCCGCTCATCGGGCGCGGACCCCAGATCGAACGGGCGCTGCACGTGCTGGCGCGGCGCCGCAAGAACAACCCGCTGTTCATCGGCGACGCGGGGGTGGGCAAGACCGCGATCGTCGAGGGGCTGGCGCGCCGTATCGAGCTGGGCGAGGCGCCGGCGGCGCTCGCCGGCGCGGTCATTTACGCGCTGGACATGGGATCGATGGTGGCAGGGACGCGCTACCGCGGCGACTTCGAGGAGCGGTTCAAGGCGGTGATCGCGGCGCTGCAGGAGCAGGAGAACGCGATCGTCTTCATCGACGAGCTGCACACGATCGTCGGCGCCGGCGCGGCGTCGGGCGGCGCGATGGACGCGTCGAACCTGATCAAGCCGGCGCTCGCGAACGGCAAGCTGCGCTGCATCGGCACGACGACGCACAAGGAATACCGCAGCTACATCGAGAAGGACCGCGCGCTGGCGCGGCGGTTCCAGCCGATCGAGGTCGAGGAGCCGTCGATCGAGGAGACGGTCAAGGTCCTGCAGGGGCTGCGCCCCCGCTACGAGGAGTTCCACGGCGTCGGCTACACGGACGACGCGCTGCAGGCGGCGGCGGACCTGTCGTCGCGCTACCTGAACGACCGCCGGCTTCCCGACAAGGCGATCGACCTGATCGATGAGGCGGGCGCGGCGGCCAAGCTGAAGGACAAGGCCGGGCGCAAGCCCGGGGCGAGCAAGCGGCGCGTCGGCAGCAAGGAGATCGAAACCGTCATCGCCACGATGGCGCGCATCCCGCCGAAGCGGGTCGCGGCCGACGATCGCAAGCGGCTGCAGGATCTGGAGGGCGACCTGCGCGCCAAGATCTTCGGTCAGGACGCGGCGGTCGCGCGCGTGGCGCAGGCGATCAAGATGAACCGCGCGGGGCTGGGGCAGCCGGAGCGGCCGATCGGCTGCTTCCTGTTCGCCGGGCCCACGGGCGTCGGGAAGACGGAGCTCGCCAAGCAGCTCGCCGAGATCCTCGGCGTCGGCTTCATCCGGTTCGACATGTCGGAGTACATGGAGCGGCACACGGTGTCGCGCCTCATCGGCGCGCCGCCCGGCTATGTCGGCTTCGACCAGGGGGGCCTGCTGACCGACGCGATCCACCAGACCCCACACGCGGTGCTGCTGCTCGACGAGATCGAGAAGGCGCACCAGGATCTGTTCAACCTGCTTCTACAAGTCATGGACCACGGCGCGCTGACGGACAACAACGGGCGCAAGTCCGACTTCCGCCACGTCGTGCTGATCATGACCAGCAACGTCGGGGCGCGCGAACTGTCGCGGCACATGCCCGGCTTCGGCGTCGGCGGGGCCGACCGGCTGGGCGACACCGACGAGGCGTACAAGCGCATGTTCTCGCCCGAGTTCCGCAACCGGCTGGACGCCAAGGTCGACTTCGCGCCCCTGGATCCGGCGGTCATGGGCCGCATCGTCGACAAGTTCGTCGCCGAGCTGGCGGCGCAGCTGGGCGAGCGCAAGGTGAAGATCGAGCTCTCGGACGCCGCGCGCGTTTATCTCGGCCGCAAGGGCTACGACCCGCTGAACGGCGCGCGCCCGCTCTCGCGCGTGATCGCCGACGAGGTGAAGCGCCCGCTCACCGACGAGCTGCTGTTCGGCAAGCTGGCCAGCGGTGGCACCGTCCGCGTCGACGCGGACGGCGAGAAGCTGAGTTTCAGCTTCTCGTAGGGTTCGCCTGGGGCAGCGCTACTGCACCCAGATCACGCCGTTCATGAACTCGCTGCTGTCCGAGCCGTGGAACGTGCAGAAGTACGCGTAGAAGCCGGGATTCGGGAACGTGAACGCCTTGCTCATGCCGGTGGTCGTTGCCGTGATCGGGTTGCCGGTCACCGTTCCGCGCAGCGTGGACGGCGCGAGGTTGTGGAAGGCGAAGTTGTCGCCCATGAACGTCACCGTCGCGCCGGTCGATACCTTCAAGCACTTCGGGGCGTAGTTGCTGCCGGGGTCGGTTCCCCCGAACGTGATCGTGTTTCCGCTCGAGCTGTAGCTGGATTCTTCGGGGCAGGGGATCATCGCCATGAAGGTCGCGCCGGTGCCGCCGGTGCCGGTCGTGCCGCCGCCGCCGCCGGTGCCGGTCGTGCCGCCGCCGCCGCCGCCGGTGCCGCCCGTGCTGCCGCCGGTGCCGGGGGTGCTGCTGGTGCCGTCGCCGCTGCAGCCAATCGTCACCGAGGCCGCGAGCAAGATTCCGAAAGTCAGGCGTGAAAGAAAGGTCATCGCATCTCCGTTTTTCATGTTGGTTAGGGGAGGGTTGTCTGTCGTGTCACCCAGACGACGCCCGACATCGCGGCGCCGTTGTCCGACGGGTTGTGGACGTCGCAAAAGTACGCGAAGAAGCCGGGCGTCGAGAACGTGAATATCTTGCTGGTGCCCGCGCTGGTGCTGGTGATCGGGTTTCCGGACTGCGCGCCGCGGAGCGCGGACGGCTCCAGCGGATGCGCGACGAAGTCCCCGGTGAACGTGACCTCGAGGCCGGCGCCACCGGTCGCGGGCAGCGTCAAGGACAGGCACTTGGGCGCATAGGCGTAGGCACCGTTGATCAGCCCGAAGTCGACCGTGTTCCCCATCGTGTAGTCGCTCGGGTTCGGGCAAGGGGCGATCGCCATGAAACCCGGCGTGCCGGCCGCGCCACCGCTGCCCCCCCCGCCGCCGTTTCCGCTCGAGCCCGCCGCCCCCGGGTTTCCGGTCCCGTTGCCGCCGTCATCCTTGCAGCCAACCGCCACGAGGACGGCGACGACCAGACTGCCAGCGACGAGAAACGGGCGGGTCACGGCCCGGACGATATCAGCCCGGGGGCATCGCGCAAGCGCCGGCGGGCGGCGAGCACGACCGCCAGCGGCGCCAGCTGGCCGATCGCGGCCAGGAGGAACAACAACCTGGAACCGTAAGCGTCGTAGACCCGGCCGGTGATCGCGTTGCCGATCGCGCCGCCCAGGTTGATCGATATGACCAGCAACGCCTGGCCGGTGGCGCGCAACGACGCCGGAACGGTCGCGGCGATCAGCGCGATCGCCGCGCTCCAGAACATCCCGAAGGTCATGCCGTGCAGCGCCTGCAGGGCGATCAGCGCGCCGGGCGCCCGCAGGCCCGCGATCGCGAGCCAGCGCACGACGCTGACGGCGAACGCCACCGCCAGCAGCGTTTCCAGCCGGAAGCGGGCCTGCAGCTTGTGGAACGTCATCAGGACGAACACCTCCATGACGACGCCGGTCGAATAGGCCAGGCCCCACGACACGGGCGGCAGGCCGAGATCGTGCAGGAAGACGCCGAAGTAGACGTTGTAGGGGCCCAGGCAGATCCAGTGCAGCGCCGCGATCACCAGCAGCACGCGCAGGCGCGGGTCGGCCAGCAGCGCCTTGACGTCGGCGGCGCGCGGGCGCGTGGATGGCTCGCCCGCGCCGCGCAGCCGTAACGCCGCCGCGAACGCGCAGCCCAGCGCCAGCCACATCGCGAGCGGGACCAGCCGATCGGCCGCGCGGCCGCGCGCGGACAGCAGCGCGCCGACCAGCACCGCGGCGATGACGTACCCGACCGAGCCCCACAGCCGCATCCGCCCGTACACCGCGCCGGCGCGCACGCGCGCGACGGCCAGCGCGTCGGCCAGGCCGCCCACCGCCACGGCGAACATCGCGTACAGCGCCCAGCTCGCCAGGATGGCGGCGAAGCTGCGGGCGAACAGCATCGGCACGAAGCAGAGCCAGGCGCCGCCCACCACGATGCGCAGGATGCGCGCGTGACGATGGGTGCGGTCGGCCAGGTACGCCCAGGCGAGCGGCACGACCATCGCGAACAGCGGCGGCACCGCGAACACCGTCGAGATCTCGCGCCCGGACAGGCCCAGCTCGCGCAGGTACGCGGGCAGGAACGTCATGTAGACGCCGACCGCCTGGAAGGAGAAGAAGTAGAAGACTTCGAGCAGGGGTCAGATGTCCCGGAAGTCGCGGCTGCGGTCGAGCATCCACGCCAGCCACGCGATGCCCAGCACCTGGCCCAGCGACGGACGCGCGATCGGCGCGGCGGCGCGGAGCTTGGCGGTCGGGAACAGGCCGAACGCGTTGCGCAGCCGCTGGATGCGCCCCTCGTCGATCGCCCCGCGCGCGGTCAGGCGGGCGCCGTGCTCGCCGCGCACGGCCTTGATCGTGGCGCGCGCGACCGCCGGCTGTGACGCGATGATCTCGCGGATCGCGCGCAGCAGCGCCGGTGGGACCCGCCCCCGGATCACCAGCGCCCGGCCGTCACGGACCGAGACGCAGAAGATCTCACCCGAGCGCACCGCGAAGAACACCACCAGCACCACCACCGCCACCACGATCCACGGCGTCATCAACGTCATCATACCAGGCTACTCGTCGTTGTCGCCGCCGGCCGAGCCGGCGCGAAACGGCGAGTGTTCGTCGTAATAACGCGCCTCCTCGGCGACCGCGACGGCCTCGCGCTCGATGAACGACGCGACCGCGTCGGCGAGGGCGGGGTGGCGAATCCAGTGGGCGCTGTGCGTGAACGCGGGCGCCAGGCCGCGCTTCAGCTTGTGCTCTCCCTGCGCGCCGGCCTCGAACAGCGTGTAGCGGCGCTCGATCGCGCGTTCGATCAGCTGGTAGTAGCAGAGCTCGAAGTGCAGCATCTGGTAGTCCTCGAGGCAGCCCCAGTAACGGCCATAGAGGTGCGTCCCCTTCTCGAAGTTGATGGTGCCGGCGACGGGCTCGGCGCCCTGATATGCCAGCGTCGCCACCAGCCGGTGCGACAGCGTCGCGCGCGCCACCTCGAAAAATCTTTCGCTGAGGTACGGGATGCCGCCATGCCGCGCGATGTTGGCCAGGTAGAACGCGTGCAGCGCTCGCCAGTCGCTCGGCTCCAGCTCGCCGCCTGCCGCCGTGCGAAGGCGAAGGCCGTGCGCCGCGGCCGCCTGGCGTTCCTTACGCACCTGCTTGCGGTTTCGCGACCGGAACGTCGTCAGGTAGTCGTCGAAGCTCTCGAACGGGCGTTCGGCGCGGTTGTGCCAGTGAAACTGCATGGACAGGCGCGGCAGGTACTGGTGCCGGGCGAGCAGGCCCTTCTCCGCCTCCGTGCAGAACAGAAAATGCACGGAGGAGACGCGCTCGTCGTCGGCGAGCTGCCGGACCCCGCGCAGCAGCGCGGCGGTCACCGCCGCCGGGTCGGCCTCGGGGTGGACGGGCAGCCGCTGGCCGGTGACCGGCGTGAACGGGATCGCCGCGACCAGCTTCGGGTAGTAGCGCACGCCGGCGCCGTGCGCGGCGTTCGCCCAGCCCCAGTCGAAGATGAACTCGCCGTAGCTGTTGGTCTTGAGGTAAAGCGGGACCGCGCCCACCACCCGCCCGCCGTCGCGCGCGATCACCAGGCGCGGCACGCAGCCGGCGCGCGGCCCGACGCTGCCAGACGCCTCCAGCGCCGCCAGGAAGGCGTGCTCGAGAAACGGGTCGCCGTCGCCCGCCAGCCGGTCCCAGTCCGCGGCGTCGACGTCGGTGATGCGTTCGACGATCTGAAAGTCGATGGATGAAGACTAGCCGCTATCCCACGAAGCGCTACAGTGCACGCACACGATGACCGGGCCCTTCGGCGATCTGCTCGCGGGTGTCTCCAGGCTGTTCGCAAAGGGCGGCCTGTGGCTGGGCGTGGCCATCTCGCTGGTGCTCGCGATCGGCAGCATCGTGCTGGTGGTCTTGATCGTGATCAGCTGGCCCGCCGATCACTTCAAGCCACGTGGCGAGCGCGGCGAAAGCGAGCGGCCCCGGCTCCACGTGCTCGCGGTCATCGGCAAGAACGTGGCCGGCGTCGTGCTCGTTCTGCTCGGACTGGTGATGGCGCTGCCCGGGATTCCCGGTCAAGGGATCCTGACGATCATCGTCGGCATCACGTTGATCGACTTCCCCGGCAAGCGCGCCCTCGAATGCCGGCTGATCGGGCGCCCGTCCATCCTGCGCAGCATCAACCGGCTGCGCGCGCGCTTCGACCGCGCCCCGCTCGAGATGGAGTAACGGGCCGGCTACGGCGCGCGGGCGGCGACACACGCGTCGCACGGGCACTTCGCGCGCAGATCGCGGAAGTTGTAGATGCCGCTCGTGTGGCCGTCGCTCCAGTCGATCGCGATCGCGTATTGGCCGACCAGGTTGATCCCCTTGGCACGGACGTTTTCGGGGACGGTCGTCGGTTCCAGCAGCGGGCGGCCGGACGTCTCCTCGATGCACATCGCGCAGCGACAGGCGAGGCGCAGATCGCGCGCCTTGTATTTGGTCTCGTGGCCGTCAGCCCACTTGATCGTGATGGTCGATCGCAGCAGGCCGACGATCTCGTCGGGCATCGGCATGGCGGCGGCCCTATCCTTTGCCCGCGCGCCTGCGCCGCAGCAACAGTTTCATCAGCGGCGCGGTGTGCAGCGCCTGGGTGAAGCCGCCCTCGTCGATCAGCGTCTCGATCTCATCGACCGGGACGAGGTGAACGCGGATGTCCTCGCTCTCCTCGGGCGATGCCGGCCCCGCGGTCACGCCCTCGGCCAGGAACGTGTACGTCAGGTTGTTCTGGAGGGCGGGGTTCGCCGACAGCGTCATCCAGGGAGACCAGGTGCCGCCGCTGTAGCCGGTCTCCTCCAGCAGCTCGCGGCGCGCCGCCAACTCCAGCGACGTGTCGCCCGGATCGGTCGCGCCGGCGGGGATCTCGAAGTGCACGCCGCCGATGCCGTGACGGTACTGCCGGATCAACACCACCTGCTCGTCCGCCGTGACGGCGACGACGTTGACCCAGGGCGGGTATTCGCTGATCCAGTACTTCGGGATGATCGTCCCGCTCGGGAGCTGCACGCGATCGACGCGCACCGTGTACCAGGGCTCGCGGGCCAGATATTCGCTGGTCAACACGGTCCACGCGCCGGGATCGTCGTCGAACTTCACGAGGTGGAATCTATCAGGGCGCGCGCGCGCATGAACACGGATCGCATCATCGGCGGCGTCAGCTTGCCCGTGTTGGTGTTCTGGCGGCTCGGGTGGTAGCTGCCGAGCAAGATCGGCAGGCCGGCCCCGAGGCGGGCCTCGCTGCCGTGGGCGAAGGCGGGGCGGGGCCGCGGGCGTACGCCGTGCCGCTCGGCGACGTACGCCAGGTACGCGTCGTGGCCGATCTTGCCCAGCGCGACCACGACGCGCACGCGGGGCAGGGCGGCGACCTCGGCGGCCAGGTGGCGCCGGCAGCGGGCGATCTCCTCGGGCAGCGGCTTGTTGTCGGGGGGCGCGCAGCGCACGGCGGCCAGGATGTAGGCGTCGCGCAGGGTCAGCCCGTCGTCCGCGCGGCGCGACGTGGCGATGTTCGCGAAGCCCGCGGCGTGAAGCGCGGCCGCGAGGAAGTCGCCCGAGCCGTCGCCGGTGAACACGCGCCCGGTGCGGTTCGCGCCGTGCGCCGCCGGCGCCAGCCCGACCAGCAGAAGGCGCGCGTCCGGGTCGCCGAAGCCGGGCACCGGCCGGCCCCAGTACGTGTCGTCGCGGTGCGCCGCCTTCTTCTCGCGCGCAATGCGGGCGCAGTAGCGGCGCAGGCGCGGGCAGTCATCACAGGCGACGATCGCCGCGTGGACGCCGGCGAGGCTCACTTTCCCTTTTCGATCGGGTATGCGGCCTCGCGCCAGGCACGGATGCCGCCGTCCATCGACTCGACGTTGGTGTAGCCCATCCTCTGCAGGTTGTCCGCCGCCAGCGCCGAGCGGAAGCCGCCGCCGCAGTAGAGGACGATCGGCTCGTCTTTGCCGGGGATCAGCGTCTCGACGTCGCGCTCCAGCACGCCACGGCCGATGTGGCGCGCGCCGGCGATGCGGTCGACCGCGAACTCGCCGTCCTCGCGCACATCGACGAGGTGGAAGCGCTCCCCGCGGTCGAGCCGGGCGCGGACGGCAGCGATTCCGCACTCCCGGATTCGCTGGCGGGCGTCGCCCACCAGGGCGAGGAAGCCGGGACTGTGCTTCATGCGGCGCAACATAGTCTATATTTGTCCCAAGTCAGCAGTGGCCGAGCGCAAGGATTACTACGAAGTGTTGGGTGTCGACCGCGGCGTCGACGCTGCGGAGCTCAAGCGCGCCTATCGCAAGCTCGCGATGGAGCTGCACCCGGACCGCAATCCGGGCGACGCGGTGTCGGAGTCGAAGTTCAAGGAAGCGTCGGAGGCGTACCAGGTGCTGTCCGATCCGGACAAGCGCGCGCGCTACGACCGCTTCGGCCACGCCGGCCCCGCCGCCGGATTCGGCGGCGGGTTTCACGACGTCCACGACATCTTCTCGGCGTTCGGCGACATCTTCGGCGACATCTTCGGCGGCGGCCGCGGCGGTGGTGGCGGCCGCGCCGCGACGCGCGGTTCGGACATCGAGGTGCGCCTGACGATGACGCTGGAGGAAGCGTTCGCGGGCGCCGACAAAGAGGTCAAGGTCCTGCGGCGCACGCGCTGCGGCAAGTGCGGCGGGACCGGCGCGGCGGCGGGCTCGTCGCCCGAGACCTGCCAGCACTGCGGCGGCCGCGGCCAGGTGATGCACTCGCAGGGCTTCCTGATGATCTCGACGACCTGCCCCGTGTGCCGCGGCGAGGGGCGCGTCATCCGCAAGCCGTGCGGCAACTGCGACGGCAGCGGTCTGGAGCACCAGGAAGACACGTTGCAGGTCAGCATCCCGGCGGGCATCGAGGACGGTTCGACGCTGCGTCTGGTCGGGCGCGGCGAGGCGGCGCCGCAGGGTGGGCATGCCGGCAACCTCTACGTCATCCTGCGCGTCCAGCCCGACGAGCGCTTCGAGCGCGACGGCGCCAACCTGCACACCGAGGTCGCGGTCAGCTTTCCGCAGCTCGCGCTGGGCGATTCCGTCGAGGTCCCGACGCTGGACGGGGAGGGCGCGATCGAGATTCCGGCGGGGACGCAGCCGGGCGAGACGGTGGCGCTGCGGGGCCGGGGCATGCCGCGCATCGACGGGCGGGGCCGGGGCGACATCGTCGCCCACTTGAAGCTAATCGTGCCGTCGTCGCTGTCGGACGAAGAGGAGGCGCACCTGCGCGCCTACGCGGCGTCGGGTGGACAGCGCGTCAGCCCCGAGCGCGGCGGCTTCTTCAAGCGCAAGAAGAAGAAATAGCGGGCGCCGCGACGGCGCGCCGGCTCGCGCGCGTCCACCGGCGGCGTTATCATCGGGGCATGCGTGGCTTGTCCTGGGCGCTCTCCGGGCTGCTCGTCGCCGTTGCTGGTTGTGGGTCGGTCACGGCGACTTCGGACGGGGGCGGCGGCGCGGGCGGCACGACTGGGACGGCCGGCACCGGCGGCACGGCCGGGGCGGGCGGGACGACCGGGGCGGGCGGCGGCGGCGGCACCGGGACGTGCGCGTTCGCCGCGAAGTACACGCTGATCGACGGCGGTGGGCTGGCGGCTATGCGTGACACCGAGACGCTGACGCCGCCCAACCTGTTTCACATGGAGCGCGACACCTTTCTCACGGTCGACGCGGGACGGCTCTCCTGCGATCCGCCGATGCCGGATTGCAACGATCCGGCGCGCGTCGACATGTGGGACGTCGAGGCGGCAATCTCCCATCCGGACGTGCAGGCCACCCTGGCGCTGGCGACGCCACCCACCTTCGGCAACATGGCGATCGCCGACGGGCCCAACTTCTACTTCATGCGCGTCGACGGACGCGGCTTCAACGCCGGGCTCAACTGCGACACGCCGTCCGCGACCTGCAAGCCGATCCCGCCCGGGGTGGGCGCGCTCGTCGAGCTGCTGCGCGCGTTGATCCGGCAGGAGCGGATGCATCCCGCCTGCAACCTGCTGGCGAATTAGCGCAATGCCGTTCGGTTAAGGGCCTCGGGCCTCGGACCTCAGACTTCCGGGGGAACCTTTGACGTGCCTCCGTGTCCGAGGTTCGCTACCTGATCAACCTTGCGGTGCGCCTGCAGACGCTCGTGACCCTCGCTCAACTCACCGGAGGTCCGAGGCCCGAAGCCCGAGGCCCCTTGACCGAACGGCTTTGGAACTAGCCCGCTAGCCGACTAGCCGCTCCCGCGCGAAGCGCGGGAGTGCGGCTACCTGAAAAAACAATAGTC
>Ga0207428_10003506_pt1 | contig 15192 bp, 14 predicted proteins | sample RhiMethybrSRZTD1_FD_187600 | JGI IMG/M metagenome (GOLD analysis project Ga0207428, IMG submission 187600) | Populus rhizosphere microbial communities from Tennessee, USA - Rhizosphere MetaG P. TD hybrid SRZTD1 (SPAdes) (version 3) | ecosystem: Host-associated > Plants > Roots > Rhizosphere >...
TTGGATCCACGGACGGTTGCGGGAGAATGACCGCTCTGTGCGGTACGCACGCCTCTGGCGTGCTTAATGCGGCACACACGTTTTCCAAACGTGCTTCGTTGTGTCTGCACGCCGGAGGCGTGCGTACCACTCATGACCAGCATCCTCGTTCCACCAGCAGACATCGGATCATTTCCAGCAAAGGAGCTTGAACGCCTTGGCCTCCGCGTGGTTACCTGGCCCGAGCTCAAAGTTGACGAGCCGGAGAATTACTTTGGACTCGATGAGGCGATCGACAATCTGTTTGGTTATGACTGGCTGGTGTTAAAGAACCAGAGGGCTGCCGGTGCTTTTCTGTCTCGCTTTCAACACCAGCACGAGCCAGACGAGTTGGACGATCTTAAGACGATCGCGATCGGCGAATCGACCGGTGAAATACTTGTTCGCTCACAAATCCATATAGACGTGGCGATCGATCGGTTCCCTTCCAAAAGCATCTTTGCAGCGATCGAGCGCTATGCGGGGGTGTTCAGCGGGTTGACCTTCCTGTTGCCTTCCGCCGGTCTCCAAACCGAATTGTTTCAACAGCAACTGACCGAAGCCGGAGCCCGGGTTGATAACGTCGCGGCCTATCAAACGACTTCCGACAACAAACGCCTGGCGCAACTATTGGCCCTGCTGGCGGGTGGCGGAATTGACGGCGTGGTCTTCGCGAACCTCCCGGCTCTGGACGAGTTTGCCCGGCTGATTGACACGGACGATTTGCCAGGAGTTCTGGCCGGCGTGACGGTCGTTTGCGGCGACTCAGAATGCGCGAAAGCCGCGCATGAGTACGGTTTATCGGCGAACACGTTGACGCTGGAACCGCTGTCCGCCGGAGCCCTCGCAACGCTACTAAAAGCATCGCCATAGTCTCATTACAAACGCAAGGCGCCTGCATTTCGATGTGCTACACTCAACGCGATGAAGGGGCGCGTTCTAATCATCGATAATGATCGTGAACACTCTGAGTCCCTGCGCCGGCAACTGGAGGCTTCTGGATATGATGTTCGGGCAGCAACTTCAGATGAGTCGGCGATCGCTCTGGCCTATACTTTTGCGCCAACTGCAATAGTCACGGATCCCTCGGATGGCAATTTCGATCCCTTCGTCTTGTTGCGCGAGTTGCGCATTCAGCAGCCACACACTCCGATCATCCTGACCGCGACCGCCCGCAACAGTTCAGTTGAACAGGCACTGCAGGCCGTACAGGAAGAAGGCGCCTATCACTACTTTGAAAAGCCAATCGATCCGGAAACATTTTTGCCGGTCCTCGAGCGCGCCGCCGAACTGGCTGAGACACGCCTCGAGAACGAAATTCTCCGCCGGCAACTCCGCGACCGCGGAGCGTTCGGCGAATTGATCGGCAACTCTGAAACAATGCAGCGCGTGTATCTGCTGATCGAGCAGGTTGCTTCTTCGTCAGCCTCAGTTCTGATTACCGGCGAATCCGGTACCGGCAAAGAATTGGTCGCGCGCAGCATTCACAATTTGAGTCCGCGACGCAACGCGCCATTCCTGGCCATCAACTGCTCGGCCATTCCCGATACGCTCATGGAATCGGAGTTGTTTGGACACGAGAAAGGCGCATTTACGGGAGCGGTTTCGCGCCGTCACGGCTGCTTCGAGTTAGCGAACACGGGCACGCTTCTGCTCGATGAAATTGGCGAAATGCCGACCTTGCTTCAGGCAAAACTGCTGCGCGTGATTGAAGAGCGAGTGGTTCATCGATTGGGCAGCCGGAAAGATCTTTCCGTGGACGTTCGGATTCTCGCGGCGACCAACAAAGAACCACACGGGGCGGTGCGGGACGGCACGCTGCGAGAGGATCTGCTCTATCGTCTCAACGTAATCACAATACATTTACCGCCGCTGGCCGAGCGACTGGAAGACCTGCCGCTGCTTACTCAACACCTGGTCACACGTCTCGCGGCGAAACACAACCGGCCGGCGCGGTTCATCAGCCCCGCTGCGCTGGATGCGTTGCGCTTTCATTCATGGCCGGGCAATGTGCGCGAATTGCGAAATGTGATTGAGCGGGCGGTCGTGATTTGCTCGGGCGAACAGATCGAGCGACATCATTTCGCGCCGTATCCTTTCGATCAGCGACTGAAACTTCGTTCGGAAGATACCGTGACTTTTCCGGTGGGCACGCCGCTCAAGGACATCGAGCGAGCGATGATTCTACGCACCCTCGACAAGACCGGGAACAACAAGACGCGGGCCGCTCAACTGCTGAACATCAGTCTCAAGACACTGCACAACAAGTTGAATGATTATCGCGCGCGGGGTCTGATACGCCAGAAGGAAGATGGGAACTAGTCAGTCCTCGCTGCTCCTTTTCTTCATCGACGGCCTCGGGATAGGTACGCGCGGCCCGCACAATCCATTCGATGGACGGGTCGATGCAGCGCCCCTGGCGGTCTTTCAGGACGAACCGGCAGAGATACCGTTTGCCGGAATACTGGCTCCGACTGATGCGTGCCTGGGCGTTCCCGGCCGACCGCAGAGCGCATCCGGCCAGACCACAATCCTGACGGGTATTAACGCCGCCGCCGCGATTGGCGCTCATAAACAAGGCTTTCCGAATCAATCGTTACTGGATATCATTCGCGAGCATTCGATCTTTCTGCAATTGAAAAAGCGCGGCGTCGATTCAATCACTTTCGCCAACACTTACACGCAGCAATTCTTTGAACGCCGGCCGCGATGGACTTCAGCCACAACGGCGGCGGTCGAAGCCGCCGGCTTACGCTTCAACCTGGTTGAGGATCTTAAAGCCGGGCGGGCCGTCTTTCACGATTTCACTAATACTCTGTTGCGTGAACGTGGCGAGGCCGTCAGCCTGCGGAGTCCTGAAGAGGCGGCTTCTGTCCTGGCCGGAGTGGTCGCGAGTCACCGCTTCACGCTTTATGAATACTTCATCACCGACAAGATCGGCCACGCGCAGGATTACGAAGCGGCGCAAAAGATGATTCCGATGCTCGCGGAACTGATTCGTTCGCTGCTGGCCAAACTTGATTTGGACCACACAACCGTCATCATGACCAGCGACCACGGAAACCTCGAGGATCTCTCGGTGCGTAACCACACACTCAATCCGGTACCAACGATAGTGTGGGGCCGGCATCGCGCACCGATTGCCGCCGGCATACGCAGTCTTACCGACATCACGCCGACAATAGTCGACGTCCTGACGAAAGGAAGTGTCGATGGACAGTCAGGCTGATCCGGTTCGGCCGGATACGTCAACAGTTCCGCAATCCTCGGCTTCGGCGCCGCGGTACTCGTACTACGCCCTTTCAGTTCTGACCCTGCTCAATTTCCTCAATTACATCGATCGCCAGGTGCTTCCGGCGGTGGCGCCGGCAATTCAGAGAGACCTCGGCCTGACTGATACCGAGATCGGCGCGATGGAGGCAGCCCTGTTGCTTTCCTTCACCGTGCTGGCGCCGGTTTTTGGCTGGCTCGGCGATCGTTACTCGCGGGCGCGCCTGATGGCCGTCGCCGCTGTAATTTGGAGCATCGCCACAGGTCTGGCAGCCTGGGTGGACCGTTGGCCCATCCTGCCGCCGGGTCTCAACCTCAAGTTGCCATTCTTCGGGGTCCTGGCTATTTCCTCGGTGGCGTTGGGTCTTTGCCTCATCCGCACACTGGTTGGTGTTGGTGAATCTTCGTACTCAACCATAACACCAACCCTGATCGCCGATTACTTTCCAAAGAAAAAGCGCGCGACTGTATTGGGAGTGTTTCAGGCTGCAATACCGATGGGGTTCGCGCTTGGCTACGTGCTCGGCGCAGTCCTGGCGCACTACTTCGGGTGGCGCCTCGCTTTTATGTTGGTCGGCGCTCCCGGCTTGATCGTCGCGCTTTTCGTCTGGCGACTGCGAGAGCCCCAGCGAGGCGCGTACGACCTTCCTCCTGAGGAACCGCTCCCCGACGCAGTTAACGAAAGCAAGCACACGGCGTCCTGGTGGCAAACCACGAAAAGAATTGTCACGACACGTGATTGGCTGCTGTCGACGGTGGGTTACAGTGCCCTGACCTTTGTGCTGGGTGCGTTTGCGACATGGGCGACGCTGATGCTGGCTCGAGAGAAAAAGATGAGCGAGACCGCGGCTGCTGTGGTGCTGGGAGTCGTCACGCTGCTGGCTGGAGCAGCGGGCACGTTTGGGGGCGGCTGGATCGCCGACCGAATTGCAGCAAAACGGCGTGACGGTTATTTTCTCGTCTGCGCCGTAAGCAGTCTGCTCGGTGTAGTTCCGATACTCATCGCCTTGATTACTCATAGACCGCTGTTTTTTTTGCCGGCAATCTTTATCACCGTGGTATTGCTGTTCATCAACAATGCGCCGTTCCACGCAATTCTCGTCAATAGTGTTCCGCCTGCCATTCGCGCCTCGGCAGTGGCGCTCAATATCGTCGCGATTCATGCCGGCGGCGACATCATCTCGCGATTTGGAGTCGGTAGGTTGTCAGATTCAATAGCCGAAGGGAACGCGACCTTGATCGGCACATTTGCCCGCCTGCTTGGAATAGATCCGGTGCGAGAGCACTTAACCGCGGCCCTGCTGGTGGTTCCTGTAGGCCTGCTGGTTTCCGCTTTCTTTTTCTTTTGGGGAGCGCGCAGGTATTCCGGAGCGGTTGGCGATGTCGGCGGCCGGACGGCCTGAGACTGCTACTTCCTGCCCTCGCGGCATTCGATCGAACAAAAAACCTTCTCTGATCTCGAGCTCAACGCCCGCGACGCGGGAATCCAAATGCCGCACGTCTCGCATTGGATGAGCTTTTCCGCTCCCGGCTGACTCTTTACTGTCGAGCTACCCGTTTGAAACTGACGAACAACTTCAAGAATTTGCCGAAGGTTCTTTATGTAGGGACGCACCTTCCGGTAAAGCAGGAAGAGCAGCAAGGCAACGAGCGCAATAACTACAAGATATTTCAAGATGCCGTTTGCCCTGAGACCGCTGGATGCCGATTAGGATTGATCGTCGCTGCGTTTACCTTCAGCGGGCGCGTAAGGCAAATCATCGCGACGTCTGCGCGGAAAAGGATCGCTGCCACGGCGACGGGTGGGTGAATTAGGCGCGCGTCGATCGATGCTTCCCGCCGGCAGATTCCGGCCGTGAATTGCTTCGGTCAGGATCCGCGTAATCTCCTGAGACAGAGTGCGATGCTCGGCGGCTGCGCGACGCCGGAGGGACTCCTTCAATTCGTTGGGAACGTACGCGCCGATGAATACGCCCTTGCGATTGGCCATATCGTTTGGGGATCTCCTTGTGACAGGTTATTCAAGAAATCAGCAGTGCTAAGGTTTTCGTCAGCACCACCGGATAAAGCACGTCCGTGGGAAACCCTGCATTGTTGAGAGCAAGTCTGTAAGCCGAATTCTGTGCTTCGATTTCAGTCTTTGAGGTCTCAGATCTCAAATTTGAGATCTCAGAGACTGAAATCGAAGTAGCGATCATTCCTCTAGCCCATTCGTTGCCGAACGGATCAAGCGACCTACCCGAAGGCTTCGGGCGAGCAGCCCTGTTAACGCCTTCCTATTTGGTCTTGCACCGCGAGGAGTTTGCCTGGCCGCGCATGTCGCCACACGCGCCGGTGCGCTCTTACTTCTGAGATCTCAAATCTCAGATCTGAGATCTCAGTAGCCCTTGCGGGCCGCACCGTTTCACCCATCACCTGGTTTCAATTTGAGATCTCAGAAGAAATCTCAAATAAAAACCCTGGCTGGTCTATTCTCTGTTGCACTTGTCGTCGTCCGATTCTTGATCTCAGATTTCAAATTTGAGATCTGAGATTTTAGTACCTGACGCCCCGCCGTTAGCGGGCTCGCTGCTCTTTGGTGTTCGGACTTTCCTCTCCCTCGATTCTCAATCTCAGATCTCAAATTTGAGATCTGAAAATCAAAAAGCCGAAGCAGCGATCGCCCGACTTGCTCTCATGCAAGGCCCGGCGATTATAACACGGTTGTTCAAACGTCGCACCCAAAGGCAAAACAAGATTTAAGGATTTCTTTTGCTCTTTTCTCGGGCGCGAATCGCTCAGCCAAAGTACTTCAAGCCAATCCGCAAGTGATTAAGTGCCGAAGGCGGGAGGGCCGAGACCAGGACCCAGGTCATCACCCCGTGAGAGAGCGCCAGGGCAAGCAAATTCGGCTGCCGTTGGTAAACAAACGCCCAGACCACGCCGCCCACGAACGTAATCACCATTAGCCATGGGTTGGGAAAGTGAAGCACTGAGAAAATCGCCGCCGTTACCAAAACGCTTACCGCTCCCTGGCCCCAGATAGTCTGCGCGCGTCGATTCATGAAACTCTGAAGCACATACTGCTGAAGAAAACCCCACCCGAATCCGAGCGCCAGCTGAAAAACAATCAGCCGGTCGGCATGCCACCGAAAGAAATCAAGGCGCGCCCCTGATAAGAACCCAATCAGGAGCGCAATGCCGGAAATAACCATCATCGGCAGCAATAACAATCGCAGCGCCGGAAGAAAATTATCGAGGCGAAGACCTAATTGGCGCGCCGTTTCTCCTCGCAGGACATGCGAATAGATTATGAGAACAAACGCCAGCGTCATCGGGATGGCGACGATCAATTTGCTGCGACCTGCGGAGGCCGAAAGAATCCATTCAGCAATTAGCACCGAGGAAACGACTGAAACTATTTCCCAGGCGGCCAGCGAACGATCCGTAATTGTGGCGGCAGGCTCTGACTCTTTCAATCTGGTTGCTTCCGTCGGATTCAAGACTCACCTTTCTCCGTGTGTCCACGTCATTCGACGCTAAACCGGTACGGCTTCCCTATCAGTTGCAAGGTCTTTCTGGCGCCTGAACTGTTTGAGTGAACCGCATAAACCCGCGCCTCATGTTTGCCGGCAGCAAGTCTTGGCGTGGTGAAGACAAAGCCATGCCAATCGTCTTCCGCGCGCCTGGCCTCGTGGACGTCGGGCCGAAACTGATCTGCCGCCGTCGTCGCTGCAAAGCTATCATCAATGAACAACTGAACCTCGACGCGCGTGTAGGGTCGAGATTCGTCCACCGCCCAACCGGTAACCGAGGTTTGGTCGGCGGCGTCAAGGACACCACGGAAATACGGGTTCGTAGTTGCGAAGAAAAAAGCCACCGCGACACCGCCGATCAAAAGCGCTTCAATAATTGATTTTGAAATCAGTAGGTGGATCAGTCTGGCGCGAGCTTTACTGTTCATGCTGGGTTGGTTCGTGAAGTTTACTAGGTGAAGTTGGGCTGTCAACCGAAATCTTTAACAAATAAAAAAAGGGGCAGTGACCTGCCCCTTCTGAATCGACGTAGTTAGATGACTGATTAGTTACCGCGAGTGACCTCGATGCGGTCCCCGGCTTCCAACACTGGATCAGCCGACTTACCGTCCGCGATCGAACGTAGATTGTATTCCTTAGACGAGAGGAAACCACTGGCGTTCCGCCGGGCGATTTTGATGGTTTTCACAGATGGAGACGCACCACCCGCGGATAACAGCGCCTGAGTCAGCGTCATGCCTTCACGAAATGCTTTTTCTCCCGGGGAGCCAACTTCGCCACCAACGTAGAAGAACTTCCTGGCGGCCATTGGCTCGCCACTAAGTTTGATAATGTCGCCAGGCATCACCAGCGTAGCCATCGCCTGATCGTCCTTCAATGACAGAGCCTCGCCCTCTTTTCCGTTCCGGAGAATGGTGGCCGCCGTCGCTTCAGGGCGAACTAACGATTCGGCCAGCACCGCGAACAATGGCATCGCTTCCCTTCTCAGAATCTTTCGTCCCGGACTATCGACTAGTCCGCCGATTACGACCGCGTGACTCGCATAGTCGCGTACTGTAACGGTAACGCGCGGGGTCTTGATAACTTTGATTTCGCTGCTGAGCAATCGAGAAATTTCGTCTGTGCTCAATCCGACTACTGAGACGGGTCCGTTCAACAAAGGATATTCGAGCATCCCGTTCTTCATCACCGTGAACAGAGTCGATTCGCGATTTGAGATATTGGACAGCCGCACATCCAGGACATCCCCGACTCCGACGTTATATATCGCAGTCGGAACCAAAGGACGAACTGCCGATACCGCCCGTGAATTCGCATTGTCAGTCTTAACCGGCGCGCTCACCAAAGAGGTTGGCTGGACCAGTTTCTTAAGCGGCTGGGACTGAGCGGCTAAGTCAGCCGTTTGATTCACAGTCTGTGGTGGCGCGCCAGGTTCGACGGACGACGGCCGAACGATAAACGCAGTGTTCCCCCAGGCGGGTTGTCCCTGATTTTGTGCCGGGGCTCCGGCATCGGTTTTCCCATCAGTTCGCGCGCGCTGGCTGCTTGAATGGTTGGACACCTTCGGGCCAATAACTCGATCCCGCGTAGAGTTAGACTCAGACTGGGCCGGCTGCTCAGGCGGTGTGGCTCTTCGGTCTCTGGTTGGAGTTTGTGCTGTCAGGATCGTGGGAACGATCAAGAGCACGGCGGTGTGGAGTATCCGTAGTTTCATTGCACTCATTTGTCTTGGGCAGTGGTCCGCTTGCCGGGCAACGGCTTGCGAGTCGAACACCTTTTTCGCCCGAGTAGACATCAGGCCTCCCGTGTTTCATAAACAACGAAAGGACATCAATTTCAGAAAATACTTAAGGTTTTTTGCGGGATTGTGAGGCGGGCACCAAAAAAGCCTGTACAGGGAGGACTACGCCGTCTTTGGAGGCGGGCTCAGAAGTTCGCCGGCCAGGTGAATGCCTTCTTTTCCGGCGTCGCGAACACGCCGAGCAACCTCACTTAGCGAGTCGTGGTCGGATTGATCGGCGAGTTTCAGGATCATGGGCAGATTGACCCCGGTCACGACTTCGATTTGCTCGTTATCAAGGAACATTGAAGCAATGTCAGTAGGAGCGCCACCGAACATGTCTGTCAACAGCAAAACGCCCTGACCCTGAGAGACCCGCAAAATCGCCCGCTCCAGCTCTGCATGGGCAACGTCAATATCATCATGCCAGTCAATCGACGCGGGCGTGACGTGCGGCATCGGGCCGACAATCATTTCGGCGGCAGCAATAAATTCACTGGCCAGGTGGCCGTGGGTAACGATCACTCCGCCGATCGGCTGGCGCGTCTCAGCTTTCGATTTTTGCGCTTCAATGATTTTCATTTTTTGGTAACGGCCGATCGATTGGGCCGGCTGGATTGCTCTACTGCGCCTTTTCTCATATCACGATGAACTGCGTGAGCATCATATCCTGCCCGTCGCAGGCGCTTCGTCACTTCGTTTGCAATCATCACCGATCGATGCCGGCCCCCGGTGCAGCCAATTCCCACGGTGAGGTACGATTTGCCTTCCCGCTGATATTGCGGCAACAGGTAATTGAGCAAATCGGTAAAGCGACGCAAAGTTTCCTCGACTTCAGGCTGATCCTTTAAGTATTTCACCACCCGGCGATCGCCGCCGGTCAAGGCTTTCAGCCCGTCGACAAAAAACGGGTTGGGCAGATGCCGGACATCGAACAACAACTCAATATCTCGCGGCGTGCCGAATCGATGACCAAAGCTTAACACCTGGACGCGCAAGGTGAAGTCCTTACCGCTACCACTAAATCGGTCAAGCAGCCGCCGTCGCAAAGAATGGACGGTATGCTCCGACGTGTCGACAACTTCATCGGCCAGGGCCCTGACACGTTTCATGGCTTCGCGCTCTGTGCGGATGGCGTCGGGCAAACCTTTGCCGCGTTCGGCCGGATGTGGGCGGCGGGTTTCACTAAAACGCCGGGCAAGAATATCGCTCGATGCTTCAAAGAAAATAACTGAGACGTTCAGGCCGTGCTTTCTAAGTTCCTGCAAACGCTTCCCAAAATCCGACAGAAACTTGCCTTCGCGAAAGCTAATCACCAGGGCGGCGCGCTCAATCCGGCCCCTTTCTTCATCACCCGCGCTAACCAAACGCGCAAACGTCGGTAGCAAGGTCAACGGCATATTGTCGACACAAAAATATCCCAGGTCCTCGAAGGCATTGATCGCCGAACTCATTCCTGAGCCACTAAGACCCGTAATGATCACGATATCCGGCGCGTTTGGTTGAGTGCGTCTGCCAGCCATAACTGCAAAACAGTTTGCGTGAAGCGTTTACAAAAATACAAAAGGAGCAGCATCATCCGACGCTGCTCCTCATGAAGTTAATTGCCGAGCTTCGATCACGGTTCGATTAAGCCAAAGTTACCATCTTGCCGTTTATAAAGTACTGCGACGCGGCTGGTGTCCGCGTCGCGAAAAACAATGAAGGCGTCGGGCTTTGCTGACAGGGTCATGGCCGCTTCTTCCGCCGTCATTGGTTTCACGCTGTAGCGACTGGCATTTATGATTCGCCTGGGCGCGGGGGCCGCTTTCACCTGTCCGTCCGGGCTGGGCGCGGCCACGCCCGTTTTCATCGAAGTATGCTTGCGATCGATGATTTTTTTCTTGAGCTTTAAGGCCTGTTTTTCAATCTTGCCTATCGCCCGGCTGAGCGCCATGTACATGTCGGCGTTCGTATCTGCTGCCTTAAGCGTGTGATCCAGCCAGTGAACAATTACCTCCCCGGTTTGCCGGTTTTTTTCCACGGTCAGAGTCACATGAACCGGGATACTGTTGCCGTTGAAGATCGGCCCCAGTTTTCCAAATTGCTCCTCAACATGGGTACGAATTGCCGGCGTAACTTCGACATGTCGTCCTGTATATTCAAACATCATTTTGAGTTTGGTTACCCTCCTCGGTCAACGCGCGTCGCGATGCCGAAAGCGATTCTCTAAACGACGGCCCGGCGCTCTCTTGAACCCGGAATGTTCATTTGATCGCGGTATTTCGCCACCGTTCTGCGCGATAATTTTATTCCATCCTTCACCAGAATTTTTACCACTTGATCGTCCGTAATTGGGTTATGAGAATCTTCTTCTTCAATAAGTTTTTTGATTTTAAGCTTGATGATTCGTGTCGAAACCTCTTCGCCGTCCTCGTTCAGCATGCCTTCCGTAAAGAACCGGCGCAGCTCGATAACGCCCTGCGGCGTGTGCGCGTACTTTCGATTGACGACGCGCGAGACGGTCGAAAGATGCATGCCGATATCTTCGGCAATGTCTTTCAGCATCATGGGCTTGATGTGTTCCACACCTTTGTCGAGAAACTCTCGCTGCCGGTTAACGATCGACTCGACCACGCGGTAAATTGTCTGGCGGCGATGTTCGATATTGCGGAGCAAGTCCACCGCCGATCGCATCTTTTCTTTGATGAAATTGCGCGTCTCTTTCGTAGTCGTTCCCTGCGAAAGCATCTGCTGATAGGTCGGATTGATCCGCAGACGGGGACTGCCATCGTCGGCAAAATAGATTACGTACTCGCCGTTCTCTTCCAGTTTCTCAATGTAGATTTCCGGAGAAATCAGGATTGGCTCTTCGGAGGTGTAACGCCGGCCCGGGTAGGGATCGAGTGTGCGAATGAATTGCAGCTCGGCGGCCAGGGTTTCGATTTCGATACCAATTTGTTTCGAAAGATGCGGCAACTTGTGCTGCTGCAACTCCGGCAGATGATCGCGAATTAGCTGGGTCGCCAGCCGTTCGGTTTCGCCGCGGACTTCGAGCTGCGCCATCAGACATTCACGCACGTCACGCGCGCCGCATCCCACCGGCTCGAGCCGCTTGACCACCGCGCGGGCTCGCTCGACTATTTCTTCCGACCAACCGCCGAGCAGCGCGATTTCTTCATTGGTGGCATTCAGGCGGCCGTCCGGGTCGAGGTTTCCAATCACCACCTCGGCCGCGTCGCATACTTCCCCCTCCGGGGTGTCCATGTGCAACTGCCACTCGAGGTGTTCGGCGAGTGATGGCGCTTTGGTTAGAAACTGCTCAAAGGTCGGCGCGTCTTCCTTGTACTCGAACTCCTGAGTCTTATATCCGGGATCCAGGTAGTCCTGAAATTCGCGGCCAAAATCGACTTCTTCAAAAGGATCGCGAGAAGCTTCAGGAGCAAGTTCCTCACCAGCCTCCAGGCTGGCGCCTTCCGCATCGGCATTGGCGGCAAACTCCGTCTCGCTATCAGGTAGGAACGACGCCAGGGCGTCCGCGTCCATGTCTCCCGACCCGTTCGAAGATGCTTCACCCATTTCGGGCGCACTGGCCTCGACGTTCCGCGCTTCAAAGTTCTCTAACTCGCCACCACTGGCCATGTGATCGAGAATCTTCTCGGCCAGCTCGCGAGCCTCTTCCTGCGTGGCGACCTCTTCGAGAACAGGATTTTCGGTGATTTGCTGCTGAATCAGTTCAGAGAGTTCCAGCGTCGTCATCTGCAACATCTCGATGCGCTGGCGCAGTTGTGGCGTGAGAACCAAACGCTGCGAGAGACTGGTGGTAAGTCTGACTGACATAAGCCAACGATTCTTGCTTCAAACTGCCGAGAAGTTCTTGCGTATTTCCGCGCGGCCCGATTATACCCCATCGCGGATCGAACTTACATTGAGATTTACATACGGAATTTTTCACCGAGATACAGCCGCCGAACTTCTGCGTCTTCTGTCAAGTCACGCGGGGCGCCCGTTCGAAATATCTTCCCCTCGGCCATGATATAGGCTCGATCTGTGACACCCAGCGTCTCGCGCACATTGTGATCGGTAATCAGGATTCCGATACCGCGTCCCCTCAGATAGAGAATCACGCTTTGAATATCGTCCACCGCTTTCGGATCGATCCCCGCAAACGGTTCATCCAGAAGGATAAACTGTGGCTCAGTTGCGAGCGCGCGAGCAATCTCAGTCCGGCGCCGTTCGCCTCCCGACAACGAGTCGCCGCGCGTATTCCGCACATGTTCGATTCCGAATTCCTGAAGCAACTCTTCGACGCGCTTGCGCTGCTCGCGCCGCCGCAAACCCATCGTCTCGAGCACAGCGAGTATATTATCCGCCGCCGTCATCTTGCGAAAAACAGATGGCTCCTGGGGAAGATAACCGAGGCCCAAACGCGCACGGAGATACATCGGCAATCTGGTGACGTCCTGACCTGCCAGCGAGACCCGGCCGGCCTCAGGCGTCTCTAAACCGATGATCATGTAAAAGGTGGTCGTCTTGCCCGCCCCGTTGGCGCCGAGCAAACCCACAACCTCTCCGGGCTCGACATGGAGGCTAACGTTGTCGACGACGCGCCGTCGACCGTACGATTTCTGGAGATTGAAAGCAGCTAACGCTTGTGCCGAAGGGCCCTGCGGACGATCCGCCGAAGCGTTGCGCGTTTCTTTCGATTCGTTTTGACGTGGCGCTTCGATTGTCTGGGACAAATACGTCAGATCCCTTCTCCGGCAGCGGTTGTTTCGTCTGGCAGTTTACTCGACCGCACGGCATCCACAAACTGCTTCATGCGTGCGGCGCTCTTCCTGCCCGGTGCCGCCTCTACTGCACTGCAAACATCTACCCCATAAGGAGCGACGGCCGCAATTGCGTCGGCAACATTCTCAGGCGAAAGACCGCCAGCAAGAAAAAGACGCGGTACCGCGCGGGCCACCTCGCGGGCGATCGACCAGTCAGCGACTCGTCCCGTTCCACCACGCAATTTCTCGTCAAACGCATCGACCATGATTGCATCGACAGGATAACGACCGGCGCTTCCGACTCCATCATTTGCCTTTGCAGCGACTGCTTTGATCAGAAACTTCTCGGGGCGTAACTCCTTCAGGCGCCGGCAATACTCAGCTGTTTCCTCGCCATGGAGTTGTATCCCGTCCAGCCCCGCTTCATCGGCAATTCGCGAGACATTCTCGATCGGCTCATCTACGAAAACTCCGACCATCGAGGCCGAGCGGGCCTTTCCGCCCGCCCTGGACCGAATTGCCTTGATGATTTCCGCCGTGGCCTGCGGCTCGATGTATCGCGGGCTGGGCCGGTAAAAATTGAACCCGAGCATGTCTGCTCCGGCGCTAATCGCGGCCCTCGCATCATCAATATTCGTGATGCCGCAGATTTTCACCCAGACCGATCGGGTTTGTTGATGTCCTTTCGGTTCCTCTATGAACTCTCGCACCGCCTTGTAGGGATCGGAAGCTCGCATTAATGCTTCGCCTACCAGAAAACCTCGATAGCCTGCTTCGCGAAGCTCGCGCACAGTCGCCGGCGTCAAACCACTTTCACTGACGAGAATCGCGTCGCGAGGCGCGACTTTTGCGAGGTGCAGCGAGGTGTCAATCGAAACATTGAAAGTTCGCAGGTCGCGGTTGTTCACACCAATGACGCGCGCTCCGCAATTGATTGCGCGATCGAGCTCGCTCTTTGTGTGGACTTCGACCAGCGCCGTCAGGCCTAATTCCTCTTCAGTTATCACGCGCAGTTTCCGCAGGCGCTCATCGTCGAGCGCGGCCACGATTAACAAGAGGGCGTTCGCCCCTGCCCACGCGGACTCGTAAACCTGATACTCGTCAAAAATAAAATCCTTACGCAGAATCGGAAGCGAAATTACCTGGCGAACCTGTCGCAAATCTTCCAACGAGCCTTCAAAGTAGTCTTCCTCAGTCAGCACTGAGATTGCGGCCGCACCGCCAGATTCGTAGAGCAGCGCCATTTTTGCCGGTTCGGCCTGAGAGTTGATTTTGCCTTTCGAAGGCGAGCGGCGTTTGAACTCTGCAATGAGATTGCCGCGGTAACTCCGAAATGCATTAGCGAAGCTGAGGCTGTTGGTTGCGGCGCGAGCGCGGCCCTGGTCGCGAATCAGTTCGAAAGACACGCGCTCCTTTGCCGCCGCCACCCGCCGCTTTTTCACCGCAATAATCTCGGAGAGAAAATCCATTCAAATAATCGGTACGCACGCCTCCGGCGTGCTCCGGGAAGCAGCACGCCAGAGGCGTGCGTACCTAATCGTTAGTCTTTTCGATTAACCGATCCAGCTTTTCCGCTGCCAGGCCTTTATCGATACTCTCTTCGGCAAGCAGTACTCCTTCACGAAAATCGCCGGCGGCGCCACCGACATGCAGGGCCGTCGCCGCGTTGATTACCACCAGCGCCCGCGCCTCGTCCTTCCGCTTTCCGTTCAGGACATCGCGAATGATCGCCGCGTTGCCCTCGGCATCACAGCCGCGCAAGTTATTCAGAGCGGACCGCTCCAAACCAAAATCCTCGGGCCTGATCTCGAATGTACGCACCTCACCATTTTCGGTTTCTGCTACGAAAGTAGAATCC
>Ga0207428_10003507_pt1 | contig 15190 bp, 17 predicted proteins | sample RhiMethybrSRZTD1_FD_187600 | JGI IMG/M metagenome (GOLD analysis project Ga0207428, IMG submission 187600) | Populus rhizosphere microbial communities from Tennessee, USA - Rhizosphere MetaG P. TD hybrid SRZTD1 (SPAdes) (version 3) | ecosystem: Host-associated > Plants > Roots > Rhizosphere >...
ACGCTTACGAAGGAGCGCCGACTTCCGTGACCGCGTTTCTGTCGACGGGATCGAAAGCGGCGAGTTTTGCGCTTTACGCGCGCATCTTTTTCGTCGCCCTGGGACCGATGCAGGTTGATTGGGCGCCGCTCCTGGGAATTGTCGCCGCACTGACAATCGTCGTCGGCAACTGGGCAGCGATTACTCAGGAGAACTCCAAACGGCTTTTGGCTTACTCTTCGATTTCAAATGCCGGTTATCTCTTGCTCGCACTGGTCGCCAACAACGTTTACGGCAACACCGGACTCGTCATTTACCTGATCGTCTACACGTTCATGAATATGGGCGCCTTTGCTGTGATTATCAGTTTGCGGCGGCGGGGAATTATCGGCGACAACGTGGATGATATGACCGGGCTCGCGCAAAAGTCGCCGGGCATGGCCGCAATGATGGCGATCTTTATGCTCTCGCTCGGCGGCTTGCCGGCCACCGGCGGATTCATCGGCAAGTACTTTCTGATTTGGGGTCTGCTGCAAAGAGGAGACACCGATCATAAGCGTTGGTACTACTGGCTCGCGGGCTGGGCCGTTATCAACATCGTCGTTTCCTTTTATTACTACATCCGATTCATCAAGGTAATGTACCTTGGCGATCGGGTAGCTGATGAACAACCCCTGACGGTTTCACCGGCTTTGCAAACCGCGATGGTTGCAGCGTTGGTGGGAATCATTTTCATCGGTGTCTATCCGCAACCGCTGATAGTTCTGGCCCAAAAATTATTACCCGCCCAGGTTCAGACGCCTCCTCCTGCCTCGAAAAACGTCGCGCCCGAGCAGTAAACTACGTACATGAACCATGCTTTACCCGGCGAGGATCTGATCGAAGCAGGTCTCAAAGATCTGCGTGAAGGTCGCGAGTCGATTGCGGGGTTGTTAGTCGCAATTGGATCGCCACGCCTGCGCCGGCTGGGTCTTGATCTCCCGAGTGATCTGCCGAGCAACCCCGAACATCGCCTCTATCACCTGCTGGCGAAGGATGATTCCGATTCCGCTCATTCGCGTTACAATACCTATTTGCGACACCTGACAATGTTTGCACACTCTGCCGAGCATGCGCTCCGTCCTCTGTCATCAAATCCCGGATTCCGAAGTCTCGTTGATAAGGTTGTCAGCATTGACTTTAAGCAAGGTGCAAGCGCGATTAGAACCGATCTGAAACGCCTGCAATCGCTTTGATGAGGTCTTACGTGACAAGTGTCGCTACACGAGGATGAGGTGAGTTACTTCAGTTGATCACACTTTTCCTTTTCTATTTCCTCGCCGCAGTCTCCATCTGGTTAGGTCTTCTTTCCCTTCGCGGAGGCGTGCGCTTCGTGCGCTATGTCCAATCGGAAACAGCCAGGGAGTATCCGTCGTTCACGCCATTTGCCACTGTCATTGTTCCCATCCGTGGCCTTGACCATGGCTTACAAGAAAACATTACGGCAATTTTTTCGCAGGACTACCCGGCCTACGAAGTGATTTTTGTGAGCGATGATGAAAAGGATCCGGCGTGGGCCATCGTCGAAAAGGCGCGCCTGGATTTCCCAGGTCCATCCGGCCCAACCATGCGAACTATTGTTGCCGGGCCGGCGGTCGATCGCGGACAGAAAGTTCATAACTTAAGTGTGGTCACGAGTGCTATCGATCGAGCCAGCGAAGTGCTTGTCTTTGTCGATTCCGACGCGCGGCCGCCAGAAGGCTGGCTCAAATCGCTGGTCGCTCCGCTCAAGGATGAGGCAGTGGGAGCGACGACTGGCTATCGCTGGTTCGTTCCGATTCGGGGCGGGCTGTTCTCGCATTTGCGGGCTGTCTGGAATGCGGCAATTGCGTCGGCGCTCGGTGCTGATGAACAGAAAAACTTCTGCTGGGGCGGATCGACGGCAATCAGACGATCAACCTTTGAGTCGTGCCGAGTACAAGAGTATTGGCGCGCAACGGTATCAGACGACTTTGCGCTGACCCGGGCGCTCCACGACGCCGGCCGGCCCGTCAAGTTCGTGCCCCAATGCCTGACGCCATCCTTCGAAGATTGTTCGTTCCGCGAGTTGATCGAATTCACGACCCGGCAATTGAAGATCACCCGCACGTATGCCCCCCATCTCTGGAAGCCCCTGCTGATGGGCAGTGCGATCTTCGTGCTGGTCTTTTTTGGGGGAATTGGGCTTGTCGTCGCCCGCATGCTGTTGGGTCTTTCGTTCGCCACGCCGCTGGTCCTGCTCTTGATCATTTTCCTGTTGGGAGCCATGAAGTCACACCTGCGCTTCCGTGCAGTTAATACGGCCCTCGATGAAGTTCGCGCCAATTCTGCGATGTCGAAAATAGCGCACCTGACGCTGTGGCCATTCGCCTCGGCGGTCTATCTTTACAATGCGTTGGCGGCGGCGTTTTCGCGGCGAATAACCTGGCGGGGAATTACTTATGAACTCAAGTCGGCGAAGGAAACTGTCGTTTTGTCCGGTAGCGCCTCTGAGGAGTAAGCGACGAAATTCCAGACAGCTGCCTTGCGGTCGCCCAGCGCTTTCCGAATCGAAGAGTCCTGCACAGTCAGATTCGACTCTTCAACTATCTGTCCAGGCCATACCTGATTGAATTCGTCCTTTCCGATCAGCTGTCCGCAGTTCTGAAGCAGCACCACCAGCATATCGAAGGCTTTGAAGTCGAGGGGGAACTTCGAGGGCCATTTCGCAGCAACCGCCGGCTCGACACGTCGAGTTCGAAGTCGTCGAAGAGATAAATCTGTGGCTTTGGGTCGGGCATTCGCCCGCAATTCAGAGAATTCGGAGAAAATTCGGCGTCGCTTAAGGACTTTAGGACGCCTGCGCCCGCAAAATGCGCCGCGTTCAGGGAAAACAAACTGATTCCGGCTGATTCCAAAAAACAGATTATTGCATCGAGTAACCGAAGGAGATAGGTCATGAAAAAACTATTTGCCAAGTCAATACTCGTCATTGCGGCGATTGCATTTGCCCTTGTTGCGCTCCTGGTCACGCATCGAGTACCGCCAACTGAAGCCGCCGGCTCCCGCTGGCCCGGCAATGAGGTCCCCTACTACATTGACCGGAACGTCAGCCCCGACCATCGAAACGCCATAGAGAAGGCAATCGAAATCTGGGAGGACCGAACGGCGCTAAATTTCAAAAAACTGGACGCAGCTTACCTGCAGCAAATACCCAAGGACGAGGCCAGGCCGGCCTATCTGCACTACATCGACCGCGGAAGCAAGTATCACTCTTATGAGTATTCAGACATCGAGGCCGAAGGTGATCTCGATGCCTTTCCGTATCTGAGGGACGGCGATTGGGTCATTAAGCTAAACGACTGTGGCCCCATTTGCGGCGGCGACAATGAGCCTTTTGGCACCAACTATCACATTCCGCTGCACGAGACAGGCCATGTCCTGGGTCTGCCGCATGAAGCGAAACGTTCCGATCGAGGTACCGAGGTGCGTTTCTATCCATGTTGTGCTGACGAATCAGAGGAGTCATTCGCCAAATCTTTACAACACGTTGAAGCTCTCAAGCCGTACGACCTCAAGTCAATAATGCAGTACAGCTCAACGACCCACTGCAAAGATTCAGGTGGCAAATGTCTCTGTCTTCCATTGCTGGAAAAGACAAGTCAGATCTACGCGCCAGACAGTGAATTGGTCAGCCGCTATCAACAGACAGAGAATGAGGCCGGAGAGTGCGCGGACAAGCTGGATGTGACGGGTCGAGTGATCGAAGAAAACCCCGGGCTCAGCTTCGAAGACGTCAATACAATCTATCAGATGTATCCACCCACGCTTGGTAATAGCGAAGACGGAGATCACTTCGGTGAGGCAATGGCGGCAGGTGACTTCGACGGCGACGGCTATTCCGACCTGGCTGTTGGCGCGCCCGGCGAAGCCCCCGGCGACGATCCCCAGTCAGGCGCAGTCTTTCTTTTCAAGGGAACATTTACCGGTTTGGTCCCATGGCGCACGCTCACCCAGACCGGACTGGGAGTTAATCAATCGGGCGACCAGTTTGGTCAGACGCTCGCGACGGGCGACTTCAATGATGATGGGCAGGCGGAACTAATCGTCGGCGCACCAGGCGAGAAAGTCGATGGATTCCGGGGCGGTGCCGTCTTCGTCTTTCTTGGCTCAATCACGGGCCCCACGACGGAAAATGGTTACACGCTGACCCAGGAGAATATCGGCTTCTCCGGCGGCAGTAACGATAACGACTCGTTTGGCGCGGCCCTGGCAGTGGGTAACTTCAATGGAGACTCACGAGTCGATCTCGCGATTGGGGCGCCGGGCAAGAACCCGGGCGGACGGGTATACACGTTGAAGTGGGACAAGTCGCGCGCGTCAGGCGACAAGTTCGTCAAGTTCGATCGCCTCGGCAGTCAGCGCGTTGCGGGTGATCTCTTCGGGACCGCGCTGGTGGCCGCCGACGTCAACAGCGACGGCTTCGATGATCTCGTGGTTGGCGGTCCCGGCACGGACGGGGTTGGCGCGATCTTTGTCTTCACCGGTGGGTCTGGAAAATTCCATGACGGCACGCAAATCAAACAGCCGCTCGGCTCTACCCGGGAACCCTTTGATGCCTTTGGCGCCGCGCTGGCCACGGGACACTTCTCCGGGGGAGCGAAACCTCAGATCGTCGTGGGCGCGCCGGGAAAGAAGGGTAGCGGGAAGATCTACGTTTTGCGGCTGCGCTACAACGGCAATTCCTATAAAGAAATCGATCTTTGGAACTCTTACGATCAGGAAACACTGGCCGTTAACTCAACCGGCGATAACTTCGGCCAGTTTTTTGCGGTTGCTGATTTTGATCTCGATGGCAAGGACGATCTGGCGGTCGGCATTCCGCTCAAGGATCTGTACATCTACTCTGAGAGTGGCGCAGAGACCGTCTTCGATGCCGGCGCGGTAGCGCTTTTCCGCGGCAACACCAACAACGATTTCCTGAAGGAGTGGACGATCTACTATCAGCCGACTTCGTATGGAACGTACCGGTTGGAGCACCGGTTTGGCGGCGCCATCGCGGCGGCGAACTTTAATCGGGAGCCGGCGATCCCCGACCTGGCGATCGGCGTTCCCGGAAAAAATGGCGACGGTAGTACCGCCTCCGGGGCGATGTTTGTCGCGCGCGGCGCCAACGAGGGCGACCCGCCGAAGCTCTCGCAAGACACGAATCCATCCAAAGCGGCTGAGCCGCCGGACCAGCCGAGCTTCTGGCACTTTTTCAATCAGGAACTCGCTGATCGTCGGTGAAAGAGAGGTTAACGGAAGTTTTCGAGGATGATGATCTCGCGCATTTTCTTGCCGCCGCTGACGATCAATTTGTCACCCGCCGCGCCGAGGTGGATGACGCGGATATCGTCGAGGCCGGGCGGCTGTTGAGGAGTTTCCACCGTGATCTTCTGCTCCCACAAACCCTGCATAATGTCTTTATAGAGGATTGACCGGCCATCGCGTGACCAGCGAATTCGGTTATATAGAATCGCGGTCGACGGGATTTGGAATGACTTTATGAACCTGCCTCCTGCAAATGCCATCAGTCCAACAAAGTGCTCGTTGGCATTTGCATCACCCAGTTCCCTGGCCATGCACGCTATCAACTTGCCGTCGGGTGAGACAGCAGGCCATGCGGCTCGCTCGTCGCTGATCTTGACGGGTTCACCGCCGTCTATCGACACGCGCCACAACTGTGGCCAACTACCGATATCCGCTGTATAAACTACCCATCGCCCATCCGGGGAAACTGCAGGCTGTGCATTTCCACCGCCGGTCGTCATCTGTATCAGGCCACTACCATCGCGGTTCGCCCGCCATATCTCGCGGGTGCCGGAGCGGTTCGAATCGAAAACAAGATAGCGTCCGTTAGGGGTAACCTCCGGTTGCGCGTCATCTACCCCGTCCTGTGACGGGGTCATCTGGTGTTGTTCACCGGTCGCGGGGTCGAGCTCCCATAAATAGTCGCCGGTCGCCGATTTCGCGACGTAAACGATTTTTCCGTCAGGGGTCGCCGTGGCACCGGTAAACCCTTCGGACCTGAACCGGGAACCCGTAAGAACCGGGATCTTTTTCGCGAGGTCTCCGTTCGGTACGAGCCATATCTGCGGATCGATCCGGGCGTTGAGAATAACCGCCCGATTGTTCGAAGCAGCGCTGAGGCTGAAATTGCTGTAGTTCTGCGCATCGTTCGTCAGGCACTGTGGTTCACCAGTTGGATACGGAACCAGCCAGATCTTACCGTCGTTAGCTTCGTTCGAGGTGTTCCTGTTTACCAGCAGACCCTTGCCGTCGTCCAGCCACTCGATGTTTACGATCCGGTTCGGTACAGGGTCACCGATCCTTGTAATTGCCCCGTCCTCAGCTCTCAGTCCGAAGATGGATGTGCCCTTCTCGCCAGGCGAAGTTCCGGCAAAGGCAATGGTATGGCCATCCGGCGACCACGAAACGGCGCTCCCGACGACCGTTTTTACCGGCTCACCGGGTTCAAAAACCCTTATGTCTTTTCCTGATTCGGCGTCGGCTATTACCACAAACCGTTTGGTCCCGCCGAGGTTGTTCCGCAGGAAGGCGACCCTGGCGCCATCGGGTGAAAAGCTAAAGAAGCTGTCCGGCGTCTGATCGAGAGCCTGTATCGCCCCGCCGAAAGAAGAAAGCCGCATCAGAGTTGACTTCGGGTGGTTAGAATCGCGGGCAGTAAAGTAGATGTACTTCCCATCCCTGGAGAACCTGACATAAGCGTAAACCCGACTTGCAAACGGGACGATCTGGATCGAGTTGTTACTTTCCAAATCGCCGCGCCAGAGTGAGGTTTGTGGGCCGCGTCCCTCGACAAAGGCGATCGTCTTGCCGTCAGGTGCGAGTGCGACCCGCTCCGGAAAACCGCCTCCGGAGGTCGCATAAACTCGTTGCGTGGCTTCGCGCTGGACGCTGTTTAGCGGCCCGGTACTCTGCCACAAACCCCGGCCGCGAATACCGAAATACCAAACGGCCAGACCGCCGAAGGTGGCCAGCCCCAGCACGATGAATACTCTGAGCTGAAATCTTTGCCTGGACGGCGACCACTGTTTGCCCGGTGATGTTGGCCCTGCGTCAGATCCTTCGACAACAACCCTGGATACGCTATGGCTCTCAACAACCACTTCCTCTGCTTCTTCGGTGAGTTGTTTCAACCGCCCCGTGAACCGATACCCATGCCCCGGAACGGTGACGATGTACCGCGGATTTTCTTTACGGTCGTCCAGGGCCTTGCGAATGGCTGAGACCTGTACGGTGAGATTCGACTCTTCCACCAGCTGATCAGGCCAGACACGGGCAAACAGTTCGTCCTTTCCCACCAATTGGCCGCTGTTTTGGACTAGCAATACCAGCGTGTCAAAGGCCTTTGACGGTAACGGAATTTCCGTTCCTTCGCGCCGCAATTGCCGGTTCGACACGTCGAGTTCGACGTCGTCGAAAAGATAAATCTGAGACTTGGTGTCGAGCATGCCGGTCAATTCAGGGGGGTTCGGAAAAAATTCGGCGTCACTTAAGGACTTTAAGACGCGTTCGCCCGCAAGATGCGCGGCGTTTGTTATGACAAAGGCTGCTTCGCCCGATGTCGAAAAGCTGTGGGTATCTTACCAGAGGCTCGCTGGAAGCGGCCAAGGTTTCGAGGAAACAGGATGGATGAGAAAACCAAAACTATCGTCACGATTGAGAAGCACACCCGGACGGTCATTCGACGTTCGCATCGCGCCGTAGAATTCGTTCCCGAACCAGACCCTTTCCACCCGCAGTTGTCACCAGTGAAACCTTCATCATCGAGGTTTGCCGCGGCGACGAACGCGCTTTGTCATCGATTGCGAGCGCGTCTGAAGCCTGGGAAATCTGAAAGGAGCAAGTCATGACAACGAAACGCACCCTAACAATCGCAACCTGCGAATTTGGCGGCGAGACGCGTGCGCTCCAGTCAATAGATCAACCACTTGGCAACTGTCGGTTCTTGCGACTACCATACGGCTGGTGCCCAACAAAGCCGTTCAGCTTGTTCAATTGATCCGATCCACCAAACGCGAAAAGCGTCTGGGCACGGTGATTCTGTTTGTCACCTCACGCTGTAATTCATTCTGCCGCACCTGCTTTTATCACGAAGAACTGAATCGTCCGGGAGATATGACTTTTGCCGAAAAAGTGTCGCGAACCAATCGACAGCAATCAGGCGATCGACGTTTGAATCGTGTGAGGTGACTGAGTATTGGCGGGGCACAGTGTCGGATGATTTTGCCATGACCCGCGCGCTGCGAGCCTCGCAACGGACGATAAGATTTGTGCCGCAATGCCTCACTCCTTCATTCGAGGCATGTTCGTTTCACGAACTGGTCGAATTCACGACGCGGCAGATGAAAATCACGCGGGTCTATGCGCCGCACTTATGGAAGCCCGTGTTGCTGGGCAGCGCGATCTTCGTGCTGGTTTTCTTCGGCGGACTTGGTTTCGTCCTGGCCCGGGCTTTGATGGGACTATCATTTGTTACACCGCTGTTCTTCCTCATGATTATTTTTGCGATGGGAGCCATGAAGTCGCACCTGAGGCTGCGGACCGTGACCGCGATCATCCAGGACCAGCGGGCCCGCTCAATTGGATCGACGATTGCGCACATGACCCTGTGGCCGTTTGCCTCGGCACTTTATCTTTACAACACCCTGGCGGCCGCAATGTCACGGCGAATCACCTGGCGCGGAATTACTTATGAATTGAAGTCTGCGAATGAAACCGTCGTCGTGTCCAGCAAAGCAACTTAGCTGAGGTCGGCCAGCTTTTTCCGTCCCTCGTCCAGTCGTGACCAACGATCCGGTATGATTTGATTTCCGAACGAGATTTCACAACAGCATCAACGAACTGTTTGTGGGATTCCCATCTGCCGCATGAGGTTTTGGAAACGAGGGTCTGGCCGCAGGCTCTCAAATTGCGGTTCAGCGGCTAACCAAATCAGTTGCGGGTCGCGCGCTTCGTAGGCTTTGGTCAGCCAGGCGAAGGCTCCATCTTTGTTTCCAGCCCCGGTGTGGGCGAGCGCAAGAATAGTGGGCGAAAAATAACGCGCTTTCCACTTCGTCTCCAATTCGCGAATTATCTCCTCCGCTTTATCGTGATTGCCTGAACTACTGTATGCGTATCCGAGGGCAGAGAGTACTCCCGGGTCGCGCCCGAAAGTAGATATGGCACGCTGACATTCCTCGATCGCTCGATCATGTTGTCGGTTACGCTCGTAAGCCTGGGCCGGTATGAAGAGAAGTCCAAGCATGTTTGGATCCAGCTCTCGAACCGTTCTATAGGCGTCGATCGCTTCACCATTCTTTCCCTGGTAGTAAAACATGGTGGCGAGATCGAGGTTTAATATCGGTGAGGTCGGCGAAAGTTCCAGCGCCCGCTTAATCTCTGAAGATGCCTTTTCAAAATCGCCCACAACCCAAGAGTAGAAGCCGTGGAGCTCATGAGCCTCAGCATGATTTGGATTGAGGTCGATAGCTCGCTTTAGCTCTTTTTCTGCGGCTGCCCAATCCCATTCGTACAACAAATTTACGCCCCCCAGCGCGCTGTGCGCTTCGGCCAGCGTATCGTCAAGCTCGACCGCTCGCTGCGCTGTCCGCCTGGCATCGATCCAGGTCTGCGCAGGTGGAACTACCCCGAAGGCTCCCTGCACGTCGTAAGCTACGCTCAAGCCTGTGTAAGCCAGCGCATAATTTGGGTCCAGGGCAATTGCCTGCTTGTAATAGTCGATAGCTTTTTCCAGGCCATCCGGCGTGAACTTGTTCCAAAAGAAGCGTCCTTTTAGATAAAGGTTATATGCCTCGACGTTATCGGTGTAGCGTTTGGCAAGTTGTTGGCGCTGTTCGCCGGATAGCTGCAATATGAGTGCGTCTGCAACCTGCCGCGAAATAGAGTCCTGCACTGAAAAAATGTTGGTAAATTTTTCATCGAACTTATCCGCCCACATCGGCAAACCATCCGCTACTCTAACGAGCTGTACAGTAATCCGGATGTTATCTCCCGCGCGCTGTACTTTTCCTTCCAACAATAAATCGACTCTTTGCTCACGGCCGATGGCCAGCGGATCTTGTTCATTGTCCTGGTACTTCAGAATAGAGCTCGTTGGCCTTACGACAATCTGTTTGATGTTGCTGAGCTTAGTGATCAAAGCGTCCGCCATTCCAAGTTCCAGTGCTTCATCGCGATTCTCCGCGACCAACGGACGGAACGGCAGCACGGCAACTGATTTCACTTGCGGACTGGGTGCGGCGCGATTTCGCCACAAATAGAGTCCCCAGAGACCCAGCGCGACAACGGCCGTCAACGCGATTGCCACTTGCGAGCGCAAGTTACTTCTTCTTTTCTCCGCGATCCGCGGCTTGCCCTGTTCAACTTCGCTTCCGGCGGCGCCCTCTACCGTGATCGTTGCGGTTGTGCGCTCGCGGACGAGAACCTCTGAAGTCTCGCTCGATAACTCTCTGACTTTCGCTACGAAACGGTAACCGCGTCGTGGGACTGTTTCGATGAAACGGTTTTCGGCCTGATCATCTTCGAGCGCCTTGCGCAGCATCGACACGGTTACCTTGAGGTTGCCTTCTTCTACAAAGCTCCCGGCCCACACGCGATTCATCAATTCATCTTTTTCGACCACGTGACCATTTTTTTCGACCAGCAGCATCAGCACAGCGAAAGCTTTTAGGGTGAGAGGTACCGGCTGCCCGTCACGCAGCAATACTCGTTCGTCGCCGTCCAGACGAAACGGACCAAATTCGAAAACCTTCTTGGGCAGGTCGCTCATTCGGCAGGCTGAAGATTCTTTTACCGCTAATTAACCTCTCTTAAAGGACTCTTTTACCTCGCGGTGGCTATCGTCCGCGTCGAGGCAGGGGGGAAAACCGATTCGAAACTCAGGAGCCAGGATGATCTCGATGATTCGGAAAGTAGCTCCAGGACACTTGGCGCGGGCCATTTTAGCGTTGGCAGCTAAGAGCGGCAAGAAGACCAGTCAGGCCTTGGAACCGGATTCCATCAGCAAGGATCAGGCGACGTTACCCAGGCGAACGACGATTACCGTCGAAACCGAAACGCTGCTGATCGTGCGCAGCGAACGACTGACATCAAGTTCGTCATGGGAAACCGACGATGTGGCTCGCGTTCCTCAGATGACAACTGAACGGCAACGCCCCCGACAACCTTGAATCGTTGGCTGCACGCCGCGTGGCCGATACGTGGCACAGCCACAGATGAAAGAAAAAAACTTTAAGGAGAAAAAAGATCATGAGAAGCAGAAGAGGATTCGCGGTGCTCGTTCTCACAGGAATGATTGTCGCCGTGATGGCAGTAGCAGGTTCGCATTTTAACGCCAAGGGCGGAGGCTCGACCGCGCCGTCATTGGAAGGTTCGTGGGAAGTTACCGTCATGCCGGACGGAGGCGATCCGATCGTGGACTTCGCCACGCTTACCAGCGGCGGAGGGATTGTCAATTCCGATCCCGATCCCAACTTGAGCACCGGACACGGGACTTGGGTCCGGACCGGCGGTGACCAGTTCGCCACCACATTCGTTCATTTTCTGAGCGGCGGTGGAGCGCCTCTCGGCACAATAAAAGTTCGCGCGGTGATCCAACTGGATAGGGCCACGGACACGTTCAGTGGTCCATTCCACACCGACGTGATCATTGGCGGGAACGTAGTTCAGTCTTTCTGCGGAACCGTGCAGGCGAAACGCATTAGCGTCGAGCCGATCGAACCGTGCCCGTAGTGAGCGCTCCCCGTCAAATCACTGAAGCTTCCCATTCACACCCAGCTTAAAGCGGGGTGTGACTGAGAAGCGATTCCTGGGGCAGCGAAATTCTTAAACGGGCTGGAACGCCCATAACAAAATGGAGGAAATAGACATGAAAACGAAACGCACATTAACAATCGCGACTGGACTGCTCGCACTTGTGGCTCTGGTCACGCTCGGACTCTTTCGCGGGTCGCGACAGGTCAACGCGCAGGATCAAATACCGCCGCCAGTTCCCGACCGAATCGCATTCGGCAGTGTCGGCATCACGCAGGGTCAGACTGCGCGCCTCAACGTCACCAATATCAGTACCGCCGTATGCCCATGCCAGCGCGTGGTGCTGACTTTTCGGAGTCCCAGCGGGCAGTTGCTACAGAATCAGCAGGGTGAAGTTATCCGCCGCTCAGTCGAGCTGCAACCCGGTGAGTCAACCTTTCTCGACGTTGACTACGATGCTTTGCCGCCGGGACCTACTCTGCCGCCCGGACCGAGTCGTCTGCAACTCCGCGCCGGAATCACCTTCCTGCCGCCGTCGCCGATCGATGACAGCCAGGTACGGCTGCACCTCAATGAACGCCAGGTGCCGCCGCCGGTTGCTGACACTATGGTATCAACCGTCGAAGTCATCAACAACGCGGACGGTCGAACCCAGTTTGTGGTCACGAACCCGGCTGTCTTGCGTGGCTTCAATCCACAACCCGATCCACCGAGATAAGCGATGCAATGTGCCCCCGGCGTGGCGTCAACTCCCACCGACGTTATTGCCGCTGTGAAATCGAAATCGACGGTCGGCATCGAGATTTAGTACGTAACAGGATCCGGATTCATTTTGGTCACAAGGAGCAGGTTCCCAGATGGGGCCCGGCCGTGGTCGATTTTGCTAACCGCGTTCAGAAATAACGGTCACTCCAGGACCAGCAGGAACGGAGACAAAGAAGCCTGTTTCGGCAACCAGGTAGGAACGCAACCGTGACTGGAGCGCAACCGTATCGGTTGCATCTATTAGCAAGCGGGACGCTTGCACTTCAGTCAGACGATCTTTGCAACTCCCACTCACTGCGACTACCATACGGCTAGTGTCCAACAAAGCCGTGCAGCTTGTTCAACTGCTCCGTTCCACGAAACGCGAAAAGCGCCTCGGTACGGTCATTCTGTTTGTCACCTCACGCTGCAACTCATTCTGCCGCACCTGCTTCTATCACGAAGAACTGAATCGTCCGGGCGATATGACTTTTGAGCAAATCGAAAAAGTGTCGCGCACCATGCCGGCGATTACCGATCTCTGGCTTTCCGGCGGCGAGCCGACCCTGCGTCACGATGCCTGTGAAATTATCGATACGTTCGTACGCAACAATGGGGTAAGACGCCTGATCATTCCTACCAATGGGCTCGTCAAGTCGCGCGTTTATGAAATCGTGGAAAGGTCGCTGAGCTCTCATCCTTCTCTGGATCTGTATTTGAACATCGCCCTCGATGGACAGGGAGAAACTCACGATCGCATTCGCGGCGTGCCGGGTCATTGGGAGAAGACCCTCGATTGCATCGAAGAACTTTATCCATTGAAGGACAGGTTCAAGGATCGGTTTCGGCTAAATGTGAACACCGTGGTATGCGCCGAGAACTATGAGGAGATCGAAACCCTGGCCGAGTTCATGTGGCACAGTTTTCAACTCGACGGACAATACTTCAACATCGTCCGCGGTGAAACACTCGTCGGTGACAAGATCAAGGAGATCCCGGCGGCAGCATTGCCACGCATGTATTCGTTTGTTTCGGAACTTACGAAGAGATACGGCGACCGGATGTTTGCCGGGGATGATGCCACCAGGCGCTTCGTGAAGAACGTCGCGTATGTGGGCACGATTACCACTCACTACCGGACGCAGCGTGCCAACTTCGAGCAGGTTACGCCGTGGCCTTTTCCCTGTACCGCCGGCGAAACGATCGCGGTGATTGATTACAACGGAGATGTGCGAGCCTGTGAGCTGCGCCAGAAATTCGCCACTTTGAAGGACTACGATTATGACTTCAACGCCTTGTGGCAGGCGCAACCACGCGAGTTGGAACTCAAAGCAATTGACGGCGGAAAGACTTGCTGGTGCACTCATGTCTGCTTCATTCATGACTCGATGCGACACTCTCGGAAGGCCCTTCTCTACGAGGCGCCAAAAAACTATTTAGCTCGCGAGTCATGGTAAACTTCCCGACAGGAGTTTCCGGGATGTCTCAACAGATCCAGCCTTACATCAGTCCGCAGGAATACCTGAGACTCGAGCGCCAGTCTGAATACAAGAGCGAATATGTCAACGGTCAGATATTCGCAATGACCGGCGCGAGCCGCAAACACAATCTCATCACGACCAATATAAGCCGTGAACTCAGTCAACAGTTGAAAGGCAGACCGTGCGAAGTCTACGCGGTTGACATGCGGGTAAAAGTGCGCGCCACCGGTCTTTACACTTATCCAGATGTTGCAGTCGCTTGCGGCGAACCAGAGTTCGAAGATGATTTCATCGACACGCTGCTGAACCCAACGTTGTTAGTCGAGGTGCTGTCGCCGTCCACCGAGCGCTACGATCGCATCGCCAAGTCTTCTTACTATCGAACGATGGAGTCGCTGGCGGAACATCTCCTGGTCGCCCAGGACGAGATTCGCGTGGAGCAATACGTCAAGCAGCCAAACGGCGAGTGGTTACTCTTCGAATTTCTGGCCCTCGACAGTACCGTCCAGCTTCCTTCGATCGCTTGTTCTCTTCAACTGAGCGAGGTTTACGACCGAATTAGTTTCGATCCTCACCAACATGCCCGAAGATAATGGCAAAGAAGAGATTAATCGCAAGACGGGCCTCGCCTATGCGGCCGCGTTCTCTTTGTTTGCGGGCGTTGTGTCGGGATTACTGGCCGGATGGCTCCTGGACCGGTGGTTGGGAACAAAGCCCTGGTTGCTGGTAACGGGTTTGGTCCTGGGCGGGGCGGCGGGCTTCTATGAATTAGTCAGAACTACGGCCAAGATCGATTAAGCGATTCAAAAAAGAATTTCTCGGTCAAAAAGCTCGACCAAAATCCGACTTACTTCGTCTAAAAACTGGTTGGCCACGCGTCTGTTCAGCATGCTATATTCGTTTTGAACTAGGGTGCATGGCCCGGTGGCCCCTCCACCAGCTTTTCCGTTGGAATCTTTAAGCCTCACTTGTCGCCAATTACTCGGCTGTATTTAGAGGAAGCTGCCTATGAAAATGCGAGCCTTTGCTGTGCGCAAGTGTTTCGTTTCGATCTTCTGCGCCGGTTTAGTCACCTTCTGCGCTGCGATTACGTCAGCCGCTCCCAGCATTTCACCTTCTTTGTTCACGGTGTCAGCGACTTCGACGCGCGCAGTTGCGCTCGAGTCCGT
>Ga0207428_10003511_pt1 | contig 15179 bp, 14 predicted proteins | sample RhiMethybrSRZTD1_FD_187600 | JGI IMG/M metagenome (GOLD analysis project Ga0207428, IMG submission 187600) | Populus rhizosphere microbial communities from Tennessee, USA - Rhizosphere MetaG P. TD hybrid SRZTD1 (SPAdes) (version 3) | ecosystem: Host-associated > Plants > Roots > Rhizosphere >...
CGCGATCACCGCGCTCGCCGCGGCGTCAATTGGCTACCACTCCGGATTGACCGGAAGAAGCAGGCCGCTCGTAGCTCTGGCAATAATCCTGGCCTTTTCGGCGGTCATCTTATTGATCGAGGATCTTGACCGACCCCAACAAGGATTTCTCCAGGTCAGTCAGCGGGCGCTGGTTGATCTTCAGACGAAAATGAAAGCCCAGATTCCCTGAGCCGAAGCTCGCCTCAGGGAGCGTAAAAAACGACTCGCAAATTTACCGGACAAAACTGAAAAGCAGTCTGGAACATCTCCGTCTCACCCTGTAGCATTGCCTTCGATCCCATCGGGTTTGTAGATTGAATAAATCCGCTCCACCGAAGACCCAAAACGCAATTAAGGAGAATGGAAGATGTTATGTCCTGTCTGTCAGGTAGAACTTTTGTTGAATGAACGAAAAGGCGTGGAGATTGACTATTGTCCGAAGTGCCGCGGCGTGTGGCTCGACCGCGGCGAGTTGGACAAACTCATCGAACGTTCCGCCATGGTCTCCTATAACAGAGAACATGGGTATGACGACGATGATCACAAGCATTACCGCGAACATCGGGAACACCCCGATTACCACAAACGCAAACGCAAAGGCTGGTTCGATGACGTCTTCGATTTCGATTGAAATCGACATCAACTTAGCCACAGAGGCACAGAGAAGGAGAGAGCGGAGCATCGCCCCTCTTTCTCTCTTCTTTCTCTGTGTCTCTGTGGCTCTGTGGCTCTGTGGCTACCCTCAAGTTCAATCGAGCCGCTTCACCCGGATGTTCTTGAAGCGGACGATGCTCTTCGGGTCGTGCGCCTGCAAAGCGAATGTGCCGTTGTCGAGAATTCGAGTGAAGGCCTCGCCAGCTTTCCAATCGGCCGGCTGTTCCCAATCCACCGCGACCTTGTCGTTGACCTTGATGGTGACGTGTTTGCCTTTTACGAGGATGTCGTAGGTGTACCACTCGTTGTCTTTGACCAACTGTTCCTTGACGTTCACCACGTCATATAAGCTTCCGGTCTTTTTCACATCGGTGTGCGTCTGGTTGACCTGAACCTCGAAGCCCTTTTTCGGCCACCCTTGCGGCTGATACTCGGTGTGGAAGTAGACGCCGCCGTTCGACCCCGGTTCGGTCATCACGTCGATCTTGAGTTCGAAGTTGACGAAAGGCTTCTCGTCGCCGACGTAATAAAGATGATTGCGAGGCCCCGCCGCAACGAACGCGCCGTCCTTGATCGTCCAGGTGTCAGGGTTTTCTTCGGCCATCTTCCAGCCGCCGAAAGTCTTGCCGTCGAAGATGGTTATGAAACCTTTCTCGTCCTTGGCCTGGCCCAGCCCCGTAGCGACCAGGGAAAGCAGAATAGCGGCGCTCAGCAGAAGCGTTTTGATCTTCATCTCAAATTTCTCCTCTATGGATCAGCGCCGCGCGCGTGAACGAGCGGTCCTGCGCGGAGGCCGTCGCTTGCTCACGCGCGCGGTACTGTAAAATGGTACGGCGCCGAGTACATGAACGGGCGGTCGCGCGCAAAGGCGGCCGCTCGCTCACGGGCGGCACTGTAACTGTTTGATGAAAAGTATAGAAGCGGGCGTATCAAAACATCGCAGGCGCGCGGGCGTCAAGCGCCGACGTACACGCGTGGCACTCGCGCTGAGATTCCGGTGACGATTTCATAAGAGATCGTGCCGATCTGTTCGGCCAGGTCTTCGGCGGAGATTCTCAGCCCGCCACGTTCGCCGATCAGAATCGCTTCGTCTCCGACCTCGGCGCCGGGGACGTCAGTCGCGTCAATGATCGTCAAATCCATGCTCACGCGACCGACTACCGGGGCAAAATGTCCGCGAAGGAGAACCTGTCCGTTATTCGAATGCGAGCGGCGCAGGCCGTCGGCGTAACCTATCGGGAGCGTGGCGATGCGGCTTTCGCGCGCGGTGGTGAACGAGAGGCCATAACCGAGCGGCGTCCCGGCGGGCGCCGTCTTCAACATCACGACGCGCGAATGCAGAGACATCACGGGCCGCGCATCGAAAGGCTCGAGGTTCGGCGAGAGCGCGTCGCGCGTCAGGCCGTACATCGCGCCCCCCACGCGCGCCAGATTGCCGTGCGATTGCGGGTAGGCGTGAATGCCCGCGCTGTTAGCCAGATGCCTCCACGAAGGGGCGAAGCCGAGGTCACGTAAAATCTCGACCGCCTCTTCATAGAGCGCGATCTGTCGCTCGGTATAATCGGTCGCGGCGCTGTCAGCCGCCGCGAAATGGGTCATCACGCCGTCGAGCTTGACGCTCTGAAATCGCGCGAGCGAGCGGGCGAACTCCGCCAGATCATCGAGCCGAACTCCGAGCCTGCCCATTCCCGTGTCGACTTTGAGATGGAAATTGACGACGCGGCCCAACGCGCCGGCGCGCGCGTTCAACTCCTCGGCCTGGTCGAGGCGGTATACCGCCGTGGTCAGGTCGCGAGCGATCAGATCGTCGGCCTGCCCGCGCCAGAATCCGCCGAGGCAAAATATAGGTCGAGTGATTCCCGCCCGGCGCAGTTCGATTCCCTCCTCTACCAGCGCCACGCCGAACCAGTCGGCGTTGATCGCTTCGAGCGCCCGGGCGCACTCGACCGCCCCGTGGCCGTAGGCGTTCGCTTTGACCACGGCCATCAATTGCGCGGGGGCGCTGAGGTGATTCCTGATCGTGAGATAATTGTGTCTGAGGGCGGGCAATGAAATCTCCGCCCACGTCGGCCGTCCTTGATCCATTACGATGAATTACGCCTGCTCCCGGTACTTGTCCTCGAACCGGGTGAGCTGTTTGAGAAAGATTAGTTCGACGCTGCCGATCGGGCCGTTGCGCTGCTTGCCGATGATGATCTCGGCTATGTTCTGTTTTTCGGTTTCCGGTTTGTAGACCTCTTCGCGATAGATAAACATCACGACGTCGGCGTCCTGCTCAATCGAGTTGTGGAGAATGATGTCATTAGCGATAAAGTTATGATGTCGCTCCACTGTCAGGTCGAAAACTTCTTCGATCCCATCTGGTTCGATCGCAACGATTTCATCCCAATAAACATTGCTTTGCGCCAGTCTTGCTAACTCTGGAGAAAGAACCACATTCGCTATCCGAGTCGCACGTTCGCGGCTGACATTCTGTTGATATATCTTCGTGCCACAATAGGAGGTGTTGATACCCGCAAACATTTGGTGGGTTGTCATTCCATTTGCCAGCATCGCAGGCTTCACATATTCCCGCCATACCGCGTTTGGAATAATGTCACGATTAGTATTAGCTGGTGTCAAAGATAGAAATTGTTTTATAGCCCCAAGCTGTTCGGATTTGTACTCGCCGACCGCTCCAATTGAATCAGCAAACCTTTCAAGATCATTCTTACCTGAGATAATCACATGATATTGGTCACGGCCTTTTTTACCTTGCGGCGCTCTATGCAAACGGGAGTTGATCTCGAATCTTAGTAAGAGTGATTGCAAGTTTCTAGCTAACCTTTGACTGCTCGACGCGTAATAGACTGCAGGATATGCGTGTCCTTTGCTGTTCTGCCTGACACAGCCATCTGTCGCCCATAAGTGACGAATGAAAACAGCGATTGATCCCGCTGGCTGTTCGAACACTTTGCAGGGAACGTATTTTTCATAAGATCGCAGCCCCCAAACGCCCAGATCGCTCAACCATTCAGAAATAGCGCTGCGAACATTATGTGTGTGATGGCGTGTCGAAGCGAGATAGACCTGATACCAAGAGCGCTCTTGATTGATGCGCGGCTTGACCTCACCGCCGAAGACTTTCAACGCCAAATCGGCGACAGTCTCGGCAAGGTCTTTCTCTCGCGTGGTGTATTGAATCACGTGGCGCGGCAGCGTGCAGCCGTCGCCGATAAGATGGCCAAGCAATGCCAGCTCATCATCCGACATGCTCTGATAAGCAGGGTTCTCTATAACGCGCGGAAGCGCCAAATGTTCGCCGACCGTCAATTCATCAAGCCGCTTCCAGCCAGCGAACGCTCTGAACTTATGATTTGCCGTCGCGCGAATTGTGCGGCCTAATCTGGTGGTCAATCGGAATACAGGCTTGACGCCAGTAGCAAAAGCCCGGCTGACGACCGCAGGTTCGAGCCTGAGATTCGCCTCGTTCAAAGCCCACACTTTGAACCCCGATTTGCCAGCAAGATCACGAATCGGGATTTGCGCGCCGCTGTCGGCAACCGTCACCAGGCTTTCGCCGGCAAGGCATCCCGACTCCCTCAAATCTGAGAGCTGTGGTTTGTGGCTGCCTGTCCGCGTCTCGGGCGCGCGGGAGAGCTGCGAGAGCGCGACCATCGGCACGTTCAATTCCTTCGCCAGCATCTTCAGTTCGCGAGAAATCTGCGAGACTTCCTGCTGGCGCGATTCATTACGTCCGCGCCCGCTCATCAATTGCAGATAATCGACGATAAGCAGGTCGAGCGCCTTCTGTTCGTTCTTAAGCCGCCGCGCCTTGGCGCGCATTTCGAGCACGGAGATGCCGGGAGTATCATCGAGATAGATTTTGGTTTCGGCCATTTCCCCGACTGCTATGGCCAGGCGCCGCCATTCGTCCTTGCTCAAATAGCCGCTGCGCAGACGGTGGGCGTCAACGCGCGCCTGCGAACAGAGCAGACGATTGACCAATTGCTCGTTGCTCATTTCGAGAGAGAAGACGCCGACCACAGCCTTCTCACCGTTGTGCAGCGGGCGCGTGGCGGCGTTCTGCGCGATATTCAAGCTGAACGCCGTTTTGCCCATACTCGGCCTGGCCGCGATGATGATCAGGTCGCCGCGCTGCAATCCTGAGGTCATGTAATCGAGGTCGTTGAAGCCTGTGGCGAGGCCGGTGATCAGTTGTTCGCGCCCGGCGGACTCCTCGATGACCGTGAGCTGGCGCGCGGCGACGTCGCCGATGTGGACGAAGCCCTGTTTGATGCGGTCTTCGCCGATCGCCAGGATTAGACTCTCGGCCTTGTCCAGAATCTCTTCCGGCGCCTCCTCGTCGTCGAAGGCCATGGCCATGATCTGGTTGGCCGACGTGATCAGTCGGCGCAGCATCGATTTACCTTTGACGAGTTCGACGTAGCTTTCGATGTTGGAAAAACGCGGGACCCCGTCGAAGAGGGCGGCGATGTAGGCCGGGCCGCCGACCCGCTCCAGTTCGCCCGCTCGGCGCAGTTCCTCCTGCAGCGTCACCGGGTCAATCGCCTGGCCGCGTTCGTAGAGCGCGATCATCTTCTCGTAAATACGGCGGTTCGAGCCGATAAAGAAGTCGTCGGGCTTCAGATTCTCCGCCGCCTGATTGATCGCGACGTTGTCGAGCAACACCACGCCTAAAATCAGGCGCTCGGCCTCGATGCTGGAGGGCAACGCCTTGTCGAGCGTGAAATCTCCGGTCGATCCTTGCTTCGCCATATTTGGATGAACCTTGCGCGTCCTGGTCTCGTAACGGGGGTCGGAGGAGACTCTTGCGAATGAGAAGTCATTTTTGAACGAGAAAAACGGCGGGGCGTTGAACTGATGTCCTTCGCCCCACCGCCATCTTATGCAGGGGAGAGCGTGGGTCAAGGTTGCGAACCGCGCTCTCCGTTCATGTGGATGAATCTGCTGGGGAAAAAAATTTTATCGGTTGTTGGCCGTTGGCGCCTGAGTGATTGGTTGCGGGAAATCGAAAGAACCAACCACTCAGGCGCCAACCACTAAAAACCAACCACCATTACTTCGATTCTTCTTCGTTCTTGACCACGACCTTGATGTTGGCCGTGACTTCGCGGTGGAGTTTGATGGGCGCTTCGAATTCGCCCGGCTCCTTGATCGGCTCTTTCAACATAACGCGGCGGCGGTCGATCTCATAGCCTTTGGCGGCGAGGGCTTCGGCGATGTCCATCGAGGTGACCGAGCCGTAGAGCATGCCGTGCTCGCCGACCTTGCGCGCGAATACGAGCGTAACCTCTTTGAGCAGGTCGGCCTGCTGGGTCGCCGTGTCGCGTTCGACGGCCTCTTTTTTGAGAAGGTTTTTGCGCTGCAATTCGATCTGCTTCTTGTTGCCCGGCGTGGCCTGTACGGCCAGCCCGCGCGGCAAGAGGTAGTTCCGTCCGTATCCCGGCTTCACTTTGACGAGATCGCCGCGCGCGCCCAGTTTGTCAACGTCTTCTTTCAGTAAAAGCTCCATCAATGGCATAAATTCCTCCGAATGGGACCTATAAGACTTATAAGCCTTAAAGGTCCCACGCATATCAATACTTCGTGAAAGGCAGAAGCGCGATGGTGCGCGCGCGCTTGATCGCCTCGACGAGTTTGCGCTGTTGCTGTGAAGTGACGCCGGTCAGGCGGCGCGGCATGATCTTGCCGTTTTCGGCGATGAACGACTGCAACAGTTTCACGTCCTTGTAATCAATGTAATCTATCTTCTCGGCGGAGAGGCGCGAAATGCGGCGGCGGCGAGATCCGGATCGCGGCATGCGCGCCGTTTTGCCGCCTCTCTCTTCGGTTTCCATTTCAGCCATAATTTTCCTCATTACTTGAGTGGGACAGACTTGAGTCTGTCAGTAGCATGAATTGGGGCGGACAGACTAAAGTCCGTCCCGCCTTAAATCTCTTCCATCAACTCCTCGTCTTCGAGATCGAGATCGAGATCGAAGTCGTCTTCGGGGCTGCGCGGCGCGAGCGAGACTTTACGCTTCGACTTCAACTTCGCGGCGCGCTTCAAGGCCTCGTCGGTGCGCACGGTCAGATAGCGGATGACGAAATCAGTCACGCGCAAACGGCGTTCGAGTTCGGCGATCTCCTTACCGCTGCCTTCGAGATGAACGAAGGTGTAGACACCTTCGTCGAATTTCCCGATGCGGTAAGCGAGTTTGCGGCGTCCCCAATTGTCTACTTTGGTGATCTTGCCGCCACGATCGGTGACAATCTGTTGGATCAAGGAATTGAGTTTGGATAGGTCATCTTCGGCGGTATTCGGCGCCGCGATGAATGCGACTTCGTATGTTCTCAACGCTATTCCTCCTTATGGATGTTACTGAAACAGCCCGACGCCACGTCGTCGCCGAGCAAGGAGAGAAGGCCCGACGGGGAGACAAGGCGACTCACGCGACGGGGAGAAAGAATCTTTCTCGCCCCGTCGCGTGAGTCGCGTGAGTCGCCCGGTCGCGTCTTCAGTTATATTTCGACATCGCGTTAGCGACGCCTGTTGTCAAAAGAGCTTCGACCGCGTCGGCCGCCAGCGCCACTGTTCGGGCGAGGTCGTCACGGTCTTTTTTCGGGAATTCCGACAGGACGAAATCCGACGCGTCATTCACGGGGTGGTCGGGAGCGATGCCCAGACGCAGCCGTGGAAAATCCTGCCCTCCCAATTTCTCAATGATCGACTTCAAGCCTTTCTGGCCGCCCGCGCTCCCTCGAGCGCGAATGCGAATCTTGCCGAAGGGCAGCGCCAATTCGTCGCTGATGACGAGGATCGAAGAGCGCTCCGGGATCTCGTACTTTTTTATCAACGCGGCGACGGCGACTCCGCTCAGGTTCATGAAGGTCTGCGGCTTGACCAGCATGATCTGCTCCCCGCCGATTGTCGCGCGGGCCGTCAAAGCCTGACACTCGGGGGCTTTGACCTCCTTCCCCGCGCGGCGCGCCAGCTCATCAATGACCATGAAACCGCAGTTGTGGCGCGTCCATTCGTATTTCGCGCCGGGATTGCCTAAGCCAACGATCAGCCACATAGCATTGAAGATCGAGGATCGAAGATAGAGGATCGAGGATCGCCTTAACCTGACAACGCGCTCTTCGATCCTCTATCTTCGATCCTCGATCCACGGCTTTCCGATCACGCTGCTTCTTCAGTCTTGCCCTTCTTAATCACTTCAGGCTCGGCGGCGGCTTCAGGCGCGACCTCTGGCGTCGGTTCTTCGGCGCGCGGCGCGACGACCGTGGCGATCACGGTCTCCGGGTCGTCCAGGATTTCAATCTTACTGTCGAGTTTCAGATCGCTGACCTTGAATTTGTCGCCGATGCCCAGGGGTGTCACGTCGACTTCGATGATCGAAGGCAAATCCCCTGGCAAGCAGCGGACCTCGAGCGAGTGGGTCACTACTTCAAGAATGCCGCTCAGGTTCTTGACGCCGTCGGATTCGCCCACAGTTCTGACCAGGATTTCGAATTTTGACTTCTCAGTCATCGAAATCCGCATCAGGTCCATGTGGATCAAGGTTCCCTTTACCGGATCGACCTGCATCTCGGCGATCTTGACCGGGGTCGAGGCGCCGTCGACGTTGAGCGTGAAGATCACGTTGCGGCCGTGGCCGCGCAGAAGCGTCGCGAATTCGCGCTTGACGAGGCTCGCGCTCGCCGTCTCCTTCCCGCCTCCGTATACGGTGATCGGGAGGAGGCCTTGCGCGCGCTGGCGGCGCGAGGCGTTCTTGCCGCGCTCATCGCGGGGTTTTGCTTCCAGAGAGATGTTTCTATCGAGACTCATTGTTCCAACTCCAACTAACAGCGCCGCGCGCGTAAGCAAGCGGCTATCTCATCAGTCAGCCGCTTGCTTACGCGCGCGGCGTTGCACCAGTGTCTAATCAGATGAAGAGCCTGCTCACCGAGGACTCTTCGTGAATTGATTTGATTGCTTCGGCCAGCAGCGGCGCGATGCTCAAGTATTCAAAAAGAGGCGTCTGACAACCGTCTTTGACCGGCAGCGTGTTGGTCATGACAACTTTTTCGAGCGGAGAGTTTCTGATCCGCTCGATCGCGTTTCCGGAAAGAACCGCGTGAACACAACTGGTCAGAATCCGGTCTGCGCCTTTCTTGGCCACCGCTTCGGCGACCTTGGTTAACGTGCCCGCCGTGTCGACCATGTCATCGACTATCAGGGCGTTGCGGCCCTCGACGTTGCCGACGACGTTCATCACTTCCGCCTCAGCGTGGCCGGGCTGCGATTTTTCGCGCCGCTTATCGACGATGGCGAAATCGGCGTCGAGCCGCTTGGCGTAAGCCCTCGCCCTTTCGGCGCCGCCCGGGTCCGGAGCGACGACGACCAGGTCCTCAATCGGATTCTTCATAAAATAATCGACGATCAGTGGCGCCGCGAAGAGGTGATCCACAGGGATGTCGAAGAAGCCTTGAATCTGCTGTGTGTGCAGATCCACAGTGAGGACGCGATTGGCGCCGGCCGTGGTGATCAGGTTCGCGACCAGCCGGGCCGAAATCGGGATGCGCGGCTTATCCTTCTTGTCGCCGCGCGCATAACCGTAATAAGGAATCACGGCGGTGATGCGGTCGGCGGACGAGCGCCTGAAGGCGTCGATCATGATCAACAACTCCATCAGGTGCGCGTCTACAGGGGGGCAGGTCGGCTGCACGATGAAAACGTCGCCGCCGCGGACGTTCTCCAGTATCTGAAAATTGAACTCGCCGTCTGGAAAACGCGTGGTATTCGCGCGGCCAAGCTCGATTCCGAGATACTGGCACATCTCTTCGGCCAATGGACGATTGGCGTTGCCTGAGAATATCTGTAGGCTATTCACTGCTCTCTGTACTTATGGCTGGGGAGGTAGGATTCGAACCTACGAATGGCGGCTCCAAAGGCCGCTGCCTTACCACTTGGCGACTCCCCAGCAAACTTTAACCGCGTCAGCAGCCTGGCCAAGAGAGAGCGCATTGATCATAACGCCATGCTCTCACGGTCGGGCCACTGACACCGAAGCTATTACAGCAGAAATCTTAAAGTGAAATGCGCGAGCCGTCTAACGACGACTTCAAGCGCCCGCTACTAACCCAACAATTGAAGATATTCTGTCCGGCCCAACGTGCGCGCCTTCAGGCTGCGCCAGCCGGTCTCGCTCAAGCCGTCTTCCGCGCGCGCGCGCGCCTCGGCGCTGTCAAAGATCGCAAAGACCGTCGAGCCGCTGCCCGACATTAAAACGCCGCGTGCGCCAACCTGCTTCAACCGTCGCTTGACTTCGACGAGCGCCGGATGCCGGGCGAATACCGTATTTTCAAGATCATTGATCAACGGAATAGGAGCGCCCGGCCTTGCTATAGCGGCGTAAGCGGCCTCAAAAGAAAGAGGCATCTTAATGATGGCCTTCGGCTTTGTCAACTCAGGGGGCAGCTCGGCATAGGCGTCGCGCGTCGGAACCGATATCCCAGGGTTGACCAGCAGCAAAAACTCTTCATTGACGTCCGCCAGCGGATAGACTTCGTCGCCGCGTCCTACGCCCAAACACGTGCCGCCGATCAGGAAGAAAGGCGCGTCGGCGCCGAGTTTGGCCGCCAGGCCGAACAGGTCGCGCGGCTCGACCCGGACGTCCCAGAGTTTTTGCAGCGCGAGCAAAGTCACGGCGGCATTGCCGCTGCCCCCGCCCAGCCCGGCCGCAACCGGCAATCGTTTGGCGATCCGGATGTGAACGCCCTTGCCCGCGCTCGTGAAATCGCTCAGCAATTTCGCAGCGCGATAAGCCAGGTTCGTCTCGTCACAGGGAACTTCGGGATGGTCGCAATGGACGGTGATTCCCTGCCCGGCCAATTCGAAGGTCAATTCATCGGCGACGCTGACGGTCTGCAGCAGCGTGCGAACCTCGTGATAGCCGTCCGGTCGCTTGCCCAGAATCTCGAGCGTCCAGTTTATTTTAGCGAAGGAAGGAAGAGTGAGCGCCATAAGCAATCAGGAGAATTTTTGAGGCGTTTTCATTTTCTATTGTTCATTTGTCATCTGTCATTTGTCGCTCCCCGTCAATTGTTGAAATGTGGCGAATGACAAATGAACAATGGCGCCATAACTTATCTGGCGTCTTTGAGCTTGCCTCTCAGCCGCGCGATCCCATCGGCCTCTAGCGAATATTCGAGGGCCTTTTCCCACTGTTTGCGGGCTTCGGCCATGCGCCCCGCCTCACGCAACACGTCGCCGAGGTGTTCGTGAACGGTAGAACTCCTTTTGGAATAGATCGTGGCTTTTTCCAAGTATTGGCGCGCCTTTTCGATGTTGCCCAGCTTGAAATGAGTCCAGCCCAGACTGTCTAGGAAACTCCCTTGGGTCGGGTCGATTGCGACCGCCTGTTCGATCAGTTTCAGAGCCTCCTCGTAACCGATGCCGCGCTCGACCAGGAAATAGCCGAGGTTGTTGAGCGCGATGGCGTTGTCCGGTTCGCGTTTGAGTAGTTCTCGGAGGGACTTCTCCGAGTCTTCGTGCTTGCCGGCCCGGTCCAGGATCGAGCTTAGTTGGATCAGCGCCTGCGGGTCATCCGGGCTGAGTTCGAGCGCCTTGCGGGCCGATTCTTCCGCCTCGTTCAACCGGCCCGACTGCATCTGCACGCCGGAGAGGACGACGTAAACGCCGGCGTCCTCGGTCGCGCTTTCGGCGCCGCCTCTGATCATCGAGCGCAACAGGTCGGCGCTCTCTTTGAAGAACTTCGACTCTCCCAAGATTACCGCCTCGGTGAATTTCAGCGCGCGGTCGTCGGGGCGGCGGCGCGAGGCGGCGCGCGCCAGATCAAGCGCCTCGCGGAATTTGCCGTCTTCGCGCAGCGATTCGATGGTGATCAGATCGAGCAGCGGGTTGCGGTCGTCGAGCGCGCGCCGCGTCTTCTCCAGCACGCCCTGCAACTTCGACTCGGAGCCTGACCTCCGAAGGACGCGGACCAGGCGATTGACCACCTCGCCGAACAGCGGCGAATCAGCGGGCGATTGCGCGGCCTTGCTCAACAGTTCCTCGAAGACCTGCTCGTATTGCGCGACCGCCTCTTCATTGCGCCCGGCCTCTTCGTACGTCTGCGCGAGTTCGAGCGCCAGATCCAGGCGCGCGCCCTCGTCGGCTTTGGAAACGCCGGCCTTGAGCGTCTCGACCGCAGCGGAGCGCTGGTTCGCCCTTCGCTGAGCGATTGCGAGTAACCCGACGGCGCTGGCGTTCGACGGGTCGAGCGCCACATATTCACTCAATATTTTGATCGCCTCGGCGTGATCGCCGGCGCGGACCAGCGCTGAACTGTAGCCGATCATCAGCGCCGGGCTGGCGGCCGATTTCATGAGGCGCCTGTAGACGCGGAGTTCCTCGTCGCTCGACCCCGCCACGCGCAGAATTCCGATCAGGTTACGCGCGTAATCGTTCGATTCGGTATTGGATTCGTAGGCGCGGCTGGCGGCCAGAATGGCCTCCCCGCTCTTCCCGCGACTCAGATAGAGCCGGGAGAGCTGATAGTAGGCCTGATCGGCGGAGAGGTCGCTGTTCATCACCGAGTTGTAGAAGAGCGTGTCGTTCGGGATGGGCGCGCCGGCCCATTTCTCCAACGCGCGAATCTGTCTGACGGTGTCGTTTTTCGTCCCGTACAATTCGGCCAGCATCGCCCAGGCCTCGGCGTGTTTCGGATCGAGTTCCGCCACTTTCTCGTAAGCGCGTATCGCCTGCTCGACGAGCGACGGCCTCCAATTACGCTCTATCCTGACCGAATAGACTTGCAAGCGCGCGAGCAGCAGGTGGGCGTCCACGCAATCGGGATCGAGCTTTATGGCCTCACGCGCCTCAGCTTCGGCGAGGTCCCGTCGCTGCTGAGAGAAGAAGTAAAGCTCGCCGAGGTCGACGTGCGGATCGGCCGCGGCAGGGTCAAGTTGAATGGTCTCCTTGTACGCTTTAATGGCTTCATCGAGCAGGCGCGCCGAATTGCGCTGCCGTTGGATTTCGCCCTTCAAACGCCGGGCTTCAATGAACCGCACGTACGCCCGCCGGCGCGCCGCCCCGTCGGAAATCTCTTTCTGTCGTCCGGTAGACGGCGCCGACGGCTCCTGATCCGCAGGATTCCGCTCCTGGCTTTGCTGCGGCCCTCCCGCCGCCGATATGACCCCCAACACAATGAGGAGAATCGCGGCGCTCATTTTTTTGGATTTCATCATTGAACTACTTTCTACTCTTCTCGCTACTGCGGTCCCCTTGGAGGATCGTGAATAGGACCCATTGGATTCATAAGACCTATATGTCCTATTCACAACCCTCCCAGATCTGAACGATCTAGGCTTGCGCTTTTGCGGCGGCGGCGACAGCGCGCTCCCATTCGCCGCGCCTGGGGAACGCCGTGTAAAAAAGCAGCAGCAAACTGACCAGGAACAGCATCAGGCTATACTTATAGTTGCCCGTCAACATATAAAACATGAAGCCCACGATCGCCACCAATTCGGAGAAGGCGGCGCAAACGAAGGTCATCTGCAGCAGCCGGTTGAGCGTGACGGAAACGCCGGTCCGCGTCGCCACTCTCATAACCATCGCCGAGATCCAGACGCGGCGCAAGACGATCACGCCCATGGCCATAACGATCACGACGGCCGGGATGATGGAATTGAGCCTCTCGCTATAGGTAAGCGTCTCCAGCGGTTCGATCAAACTCCCGATGAGCGCGAAGACGCCCACAGACACGCAAAACGCGAGGACGACCATCGAAGCGACCTTGAAGCGCTCGCCGATGGCCCGCTGATGTTCAACTGAAATGTATTGCATAATTGGCTTGGGCCAGACATTAGTCTGTCCGCCCACAATTCAATCCCACAATTCAATCCCACAATTCAACCAGGACAGACTTAAAATCTGACCCGCTATTTTAGTTTGCGCCGGACTTGAGCGCGCCGTTCTCAATGATCAGATCGTCCTTCGTCCCCGATTTGCGGTCGGGGCCGTATGAGATCAGGCGATAGGTCGTAGCCGAGCCTTGATATTCAAGCTCTTTCCCCCAGAGGTCTACGCGCTGCGGAGAATTCACATAGCGCGGCGAAAGGAAATCGAGCAACTCGGCGATCCGGTCCGACTCCACAAATTGGCCGCGATCGATTTTATACGCGCCCAGCCCGTCGGCGATCTGTCGCAACAGATCGTTGGTCCGCCGAACCTTTTCGCGCCGCAGGGCTTCTTCGATCAATTCGAAAGATTCCCACTGCCCGGCGCCCAGGCGCGCCTCGGCGACGCGCCAGCCGTCTTTCCCTTTCGTGATGCGAAAAGCCGTTTCGATCTGAGCTTCGACGATCACCCCACCTCCGCCTACGCCTGGCGAAATGTTTTTGATCCGCACCTGATCCTGATTGAGATTCGCCCCCGCGAGGTTTTGAATCAGCTCGCGCGCCTGCCTGACGCCGATTTCGTCAGCCGCGGCGCCCAACCAGAATGCGCCGGCGCTCAGCGGAAGCGCGCCCAACGCGAAGAGCAAGAGACGCCCGGACTTGGTTCGCAGTTTCATAGGAAATCCTCTGCCTTTTTCGCGCCGCCGTTCATCTTCGACGCGGCGCCGGGAGCGGTGGCGACCGGCGCCGCGCGCTACACTAATGAAGGCGCCTGTGATGGTAGCAGAAATGGCGCGCCAGACAAATTTCAATTCCCTTCCCAGAAAATCAATGGGATTAGCATGAATGGGGCTTATAGGACTTATGGGATTCATAGGACTATAGGCTAGTCTTATGAGTCCCACAGGTCCTATAAGTCCCATTCACCCTGAAGCGCGGAGCACCGATTCCGTCATCCTCGTCACCGCCGACATCAGGCCGACGTCATGGACGCGCACAATGCGCGCGCCCCGCAAAACGCCGATGACGACGGTCGCCGCCGTGCCCGCGACGCGCTCGCGCAGGTCGTCGCGGGCGCCCCCGGAGAGGGCCTTATCCATCGCATGTTTGATGAAAGATTTGCGTGAGGTTCCGAGCAAAACTGGCAGGCCGAATTCGGCTACGATGCGATCGAGCCCGTCAATCAATTGGAGGTTCTGTTCGGGGGTCTTGCCGAACCCTATGCCGGGATCGAGGATAATCCGCTCCAGCCGCGCCCCGCGACGGAGCGCCTCATCGATCGCCCGCCGCAACCCGCCGATCACTTCGGCGAAGACGTCGGCGACGGGCGGCTGCTGATGCATCATCCCCGGCGCGCCGCGCGAATGCATCAACGCCAGCGCGGCGCCCATTTCCGCCGCAACACCAGCCACGGCGGGGTCGAACCTGAGTCCGCTGACATCGTTGATGATCTCCGCCCCCGCTTGAAGCGCGGCCCGCGCGACACCGCTCTTCGTCGTGTCGACGGAGATCGGAATCCGCAGCCGACCTCGCAGCGCTTCGATCACGGGTATCACACGGCCCATCTCTTCTTCGACGCTTACCGGCTTCGACCCTGGCCTGGTCGATTCGCCGCCGACGTCCAGAATATCCGCGCC
>Ga0207428_10003518_pt1 | contig 15163 bp, 7 predicted proteins | sample RhiMethybrSRZTD1_FD_187600 | JGI IMG/M metagenome (GOLD analysis project Ga0207428, IMG submission 187600) | Populus rhizosphere microbial communities from Tennessee, USA - Rhizosphere MetaG P. TD hybrid SRZTD1 (SPAdes) (version 3) | ecosystem: Host-associated > Plants > Roots > Rhizosphere >...
CCGCGACAGGATGATGTGACTTTTGATGTAATGCCCTTTTATTTCGGCAGTAATATAAATGTACCCCCTAAGGCGCCGGCGCATCCGCTCCGGAACGCCCGGGGGGCGCGGTAGAGAACGTCAGAAGTCTCTTCTCTCTTCTTCCCACGGAGCCTCTGCGTTCTGCGGCGCCTGTGTCGGCGCCGCAGACTCACGTAACTCGCAGCATTACTAGCGTAGTGGCGCGCTCTTCGCCGCCGGCATTCGTGATCGAGGCGATCGGGCGCGGGATACGCGCCTCTACACTGCTGTTGCGGTTATTTCTCAACCAACATAAGACGGCGTTCAAACGCCTCTAACGGAGGGTAACCAATGATTCACTCTTATCTCTCAACCATCCTTATGTTGTCGTTGTCAACAGCCTGCTTTCTTTCTTCGATCCGATCCGCCCAGGCTCAGGACAAGAAACTCACATCCGAAGAGTTGATTGCGCGACATCTTGATTCTATCGGGACCGCCGAGGCGCGTTCCAAAGCGTCAACCCGCGTCGCCAGCGGCGAGACCAAATTCCTAGCCCGTCTCGGCGGATCGGCCAATGTCGACGGGCAGGCGATGATGGTCTCATCCGGCGTGAAGTTGCGCTTCGGCATAAAACTTCCGCTGAACGACTATCCCGGCGAGGACATCGCCTTCGACGGCGCGAAGGCCGCAACGGGACTTCTGCCGCAAGGCCGCCGCTCACAACTCAGCGCGTTTTTCAGTTCGCAAAATCTGCCGTTGATTGAAGGGCTGATCGGCGGAACGCTCTCGACCGCCTGGCCGCTGCTGCGCATGGATAAGGCGCAACCGAAGCTGGATTACCGCGGGCTGAAGAAGTTTGACGGACGCCAGTTGCACGAGGTCGGCTACCGTCCTCGAAAGGGGTCGGGCGAGCTGAAAGTCTCGCTCTTCTTCGATCCGGAAACTTTCCGCCACGTCAGAACCAAATACAGCTACGAGATTGGCGCCGCCATCGGGACGCGTGAAAATTCAAACATGAATACGGAGAGCTACTACACTCTCACCGAAGATTTCGACGACTTCCTCGCGGTGGACGGCTTGACGCTCCCCCATAAATACAAAATACAGTTCAGTTCCGAAGGCCGCGGCGGCTCCTCGCTGCAAGACTGGACAGTCACGATCAAAAAGATCGACCACAATATGAAGCTTGACGACCCGATCTTCGTCATCAAATAAGCAAAAAGCCGCCCGGCGACCGCAGCGCAAAGCGATCCGGCTTGCGCTGCGGTCGCCGGGACTGGCCGAATAATCCGCTCACTATGTTGTGACGGCTAAGCCGGCTCATCTTCAGCAATCGGTTAAAACAAGGGGCCTGGCCGCCGCGGATGTCGTGTCCGCGGCGGCCAGGCCCACGTTTCAGGCATTCAACTCTGAAGGCTTCGGCATACGCCAGGCGCCTAGAAGTTGATGGACAGGATGAAGTTGATTTGGCGCTCCGAGCCCCTTGTAGTATTGACGCGGCCAAAGTTCGCGTTATCAAAGGTGACGTCACCAAAACCAAAATTGGGGTGATTGAACGCATTGATAAAGTTGGCTTTGAATTCCACGTTGGCTTTCTCGTAGAAGCGCGTCATTTTGGTCAGACTGATGTCCACCTGCGAGAAATTCGGGCTGTCGATCAGGTTGCGCGGGAAGTTGCCGAACGTCCCCGGCGCCGGCGCGCCGAGCAAGCCGTCCTTGAGCGTCGCGCCAGTCAACTGACCCGCCGCGTTGGTGGTTATATTCAGCAGCTTCGGATCAACGAAGAACACGCCGGACGGAGTCCTGAAGATACCCGTGCTGTTGGCGAAATCTTCAGAGGTGATGCCCACCAACTGCGCCGGGTTCAGGCCGGTGTTGAATTGGTTGAACGTCGAACGGCCGGCGAAGACTCCGATGGGGCCGCCGGTCTGATAGGAGATGATGCTCCCCACCTGCCAGCCTTCGATCGCCTTGCCGAGCACGGGAATCCCGCCGTTGATCCAGCGGCGTCCCGAGCCGAACGGCAATTCGTAAATGAAGTTGGCGATAAAGCGATGGGTCTGGTCAAAGCCCGCCCGGTGTTTGTCGAGCCTCAGGTTGCGGAACGTGCGGTACTGCTCCAGCGTGCTCTGGCCGCCGCCGTCGGTGTCGGTGAGCGCTTTGCTGAAAGTGTAGCTGCCCTGCAATTGCAAGCCTTTCGTCATCCTCCGGCGAATTTCGGCCTGGAGCGAGTGGTAGTTGGAGTACCCTCCGTTGGCCAGCGCGCGCGCAAAGGCCGCGTTCGGATTGGCGAGGAAGAAATTGGGGGCCGGCCGACCATTGAAAGTCAGGTTGGCGCGATTCGTGCGATAAGTTGCGACGTTGGCCAGCGTAAAAGCCAGCGCGCCAATATTGTTATTGTTAAGCTGGTTGATGAAGGTCGTACTGCCGAAGCCGCTAGTGTTAGCCACTCCCGCGAATAGCGTGCTGAAGATCGGCAACGGCACGGTCCCGGCGGCGCCGAACGCAAAGCTGCTTCCGCCATTGGCCGCCAAATTCCTCTGAGCGTTGAGGAATTCCTGCACGAATCCATTCTCAAAAACGTTGACTTCGTTGACGTCAACCGCCCGGAAGAGTTTGACCGCATGGTTGCCCACGTACCGGACCTCGAACGCGGTGTTGTTGGCGATTTCGCGCTCGATGCCAAAGGACCATTGCTGAACGTAGGGCACTCGCAGATTCGGGTCGAAGGTCCACAGTCCGTTGTCGGTGTTGAGCTGGAGGTTCTCCAAGTCGGTGATCGGGACCTTGAAATTGGGTGACGGCAGCGTAACGCCGGCCGGCGTCAACACACCGGTCGTCGTGTTGTTGGCCACGTTCTGAATCAAGCCGGGGTTGGTCGTGCCCGTCCCTAGCGCGTTGCTTACGACGGTGAAGCCGTCCTGCAAGTAGCTGATAGAGTACCCGGCGCGGATCGAGCCTTTGCCCGACGGGCCGAAGATCCATCGCATCGGGCCTTTCTCGAAGTCAGGCGAGTAGGCGATGCCGATGAACGGGGCAAAGTTGTTACGGTCGTTCCCATAGAGTTTCTTGCCGGTATCCCCATTGACGAATTCAAGCGACGTAGTCGCCGAACCGTTAAGCGCGCCTGGATTGAAGAGGTTGTTGAGACCGGAAACGCCGTACAGCGCCGATATGCCGTTGGTCGGCTGAATGGCAATGCCGTTGATTTCATACGGCACGCCCTGGAATTCCCAACGCACGCCGTAATTGAAAGTGACGTTGCGCCGCGCTCGCCACTGATCCTGGAAGTAGAGGCTCAGCGCCCGTTGCTTGAAGTCCCGCTGCCGGGTGGCGCCGGTAACGAAGCCGGAGGTCGGGCTGGTCACATTGAAGGTCTTCGACGATGAGCCAAGCAAGCCTACCAGATCGACAAAGACCGACTTGGCTCGGTTGACGATCGCCGTGCCGGTCGTGTTGGGCGTTCCATTCGCGTTTCTCGGCAGATTCGGGAACTCGTTCTCGAAAATGCCATCCGGGTTGACGTTATTCGAGTTAATGTTGATGGTCTGGTTAATCCCGCCGTCATTGAAGGTGATGGCGCTGATGGACTGGATGTCAAATCCCATGCGGAAGCTGTGCGGTCCTGAGATCAGCGAGAAATTGTCAATAAACTGGTAGACCAGGGTATTACGCCCCTGCGACATGAACGTATTATCGAAGTCCGACACCGAGTTAAGGTTGATGAACGGTGTGGTCGGCTGCCCGTCACGAAAGAATCCTACCGGCGCGCGCTGATGCCCCACCCGAAACTCATTGGTCGCGCGCGAGCCGAATGTGGATTGAATCGCGGCCGTCGTCAATATGCGTTTCGATGCCTGAAATGCATTGGCTCCGCCCGCGAATGGCGCTTCAAGGTTGTTGAATGTATCGGGCGTGAGCAGGAAATTCGCATGGTTATACACGAACTCCAATTTATGCGATCCGATCTTCGAGTTCTCAATCAACTGCTGATCGAAGCGTCCGACATACTTGTCGCTGGGATCGGTCCCGTTCACGTTAAAGCGGAAGCCGGCTGTATTTAGCCCGTCACCGACCAGCGTGTTGTTCGGCGCCGGCATGGCGTTCAGTTGCGCCGTAGTGAGGGAATTGAGAGCGCTAACGGAGCCGACATTAAGCAGGTTGAGTGTCTGGACCTGGCCGTTTGAGCCGTTGTAACGGAAGATCCCCTGCCGCGCCTCCGGAGTCAGCACCGTGCGATTGCGTGTGGCCTGGAAATTCTCGCGGAACGCTTCATAGGAGAAGAAAAAGAAGCTCTTATTGCGCCCGTCATAAGCTACAGGCCCAAAGGGTTTCTTCGGCAGCCAGACTGGGCCGCCAATGTTGAATCCGGCGAAGTGTTGCCGCAGGACTTCCTTGGGCGTGCCGGATGCGTTATTGAAGAAGGTGTTGGCGTTCAACGCGTCGTTGCGGTGTTGATAGAAAAGCCTGCCATGAAATTCATTGGTGCCATTTTTGGTGACCATGGTGACTTGCGCCACGCCACGGCCCGCGTCCGACCCGACGGTCCCGATTGTCAGGCTGAATTCCTGGACGGAATCGAGCGAAGGAGCGCTGATGGCAAAAAACGAATCTGTCTTGACGAAGTTATCCATGGCATTGACGCCATCCTGAGTGACGTAAGTCCCCGACCCACGAAGGCCGCCGACCGACGCCGTGCGGGTATTTGTTCCCGACACGGCAACCCCGGCCTGCAGGCGCGCCAGGTCTAGCACGTTGCGTGTCGGCAGTGGAAGGTCTTTGATTTGATTCGTTTTGATAACATTTGTCAGCGTGGGATTGGAGGTATTAACCACTTCCTGCGTCCCGCTGACCGTGACGGCCTCGCTAACCTGGCCGATTTCCAACGAAACGTTCAATTTCGCCGGCGTGCCGACTTCAAGCGTCACATCCTGCGCCTCAATACGTTTAAATCCCGCGGCTTCGATCGTGACGGAGAATTTACCGATAGGCATCGATGGGAAAATGAACGCGCCTCGCGAGTCGGTGGTGGTTTGGAATTCCTCGTTTGTAGCGACTTGCTTCGCGGTGACCTTTGCGCCCGACACGGCAGCGCCGGTCTGCTCATTAATCAAACCACTTAAACTGGCGCGTGTCGCCTGCCCCAACGCCGTAGAGCCAATCAGCAACAACGCGAACACGGCTATCCATACTGATCTAACGGAAATGCGGTCTTTCATACAGGCCTCCTGGACTGAAAGTTTGTGAACCGTTGAAGACACCCAACATGGCTAGACGGCGGATCGCACAATGGCAAAGCCACTGACCGAAATCCGGATTTAGCGCAGAGAGGCCCCAACTTTATAAAAGTGTGCTGTGGATAGATCCCGGCAAAGCGAAGGACTCAAAAGGCGTGTCGTTAATCTCTAGTTTTGTATTGTATACAGTTTTATTTATACGACGTGGCGTAATAATACTCAGATAATAGATATCCTTCAAGGAACTGGGGTAGAAACCTTAGGCGCATACAAAGTTTTTACAGCTCATCAATAGACGCGAAAGCCCGTAAGTCGAATACCCACAACATCCGGAATCGCCTCAAACAAAACAGCCGCGCCGCGCTTATTAAATTTTCAGCGCGACGCGGCCTTCGACAAAATATTTTGCCCGGCTCGACCGATCAGAACTCAATTCGCAAACCGAGTTGAATCCAGCGGCTGCCCGCCGTGTTATTGCGTTCAGGCGCAATGAACTGAGTGGTCAGCACGCCGAATGCGCGCGAGTTGTTCAGATCAAGCGTCGGGTTGGCGAACATGACGTTGTTGAAGACGTTGAAGAAGTCGGCCAGGAAGGTGACTTTCAATTTTTCTGTGATCGTCGTCTGTTTGCCGAGCGACATGTCAAGGTTCCAGCGCGACGGCCCGCGCAGCGGATTGGCGCGGCCCGCGCGGCCATCCCGGCTGATCTCGACGCGGCGGAAGCTGTTAAAGACCTTTTCCGGGTTGCCGAAGAGGTTCAGCTCCGTGCCGCGGGTGGGTAAGGCCGGGTCACCGTTGGTACCGATGTTGTTCGAGCCTTTGACGCCGCGATTGACGTCGTTGCCGAAAGAATTCGGGTCAACGGTTGGGATCGCGCCGGAAGTGAAGCCCAGGAAGAGGCTGCCCCCCCATACGCCCGCGCCCTGGTTCACAGTCAAGGCGTCGCCGCTGCGAGCGGTATAGATGCCTGAAACGTACCAGCCGCCGACAATCTTATCCAGCGCGCTCCCCGTGCCGAAGAAGCGGCCCTTGCCGAATGGCAGTTCATAGCGGAAGGTGCTGTTGAGGATGTGTGTGATGTCGAAGGGCGAGGGGCCGTACTCGGAGTTCAGGTCGAAGCTGTTGGGCATGACATTGGCCGCATTCTGGATGGCGCCCAGTTGATCGAGCGAACGCGCGAAAGTGTAATTGACGGTCGCCAGCAAGCCTTTAGAGAAACGCTTGTTGAGCGTGACGAACGCCGCGTTGTAGTTCGACTCGCCGGTGCTCGAACGCAGGAAGAGCGTACGGGCAATGTAGTTGTTGAAAGATTGCAACCCGGCCTGCAAACGGCGCGTGTCCAGGTTGAGGAAGACGTTGTTGATGTTCCCGTTGATGAAGTTGCTTGCTTGCGCGGCGGCCAACACGCGCGTGCCGTTGCCCCCCGGGGTCTGATTCTCGAACCAGGGTTGCGGGGTGACTGCGCTGGCCGCGACGCCGGAGCGCAGTTGCCGCGCGACCGCGTCGAAGGCTTGCGCGAAGGTTTGACCCGAAGCGCGATCAAGGTGGTTATACGGCGCCTGGCCGAAGCTCATGCTCTGCGTCAGTTTTTTGGCGTAACGCGCGTTATAGCCTAATTCGACCAGCATATTCCCCGGCAATTCGCGTTGAATCGTCAGGTTGAAGGCATGGTTTTCAGGGACCTCGATCCGCGGGTCGATCTGGAACGAGAGCACTTCGGGGAAGAGTTCCGGCGGGCCAGTGGGGTTGACACGATTGCGGCCCCAATACGGCGAGACGGGCACCGACAGCGTGGGTACCGTGGGTAAAGGAATCTTGCCGTCCACGCCGACGCGGTAAACGCTCAGAGCCGGGTTAGCGCTGGTGGACAGACAGCCCGCGCCGCCCGCGCCGCCCACGTTGCACAGCGGCGCGCTGACGTTGATTGTCTGAGCGAAGGCTACGCCGAGCGTCGGGATGATGACGCTCTGCACGGTATTCTGCCGGTCGTAAATCAGGCTGTAACCGCCGCGCACGACCGTCTTGCGTTCGCCGAGGAGTTTGCCGAAGAACCCGCTTCCCGCCGGAGGGTTCCATGCCACCGCTATGCGCGGAGCGATGTTGTTCCAATCCACGTCGAAGACGCCGCGCCCCGCGGCGCCCACCGGCAGGAAGCCGATGCCCGGGTTAAAGATGCCGCCTTCGCGCGAGATGGCGTCGCGCAGCGTTAAATATTCGCGCGAGGTCTGCAACTGGCCGGTCGCCGTGTCAATCTGTACGCTCTGGCGCTGCAGGCGTTCGGTCGGCGCAGTCTGCCAGCCGTAATTGACGCCGTAGGTGAGCGTCAATGAAGGCTTGATGCGCCAAATGTCTTGCCAATAGATTTCCGGCGCCCAGAGTTTCGTGTCGGATTCGAGCGTTTCCCCGAACGGCAGCGGTTTCAATTGTCCGTCGCGCACGGCCAGCACGCTGACGTTGTCAACAACGCCCAAGACCGAAGCCAGCGTGCGGTTCCAGGTTTGCACGTCCTCGGCAACCAGGCAGTTGGTCGTCACAGTCGCCGAGCAGGTCGGGGGGCGAACCGTGTTGGGCATCGAGAACGCTCCGAGCTCGGAGTCGATCTGCGCGACTAAAGCGCCGAGCGCGCCCAGCACCTTGTCGTCGCGGCGGTGCAGCGTGGGCAGCCAGCGCACGTGCGTTCCGAATTGCCATGTGTGACTGCCGCGCAGCCAGTTCAAGTCGGCGTTCCATTGGATGTTCTTGTTGTCGTTCGATTGTTTGCGCGCCACTTGTGTATCCACATCAATCGGCTCGGAAAGAATGCTGTTCAGGCCGCCCAGCGCGCCCAGGTCGAGCGCCACGTGTGATTGGCCGGAGGAGAAGCCGGTCTCGGTTCCGGCCAGCGCCAACTCCGCCGCCGACCCGTTCGGACGCAAACGATCCAGCGCCGTGCGAGTGCGCACCCAGCCGAAGCGGAATTCGCCCGACAGGTTGTTGGTGATTAACCCGCTCAGCCCTGCGCCGATCATGTTCTGACGCGCCGGGAGGGTTTCGCGGCTGCGAACATCGCCGCCGCGAATGTCGAGCAGAGTGTTGCCTTCAGCCACTTCGCCGAAGTAACGAAAGGCGACATCGGCGCGCCAGCGGTTGGTCACGTTGTAATCGACGCGCGTGTTGTAAAAGTCATTGTTGAGCGGGTTAGTGACGATGCCGCGAAACCCGATGGTGTTAAATCCGTCTCCGGCGCTCGGGTCGTTGCCTGCGGGCAGATTGCGGAAGAGATTGCTCACCACCGGGCTGATGCCGACCCCGCGCGGGTCGCAGGCCATGTTGCCGTCCGGCCCGCACAACTGCGAGGTCTTCAGGTCGTAGGAATTGACTGCCTTCGAAGCGTCGCGGAAGCGCAAGATGCCTTGCCGCAAGCTGTCGGACGGCACGATGCGCAGGATTTGCGTCGTGCGCGGGAAGCGGCGGCCTTCGTAGTTGCCGAAGAAGAAGAGTTTCTTGCTCCAAGACTCGCTCCACGGAATGAGCGGCCCGCCGAAGCGGAATCCGAAGCGGTTGTCTTTCAACTCCGGCTCTTGCAGCTTGGCGCGCCGCGCCGGATCGGTGACGTCCTGCGCGATGGTGCGTTTGGCCGTCCAGGTCGCGGCGTTCAGGTTGTCGTTCTGGTGATACCAGAAGAGCAGCCCATGATAGTCGCTGGTTCCACGGCGACTGATGACTGAAGCCTGACCGCCGGCGCCGCGTCCGAAAGCCGAGTTCGGATTGGCCACGCCGACGCGGAATTCCTCGATGCTGTCAATCGGAATGGGAATGACCGTGCCTAAACCGCCGACGGATTGGTTAGTGATGTCAATGCCGTCGAGCGTGATCGTCGTCTGGTCGTTGCGCGAACCTGCGACCTCGCCGGTGGGCGTCGAAAGCGGCTGGATGCGCAACAAATCGTTGGCTTGCCGCGTCAACGCCGGCAAAAGCGGCATCTCCCGTCCGGCAATCACATTGCCGACGGTCGAATCGGTTGTCTGCAACTCAACGCCCGCGGCGGCGGTCACCTCGACCACCTGCTGCACCTCGCCGATCTCCAGCGTAATGGGAACTGTGTAAGACTTGGCCACGTCCACTTTGAAGTTGTTGACGCTTGCCTTGCGGAATCCCTCTTTGCTGATGTTGATGGCGTATACGCCAGGCGTAACCGACGGGAAGATAAATTGCCCCCCATCGTCAGTCCCGGCCCTTAGCGTGACGTTGGTGGCCGCGTTGGTCAATTCAATCACCGCGCCCGAAACGAATGCGCCGTTCTTGTCAGTAATAGAACCGACAATTGCGCCTGTCGTCGCAGTTTGCGACAGGGCAACGAGCGGAGTAAGCGCCAACATGGTCAATAAAAAGATTACTGGACGGAAACGCATACTGAGCCTCCTAGTGGGTTGGTCTGGTGAAGAGGCGTAGTACTTGCCTCTCGTATGGTAAGTGCTTTATTCCCAGCAAAGCGCGCCAGTGTATGTCAGTCAGCAACCGGCTATTCAGTTTTGTATCTGTCTTATTAAAAAAGCGACTGAAGAAAGGGCATTCATTAAATAAAGCGACCGAAGAAGCGGCATTCAAAAATGAGAAAAGATGATATAACGAGTAGTTAATGCGCCGCCAGTTTTTTTGGACGCGCATGACATCCAAATTCAATTATTTTACAAACCATCTTAGATGCGGATATGGCGCCTCCAAACCATTTCGTAAGAAAGCGCTTGCTACTAAGCGACCGAAGGCTGTAAATTTAGGTCGCTCAGTCGGGCGAGTGAGTCGAATGAGAATCCGGCTGGAAGAAGCGGTCAACGAATCAAGACTCAAAATCACAAGCCCCAGATGGCGATTCCTCACGCGTATGAAGAATAGGCGTTTTACATGAGTTGGGAACCAAGTGTCCGCACGCGGCACTTAACTGTAATCATCTCCCTGGTACTGGTAACGGCGAGCGCCCTGCTCTGCTTCAACCTTGCGCGCCTGCTGAGCGTTCAGGTCACGGCCAAGCACGACAAATTCGAGGCGCTCAAAGTTCCCATTCACAACGCCGTGCAGCAGGCCATCTTCAGCCGCCCGCTCGAGTCGCCGCAGAACGCCATCGGCTTCGACTCCAACCTGCGTTCGCTGATCAAGGCGGGCGTGAGCAACCCGAAAGGCTTCACCTATGTGGCGCTGCTCTCTCTCGACGGCGCGGTGATCGCCAACTCCGACCCGCAAAATCTGGCTCAGACCTACAAGCAGCCCAACAGCAGGGTCAAACCGATGGCGGGTGATGAGGGCTTCGAATCATCGCGGTGGTACCGCCAGTTGTGGGACCTGTGGAGCAGCGAGGACGTCTATCAGATCGAAAACACGTTCAGCTTCAAGAACGAGCCTTTCGCCAAGCTGGTCGCCGGGATTCCCGCCTCCCAGTTGCGCGAAGACCTGTGGCCGGCGATCAAATTGAGCGGCGTCTTCGCATTGATCATCGTCGGCCTCTGCCTGCTCACCGCATTTATTTCCTCGGACATGGTGCTCTGGCCGCTGCGCGACGCCATGGAGAGCATCGAGGAGCTCGAGATCGAAAGCGCGAAGATCTCCGAGCCGCGCCCTGTGAACGTCGAGATGCAATCCATCGCGCAGCGTCTGCGCGAACTGGGGCGCAGATTCGCGGGCAACCGGACGGAAATCGAGGCGATCCGCGATCAGTTGCAGCAGGTCGTCGGGAGCCTCTCGGAGCGCGTCCTGCTGCTCGACCGCGAACGCCGCGTGATCATGGCCAGCCCCGAGGCGGAGAAGATGCTCAGCGGCGGCCGCTTCACGCTGCGCGGGCAGCGGCTTTCAGAAGCGCTCAGCCACAGCCACCCGATCACGGCCTTGACCGAACGCGCCTATCAGACCGGCCAATCGCTGCAGGAGGTGGCCAGCTTCCCCGTCAACGGCGCCGGTCAGCAGGCAGTCGTCGCCTCGCTCCAGATATTCGAAGACCGCGGCCAGCCCGCAGGCGCGCTCCTCACGCTGCGTGATTTCGAAACCCTCCAGCGCCTGGAGACGCAGCTCGATTTCGCCACGAAACTGGCCGCGCTCAACCGCATCACGGCCGGAGTGGCGCACGAAGTCAAAAACCCGCTTCACGCGATGGTCCTCCACCTGGAACTGCTCAGCGCCAAACTCGACGCCGGCCTCGACCCGAAGCCTCACGTCGATATCCTGATGTCCGAGGTCAACCGGCTCAAACGCGTAGTGCAGACCTTCCTGGATTTCACGCGCCCCGTAGAATTGAAGCTCCAGCAGATCAACGCGAACGTGCTGACGCGTGAAGTGGTGCTGCTGGCCGCCGACGCGCGCGCCCAGGGCATCAACATCGAGGAGCGCTACGGCTCAGGCCAGCTGCTCATCAAAGCCGACCCCGACCTCCTCAAACAGGCGATCCTCAACATCATCATCAACGGCTGCCAGGTCATGCCGCACGGCGGGAAGCTTGCGGTCGAGACCGGCCTCGACGATGAAAACCGCGTCTTCATCGCCATCACCGACAGCGGCCCCGGCATCCCCGAAGACGCGCGCGATAAGATCTTCAACCTTTATTACACCACCAAACCCAAGGGCAGCGGCATCGGCCTGGCGCAGGCCTTTCGCGCCGTGCAGCTGCACAACGGCCGGATCAAGATCGAATCGGAAGTCGGCGCAGGCGCCTGCTTCCGCATCATCCTTCCGTCAGTATAAATCGTCCACAAAGACACGCGAGACCGGATCACTTCATCTCCGCGATCGAAAAATATTTCGACGATAGACAAAATGAGACGACCGGCCAGTCCTGAAGCAAGCGCCTCTGGCGTGGCGCCAAGGTCTGGCGCCCTATACCAGTTTTCAAATGTATGAAGTCTGTCGGCCACAGAAGGCACAGAGAACACAGAGAAATCATTATGTTCTCTGTGTTCTCTGTGTTCTCTGTGGCTATTCATCCATACGAAAACCGCTCTAAGGCCTTCGTAGGAATTTAATGTTATTTGGCGTACCATAGATTTGCATGACAAAGCGAAGTCAATGGTAGAATGGCTTCCCGACACAATAATGTCATAATTCAAGATTCTCATCCGCTAGTGCCGGCTGAGGCTGTCATAATTTTTGGATTTATATATAGTGGAGTTTTTATATGAGCTTACATAAGACCATTTATTCGATCATCACCAACCCTGAAGAACTGTTGAAGCTCGATTTGGAAGACGTGGCGGCGGTGATTCTGGAGAGTTTGAACTCGATTGAGCACTTACAGCTTAACCGCAATGACTTCGCCATGCAGCGCACCGTGCAAGAATACCCTCCGGCCTATTACGAACGACTGCTCAAAGCGCTGATGACCGGCTGGGGCTATCTGGAGCGCGAGGGACTGATCGCCGAAATGCCGACCAAAGCCGGGTGGTATTTCATCACAGACAAGGGAAAGACCATCCGGAGCCGTGAAGATCTCAACGCCTACCGCTCATCGAGGATGTTGCCAAAATACCTCCTGCACCCGATCATCGCCAGGAAGGTGGAGACGGCCTTCCAGAACGCCGAATATGACACGGCGGTCTTCCAGGCGTTACGCGAGGTTGAGGTCGCGGTGCGCAACGCCAGCGGCTTCTCGCCCACCGACATCAGCGCCGCGCTCATGCGCAAAGCCTTCGACCCGAAGACCGGCCCGATGCGCGACGACACAGCTACAGATATGGAGAAACTCGCCATCTCCGAAATGTTCGCGGGGCTGATCGGCGCCTACAAGTCCCCCCGCTCTCACCGCCACGTTGTGCTCGACGCCGTCGAGGCGGCCGAGATCATCGTCTTCGCCAGCCACCTTTTGAAGATCGTAGACGCGCGCGCCGCGAAGATGGACAGGCCCTCACTGATCAAAGGGACCAAAGCGACGCTGCCCAGAGCCATGACTGTTCAGTGAATTTATCGGGGATTTTTTGAATGACTTGATTGGCCTCCTGCAAGGCGCCATCAAAATCCCTGCGTTCGTATAGTAAAGATGGCGCGGTCGAGCGGATCCTGCGCGAATACCGAATGCGACCAGGACAAGAATGAAACGGCAATCAAAATCCAGTTAACTTTCTTCATGCCATCTCCTCTCGAAAATCTCTCAACGACAGGCGGCGCGAGCGACTTCTCAGATTCATTGCGCCGTGAACTTCACGATTATCCAGCCATCCGCTTTTACCGGCCTGCCTTCAAACTGAATGGGCTTAAATACCCACAACCGGGCGGCGGCCAGCGCGGATTCGAGCAAAATTTTGTGACCTGTGATAATTTGCGCATCTGTCACAAGTCCTTCTTCGGAAATCAGAACGCGCACACTGACCTCACCGGAAACCCTGGCGGCTTTCGCTTCAGGAGGATATGCGGCCTGAACTTTTTTTATAGCCAGGGGCTCAAGCTCATCACGATCGATCAACTTACGTAAGTCGGGAATTTCTCTTTTAGCAAGGGCCGCCGCTACAACCTCTTCGTCAGTGAGCGGCACGGGTTTGAACGAGCCGAAAAATTTCGTGACGTCGCTTGAAGCGGCCCGTTTGGGTTGAGTAACAACCAGAAGCTCGTAGACGCGCCGCCTGACCAAAATAAGCCTGACAATCATGTCCCTGTTAAGATCCGCCCTGTCACGCTCGTCGACAGCCTTAAGCTTGTATTCAAGCGCGGGGTAGCCATTCAGGGTCAGCGACTTCTCCCAAACAGGAATGGCCACATATTTGCCACTGACCCGCTTCAACAGTCTTTTGACGGCGTCAGCGTCGTGCGGTATCAAAGGCAGATCGAAGTAATTCACACCCCATTCCCTTTCGTATTTCAGCCTATTCGGGTCCCGATAATTCGTCTTTGTTCTATAAAAGGTCTCGTAAACCACGTCCATGAGGTCACCCACATGGCCTGTCCTGTACCTAGTCGCCGGCTTACCTGGCAGCATCACACTGAACTTGCCATTTTCAGACTTGTATTCCTTCCACCTGGTGGGTTGAGCCAACGCTGAAATAGTAAAGGCGAAGCCCAGCAAGGCGCAGGCGAGGAAAGCTTTTACCAATGTCGGAGTTTGAGTCATAGCGTTTGCTCCTAATTGGTTCAGGGGTCATAACTCAGATTTGGCGCCAGCCATCTCTCTACTTCTCTCAATTCCATTCCTTTGCGCCGCGCGTAATCCTCGACTTGATCGCGCTCGATCTTGCCGAGAGCGAAATATTTCGAGTCGGGATGCGAGAAATACAAGCCGCTGACCGAACTGACCGGAGTCATCGCGAACGATTCGGTCAGATGAACGCCGGCGTTCTGTTCGGCTTGCAGCAGGTCGAAGAGCGCTCTCTTCTCGGTGTGATCGGGCTGCGCCGGATAGCCTGGCGCGGGCCTGATGCCGCGATAACGCTCCCTGATCAGATCCTCGTGGCTCAGATTTTCGTCTCGCCCGTAACCCCATTCTTCGCGCGCCCGTTTGTGCAGCAGTTCAGCGAAGGCTTCGGCCAGGCGGTCGGCCAGCGCCTTGGACATGATCGAGTTGTAATCGTCGTGATCGCGCTCGAACCGCGCGCAAAGCTCTTCGAGGCCGACGCCCGTTGTGACGGCGAAGCCGCCGATGTAATCGATCCGCCCGCTCTCGCGCGGCGCGATGAAGTCGGCCAGCGCCTGATTGTATTGGCCCGCTCGTTTCTCGCTTTGCTGTCGCAGCGTGTGGAAGACGGTCAAAACGCCCGAACGATTTTTATCGGCGTAGACCTCAATGTCGTCGCCGACCGAATTGGCGGGCCAGAAGCCGTACACCGCGTGCGCCCGCAATTCCCTGCGGCTGACGATACGTTCGAGCAGCGCTTGCGCGTCTTCGTAAAGCTTGCGCGCCTGAGGGCCCGCCGCCGGGTCGTCAAGAATGCGCGGGAAGACGCCTTTCAACTCCCAGGTGTGAAAAAACGGCGACCAGTCAA
>Ga0207428_10003519_pt1 | contig 15160 bp, 10 predicted proteins | sample RhiMethybrSRZTD1_FD_187600 | JGI IMG/M metagenome (GOLD analysis project Ga0207428, IMG submission 187600) | Populus rhizosphere microbial communities from Tennessee, USA - Rhizosphere MetaG P. TD hybrid SRZTD1 (SPAdes) (version 3) | ecosystem: Host-associated > Plants > Roots > Rhizosphere >...
CCCCGGTCCACACGTAGAGGAAGGGGACCAGCACGGACGCGATCGCCGCTCCGAAAGACGACCCGCTGTCGAAGAGCGCGACCGCCCATCCGCGCTCGCGGCGTGGGAACCACTCGGCGACGGCCTTGGTCGCGCCCGGCCAGTTCGCGGCCTCGCCCACCCCGAGCAGGAAGCGGAGCCCACAGAAGCTGCGCAGCCCGGTGGCCAGCGACGTGAGCATGGCCGCCACCGAATACCAGAAGACGCCGAGGGTGAGTCCGTTGCGGGTGCCGAAGCGGTCGAGGAGCCGTCCGGACACGGGCTGCATCACCGTGTAGGCGAGGCGGAAGGCGATGATGATCAGCGCGAACTTCTCGTTCGTCCATCCGAACTCCGTCTTCAGATGGGGGCCGAGGACGCTGAGCGTCTGGCGATCGATGTAGTTGATGACGGTGGACAGGAAGAGAAGCGTCCCGATCCACCACCGGTACCGTCCGATCACCCTCGTGGCCTCCGCGCGCCTAGGCGATGGGGATGCTGGCGACGCGCAGGCGCAGCGCGTCGACGTCTTCGCGTCGGACCCAGCCCGTCTCCGCGCTCAGGGTGTTGGCGGCGCCGCAGGCCACGCCCAGGCGGAGGACGTCCTCCAGGCCTTCCTTGCGGGCCAGCGCCACCGCCACTCCCCCGAGCAGGCAATCGCCGGAGCCCACGGGATGCCTGGCGCCGGGCACGGAGACCGACGCGTGCACCGCGCGTCCCTCCGACACGGCCACCGCGCCCGCGGCGCCCAGGGACACGATCGGCATCGCGACTCCGCGCGCGGCCAGGGCCCGCGCCACGCGCACCGCGGCCTCGGGCCCCTCGACCGGCTCCCCCGACAGCGCGGCCGCCTCCTCGCGGTTCGGCTTCACCAGGAACGGGCGGGCCTCGACCGCGCGGCGCAGCAGTCCGCCGCTCGCGTCCACGAGGCAACGGATGCCGGTGTCGCGCAGCGACGCCACCAGCTCGCCGTAGGCGCCTTCGTGGAAGCCCGGCGGCGTGCTGCCGGAGAGGACGGCCACGGCCGACTCGCGCGCAAGGGCCAGGAAGCGGGCGCACAGCTCTTCGCGCGTGTCCGTGTCCACGTGCGGGCCCGGCTCCAGGATCTCGGTGATCCGCGCCCCCTGCTGATCGCGCAGGGCGAGGCACGTGCGCAGCGCGCCCTTCGCGTCCACGCCCGTGAAGGCGACGCCGCGAGCGCGGAGCGCCGATTCGAACTCGCATTGGTGCGCGGCGTCGATGAGGCCGACGAGGTGGACGGGCTCTCCCAGCGCCGCCACCGTGAGCGCGACGTGCAGGCCCTTGCCCCCGGGCCAGGACTGCACGCGGGTCACGCGGTGCACGGCGCCCGGCTGCAGGACGTCGAGCTCGAGCGTCTTGTCGACGGAGGTGTTGAATCCGCCGACCGTGATCACGAGACGGACGCGATCAGCCGCTCGACCTCGGCGGCATCGGCCTGGCGGGACGTGCCGCCCAGGCCGCGGGTGGAAAGACCGCCGCAGGCCGCGCCCCAGCGCAGCGCCTCGAGCAGGGGCCGGCCCCCCAGCCAGGCATGCAGGAAGCCCGCGTCGAAGGAGTCACCGGCGCCCGTCGTGTCCACGGGTTCGGCGCGGAAGGCCGGAACGGCGAGGGGCTGGCCACCCTCCAGGGTCATGCATCCCTCGGCGCCGAGCTTGGCCACGACGCGCGTGCGTCCGTTCTCCAGTTGCCGCAGCGCGACCGGGATGTCGGCCTCGCGCGCGATGGAGATGAGCTCGACCTCGTTCGGAAGGAAGAAGTCCGTCTCGGTGAGGGTGGACACGATGTCCGCCTCCCAGCGCTCGCTGGGATCGAAGCCGGGATCGAGCGAGGTCGTGAGCCCCGCCACGTGCGCGCGCGCGAAAAGCCCGCGCAGACCCGGCCGCAGCCCTTCCTGCAGGTAATACGACGAGACGTGCAGGTGGTCGAACCCCGCGAAGGCGGTGGAGGGGACGTCCTCCGCGCGCAGGGCCCGGATCGACCCCAGGTAGGACACGAGGGCGCGATCGTGCGGAGAGCTGATCGACACCGTCACGCCGGTCTTGAGCTTCGGGTCGGAGGTGACGCGCGAGACGTCGATGCCCGCCGCCCGCATGGCGTCCACGCAGAACGCGCCCCAGGGATCCGTCCCCACCTTGCCCAGGAAGGCGACGGGCGTCCCCAGGCGCGCGAGGCCCATCGCGCAGATGGCGGACGCGCTGCCCAGGGTCATGACCACGTCGTCGACGAGGACTTCCTTGCCCGGGATCGGGAAGGCGTGGGCCCCCTGCAGGACCAGGTCCACGTTGATCTCGCCCACGACCAGGACCCGCTTCATCCTGCGGAGGCCGTCAGGCCCGGCGGTGAATGGCGAAGTCCTCCACGACGCGGCTGATCACGCCGTCGTCGGAAGGCATGTCCGGCCGGAGGCCGATGGTGAGGCAGCGGAAGAAGGCGAGGAGCTGGCCCACGAGGACGTCGAGGACCGGCGCCGCCTCGTCGCTGACCGCGTCCAGGCCGGGGAGATCGACCACGAGGTCCTTGGCCCCGCCGAGGTCCGCGGGCACGTCGTGTCCCACGATCACCTTGGCCGCGCCCAGCTTCTTGCGGTCCAGCTCTCGGACGAGGTCCACTTCGAAAGCGCGCACCACGGGGTCCGCGGAGAGGAAGCAGACGACGAGCGCGCCCTTGTCCACCGCGGCCATCGGCCCGTGGCGCAGGCCCAGGTACGTCTCCGGGAACGTCGTCACCTCGCCCGCCGTCATCTCCAGCATCTTGAGCGCGCTCTCGCGCGCGGAACCGTAGCGGCATCCGCTGCCCAGGTAGACGGCGGAACGATACTCCGCGCGCGCCACCCGCGCGAGCGCATCCGCGTAGCGCAGGAGGAGCTCCCCGCCCAGCCGGGCCAGGGTGGCGCCGCGCGCGCGATAGCCGTCGGGATCGCGCGTCATCCCCAGCACCTGCCCCGCCAGGACCATGTTCGTGAAGCTGCTGGTCATCACCAGGCTGCGGTCGCAGGTCTTGTCGTTGAGCACGACGGTGGTGACGCGCGGGTCGTCGGCGTAGTTCGTGGCGAGGCGCCCCGCGCGGTTGCAGGTGATCACGAGGTGCCGGATGTCGGAGTCGCGCAGGGAATCGAGGACGCCGCAGCTCTCGGGGCTGTTGCCGGAGCGGGCGAGCGACACGAGCAGGCACGGGCCCTTCGGGGGCAGCCACCCGCTCGGATGGGTCAGGACCTCGCCCGCGGCGACCGCGTGCACGGGAATGCGCAGGCGCGACTGCAGCGCCGAGGTCAGGCACTCGCCGGCGTAGAGGGAGCTGCCCGAGCCCGTGAATACGATCGTGCCGGGCGGATCGGCGGTCACCCTTTCGAGCGCCGCCGCGATCGCGGGGAGCCGCCCGGGCACCCCTTCCGCCGTCTCCAGCCAGGTGAGCGGCTGCTGACCGATCTCGCGAAGCGTGTGACGATAGCCCCCGCGGTCCTGCTCTTCGGCCCGGACGCCCAGGAGGCGGCCGACCTCGACGGAGCGCCCGCCGAGGAAAGCGAGCCAATCGTCCACGGGTCCCCGTAGCCGGCCGTCGATTTCGGGGAGCTGGGTCATGGGATGGGGCGCCGCAGGCGCCAAGCGGACGTCGCGAACCGGTTTGACATCGAAGGCACGGTCCCTATAAAAAGAAAGCGTCTGAAGGTTATCGAAATGAAACGAAAGAGTCAATCCGTGTCGCGGGCGGTGGCGGCCCCCGCTTCCGCCACCCAGCGGCCCTCGCTGGCCAGCCTGTCCGTCGGGCACGGCAAGCGCGTTCGGATGTGGCGGATGCTCTACGGCCACGGGCCGCGCAACGGGACGCTGGCCGTTCTGCCCCTCGACCAGGGCCTTGAGCACGGGCCCGCCGACTTCTTTCCGAACCCCGCCGCGGTGGATGCGGACTTCCAGTTCCGCCTCGCCGTGGAAGGGGACTACTCCGCGATCGCGCTCGGGATCGGCCTCGCCGACAAGTACATGAAGGAGTACGCGGGGCGCATCCCGCTCATCCTGAAGCTCAACGGCAAGACGAACATCGCCGACGACGGCGACGCCGTGTCGTCCTTGAGCGCGAGCGTCGAAGACGCGGTGCGCCTGGGCGCGGACGCGGTGGGCTTCACGCTCTACGTAGGGTCGCCGCGCGAGGACGCGGGCATCCGCGATTTCCAGAAGGTCCGCCAGGACTGCGAGCGGCTGGGCATGCCGGTCGTGATGTGGGCGTACCCGCGCGGGCGCGCCATCAATGCGCGCGGCGGAAAAGGCACGCTCTACGCGCAGGACTATGCGGCGCGGGTGGCGGAGGAGATGGGCGCGGACCTCGTGAAGCTGCACGAGCCGGAAGAGGACAACGAGCGCTGCCCCGAGCCGTATCGTTCACTGAAGGAGGCCGCGCCCGAGCGGCTCCGCCGGGTGGTGCGCTCGGCCGGGCGCGTGATGGTGCTTTTCTCGGGCGGGGTGAAGCAGGACAACGACGCCGCCGTTCTGCGCAAGGTCGCCTCGTACATGGAGGCGGGCGCGACGGGCGTGATGTTCGGGCGCAACATGTGGCTGCGCCCGTTCGACCAGGCCGTCGCCCTCACGCGCCAGGTGCATCGCATCCTGAGCCGACACCCTCGTTAGGGCACGTAGAGCAAGGCGCCGCCGCCCGTTGGCGGCGGCGATCTTGCGAGGGGGGTTTCAGGGGGGGTTCGCGAACGCCCATCGCGAATGAAGCGTGAGTGCCCCCCCTGACTTAGTAAGACAGGAGTCTTATGAAGCTGAACCGACGGCAGTGGCTGGGCCGCATGGCTGCGGGCGGCGCGGGCGTGCTCATGCCGTGGCGGCGCGCGGCCGCGGACTCCCCCGCCGTGGCTCCCGCGCGAGCGGCGGCGGCGCCCGCGGCGAAGGCCTCCCCGCCGTGCCCGCTCGCCCTCCAGGATTTCGAGCCTCGCAGCATGCTGCACGTCGAGGAGCACAAGGTGGCGCGGGCGGCCTTCCCCGTCATCGACGTGCACGCGCACTTCTCGTGGTCCGGGGGCCTCAAGGGCACGGACACGATCACGTTCCTGGCCACGCCCCAGGACATCCTCCCGGTGATGGATCGCAAGAACGTGCAGACGATGTGCAACCTCACCGGGGGCACAGGCCCCGCCCTCGGTGAGGCCATCGCGCGCTTCGACAAGGCGGCGCCGGGCCGGTTCCTCACGTACACGGAGCCGTCGTGGGCGCGCATCAACGAGCCCGGGTTCCCCCAGAAGCAGGCGGACGCCATCGAGAGCGCCAAGAAGGCGGGCGCGCACGGGGTGAAGGTCCTGAAGACCCTCGGCCTGTTCCTCCGCGAAAACGTGACGACGGGTCCCCTGATCAAGGTCGACGACGCGCGCTTCGATCCCATGTGGGACGCCTGCGGGCGCGTGGGCATTCCGGTCAACATCCACGTCGGCGACCCGGAGGCCTTCTTCATGCCCATCGACCGCTTCAACGAGCGCTACGACGAGCTCGGCCATCACCCCGACTGGTCCTTCTACGGCCGCGACTTCCCGAAGTTCGCCGACATCATGGCCGCGCGCGACCGCGTGCTGGCCCGCCATCCGGGCACGCAGTTCGTCCTCCTGCACGTCGGCCACGACGCCGAGAACCTCGGCTTCGTGAGCGAGACGCTCGACCGCTTCCCGAATGCATCGGTCGAGATCGGGGCCCGCATCGGCGAGTTGGGCCGGCAGCCGCGCGCGTCGCGCAAGTTCTTCGAGAAATACCAGGACCGCATCCTGTTCGGCACGGACGCCGTGCCGCCGCCGGACGGGAACAACTACCCCCAGCAGGTCTTCAAGGACGAGCTGTACGAGATCTACTTCCGGTTCCTGGAGACGGAGGACGAATACTTCGACTACGCGCCCGCGCCGATCCCGCCGCAGGGACGCTGGCGGATCTACGGGCTCGGGCTGCCGGAGTCGATTCTGAAGAAGGTCTATCACGACAACGCGGCGCGCATCCTCGGGCTGGCGTAGGCCGCGATGACGGGTGGCGCGGGGCACGTCGCGCTTCGCGTGATGACGCTCGCCGATATCGACGACGGGCTGCGCCTGTCCGGGGCCGCGGGCTGGAACCAGCGCGAGTCGGACTGGCGCTTCCTGCTCGAGGGCAATCCCGGGCGGTTCGTGGTGGCGGTGCGCGACGGCCGCGTGATCGGGAGTGGCGGGGCCGTCTGCTACGGGACCTCGCTGGCCTGGGTCTGCATGATCCTCGTGGATCCCTCCGAGCGCGGTCACGGCATCGGGACGCGGATCGTGTCGGGCGTGCTCGAGCGCCTGTCGGACATGCGCTCGGTGGGCCTCGACGCCACCCCGTTCGGGCTGGGCGTCTACACGCGTCTCGGCTTCGTGGAGACAGGCCGCCTCCTGCGCATGGAGGCGCCTCCGACGTCGGGCGAAGAGGACGAGTCGCCGGTGCGTCCGCTCGCTCCTTCCGACTTCTCCTCGGTGCTCGCGCTGGACCGCGAGGTCTTCGGCGCGGATCGCGGCGAGCTGCTGCGGGCGGCGGCGGCGCGCGCTCCGGCGTTCGTCGGCGTCGTCGAAGGCGTTCTCGCGGGCTACTGTTTCGGGCGCGACGGCGCGCGGTCGCGGCAGATCGGGCCCGTGGTCGCGTCCGATATGGAACTCGCCTCCAGCCTCGTCGTGACGTCCCTGGTCAGCGACCTGCGACAGCCCGTCGTCGTAGACGTGCCCGCCGATCGCGGCGACTGGCTCGAGCTGCTCCACGAGTTCGGCTTCGAGGAGAAGCGGCCGCTCGTGCGCATGTTCCGGGGAGCGCCGCCGGTGGGGCACCCGGAGAGCCAGTGGGCGATCTTCGGGCCGGAGTTCGGATAGGCGCGCCGAGCTCACTCTTCCGTTAACAACTTTGCCGTATGCGTCTCACCCGTTCTGGAACGGGTGACTCGTCTCTCTGAATTGATAATTCTTCCTCGTTCCGGTCCTACCTTGTCCGATCTCCGCCGCACAATCGTCATTGTGATGATGCACGCCGCTTCACTCACGGACGAGGCGCTCACGATCGAGCTCGCTCGCCTGGCCGGTCGCGAGCGTGAGGCGACGGCGGCGCTCATCGTGCACCTGGCCGAATTCGATGCCCGTCGGCTCTACGAGGGCGCGGGCTTCCCTTCGATGTTTGCGTATTGCCGGGCCATCCTCCGCCTCTCGGAGGACGCCGCCTACAACCGGATCAAGGCGGCGCGGGCGACGCGGCTGTATCCGGAGATCGTGGCCATGCTGGCGGATGGCACGCTCAACCCTACGAGCGTCCGCCTGCTCGCGCCGCATCTGACGGCGGAGAACCATGCGGTCCTCCTGGCCGAGGCCGCGGGCATGGGCAAAGAGGACGTCCTGCGGCTGTTGGCGCGATGGTTCCCGCAACCGGACGTCGCGGCGTCAGTGCGCAAGGTGCCGAGTCGCGGAACCGACGAGCCGGCTCTTGCTCTTGATCCCACGCCGATTCCCGCCGCTCTGCTCGCAAGCGACTCTCGGGCTTCCGCCGCGTCGGTCGGGCCGTCGAGACCGGCTCTCGTCCGTCCACTTGCGTTCGAGCGTTATGAAGTCCGCTTCACCGCTGACGCCGAGACCCGCGCTCTTCTAAAGGAAGCGCAAGACCTGCTGGGCCATGCGCTGCCGACGGGCGACATCGCCACCGTGTTCCATCGCGCGCTGAAGGTGTTGGTAGCGGACCTGAAGCGGCGGAAGTTCGGAGTCACGGCTCGGCCGCGACCGGCACGCGCCTCGAACGGGACGTCCGACAATGTTCCGGCCGCGGTGCGTCGTGAGGTCTCCGCGCGTGACGCCGGTCGATGCGCGTTCGTCTCCAAGAAAGGTCACCGCTGCGAGGAGACGCGATTCCTGGAATTCCACCATGTCGTGCCGCGTGCGGCGGGCGGTGAGGCGACGCCGGACAACATCCAGCTTCGCTGTCGCGCGCACAACGGCCACGAGGTCGATCTGTTCTTCGGGCCGGGGAAGCGCTGGACGAATGATCGGGCCAGGGGACGTGGGTCCGTCACCCGTTCTGGAACGGGTGCGCCTCCACCTCCGGGCGGGTGAGGAGGTGGCGGCCTACGAGCCGCCGCGGATCTCCGCGAGCGTGCGCGCGACGTCGGGCTGCTCCGGATCCAGGCGCAGCGACTCGCGGAGCGCAGCCGCGGCGCCTGCGCGATCGCCGAGGGCCAGGCGCGTGAGGCCGAGGCCGTTCAGGATCATCGTCGTGCGTGGGCCCGCGGCCAGGGCACGCTCGAAGAGCGGCACCGCTTCCGCGGGGTGGCCGGTCGAAGACAGCGCGCCCGCCAGGTAGAGCAGCGCCTCCGCGTTGGCCGGCTCGCGCTCCACCGCGCGGCGGAAGAGGGCGATCGCCTCCTCCGCGCGGCCGGCCCGCATGCGCAGGACGCCGCTCTTGGTCATCGCCCCCGCGTCCGCGGGGTCGATCTCCAGGATCCGGCCGTAGCGCGACGACGCGGCGTCGAGGCGGCCTTCGAGCAGCGCGATGTCGCCCAGGCCCCGCAGGGCCTCGATGTGGTCGGGGACGAGGGTCAGCACGTGCTCGTAGGCCGCGGCCGCCTCCGCGTTCCGGCCTTCCTTGATGTGCACCTCCCCCAGCGAGAGCCAGGGCTGGGGAAACTTCGGGTTCTCGCGCGCGGTGCGTTGGAGGACGGCCACCGCCTCCGGCAGGCGGCCCGCGAAGCGGAGGTTGTCCCCGAGCACGATGGCGTCCTCGACGGTGAGTTGTCCTTCCTTCTCGAGAGCGCGCAGGATCTCGATGGCCCGCGCGTATTGCCCGGCCGCTTCGTAGGCGACGGCGATCGTGCGGCGCGCCATGAGGAGGCCCGGGTCTTCCGCGAGCACGGACGTGAGATCGCGGATGGCGGTGGCGGGATCCGTGCGGGCCAGGGACATGCCGCGATTGATCCGCGGCATGAGGCGAATGCCGTCTTTCGGATCGCGAAGCGCGCCGCCGCTTGCACGCTGTCCGCTCCCGGCCCCGACATATCCCAGCGCGCCCAGGCGCTCCGCCGTCTCCGGATCCATCGGGGCGGCGGCAGCGGCCGCCGCGGGCGCGGGACGGGACACGGCGAGCGCGAGCTTCCGGCGCAGCTCGTCCGCCTGCGGCCCCTGGTCGCGCAACCGGTTCGTCGTCTCCTTCGCGTCCGCGGCCAGGTCGTAGAGCTCCTCGCGCGGGGCGTCGATCAGCTTGAAGCGCGCCGTGCGCAGGGCGTGCAACGGCGCCCAGCCGAACTCGCGCTCGGGGTAGAGCGTCTCCGCGTAAGCGGGCGCGTCGCTCATCTCCCGGCCCTCGAGGGCGGGCCGCAGCGAGCGCCCTTCGACCGCGGGCGGCACGGCGAGGCCCGCGTAGTCGAGCAGGGTCGGGAGCACGTCGATCCCGCGCGCCACGGTGGCGGGCACGCGCCCCGCCGCCACTCCGGGCCCGGCGATGATCCACGGCACCTTCAGAGTCGCGTCGTAAACGAAGAGCCCGTGTGTGCCCTCGCCGTGCTCGCCCAGGCTCTCGCCATGGTCGGCGGTCGCGAGGACGACGGTGCGCGCAAGCGCGCCCGTCGACTCGAGCGCGCCCACCAGCCGCGCGAGCTGCGTGTCCACGAAGGCGATCTCTCCGTCGTAGGGCGCATCACGGAACCGGCGGGCCAGGTCGCCGGGTGGCTCGTAGGGCGCGTGGGGATCGTAGTAGTGGACCCATAGGAAAAACGGCACCGTGGACGCGGGCGACAGCCAGCGCAGGGCGGCGTCCGTCGTGGCGTCCGCGAAGCGCTCGACGTAGGGCGTGCGCCGGCGGTCGTTCCCGCGCGGGAGATGGTCGTCGTACGTGTCGAACCCGCGGTCGAAGCCGAAGCGCCGGTCGAGCGGGAAGCCGGACACGAACGCGCCCGTGCGGTAACCGGCCTTCCGGAAATCTTCGGCCGCGGTCGGCACGGACACGGGCAGCACGAAGCCGCCGTTGTCCCGAAAGCCATGGCCGAGAGGCGTGAGGCCGGTGAGAACGCAGGCGTGTGAGGGACCGGTGAGGGGCGCGTGCGCGATCGCGGTCGCGAAACGGCCGCCCCGCGTGGCGAGGCCGTCGAGCGTGGGAGTGGCCGCGCCCGCATGACCGTAGCAGCCGACGTGATCGGCGCGCAGGGTGTCGATGGTCACGAGGAGGATGTTCGGACGGTTGGCGGAGACGGGAGCCGGCCCCGGCGCCGGCGAGCGCGAGCATCCGGGCCCCAGCGCGCAGACGGCGACGATCGCGGCCGAAATAGGGCGGCGAGCCGGGAGAACGCCGAGAGTCACCGTCGGGCCATGGGTTTCGAAAGCCTACAAAAGAATTTGACAGAAGCCAAAGAGAAGGTATAGAAAGCTCCAACAGCTATCGTTTGCTTGCGATTACTTGGTTCGGGGCACGGGAAAGGGCGCGAGACCGAATCCCGTCGTCCGCCTTTTGTCCCTCGCGGTGATCGGACACTTGTCGAGGAGGAGATGATGCGAACTCGGGTCTTCCTGATCCTGCTCCTGGCCTTCCTGGGCGTTGCCGGAGCCACTCACGCCCAGTCCTTCCTCGGCACCATCCGAGGCACCGTCATCGACCCGCAGGGCGCGGGCGTCGCCGACGCCGCTATCCTCGTGGTGGACGAAGCGACGGGAGTCCCGCGTGCGGTCGGCAGCGACTCGCAGGGCCGCTTCGAGGCCTCGAACCTCAAGCCCGGGACGTACCGGATCGAAGTGACGACACCGAGCTTCAAGGAGTTCAAGCAGACGGGCGTCGTCCTGCGCGCGGCCGGCAGCATCAATCTGGACATCAAGCTCGAGCTGGGATCGCGGACGGAGACGGTCACCGTCACCGCGGAAGCGATCAACAACATCACGACGGACAGCGGTGCCATCGCGCGCGGCCTGGACCAGCAGCAGCTCCACGACCTGCCGCGCAACAGCCGCGACATCCAGTCGTTCCTGCTCCTGAACCCGAACGTCCTCGGCGGCTCCGAAGACATCCAGTTCCTGGGCGGCCGCACCTATGGCGTCTCCTACATCCAGGACGGCCAGGCCTCGACCAACGCGATCTTCGGCACCGTCGGCAACTCGGCGCCCGGCCTCGACGCCGTGGCCGAAGTGCAGGTCCTCTCCAATTCCTACAGCGCGGAGTACGGCGGCCTGGCCGGAGTCCTCGTCACGACCAAGCGCGGCAGCAACAGCTATCGCGGCACCGCGTTCTACGACTTCAACTCGAACGGCCTGAACGCCCTCACCTACAACCAGAAGCTGGGCCTGAGCGACGACCAGCTGGCCGGGCTGCGTGACGATCCCAACTCGGATACACATCAGCATCGGTTCGGGGCCAGCGTGGGGGGTCCGCTCAAGACGGGCAAGACCTTCTTCTATGCGAACTACGAGGGCTCCAACGACAAGGCGACCTTCGGCGGCGGCCGCGGGACCGTACCCACGGCGGCGATGCGCGGTGGCGACTTCCGCGGCACGTCGATCAACCCGCGCGACCCGCTCACCGGCCAGCCCTTTCCCAACCAGGTGATCCCGGCCAATCGCATCAGCCCCCAGGCCACCGCCATCATGAACTTCTTCTATCCGCTGCCGAACCGCAGCGGCACAACCAACGGCGGCTACGGCATCTTCCAGCAGTTCGTGCCCGTGACACGGAACCGCCATCGCGCCGACCTCCGTCTCGATCACGAGGCGAGCGGGAAGGACTCGCTCTTCCTGCGCGGCAGCTACCAGCACTACGACCCCAACGTGATCAGCTTCGAATCGAGTGGCAACGCCACCGGGCCCTTCACCAACCTGCCCCTCCTGGACCGGAAGCTCGACACCGCTTCGGGGATCGCGGGCTGGACGCGGATCTTCTCCAGCACGGCCGTGAACGAGTTCCGCGTGGGCTTCAACTTCGACCGCGACGCGCGGCAGAGCAACTACATCAACGCCGAGGTGACGCGGCAGCTTGGCCTCGAGCTGCCCCCGAGCATGCCCGCCGACCGGCGCGGGTTCCCCTCGATCCAGTTCACCGCCGGGACCTTCCGCCCGACGAACATCGCCGACGCGGCCCGCGGCGTGGACCGCACGGTCACCCAGAACTCCTTCTCCGTCGCCGACAACTTCTCCTGGATCCGGGGCGGCCATTCCTTGAAGGCGGGCGTGCTCTGGAACCGCAACACGGCCCGTGACGGGTTCGGCACCGGCGTCAACTTCGGCGGCCGCTACCAGTTCAACGCCGCCGTCACCGGCAATGCCTTCACGGATTTCCTGCTCGGCGCGCCGCGCCAGTCCATCGACCAGGTGGCCAACCGCGGACCGCTCGACGGGCACTCCAACGACTTCGCGACCTACATCCAGGACGACTGGAAGGTGAACCGCGACCTGACCCTGTACCTCGGCGTGCGGTACGAGCTCGTCGGCGTCTGGCACGAGCAGAACAAGCAGCTCGCGAACTTCGTCGTGGACAACACCGGCGGCTACTGGGTGGTGCCGAACGCGCAGATCGCCGCCCTCCTGCCCCCGGCCGTGCAGGCGCTGGGGCGGATCAAGACGGCGGACCAGATCGGCGTAGGCGACGGCCTCATCAACGCCGACAAGAACAACTTCAGCCCGCGCCTCGGCTTCGCCTACCGGATCGGCGGCAGCGACCGATCCGTGCTGCGCGGCGGGTTCGGGATCTTCCACCCCACCGTCGCCGTGCAGGGGCTGCGCGACCTGATGGCCACCAACGAATTCCGGTACGGCGTCACCCGGCGCGGAGTGAGCCTGGCCCGAGGCTTCTCCACGGGCCAGATCTTCCTCGACCCCGGGGATTACGGCAGCGAGGGTGTCGACCCCAACATCAAGAGCCCGGACATCTACCAGTACAACCTCACCTACGAGCACTCGCTGCCCGGCAACGTCGGCCTGCGCGTCAGCTACATCGGCTCCACGATGCGCAACCTGCTCGTCAACCGGTTCGAGAACCAGTTGCCCGCGAGCACGACGTCGTTCGACCCCGAGAATCCCGATGACCTCCGGCGGCTGCCCCTCTACCCGATCGTGAACACGTTCACGAACCTCACGTACAACCTGGGGAGCGGCCAGCTCCACGCCGGCCAGCTCGAGCTGCAGCGGGCCTGGCGGAACGGCTTCGCGATGAACGTCGCCTACACCCTGGCCCACTCGGACAGCAACGCACCCGACTCCGGCAACAGCAGCCTCGGTGTGGTCCAGTACAACTCGTTCGACATCGAGATGGACCGCGGCCCCGACCCGAACGTCGTGAAGCACCGGGTGGTGGCCAACGCGACCTGGGACGTTCCGGTCGGCCGCAACCGGAAGCACGGCGCGAACATGCCGGGCTGGGCGAACACCCTCTTCGGCGGCTGGACGGTGTCGAGCATCTTCCAGGCGCGCAGCGGCAACAACCTGACCCCGTTCTTCAGCGGCTTCTACACCACGAGCCCCTGGAACGTCGGCCTCCCGCTCGATGGCGTGGGCAACTGCTTCTCGAACTGCTGGCGCCCGGACCAGATCGGGGATCCGAACTCAGGTGGATCGCGCGACAGCTTCTTCAATCAGGCCGCCTACGCGCTGCCCGCGCCCGGAAAGTACGGCAACGCGAAGAAGGGCAGCCTGCGCGGAGCGGGCACCTGGGTGGTCAACTTCGCCTTCTACAAGGACGTCCTGGCCACGCAGCGAGTCCGCCTGCAGCTTTCCGCGCTCCTGGACAACGCGTTCAACCATCCCCAGTTCTTCACGCCCTACGGGGATGGCTTCGCGGACCTGACGTCGTTCCTGGTCGACGGGGATCCCAACAACGGCACGACCGGAGTGCTGGGCGCGGGCTCCATAAGAAACGTAGAAGGGTTCTCGACCGGAAGGGTATTCAGGCTCGGCTTAAGAGCCACTTTCTGACGCCAAACGGCGTGGCCCCTCCGCTTGGGGGTCACGCCGCTTACGTTTAGGCTCGCGTCGATGGGGCCCATGACGGACGTTCTCCCTCCGGCTGTTCAAGACGAAGCGCATCTCGAAGACCTCCTTTCCCGTCCGTCTTCCGCCGACGTCGACTTCGCGCGCACCCTGTCCGACGACGTCCTCGTCCTGGGCGCGGGCGGCAAGATGGGACCTTCGCTCGCGCGCCGCGTCCGGCGCGCCATCGAGAAGGCGGGAGTGCGCCGCCGCGTGCTGGCCGCGTCGCGCTTCTCCGACCACGCGCTGCCGGCCGCGCTGGCGAAGGACGGCATCGAAGCGCTGGCCTGCGACCTCCTCGATCCGGAACAGGTGGCGCGGCTTCCCCGCGTCCCGAACGTCCTCTACCTGGCCGGACGGAAGTTCGGATCCAGCGACCGCCCCGACCTCACCTGGGCCCACAACACGATCGTGCCCATGCACGTGGCGCGGCACTTCGAGAAGGCGCGCATCGTCGTCTTCTCGAGCGGCAACGTGTATCCACTCTCGCCGCGCACGTCGTCGGGCTCGACGGAGAAGGACGTGACGGGTCCGGTCGGCGAATACGCGCAGTCCTGCCTCGGGCGCGAGCGCGTGTTCGAGTACTTCGCGCGCGAGCGAGGCACGCCGTGCCTTCTCTTCCGCCTCTTCTACGCCGTGGACCTGCGCTACGGCACGATCGTGGACATTGCGCGCCACGTGCTCACGGGAGAGCCGATCGACCTGCAGGTCGGGCGCGTCAACGCGATCTGGCAGGGCGACGCGAACTCGTATGCCTTCCGCTCCCTCGACCTCTGCGCCGTGCCCGCGCGGCCGCTGGTGGTGACGGGTCCCGCGCCCGTTTCCGTCCGCGAGGTGGCCGAGCGCTTCGCGGCCCGCTACGGCCGGCCCGTACGATTCGCGGGCGAAGAGGGGGCTCTCGCCCTCCTCGGCGATCCCGCGGAGTGCCTCTCGCGCCTGGGCCCGCCCGAGGTGCCGCTGGACCGGCTCATCGAATGGACGGCGGCCTGGGTCGAGCAGGGCGGCCGCAGCCTGGGCAAGCCCACCAGGTTCGAGCGGACCGATGGCCGATTCTGAAACGACGGAAGGGAACGGCAGGCGTGCGGCGGCCGTGCGCGACGTCCTCGGCCGCGGCGTGGCCATCCCCGCGCATCCCCTCGCGCTGACCGGGGACCGCAAGCTGGACGAGCGCCGTCA
>Ga0207428_10003521_pt1 | contig 15156 bp, 10 predicted proteins | sample RhiMethybrSRZTD1_FD_187600 | JGI IMG/M metagenome (GOLD analysis project Ga0207428, IMG submission 187600) | Populus rhizosphere microbial communities from Tennessee, USA - Rhizosphere MetaG P. TD hybrid SRZTD1 (SPAdes) (version 3) | ecosystem: Host-associated > Plants > Roots > Rhizosphere >...
CGTGTCGCGTCGACGTCGCCAGGTTCTAGGGGAAACCGGGCTGCGAGCTTGTCGCCGATGCGGAAGATGGCGTTGACCGTCCCAGGCGAAGCAATGGCCCTGACGGGCAAGCTCCGCCACCGCGGGAATTGCTCATCCACCAATTGGCGCACCGTCTCGGGTGACACGCTCAGCTGGTTGGCATGCATGCGCATCCCGCAAGGGTTGCGCACCTCGATTTGTGGTTGCAATGTGTTTGCTCCGCCCGGCAGCTCACGCACGGGCCGGGGAATTGCCCGTGGGGAGTCGCTCAGCTCGTGATGTCCTTGCGGAGGAAATACCAAAACGCGAACCAGACCGCGATGATCGCGTAACCGACTGACCACAATGCACCGGTGATCATGTCCGAGTAATTGATCGTTGGGGCGAGCGCATCGCGCCAGGCATACGCGTAGTGACCGGGCAGACCATCACGGATGCTGCCCAGCGCCGTGATCGAGTCGAGAATCGCGCACAAGATCATCAACAACACGGCGCCGCCGACCGCGGCGAGGGGAGCGTCCGTGAGAACTCCAAGCATGAAAGCGAATGCACCAACAACGGAAAGATCCAGTAGCAGGTAGCCGATGATGATCAACAGCCGCCACGCGAATTCCGGCCAGCCGATCTGGATCCCGGTCGGGCCGACATAGGCACCCCAGCCGTACGCAATTCCGCCGACCACTAGAGTCCAGCCAGGCAGGAACACGAGGGCAACCATCGAGGACATACCCGCGACGATGAGCTTCTGCCGGAGCAACCGCTCGCGACGCACCGGAGCAGCCAGTAGATAGCGGAGACTGGCCCAGCTCGCCTCCGACGGGACCGTATCGCCGGCGAACAAGGCGACGATCACGATCAGCAAGAAGCTGGTCGAGGCAAAGAGCGTGAAGATCACCAGATTGGCGCCACTCTCCTGAGCGAGATCAACGAAACCGCGCTCCCCTGTGTCGCTGCCGTCGTTGCCGAGCCAGAACGCGAGGAGCAACACCAGGGGCAGGACGGTGAGCACAGTGAAGATTCCGACGGTGCGTCGCCGACGGACTTGGCGACCGATCTCGGCCGATAGCGGAAGCGCCGAGCCGGCAACGGTCGTGGTGCTCATCGCGCACCTTCCTCGCTGTCTTCAGGACCCTGGCCATCCGTGCCCACCAGGCTCATGAAGACGTCCTCGAGCTGCCGATGCCCGTCGACCGACTCAACCCCATACCCGGCCGCGACAAGCTCAGCCACGATCGCCTGACGCGGCAGTTCGCCGGTGACGCGAAGTAGCTTGCCGTCAGGTTCAGCGCTTAGGCCTCGAGCCTGCAAGGTCCGGCCGGCAGCCCCGACGTCGTCGTCATTGGTGAGCCCGATCACGGTGACCGTGTCACTGGCGGTTAGCTCCTCAACTGCTCCAGTGAGTACCACCTTGCCTTTATCCATGACTACGACGTGGCTGCAGGTGTGCTCGACCTCCGACAGTAGGTGGGAGGAGAGGACGACCGTACGCCCTGCGGCAGCGTAGTCAGCCAGCACTGCACGCATTGCCCTGATCTGCTGTGGGTCCAGACCATTGGTTGGCTCATCGAGCACCAGCAGGGGTGGTAGCCCGAGCATCGCCTGTGCAATGCCGAGCCGCTGGCGCATTCCGTGGCTATAGCCGCGCACCTTGCGATCGATCGCTGCCCCAAGCCCGGCGATCTCCAAGGCTTCGTCCAGGTGAGCCTCCTCCAACGGGCGCCCAGTCGCATGCCAATACCCCATCAGGTTCGCCCGGCCCGTCAGGTGCGGGAGAAAGCCCGGTCCTTCGACGAACGCGCCAACTGAGCTGAGGACATCTGCTCCGGCATGCACCGGCTGGCCGTGGATGTAGATCGAGCCTGAGTCTGGTCTGATCAGACCGAGCAACATCCGGATCGCGGTCGTCTTCCCGGCACCGTTCGGCCCGAGCAACCCCACAACCTGGCTGGTGTCTGCTCGAAAGGACACGCCGTCCACCGCCCGGAATCCGTCGCCGTAGGTCTTCGCCACCTCGCTCACGACCAGCGGGACACCGGCTAATTCCGGCACGTTGTGGACTCCCCGTCGGCGTCGCCAGAGGAGAATCGCGGCGATCAGCGAAGCGACGACTAGCGCAGCGACGGCGATGATCAAGGGACTGGGCACATCCAGGGTGTTGGCATTCAGGGCAGTCGCCGCGAACACGGGAATCGCCGCAGCTCCGTCACCGGCCAGGCTGACGTGGTAGCTGGCCGCCTGAACAGCATTCGCGTACGCCTGGTCGGTAGTGGAGACGACCAGCTGAAGGCGGTGGTCGACCGGAACCTTGTGGGAGACCGGCGGCAGCGCGACAGTCACGCGCTGCGGTTTGTTGGGATCCAGTCCGGCAAGTTTCAGCGGCGCGACCGCGAGTTGCGGGAGGCTCGCCGTGCTAGGGCCGACACTGGTGCGACCGTTCTCGCTGCGTTCGATATCGGGTCCGAGATCCCACAACGAGGCATACAGCGTTGCCTTCGCTGTCGTGCCGGTCACTTCGAGCTCGACTCGGCTGCTGCCAACCAGTGTCAGCGGTGCAGTCAGTGGCTCGCTGGTAAAGCGAGTCGATTGATTCGACAGCACACCAAGGGCATAGCCGCCCAGGCTGGAGGCTTGGCCGAACGCACCGCCGGTTCCTGGAAGACTGGTCAGCGCCGCTGGGGAACCGCCGGGCGGCGCCACGATGGTTTGCCGCGGACCGCTTAGCGCAATCCGTCGCTGCGCGAGATCCGAGCCGCGCCCAGGGTAGGACTGGGCCACGAGAGTCTCCGGGTCGCGTGTACCTCGATCCTCACCAAGCAGCGAGGTCTCTGGTACCAGCACTGAGAACGAGGTGTCGGCCGCGCTGCCGTCCTGCTTCAGGTACCGGCCGAACCACTCTTCAAGATCATCGATCAGCGGGTTGACTGAGACATTGCCATCATGACCGCCGGCGACCCACTCCATCTTCGCTGGGGTCGTAGCGGGCAGGCCCCGGAGGTTCGCATCGGCCTGATCGAGGGGGAACAACGTGTCATCCTCGCCCTGGATGATCAGAGTCGGCGCTTGGATTTTCGGCAAGATCTTCTCCAGACCAGACTCGTCAAGCAGAGCGTTCAGTTTGGCGTTCGACTCGCCGGTTTCAGCAGCGGTCAGATAGCCCTGACACAAGGCGGGATCGAACCGCCCACACAACCCGGACTGCGCCTGGGACTGCTGATCGGACAGATTCGGTGGTCCGGTCGCATTGGAGAACAACAAGGATGCCCAACGCTGCTTGAAGACACCCTGTCGGTTCGCGGGCCTGACATCGGCCGGCGACTTGGCCTCGCCGACCACCTGATATTGGGGGAAAAGCGCCTGCCGAAGACTGTGCCAGGTGAACGCCGGAACGATCGCATCGACGCGCGGATCCAGCCCGGCGGCAAGGAAGGAGAGCGCGCCGCCGTAGGACGCGCCTGCGAAGCCGAGCACCGGATCGTTGCCGTCCTTGGCAACCTCGGGACGACTGGCTGCGAAGTCCACCAGCTTGACCGCGTCCGCTCCCTCGTACGCGGGATTGTCCAGGTGGATTCGGCCGCCGGATGCCCCAAACCCCCGAGCGGTGTAGATGATCACGGTATAGCCGGCGAGCGCGAGCGTGCGTGCGGTCGGCTCGCTGTCGTCCTTGGTGCCGCCGAAGCCGTGGGCCAGCACTATGGCCGGCCGGGGAGTGGGTGGGGCAGTCGTCAGGATCGTCGCATCGAGTTCGACCGGCTTGCCGTCAGCCTCTGGTGTGGCCGGCACCTTGAGCGCGGTCTCGATCACCTGATCCTTGGCGTAAGCCGGCGCAGGAATCCCACACAATAGCGCGACGATCATCAGCAATGCTGCTGCTCGAGCGCCTCGCATGCGCCCATCTTGCTCGACTGCGGCAAGTTTCTCTGGGCATGCTGCTTGTGCGCTTTCGGCGCGGCGGCGAAGACGACACGTGGACTCGAAGCCATCGTCTCGGCCACGCCTAGTCAGCGTACGGCCACCTTGGTGATCAACGTCGACAGCCGATCATGTGCCCTGGGCTTGTCGAACGGTACGCGGCCTCACGCAGGCACGCCTCGCAGAATTACATGTCGAGGCGCGTCTAGCACACTGAGATCACCTCGCGGGTCGGCGTCGAACACAACTAGATCGGCTGGCGCGCCGTCACTAAGTGTCGCTGGGTGGCCGAGCCACTCGCGGGCTCGCCACGAGCCAGCTCCCAAGGCGTACTCCACTGAGCTGAACTGGGCCAGTGCGGCGATCTCCTTGCCGACCAGCCCATGTGGAAGAAAACCACCGGCGTCGGTGCCGGCGTAGATAGGGACGCCAGCATCCAACGCTTTCCCGAATCGCTCCAGGCGGCCGGCATATAGGGCCCTCATGTGCTTGGCGTACGCCGGGTACTTGTCCTCACCGGATCGGGCATACGACTCGAAATTGTCCAGCTGAATCATGGTCGGGACCAGCGCGACCTGCCGCTCAGCCATGGTCGCGATGGTGGCATCGTCCATTCCCGTTCCGTGCTCGATGCCGTCGATGCCAGCGGCAACCAGTTCCTTGACTGCCTGCTCGCCGAAAACGTGGGCGGTGACCCGGCATCCCAATTCGTGCGCCCGGTCGATAGCGGCTGCTGCCACCTCAACCGGCCACAGCGGTGTCAGATCGCCAACATACCGATCGATCCAGTCCCCCACGAGTTTCACCCAACCGTCACCACGGCCAGCCTGCCGCTCCACCTCGGCGATCAACTCGTCCGGCTCGACTTCCTCCCCATAGTTGCGGAGGTACCGCTTGGGCCGAGCGATGTGCCGACCGGCGCGGATGATCTTCGGCAAGTCGGCACGGCTGTCCATCCACCGGGTGTCGGCCGGGCTTCCGGCGTCCCGGAGGAGCAACGCCCCCGCGTCGCGGTCGGCGATGGCGTGCTGCTCCGCCCGCTCGTCGGAGACGGCTCCGTGCCTCTCCAGCCCGACGTGGCAATGCGCATCAACAAGGCCGGGCATCAGCCAGACCCCACTGGCGAAGGTCTGCGCGTCGCGGACCGGCTCAAGGCGGATCACGCCGTCGACCACCCAAACATCGCGATGCTCGCCCTCGGGCAGCACCACCCCAGCGAGGTGAAGGCGATCGTGCCCTCCGACCGGCCCCGGGCGCATAGCTCTTACTGGCCGAAGCGGCTGCGCAGTTCGGGTGGCAGCTGGAAGTCGGCCATCGCCTTCTCAAGCGCAGCCTGGTCGAGTTCTCCATTGCCAAAAGCGGCGGCCGGGTCGATGGGTGCGGCTGGCTGCTGGCCGGCGTTGCGCTTGGCAGGGTTTCCCGAGACCCCGCGGCCGCCCTTTTTCTTCTGCGAGCGTGCTGCTTGCCGGCGCGGCCCGGGGATTCCCGGCATGCCAGGCATCGCACCGGTCGCCAGCGACGTCATCATCTTGCGGGCCTCGAAGAAGCGGTTGATCAAGGTATTGACCTCGGATACTTCGACTCCGGCTCCCTTTGCGATACGCGCACGCCGTGATCCATCGATGATCTTGGGGTTATCACGTTCGCTTGGGGTCATGGACTGAATGATCGCTTCGATGCGATCGACATCCCGCTCGTCGATCCCGGCAATCCGATCCTTGAGCTCGCCCATGCCAGGCAGCATTCCGAAGACCTTCGACAGCGGGCCCATCTTGCGCACCATCTGCATCTGCTGAAGAAAGTCAGCTAGCCCGAACTCTCCGCCGTGTCCTGCCAGCTTGGCTGCCGCCTTGGCCGACTGCTCGGCGTCGAAAGTCTTCTCGGCTTGCTCGATCAGGGTCAGCATGTCGCCCATGCCCAAGATCCGGCTGGCCATCCGGTCGGGGTGGAAGACGTCGAAGTCCTTGAGCGCCTCACCGTTGGAGGCAAACATGATCGGCTTACCAGTAACGCGCGCGATCGAGAGGGCTGCGCCCCCGCGGGCGTCACCGTCTAGCTTGGTCAGCACGACGCCGTCGAAGCCCACTCCCTCGGCGAACGCATTTGCCGTGTTGACCGCATCCTGCCCAATCATGGCGTCGACGATGAACAGCACCTCGTCGGGATGGACGGCATCGCGGATGTCGACCGCCTGCTGCATCATCTCGGCGTCGATGCCCAGTCGACCAGCGGTATCAACAATGACAACGTCATAGAGCCGATGCTCGGCCTCGGTGATCGATGATCGGGCTACTGCCACCGGATCGCCACTCGGTCGATCGATGTCGCTCCGCGACGAGGCGTTGCCGGGCTCGGGTGCAAAGACGTGAACGCCGGCTCGCTCACCGACCACCTGCAGCTGGTTCACCGCGTTGGGTCGTTGCAGGTCGGCTGCGACCAGCAATGGAGAGTGGCCCTGCTCCCTGAGCCATAACCCGAGCTTCGCGGCCAGTGTCGTCTTTCCTGAACCCTGCAGACCGGCGAGCATGATCACGGTCGGCGGCCGCTTGGCGAAACGCAGCACTCGGGTTTCGCCGCCCAGCACCGTGATCAGCTCTTCATTGACGATCTTGATCACTTGTTGGGCCGGATTCAGGGCACCAGAGAGCTCGGCCCCGCGCGCCCGCTCCTTGATCGCAGCAATGAAATCCTTGACCACCGCGAGATTTACGTCGGCCTCGAGGAGCGCAATACGGATTTCGCGAGCGGTAGCGTCGATATCGGCTTCGGAGAGCCGGCCCTTGCCGCGCAGATTCTTGAAAGTCGCCGCGAGGCGGTCTTGCAGGGTGTCGAACACGAGCGTCCTTACGTCGGGTGTGCTGGACTGGCCCAGCCTACTCAACCTGCCGCGGCACTTGGCTTGCTCGTTCCGCTCGCTGCCTCAGGGCGTAGGCGGCCGGTGACCGCTGCCTACGCTGGGCAGGTGCGCGAGGAGTTGCGGCTGCGGCAAGTGCCGTACGAGCACCCCGATGTTACGGCGCTGACGGCGGCGGCGAATGAGTTCTACACGGAGATCTACGGCGGGCCTGACGAGACTCCGTTCACGACAGCTGAATTCAGTCCTCCCCATGGAACATTCCTCGTCGGCTACCTGGATGGGGAGGCGGTCGCCATGGGCGGTTGGCGATTCCGGCCTCCGGGTGTCCCGCGGATGGCACGACGGCCCGCCGAGATCAAGCGCATGTTCGTTCAGGAACGCGTGCGAGGTCGCGGGTTCGCTCGGATCGTGCTTGCAGCCCTGGAGGCAAGTGCCGCTGCGGCTGGTGCTGATTGGATGCTCCTGGAGACCGGTCGACCGCAGGTTGCAGCCGTCAGTCTCTACCGCTCAAGCGGGTACGTCGACGTCGAACCTTTTGGGCACTATGCGGGCTCAGAGAGCGCATTGAACCTGGGCCGGCAACTGACTTCCGGAGCAGCGTGAGCCCCGCACCGGCCTACGGTTCGAGCGATCGCGACTGTGTCCGGAGGAGCTACGCGACCTGGAATGATCTCTTCGCCAGACCCATCTGGAAGTCGTCGATTACCACTGTCGGCGGCGCCGAGGGATCGGTCGCCGCTCCGAATGTGACGAAGATCGGCGTGTAGTGCTCAACCGTCGGGTGCGCATACGGCATGCCCGGTGCACGCCGGAAGTCAGCCAGTAGGTCGATCCGTCCTGCCGCCAGGGCCTCTGCCGCCCAGGCATCGAAGTCGCGCGACCAGCCAGGGATGACGTTGTGTTCCCAGCTGTCTCGTCCGAGGAATGGCAGACCATGTGTCATGTAGCCCGACCCGATGATCAGTACGCCCTGCTCGCGCAATGGCCGAAGCTGCTGCCCGATGCGGACGAGCCGATCGGGATCATGGGTCGGCATGCTGAGTTGCAAGACCGGCACGTCCGCGTACGGATACATCACCTTGAGCGGTACCCAGGCACCATGATCAAGACCGCGACTGGGATGCTCGTGCACCGGCTCGAGATCCGACATCAACGCCATGACCTGTCTCGCGAATGCTGATGCATCCGGGGTCTGGTATGTCATGTCGAAGTACCGCCGACCGAATCCGCTGAAGTCATAGACCAGTCGGGTACTGGCGGCTGGTGAGGAGAGGGCGAGCGGGGCCGCTTCCCAGTGGGCACTCACGATCAAGATTGCCGTTGGCTTCGGCAAGGATCGTGACCAGGTGAACAGCTGGTCCATCCAGTGCGCGTCATTGAAGACCGGTGGAGCACCGTGGCTGAGGTACAGAGCCGGCATGTTTCCGTCGTCCGGCTGCCACCGCTGATGATCACGACTGGCCGGCGCAGAGGTCTCCATGAACGCGTCGAACGCGGCGCCCTCGACAGGTGGATGCAGAATGCTCATCATGCTGCCTGCTCCAGCAGTGCATCGACGAAGACCTCCGCATCGAACGGAGCAAGATCATCCGCGCCTTCGCCCAGACCTACCAGCTTGACCGGTACGCCCAGCTCTCGCTGTACCTGGACCACAATCCCGCCCTTCGCGGAACCGTCCAGCTTGGTGAGCACAATGCCAGTCACATCAACCACTTCCGCGAAAATCCGAGCTTGGGTCAGGCCGTTCTGGCCAGTAGTCGCGTCCAATACCAGCAGCACCTCGCCGACCGGAGCCTGACGTTCAACCACCCTTTTTACTTTGCCCAGCTCATCCATCAAACCGACCTTGGTATGCAGGCGGCCGGCAGTGTCGATCAGCACCACGTCAACCTCGAGCTCAATGCCAGCCCTGACAGCCTCAAACGCGACACTGGCTGGATCGGCCCCCTCGGCCCCTCGCACTGTCGGTACGCCGACCCGGCTGCCCCAGGTCTCCAGCTGGTCCGCCGCGGCTGCTCGGAAGGTGTCAGCGGCACCGAGAAGTACGTCCTTGTCCTCGGCAACGAAGACCCGGGCAAGCTTGCCGACCGTCGTGGTCTTGCCGGTGCCGTTCACCCCGACCACCATGACCACGGCAGGCTGATCTGTACGGTCTGCATTGAGGGTGCGGTCCATCGTCGGGTCGACCAATTTGATCAGCTCTGTGCGCAGAATCGCGCGCGCCTTTCCTGGCTCTGAAATCCCCTCGATCCGCAGCTTGCTGCGCAGCGAGTCCACCAGCTCAGTGGCGGGCCCGACGCCAAGATCGGATGTGATCAGGGTCTCCTCGAACTCCTCCCACGTGTCCTCGTCGATCCGGTCACGAGTGATCAGCAATAACAGGCCGCGGCTGAGCGGACTGTTGGCTCCTGCGAGACGGCGGCGCAGCCGTAGCAGTCGGCTTTCTGGAGCTTCTGGCCGCTCGAGCTCCGGGGCTTCCGGAACGAGCTCGACCTCGGGGACTTCGACTTCCGGAGGGACCGGACGAATGTCGACTTGCGTGGCTGAGAGTGTGTCACTAGAGTCTTCGGCCGGCTTTTCCCACTCGCGCGGTGGCTTTTCTACGCTGGGTGGCGGTTCACCTGTACGCTGCCCGCGACGACGGCCGACCGCGACAAAACCGACAAGAGCGACAGCCACCAGCAAAATGACGCCAACGACCACCCACAGAGTTGTCGCATCCACCGGCTCATCCTAGGCGCCACTCGCACTGCAAGCGTCGGTCGCGCGAGCGGTGCCCAAACTTTGGCCGGAACCCCTTCGCTCAGCGACCGCGGGTGGACTCGATCAACTTCACGAGGCGAGCAGGAGGCTCCCCATCGCCGTTGAGGTGCTCGGCGGCGCGGGCCATCCGGTCGGCCAACCGTGGTGCGCGCTGCTTGCCCCGGCCCTCGATTCCGAGAAGGACCAGCCCTACGGTGCAGGCGGCAACGACCAAGATGACGATCATTGCGACGACGATGGAGGTCACGACTTCCTTTCAGACAGTCAGTTGAGAACGTGTTGTGGCTACGTGCGGGGAAGGAACTGTCTTACGGGTCGTACAGCCGTGCTACGACACAGCGTTGCTGGATCCAGTTTCTCGATCCAGTTTTTGCTAGATGCGGTGTCGTTTCAGGCGGTGTCGGTGGAACAGCTCTGGGCTTCAGTCTGCCAACCGAAGATCACAATGTCGAAATCGAAAGGCCGATTCTTGCTCTCGATTTCATCACGTTCAGGCGACCGACTCCGCCTCACGCAGTCGAGAAGAGATCACAGTTGAGACACCGTCGCCTCGCATGCTGACTCCGTACAGCGCATCGGCGATCTCCATCGTCCGCTTCTGATGCGTAATCACGAGCAGCTGACTGGTCGCCCGCAGCTCCTCGTAGATCTCCAACAGGCGACCGAGGTTCGTGTCGTCGAGCGCGGCCTCGACCTCGTCCAAGATGTAGAACGGGCTCGGGCGCGCGATGAAGAGCGATATCAGGAAGCTGACCGCCACCAGAGCGCGCTCCCCACCGGACAACAGGGAGAGCCGCTTGATCTTCTTCCCCGGCGGCCGCGCCTCGACATCGACTCCGGTAGTCAGCCAGTTGTCCGGCTCGGTCAGGATCAGTCGGCCTTCTCCGCCCGGAAAGAGTCGTGTGAACACCTGCTGGAAGGCGGCCGCGACATCGGCGTACGCCTCCGCGAAGACCCGCTCCACCCTGTTGTCGACCTCGACGATGATGTCGAGCAGGTCCCGGCGGGTCTTCCTCAGGTCCTCAAGTTGCTCGGAGAGGAACTGGTGTCGCTGCTCCAGTGCGTCGAATTCCTCCAGTGCCAGTGGATTGACCCGACCGAGCAAGCTCAGGTCACGCTCGGCGACCCGCAGGCGCTTCTGCTGCAGCTCGCGCACGTAAGGCACCGGCTCAGGTTGATGATCGTCCTCGCCTTCGGCCATGTTGCCGTTCTCCTGAGTGAGCACCGGCACAGGCTGATCGGGACCGTATTCGGCAAGTAAGGCTGCCGCCTCCAAGCCCAGCTCGGCCATGGTCCGCTCGGCAAGGGCTTCGACCCTGATCTGCTGCTCGGCTCTAGCAAGGTCATCCCGATGGGCGGCATCGACCAATGACTCGAAGTCGCGAGTCAGGGAACGTACGGATGCCCGCGCAGTGCTCAGTGCGGCCTCGGCCTCGACGCGTGTCCCCTCCGCGTCAGATCGCTCCTGTGCGGCCAGATCGAGGGACCGTTCGAGCTGCTGCGCCAAGAACGCTGCTCCCGCATGAACGGCAGCCGCCGTACGCGCTTCGCGCAGCATTCGTTCGCGGCGGGCAATCTCGCGGATCCGCGCCTGGCGTTCACTCTCCGCGGCGCGCCGTAACGCGTCGGCTCGCCCAGCGAGCGCACGAGCGCGTTCCTCGAGGGTCCGCAGCGCCAGCCGTGCGTCCATCTCGGCGGCGCGGGCCAGCCGGGCCTGCTCAGCCAGCCGGTCGCGTTCCACGGGGTTCGGCTCCTCGTCGATTGTCTCGGCCGCCAACTCCAGCCGGTGTTCCAGGTCGGCGAGCCCGGCGACATCGCGATCACGCGCTTCCTCGGCTCCGGCTATCGCCTGGCGGAGTCGATCGGCCTCGGCGTTTGCTGCGCGGGCAGTCGAGCTGAGATGGCCGAGCTCCTCGGCCAAGGCGGCCATTGCAGCGTCGGATTCATGAAGCCGTGCCAGCGTGATCTCAACGGTTGCGCTCGCCTGACGATGCTGCTCATCCAACTGACTTTGAGCAAAGCGCAGCCGATCGCAGGCATGACCGGCTTCAGTCAGTCGCTGATCGGCGTCGTCGACGGCAGCCTGCAGCTCGATCAGTGTCGGTGTAGCAGACGAGCCACCGGCGGCAAAATAGGCACTGAGGACGTCGCCGTCGGTGGTGACGGCTACCACATCAGGCAAGGCGGCAATCAGGTTTCGAGCTGCAGGCAGGTTATCGACCACGGCAACCTTCCGCAGCACCCGCTGCACGGCGGCGGTCAGCTGATCCGGTACGTCGACCACCTCGATCGCGTACCGGGCCGGGGAAGGAAGGGCTGGCCATTCCTCGGTCCGCTCGGTCTCGACCGCGCCGCCAAGGAGCATGCCGGCCCGTCCCAAATCCTCGGTCTTGAGATGGTCGAAGGCCGCGACTGCCGCGTGAATGCCGGTCACTGCCACCGCATCAGCAGCCACACCGAAGGCGGCGGCAACGGCTGTCTCGTACGGGGATTGAACTTTCACCAAGGCCGCGACCGATCCCAACAGCCCATCCAGCCGATCCGTCGCCGCCAGCAGGGCCGATGACCCGTCCTTGCGATTCAGTCCGACGCGCAATGCGTCGAGGCGAGCAGCGAGCGCAGCACGTTCCTGCGTGGCGGCTTGTTCCTGACGCCGTAGCTCACCCTGCTGTTGCTCGATCCCGTCGAGAACCTCCACCGCGGCCTCATGATCTGCATCCAGGCCGTGTTCACCGGCGTCGAGGCCAGCGACCTTGGTCTCCAGAGAGGTGAACGCCCGGGACGCTCGTTCGGCCCTATCGCCAGCTTCATGCTGGGCAGCGGTCAAGCGGCTGATTTCGGCCGCCGCCGCCTCGCCACGGCTGCGTAGCGAATTGACTTGTCCGGCAAGTCTGGCCAGTCCTTCTCGACGGTCGGCCGCGGCACGAAGAAGCGCAGCGAGCCGATTCTCCTCACCTCGATGGGCGTCTTCGCAAGCGGACCGGTGAGCCGCTGCCTCCTCCAGCGCAAGGGCTCGCTGCTCCACCTGACCCGACAGCTCGTTCTCCTGGGCTGCAACCCGAGCGGCCTCACGGTCCAGGTCGTCGGGGTCGCGCGCGAAGAGCAGCTCTCCCGGGTCGTCCTGCGCCTGTCGCATGCGTTCTCGAGCGATCGAGAGCGTACTGGCGACTCGCTCCTTGAGTCCGGCGAGGGAATACCAAGTTTCCTGGGCGGAGGCCAATCTCGGTACGCAATCCCGTACGGCTTCTTCGGCGGCTAGCTCCGCCGTCCTGGCAGCATCGAGTGCCGCCTCGAGGGCGCGCCGGCGCTCATTCATTGCTTGCTCATCGGCGAGCTCGGACTCCAGGGCCTGCGTCGCTTGGAGCAGGTCATCGGCGAGCAGCCGCGCCTTCGCGTCTCGCACCTCAGCCTGGATGACTGCCGCCTTCCGAGCTACCTCGGCTTGCCGGCCCAACGGCTTCAGCTGCCGCCGGATCTCGTTGATCAGATCCGACAGCCGGTTGAGATTGGTCTCACAGGCCTCGAGCTTGCGGACCGCCTTCTCCTTGCGCTTGCGGTGCTTGAGTACCCCCGCTGCCTCTTCGATGAAACCGCGACGCATCTCCGGTGTCGCCTGCAGGATCGAATCCAGCTGTCCCTGGCCAACGACGACATGCATCTCCCGACCGATTCCCGAGTCGCTGAGCAGATCGTGTATGTCCAGCAGACGCGCGGTATTGCCATTGATGGCGTACTCAGACCCACCGTTGCGGAACATCGTCCGCGAAATCGTGACCTCGGAGTAGTCGATGGGCAGTGCGCCGTCGGAGTTGTCGATCGTGAGCACGACCTCGGCACGGCCCAGCGGCGCGCGACCGGAGGTGCCGGCGAAGATGACGTCCTCCATCTTTCCGCCACGCAGTGTCTTGGCGCCCTGCTCACCCATCACCCAGCTGAGCGCGTCCACGACGTTTGACTTCCCAGAGCCGTTGGGGCCGACAACGCATGTGATGCCAGGCTCAAAGTTCAGGGTTGTGGCCGACGCGAAGGATTTGAATCCGCGCAAGGTCAAGCTCTTGAGGTACAACGTCTCACCTCTCGACGGTGTGAGCTCAGGCGAAGATCTGGCTGCGAAGGCGACCTCACTTTAACCGACACCGACAGCAAGTCCGGGTACATTGCCGGGCGGGTCCGGTGATTGGCTGCAGAGTCGACGATCAGACGCCTGCAGTCGGATGTTCGCTTTCGAGGCTTTCGTCCACGGGCTCGGTGACCCTGTTCTTGTCACGTACGGCGGAGAAAGTCCAGAACTTGTTCAGCAGGAACGAGAGCGGCGTCACGATCGCGATCGTGATCAGCTGCGCCCAGTAGAAGCGGGTCCGGAAACCGGTGGAGTCATCGAAGTACGTCGCCGAGAGCGAGAAAACCGAATTCGGATGCATCAACAGCGTGAGGATGCCGAGACCGACAATCTGACCCAGGATGCCGACCGTGAGGAAGGGGAAGTACTCACGGAACCAACCCGCATGCTTGGCGCTGCGGAAGGTCCACAGCCGATTGAGCTGAAAGTTCCAGAGGTTGGCCACCAGAAACGCGATCGTTGAGTAGACGTGGTACCAGCGGACATTGAAATCGGTCAAGGGCAAATCTAAGAAGATGCTGTTCTCGTCCGGGCCCATCTTCTTGCACATGATCGCGACGAACAGATTGACGACGACGCCAGACCCGCCCACGACAGCGAACCGGAAGAGTTGGATCCAGTTCTGCCCGTGGCGTACGAGCACGTAGTGCCTGAGACGTTCCATCATCGCTAGCTAATTACCCACCTTTTCTCAAAGCTGCTCACGCCGCGTATAGAACCCTGCGGCGCGCGATTTCCCGACGGTCGCAGCTATCCCTCATTCTTTCGAGAATGCTCGCGCATAGCGCTCTGGATCTTGAACCCGCGTGGGGAACGTTGACAGCGTGGACAACGATACGATGACCGGTTCATGAACGGTTCCCGCCGGATGAGTGTTCCGCAACGCGGGCACGGCTTGCCTTCACGGCCGTACACCGCTAGTGAGCGGTCGAAGTAGCCGCTGGATCCATTGATGTTCACGTACAAGGCATCGAATGAGGTGCCGCCGTCGTCCAGCGCGTTGCTCATCACGCTCGCCGCGGCAGTGATGACGCCAGCGGCCTGGCCTCGCGACATGTTGTGTGTCGGCCGGGCGTAGTGCATGCGAGCAACCCAGAGTGCCTCATCAGCGTAGATATTTCCGATCCCGGACACGAGTTGCTGGTCCAGCAGTGCCCTCTTGATCACGGTGTCCCGACGACGCAGCCGTGCAACGGTGCCAGCCAAGTCGAACTCGGGATCGAAGGGGTCGCGCCCGATGTGAGCGATCTCACGTGGCAGCTCGGCACCTCCCGGCGAGACCGAAAGGCCACCGAACATGCGCTGATCGACAAATCGCAGTCCTGGCCCGCCATCAGCGAACGCGAAGATGATTCGGGTGTTCGGCACGAGCGGCGCGGCTGCGTCAGCCAGGCGAAACTGACCGCTCATCCCCAAATGAGCCAGGATCGCGTCGCCGTCGGTGAACGGTAGCCAGAGGTACTTGCCGCGCCGCCGAGGCTCAGCG
>Ga0207428_10003524_pt1 | contig 15145 bp, 10 predicted proteins | sample RhiMethybrSRZTD1_FD_187600 | JGI IMG/M metagenome (GOLD analysis project Ga0207428, IMG submission 187600) | Populus rhizosphere microbial communities from Tennessee, USA - Rhizosphere MetaG P. TD hybrid SRZTD1 (SPAdes) (version 3) | ecosystem: Host-associated > Plants > Roots > Rhizosphere >...
GGCGCCGGCCAGCAAATGGAAGGGAACGCTGTGGCGGCGCTTGTTCTGGCGGCTGAAGACTTCGGACAGGTAGGCCGGGCGCAGTTCCAGCGTCGCCGGCAGATAGATTCCGAGCGACGCCGGGAGATTGGCGCAACCCGTCCCGCCGTACGGCGGACCCAGCAGGATCAGTTGCGCCACGTCGCGGTCTCCCATCAGGCGCTCAATGTAATAACGTGAGACAAGGCCGCCCATGCCATGCGCCACCAGATCTACAGTCTGGGCCCCGGTCGCGCGTTTGACTCCGGCGACGTAGCGAGCAATCTCTTCGGCGTTCTGCGCGATCGTCTTCGTCCGTTTGAGCGGCTGCGACGGGTCGCCCAGGGACATCTCTCCCTCGGCCTGCCCGTCGCCGACCGCGAAGCCGCGCAAGCCCATTGCCGCCAGATAGCCGTCCTGCTTTGTGTACCCGGCCCACCCGGCGGCGTTCGACGCCAGGCCGTGAACAAACACGACAGGGCGCGCGGAGACGCGCAGTTTCACAGTCCCTGAAAAATTCATCACCTCGGACAATCCCTGGTCGCCAGATTCGGCGCGAATCTCGCGCTCGGCCTGCCCCTTACCGTCTTTGCCCCAATACCAGCCCCACGCGGGCGCGACCTTTGTTTCGCAACTCTGGGCGCCGGGGGCGATGATGCATTTGTCGATTTGGCGCTCGTCATCGGCGAACTTGAACGAAGCGACGTAGGCCAGCTCGACAGCTTTTTCCAAAGTGATTTTCAGCTTCACGGCGTCGCCGTCGACGAGCGAATCGATCCTGGCCGACTGGCCGTTCAATACTTCGACCGTCGCCGGACTGGCCGCGGCGGGTTTCGCCGCTTTTTTCTTAACGTCGTCTCGCGGCATCTCAAACTGAATCCCGTCTTGAGCGCCGCCTTGCGGCGTCAGGATCGAAGCGGCGAGCAATAATCCGAAAGACAATGACAGAGCTTGAAACAAACGGCGCCGGTTCATTAGCGCATCTCCTCGTAGACATTTAATCAGGGGGGCCAAGCCGGCGCTGAATATAACACGAATCGGCGTCCATTCATCCTCTTGCCCCGCCGAAAGAATCAATGTAGAAAAACATCCACGAAGCAGCGCGAAGTAACGCGAAGGTGTTTCTTTTCCTTTGTGTTTTCTTCGTGTAACTTTGTGGATGTTTTTCCGAGGAGACCGAAACGAATGCCGACACGCGAAGAAGCCTGGAACCTGTTGTGCGAATGGACCGAGGGCGACAGCCTTCGCAAACACGCGCGAGCCGTCGAACACGCCATGCGGACTTACGCCCGCAAATACGGTGAGGACGAAGAGAAATGGGGGATCGTTGGAATGCTCCACGATTTCGATTACGAACGTTACCCGGATCAGCGTCACCCACAGCTCGGCTCAGAAGTCCTGCGCGAGCGCGGTTATCCCGAAGACGTGATCCGCGCCATCCTCTCGCACGCCGATTACACCGGCGTCAAACGCGAGAACCTCATGGAACACGCGATATTCGCGACCGACGAGCTGTGCGGGTTCTTGACGGCCTGCGCTCTGGTCCGCCCCGACAAGAGTTTCGACACGCTCGAAGTCTCGTCGGTCAAGAAGCGGATCAAGGACAAAGCCTTCGCCCGCGCGGTCAACCGCAACGACCTGTGGGGCGGCGCCGAAGAACTCGGCCTGAGCTTCGATGAGCATTGCGCGTTCGTCATCGCCGCGCTGCGCGAGATTCAAGAAGAACTTGGATTGAAAAGCGCGGCTGCTTGACAGTCTCAACCCCGCTCAGTAGTATGCCCACTTCCGGCGCGGATGTGGCGGAATTGGTAGACGCGCAGCGCTCAGGACGCTGTGGGAGCAATCTCGTGGAGGTTCGAGTCCTCTCATCCGCATCAAATCTTAAAGGGGCGATCAAGTCGGTCGCCCCTTTCGTTTCTCGTCGCAGGCGCCTCAACCGGAAATGAACCCAACAGCAAAAGCCACGAAGAAGGCCGCGTTATCAAACGAGGGCGAGAAGCGCGACGCATATGCCGCGCTGCGAGTCCGCGATTTCCGATTGTTCCTCGCGGGCCATTTGCTTTCAGTGCTCGGCGTGCAGATGCAGACTACGGCTGTCGGCTGGCATCTTTACGAAAAGACCAATTCGGATCTGGCGCTGGGGATGGTCGGGCTGGTTCAGATCGTTCCGATGCTGGGGCTGGCGCTCCCCGCCGGGCAGGCTGCTGATCGCTTCGACCGCAGAAAGACGCTGATGAGCGTGACGACCCTGGCCGTGGTAGCCGCGTTCGGATTGGCCGCCGTCGAGATGTGGATGGGCGCCAACGTCACGCTAATCTACGCATGCCTGTTTCTGAGCGGATTGGCGCGCGCCTTTCAAGGCCCGGCGCGATCGTCTTTGATGCCTCAACTGGTCCCGCCACAAATTTTCAGCAACGCCGTTTCGTGGAACATCAGCGGATTCGAGTTGAGCTCGATGGTTGGCCCCGCGCTCGCGGGATGGTTGATCTACCTCTTCGGCGGAGTGACGCCGGTTTACGCGCTCGCGGGACTGGGTAGCGTCATCTATTTCGTAATGCTTGCGACCCTGACCAAACGGTCTTACGCCGCGGAGTCGAGAGCCAGTAAGATCGATCTGAGAACGCTGGTCGCCGGATTCAGATACGTCTGGAATACAAAATTGCTGTTCTGGGCGATGTCGCTCGACATGTTCGCGGTGTTGTTCGGCGGCGCGGTGGCTCTGCTACCCGTTTACGCGAAGGACATTCTGGGCGTGGGGCCGGCGGGCTTCGGAGCCTTGCGGGCCGCTCCGTCGCTTGGCGCGATCACGATGGCGCTGCTGATGACGCATCTGCCGCCGCTCAAGCGATCCGGAAGGGCGTTGTTGTGGTCAGTGGCCGGTTTCGGCCTGGCGACCATCGTCTTCGGCCTTTCGAGAAATTTCTGGCTTTCGCTGGCGATGTTGTTCCTGACCGGCGCGTTCGATAACATCAGCGTCGTCATTCGCCATACGCTGGCGACGATCCTTACCCCCGACGAGATGCGTGGCAGGGTCTCGGCGGTCAACGGAATGTTCATCAGCGCATCGAACGAGCTCGGGAGTTTCGAATCGGGAAGCGTCGCGGCGCTGTTCAGCCCGATCTTTTCGGTGGTCAGCGGCGGCGTGGGCGCGCTCGTCGTGGTCACAATGGTCGCGTTCTCTTCGCCGAAGTTGCGACGGTTCGGCAGGCTCGACGGCGCTCACGCGAATGATTGAAGCCTGCGGGCGATTTTCCGGGACAAAGAGCGCAGGGACGCAAATAGCCTCCGCCGCGGCGGGCGGTTGAGGACAGAGCTGGCGACGCGTCTCGCTTGCGCGTTCTTGTTACGGCAAAAGGCCCAAGAAACGCAAGGTTGAGAGTCGAATTGCTCATTGATAAAGATTTCAATTGTATGACCATTCATCTTCAATACGGCAAAGACGGACTCGAAGTCGACATCCCGTCGTCTTACGTCACTACGCTCGCGCCGCGCTTCATTCCGGGGTTGTCCGACGAAGCCGCCGCGTTCCGTGAAGCGGTTAGCGCCCCGATCAATTCAAATCCGTTGCGGGAATTGATTGGCGCGAATGACCGCGTGGCCGTCGTCATTCCCGACATCACGCGCCCGCTGCCGTCCGACCGGTTGCTTACGTGGCTCTTCGCCGAACTCGATCATGTCCCGGCGGAAAATTTCGTGATCGTCAACGGCACGGGGTCGCACCGCGTGAACACTCCGACCGAACTCGCCTCGATGGTCGGCGATGAAATCGCGTCGCGCTACCGAATTGTCAATCACAATTCTCACGACCCGTCGACGCTCGCCCTCGCCGGCAAGACCGGCGACGACCGCGACCTTTTCTTCAACCGCGAATATGTCGATGCCGACAAACGGGTCGTGATGGGATTCATCGAGCCGCATTTTATGGCAGGTTTTTCGGGAGGATACAAAGGCGTCTTTCCCGCGCTCGCCGACATCGACTCGATCATGCATTATCACCGCGCCGACGTCATCGGCCACCCGCTGAGCACATGGGGCGTGACCGAAGGCAATCCCACGCAGGAGCAGATTCGCGCGAACGGCCGCGCGCTGCCCGTAGACTTCCTCGTCAACGTCACGCTCAATCGCCGGCGGCAAATCACCGGCTTCTTCTGTGGCGAAACGCTCGCCGCGCACGAACGCGGCTGCGCGTTTTCGAAATCGACAGTGATGATTCCCTGCCCGACGCCATTCCCGATCGTCGTTACGACCAACAGCGGCTATCCGCTCGATCAAAATCTCTACCAGGCCGTGAAGGGGATGTCGGCCGCCGCGCAGATAGTCGCGCAGGACGGCCTGATCGTCGCGGCGTCGAAATGCAATGACGGGTTTCCGAGCCACGGAAATTTCAAAAAACTCTTGTTCGACCACGACTCTCCGCAATCTGTTCTCGACACGATCCTCGCGCCGGGATTTTCGATGTACGACCAATGGGAGGCGCAGTTGCTTGCGATGATCCGCTTGAAAGCCCGCGTCGGCCTCTATAGTGACATCGCGCCCGACGAGGTCGGCCGCGCGCACCTGGAGCCGGTCGCAGACATCGGCGAGTTCATCGCCGGCGAATTAAAGCGCGTCGGCAATGACGCGCCCATCGCCGTTTTGCCCGAAGGGCCGATGACAATCCCTTATCTCTCTCAAACCGCATCCGCATAAAATCGAATAATGACAACATCGAACAAACTGGTAGGTTCAACTTCCGAGATTCGCTCACATTTTCCCGCCCTCGAACGCATGCACAACGGCTTCCCCGTGGCCTATTTCGACGGCCCCGGGGGCACACAGGTTCCGCGCGCGGTCGCCGAAGCGATGAATGATTATCTCTTCCATCACAACGCCAACGTGCACTGGGCCTATCCAACCAGCGCCGAGACAGATCAATTGATCGCCGACTCGCGGCAGGCCGTTGCCGATTTCTTTAATTGTGAGGCGAATGAAATCTCGTTCGGCGCCAATATGACCACGATCACTTTCCATGTCGCGCGGGCGCTGGGGCGCGGCTACAACCCCGGCGACGAGATCATCATCACCGAACTCGACCACCACGCGAATAACGCGCCGTGGCAGGCGTTGGCGAAAGAGCGCGGCGTGACGGTTCGCACTGTGAGAATGCTTCCCGAAACGGGCCAGCTCGATTGGGACGATCTCGCGGGCGCGATCAATCGCAACACGAGACTGCTGGCCATCGGCGCCGCCTCGAACGCCCTGGGCACGATCAATGACGTTCAATATGCGGCGCGGCTGGCGCACGAGGCCGGCGCCCTCGTTTACGTCGACGCCGTGCATTACGCGCCGCACGCGCTCGTGGACGTTCGCGACCTCGAATGCGACTTTCTGGCCTGTTCGGCCTATAAATTTTACGGGCCGCACATCGGCGCGCTTTACGGCCGCTACGATCTGCTCGAGAGGCTGGACGTCCCGAAACTCGAACCCGCGCCAAGTGAGGCGCCCGAACGCCTGGAGACCGGCACTCAAAACCATGAGGGGATGGTCGGGACGGCGGCGGCGATCGACTTCCTCGCGTCGTTGTCCCAGGGGGCCACGCGCAGAGAGCGGTTGCGGAATTCTTTCGCGGCGCTGCACGCGCGCGGCGCCAAACAATTTAAGCGAATGTGGGATGGGCTGAGTTCGATCGAAGGCGTCACGCTCTACGGCCCCGAGCCGGGCGTCCCGCGCACGCCGACGCTCTCATTCACTCTCAAAGACGTCCCGTCAATCGAAGTCACGCAGAAGCTTGTCGAACGCGGCGTCTTCGCTTCGCACGGGGATTTTTACGCGCAGACGGTGGTCGAACGCCTCGGCAAAGTAGAACAGGGATTACTGCGCGCCGGGTGCGCCTGTTATACGACGGAAGAAGAGGTTGAACGTTTGATCGAAGGAGTGCGGGATATAGCGGCTTCTAGTTGATCAATGTGTCCATCAATGCGCACTGTTTAGTACGGTACCGCGCGCGTAAGCAGGCGGGCGCCGGCATAAAGGGCCGCTTGCTTACGCGCGCGGTACTGTACCGATTCCCGAAGCTCATGCTAAGCTCGCACACTGCCGCCAACCACAAAATCATATCGAGCGAGAAGGAGCCGTCAGTGAATCTCCATTCATCCACACGAAAAACTTTAGTGGCCGCCGCGATTGTGGCATTGCTCTCATTGAGCGCCGTCGTCCTGGCTCGGAAAACGTCCGCACAGAACAATACTACGATGAATAAAACCTTCGTTTATCCAACGGCAAAGAAAGCCGATCAGATTGATGATTATCACGGCGTGAAGGTCGCCGACCCTTACCGCTGGCTGGAAGATCCCGATTCGGCCGATTCGCGCGCGTGGATCGAGGCTCAAAACAAGCTCACCTTCGGATTTCTCAACCAGATTCCCGAACGCGCGAAGATCAAGGAGCGATTGACCAAACTCTGGAACTACGAGAAATACACGTCGCCGTTCAAGGAGGGTGGCCGTTACTTCTATTTCAAGAACGACGGCCTGCAGAATCAGAACGTGCTCTACACGGTGAAATCGCTCGACGGCGAACCGCGCGTGTTGCTCGATCCGAACAAACTTTCAACCGACGGCACGGTGGCCTTGTCAGGTTGGGCTGTCAGCGAGGACGGCAAATATCTGGCTTACGGGCTTTCGACATCCGGCTCCGATTGGCAGGAGTGGAAGGTGCGCGAGGTCGAGACGGGCAATGACCTCTCCGACCAGATCAAATGGGTGAAGTTCTCCGGCGCGTCGTGGACGACGGACGGCAAGGGATTCTTTTACAGCCGCTACGACGAACCGAACGAGAAGACGAAACTCGAAGACGCGAATTACTATCAGAAGCTCTTCTATCACCGCGTCGGCTCGCCGCAGTCCGAAGACGTTCTGGTTTACGAGCGCAAAGACCAGAAGGAGTGGGGATTCGACGGCCGCGTCACCGAAGACGGGCGCTATCTGATCGTCAGCGTATGGCAGGGAACTGATCCGCGAAACAGAGTTTTTTTCAAAGACCTTCAATCGCCGGGCGCTAAGGTCGTGGAACTGATCCCTAACCTCGAGGCCGCGTACAATTTCATTGGCAACGACGGCCCGGTCTTCTGGTTCCGCACCGACCTGGACGCCCCGCGCGGCCGCATTATCGCGATTGACACACGCAAAATTGAACACGGCCGCTGGAAGGAGCTTGTGCCACAGGCGGCGGAGACGCTCGAAGGCGTGTCCCTGGTCGGAGACCATTTCATCTCCTCGTATCTGAAGGACGCTCGCGCGCAGATCAAGCTCTTCGATTTGAACGGAAAGTTCGTTCGCGAAGTTGAGCTGCCCAGCATCGGCGCGGCCGTCGGCTTCGTCGGGAAGCGCAAAGACGACGAGACGTTTTACGCCTTCACCAGCTTTACCACGCCGACGACCATCTATCGCTATGACCTGAAGGCCGGCAAGAGCGAGGTCTACCGCAAGCCAAAGGTCGATTTCAACCCGGCTGATTACGAGACCAGGCAGGTGTTCTACGAGAGCAAGGACGGAACGCGCGTGCCGATGTTCATCACGCACAAGAAAGGCTTGAAACTCGACGGCCAGAATCCGACGCTTCTTTACGGTTATGGCGGGTTCAGCGTTTCGCTGACGCCTGCGTTTTCGATTTCGAATCTGGTCTGGATGGAGATGGGCGGAGTTTACGCCCAGCCCAATCTGCGAGGCGGGGCCGAATACGGCGAAGAGTGGCACCTGGCCGGGACGAAGGCAAAAAAGCAGAACGTGTTTGACGATTTCATCGCCGCCGCCGAATGGCTGATCGCCAACAAATACACGTCGACGCCGAAACTTGCCATCAGCGGCGGCAGCAACGGCGGATTGCTCGTCGGCGCGTGTATCACGCAGCGCCCCGATTTGTTCGGCGCCGCGTTGCCCGCCGTGGGCGTAATGGACATGCTGCGCTTCCACAAATTCACCATCGGCTGGGCCTGGACTTCCGACTACGGCTCGCCGGACCAAGCCGAGGATTTCAAGGCGCTCTACGCCTATTCGCCGCTGCACAACATCAAACCCGGTGTGAAGTACCCGCCGACGTTGATCACGACCGCCGATCACGACGACCGCGTCGTTCCCGCGCACAGCTTCAAATTCGCCGCGACGCTGCAGGTCGCGCAGTCAGGCCCCGCGCCAACGCTGATCCGCATCGAGACAAAAGCCGGGCACGGCGCGGGCAAACCCACGTCGAAGATCATCGAAGAGATTTCGGACAGTTGGGGATTCCTCGTGCGGGTGTTGGATGTGAAGCAATAGACCGCCAAGACGCCAAGAACGCCAAGGGAAGAATGGTAAGTGGAGATTGAGACGCTAGCCATAGCATTTCGTCCTCCCACTTACCATTTTTCCCTTGGCGTTCTTGGCGTCTTGGCGGTTTATTTGTATCGCTTCTTCGCGTCCTCGAACTTGAACTGCAGCGTGTCGGGGGTGACGCTCACCCCGGTGGTAAACTTCAATGGGTATTTCTCGCCGATGTCGTATACCAACTCGACGAAAAACGCCGTGAAGCCGACGGCCGGTTTACTCGCGCGGCCGACGTAGACGCCGCCTTTCTGCTCCTGCAGTTGGGTCTTCAGGTAAGCGTTACCGATAGTGTCGACGCGGAAGTCGCGGGCTTTCGGGTTTGTGGCCTGCCACAGATTGACCTCTTTCGGTTTGTCCACGACCTTCACCGTCAGGCTGCCGTCCTTCTCTTTCTTCCATGAATAACGCGGGCGGGCCTTGCCCTTCAGAACGGCCTGATAGAACGCCAGCATGCTTTCGCGCGCGTCCGAACCGGCCAGGTTGTGTTTGGCGTTCTCCACGTAGCGCAGGTGCTTCTCGCCTTGCAGGTCGCCGAAATAGAACTGAGAGTTGTCGGGCAAGAAGAACTGGTCGCCCGAAGCGTTGACCAGATATTTCGGAATCTGCAGCCGCTCGCGGTTGCGGTAATTGTACGGGTCCTCGACGGCCAGCACGGCGCGGTATTCCGGCGTCCCGATCTTGTGTGGGAAGAGTCCGTGGTTGACGTAATCGTTGAGCGCAGGCGAGAAGAAGCCGTAGGCTTCGAAGTGGCGCCGCGTGATGGCTTCGGAATTGAGCGCGTCGATCACCGTCGGCATGATGGCGATCACTCGCTCGTCGACCGCCCCGACCAGCCACGTCGTCCACCCGCGCTTCGATCCGCCGGAGACGACGAACTGGTCGACCTTGAATTTGCCTCCGTCGTCACTCGCCAGGAATTCCTGAATGGCGTCCAGCGCCTTCACCCCGCTCTTGACCATAGCCAGCCGCACCAACCATTCGTCATCCTTCGTCGAGAAATGCTTGACCCGCGTGTAAGCGATCAGGTCGTCTTCGGAACGGCCTTTGTCTTTCGAGTCGTTGAAGAAGAGCGGTTGATTCGGAACCTGTCCCAATTCGGCCACGACAGTGTTCGATTCCAAAGCGAACATCATTACGCGTTCCGGAACCGTAGCCGGAGCCTTGTCGTTATTGTTCCCGCCCCCGATAAAAAGCAGCGCCTTGTTCGTGGACGGCCTGTCCGGTTTGACTATCGTCAGCCAGTGTTTCCAGATCGGACGGTCGACGTCTTTTTCCGTGCGCCACTGTTGCGAGGTCAATTCCAGGACGAAGCTCTTATAGCCCTCGCCCTGCGTCGTGTTGACCAGCTTCCACGAGTAAGCCGGGTCGGGCTTGGTCACGTAGCGGTCGAGCGCGGTCTGTTGGGCGCAAACGGATACGGAGAGCAGCGCGACAAGCGTCGCGCAGAGAGATGTTTGGAAGAGCCGGCGTCGTAATTTGATGTTGATGGGTTTCATAATCGGCAAATCTTTTCGCTTTAGCGGCAATCGAATTATATAATCCGCGTCCTTGCGCGCGACTTCAAAAGTCGAAGGCTGAATCGCGCGACCGAAGCCATTGTAATGGCGTCGAGGCCGGACGCCAACAGTTTAGAGCGTGGCGCCTCGCAAGGCGAGCGCATGAGTCGTTGTTGAAACGAACGCCCCGCGAGGAACGATGAACTGGACTACCGAACAAATCATGGCCCTGGCGCCTGACGCGGCTTCGGCCAAAGCCGGGCAAGGCTTGGCCACGGCGCGCAAATGGCTCTCGCTCGGGGCCGATGAACAGGCGGCCTGGGGCTTGTGTCAGGGCAGCGGCAAAAACCCTTATCAAGCGCAAATCGATTTGAGCGAGCCGGCGTTTCGTTGCTCCTGCCCGAGCCGCAAATTCCCGTGCAAACATGGACTCGGATTGTTTCTCTTGCTCGCGTCAAGCGCCGCCGCGTTCAAAGAGAAAAAGCCGCCGGATTGGGTCGTCGAATGGATGGAGTCCCGCGCCAAACGAGCGGAGCAGCGCGCCGAGAAGCAGGCGAAGGCCGAAACCGGCGAAAAGATCGTTGACGAGGCCGCCCAGGCCAAACGCGCGGCCAGCCGGGAGGCGAAGGTCGCCGCCGGATTTCGGGAGCTGGAGTTGTGGCTGCGCGACATCGCGCGTGGCGGGCTGGCCGCGGTAGGGTCGCAACCGCCGAATTTTTGGGAGCGAACCGTCGCCCGATTGGTTGACGCGCAGGCTCCGGGAGTGGCGCGATTGGTACGCGAAATGGCGGGTGTTCCCGCTTCGGGCGAAGGCTGGGAAGGGCGGTTGTTGGAGCGATTGGGCATGCTGTACCTGCTGATGGAAGGGTTCAAACGTATCGCCGAATTGCCTGAAGCCACACAAGCGGACATTCGCGCTCTCATAGGCTGGACGCAGAGTCAGGAGGAGTTGCTGCGACTGGACGGCGCGCGCGACCGATGGCTGGTCTTGGGCCAGCGGGTCGAGGAAGAAGACCGGCTGCGCGTGCAGCGAGTCTGGCTTTGGGGGGAGCGGAGCGGTCGCGCCGCGTTGATATTACATTTCGCGCACGGGCAACAGCCGCTTGACGCGAGTTTCGTCACGGGCGCGGCGCCTGAGGCCGAACTGGTCTTCTTTCCCGGCGCGTATCCGCTGCGCGCAATCGTCAAACAGCGACACGGCGCGCCCGCGCCGCCCGAACGGATTTCGGGTTACGCAAAGATCATCGATGCGCACAAAGCCTTCACGAGCGCAATGGCGGCCAATCCCTGGCTCGAAAAATTTCCGATGCCGCTGCTTAACGTGACCCCGCTCCGCCGCGGCGACGCGTGGTTTGTTCGAGACGCCGAAGGCCGGGAACTGAAGTTCGCGCCGCGTTTCGATTCAGGATGGACGATGCTGGCCCTGAGCGGCGGGCGCGAAATCGACGTCTTCGGCGAATGGGACGGCGAACATCTCTGGCCGCTCTCCGCGTTCCACGAAAACCGCTTCACGAAATTCGGATGAGGCTACCCTTGTAGTAACGAATAAATTCGTTACTACACCGACGTAACGAATTATGGTCTTTGAGAAATAAATGCGCCAACGCAATTCAACGTAGGGGCGGGTTTCCCCCGCCCCATCGCCCGGATCACAGACAGGGGCGGGGAAAACCCGCCCCTACAATGCTGGGTGCTATTTATTCAAAGACCGTTATTCATTACTACAAGGACATTTCCTGATGAGTTTGTGGACTGAAATCACCAACACTGCTTTGATCGGCTGCGAGAGGAAATCGCCCTCGCTCAACGGGGCTCCGGACAAGCTCCGCGTTCTGCTCGCGCAACTCGATCAGAACGACCGCGAAGGCGCGCTGCTTGGCGCGGCGGCGCTGGTGTCGCTTTACGATCGCGCCGGGACATTGCCGTTGAATGACGCGCGTCCATTGCCGGAAGCCTGCGAGCCTGATGACGCGCGGCGTTGCGGCGAACGGGCGGCGATCCATCTGGCGATGATGCTCCGTGGAGAATACAGGGAGCTTTTGCCGGAGTGGATGACGAAGACGGCGGCGGCGGGGCGTCGCGTGTCGGAAGAGTTATTGCCGCCGCTGCTCGAACTCGGTCGAACTCTGGAGTTGCGCGAAGCGATTCTGCCTGTGTTGGGCGCGCGGGGGCGTTGGCTGGCTGCGCAGAATCCGGATTGGAGTTACGCCGTCGGCGGATTCGACGAAACGCTGTGGGAGACGGGCAATAGCGAGCAGCGACGGGCGGTTCTGGCCGAATTGCGAAAAAGAGATACGACGCGCGCGAGAGAACTGTTGGCGTCAACCTGGTCGCAGGAATCGCCGAAAGACCGCGCCGACTTTCTTGCCGCGCTTGAGAACGGCTTGAGCCTCGACGATGAAACTTTCCTTGAGGCCGCGTTGGACGACCGGCGCAAGGAAGTTCGCGGCGCGGCCGCCGATCTGCTCGCTCGTCTGCCGGAATCGGCTTTGCGCCGGCGGGCGCTCGAACGCGCGCTGCCGCTGCTGAAGTTCAAATCGAACAAGCTGAGGCGCAAGACAATAGAGGTCACTCTGCCGGAAGCGTGCGACAAGGCAATGCAGCGCGACGGCGTGGAGCCGAAGCCCGATTTTCGGGGCATCGGCGAAAAGGCCTGGTGGTTGCAGCAGATACTCGGGTTGATCCCGCCAAAGATCTGGGCGCAGGAATCGGGCTGGCCGATCGACGATTTGATCGCGGCCGCGAAACGCGGCGATTGGAAGAACGTGTTGCTCGAAGGATGGTCGCAGGCGGCGCGGCTTTGCCGGGATACGGAATGGGCCGACGCGCTGCTCGCCAAACCTATTAAAGGGGCGGAGGCGGTATCATTATTTCAGGTCCTGCCGCAAACGCGGCAGGAGGATTTCATTGTCGAGTTGTTGAGAACCGACCCTTCACTGGACATGTCCAAACCGGCGTACAATTGCGTCATGTCTTGCCAGCGTCAGTGGGGCGAGGCTCTGAGCCGCGCCGTCATTGACAATCTGCTGCATCATGCGGCGACAGACAAGTTCAAGTTCGATTGGCTGTGGACGGGTTTAGCCCACGCCATCGGCCGCTCCCTCGATCCGGCGCTGATTCCCGAAGCGATAACGCGACTTGCCGAAGCCACGGAGCGATGGACTGATCGCCCGCCCGCGCTGGAACGATTCCTGGATTTCATTCAATTCCGTCACGAAATGCTCAAGGAGATCAATCAATGAAAAAGTCTGATAAGAAGGGCGAAACGGCGTTACTGCGCGAACATGCTGAACAACAGTTCGCCGAAGAGCTGAGCGAACTCGCCAAGGTCGACGATCGCCAGCGCCCGCCCAATTGGCGTCTCTCGCCGTGGGCAGTCGCCATTTACATCCTCGGCGGCAAACTCGACAGCGGTTTTGAAGTCGCGCCGAAATATATTGGCCAGCGGCGGCTGGTCGAGATCGCAATTGCGACGTTGGCGACCGACCGCGCGCTGTTGTTGCTGGGCGTTCCCGGCACGGCCAAAACGTGGTTGGGCGAGCACCTGGCCGCGGCGATCTCGGGCGATTCGACGCTGCTAGTGCAGGGCACGGCCGGCACGGCCGAAGAGGCCATTCGCTACGGCTGGAATTACGCCAGCTTGCTGGCTAAAGGCCCTTCGCGCGAAGCCATCACGCCGAGCCCGATGATGCGCGCGATGCAAAACGGCAAGATCGCCCGCATCGAAGAGCTGACCCGCATCCCTTCGGACGTCCAGGACACGTTGATCACCATTCTCTCCGAAAAGACGCTGCCCATTCCCGAACTCAACGATGAGGTTCAGGCGGCCAAAGGCTTCAACGTGATCGCCACGGCCAACAACCGCGACCGGGGCGTGAACGAGCTTTCGTCCGCGCTCAAACGCCGGTTCAACACGGTGATCCTGCCCGTGCCCGAAACCGCCGACGAAGAGGTCGAGATCGTCAGGCGGCGCGTCGAGGCTCTGGGACGCGCGCTGGAATTGCCCGCCGAGCCGCCCGCGCTCGGCGAGATTCGCCGCATCGTGACCGTCTTCCGCGAACTGCGCGACGGCAAGACGCAGGACGGCAAGACCAAACTCAAATCTCCGAGTGGCACGTTGAGCACGGCCGAAGCGATCTCTGTCGTCAACAGCGGCCTCGCGCTCGCCGCCCATTTCGGCGACGGCCAATTGCGCTCGAACGACGTCGCGTCAGGCCTGGTCGGCGCGGTGGTCAAGGACCCAGTGCAAGATCGCGTAGTGTGGTTGGAATATTTGGAGACGGTGGTTAAGGAGCGCGACGGGTGGAAGGATTTGTACCGCGCGTGTCGTGATATTGGGGTTGGGGGATAGGGGCTGGGGATTGGTAGGTACAACTGGAGTTTCAGTAGAAAAGGAAAACGTATGGATAAAAAAGACTCAAAGATCAAAAGCTATAGGGATTTGATAGTTTGGCAGGGTGGTGTCGATTTGGTTACAGAGATTTATCGCGAAACACAGTCGTTTCCACCGCAAGAAATATATGGATTGACAAATCAACTGAGGCGAGCGGCAGTTTCGATTCCCTCAAACATTGCAGAGGGGCATGCGAGAGAGCACACTAAAGAGTTTTTGAATTTCATTTCGATTGCGCAAGGTTCGCTCGCGGAAATGCAAACTCAGATTGAGATCGCCAAGCGCCTGAAATATCTTTCGGAGGAAATAACGGACAGGCTCTTGGATCAAACAATTTCTTTGAGCAAACAACTCTACAGCTTGCGCAACGCTCTGACGAAGAATGGATAAATCTGATGTCTCAACGACCATCCTCCAACCCCCTACCCCCAACCCCGAGTTACCATATCTTCGGCATTCGTCATCACGGGCCCGGTTCGGCGCGCAGCCTGCGTCAGGCGTTGGAAACATTGCGGCCCGATTGCGTTCTGGTCGAAGGCCCGCCCGATGCGGCTGACGCGCTGTCGCTGCTGGCGCATCGACAGATGAAGCCGCCGGTCGCGCTGTTGATCTATCCTCCCGATCAACCGCAGCGCGCGGTCTTTTATCCTTTCGCCGTCTTCTCTCCCGAATGGCAGGCGCTCGGTTACGGGCTGGCGCGCAAGATCGCCGTGCGGTTTATGGATTTGCCGCAATCGCACCGATTGGCGATTGAGGACAATCCGGAATCTCAAGTTTCAGACCGCGAATCTCAAGATTCACATCCCGAATCTCAAATTTCTGACCCCCAATCTCGAATCCACGACGACCCTATAGGCCAGTTGGCCGCGGCTGCAGGTTACAGCGACGGCGAGCGCTGG
>Ga0207428_10003526_pt1 | contig 15143 bp, 15 predicted proteins | sample RhiMethybrSRZTD1_FD_187600 | JGI IMG/M metagenome (GOLD analysis project Ga0207428, IMG submission 187600) | Populus rhizosphere microbial communities from Tennessee, USA - Rhizosphere MetaG P. TD hybrid SRZTD1 (SPAdes) (version 3) | ecosystem: Host-associated > Plants > Roots > Rhizosphere >...
CATCACCCTTGAGAGCAAGAGCGCCGCGCTTCAGGCCGGCTGGCCTGTATCGAGCACTCGGGTCCAAGACCACCATTTGGATGGATCGTGCTTGAGGACGGGTCGCAGGTTGGAGTCCAGACCACAGGCGCGAGCTTGGCCGCCGCGCTTCAGCTTGATCCCGAGAACCCGCAGGTCACTGTTGAGGGCGAGCACCTCGGTGCCAAGCTGGTGAGCGGCGACGAAGACCTCTGAGCAGAGGAGATTTCATGACCAGCATTCCAGTTCCTGCTCCAGAGGCTCCTCACGACGAACCGAGCGGCACCAAGATCGGCCCCGTGGTGGTTGCCTTTGCTCTTGGAACTGCGGTCTCGATCGGGCTCGGCGTGTACGGGCGACTGCACACCCCGTCGGGCCATGGGGTCAACATCGCCGGGTTTTCCAGCGGCGCCGCAGCGAAGGCGGCGCTGGCCTCAGTCGTGCTGGCCCTGGCCATTCTCCAGGCCGTGACGGCGATGGGACTCTATGGGCGGATCCCGCTCCGCGGCGCCTGGGTTGGGGCCGTGCACCGCTGGTCGGGGCGCCTCGCGGTGCTGATCTCGGTACCTGTCGCAGTGCAGTGCCTGTACGCCCTGGGCTTCCAGGCCTACGACGGTCGGGTGATCGCACACTCGCTATTCGGCTGTTTCTTCTATGGAGCCTTTGTTTTCAAAATGTTGATCCTGACTCGCGATGACTCACCGAAGTGGGCGCTGCCGCTGGCCGGTGGGCTCGTGCTCACCGGCGTGACCGCCATCTGGGTGACGGGGGTGTTGTCGTTCTTGATTGCATGATCATTACGAGTTTCTTCGAACCAGACGGAGCATCCATGAATCCCAACGACCGGGTCACTACCTGACCGCCCTTCGAGCCGAGCCAGCTCGCCGTCGGAGCCAAAAAAGCACGGCGACACCCGGGTCAGCGCAGGACGGCTCCGATGTAGAACATCAGTTGCGCCATTGCGCAACCGATGTAGGACAGGGTGCTCGCAATATGCACCGGCTCTCGAGATGGGAGCGCAATCGACTGCGGCAAGCGCCGCGCCTTCCTCGCCGCGTTGCATGAGGCGACGGTTGCGCGCTATCCAATCCCGCACTAGCTTGGCGATGAAGTCGGCTGCGCTGTCCCTGCAGGAATCCAAATGGCATGAGGCTACGACATTGGCTCATTGCCAGGGCTGATGTACCTACTTCTACGGCCGGACTCGGAGAGGCAGCCACCCGGTTCGAGCCCGCGTTCTCCACGGCTATTGGTGCTCAAGCGGTTGGGGGGCTTACTGAAGACTCGCGGCAGTCACTGAGGTCGAGGATGTCGAGGGAGAAGGTTCGCAGGACGCCGCTCTCCTTGTCACTCTGGCTGCTCGCCGTCGGTCTCCTGCCACTCCGGCTGCTCCCCGTCGGTGTCCTGCGTCGGCGACGAGGCCTGGGCGCTTGGCGTCACCTCCGGATCGGCCGGGGCGCTGCCGCCGTCGGTGTCGCGGGTGGGCGATGAGGCCTGGGTGCTTGGCGTCGCCACCGGGTCGGCCGACGCGCTCAGCGTGGCGCCCAGGATGCCACCGCCCAGGGCACCCGCAGCGAGCAGTGCGGCGGCCGCCGCCCAGCGAGCCGAACGATTGCGCCACATCGGTGTCTGTTCCATGAGATCTCCTTCGATCCGGCCGGCGTCGGTCGCCGGCTGCAGATCGACAGTGACGCGCTGCGCTGAGTCAGACCTACGTGGCAACTGAGAGCGCAGTGTCAAACAGAAAGCATGCCCGTTGTCGTCTCGAGATGTTGGCCAGCGCCTCGACGTCTTCGACGGGCCGAAGTACGGCCGCAATGATCCGGAGATGCTGCGGGCTTGGCGGGCGCTTGGGACTTCACTGATCGTCCTCCGCACCGCCGCCCTGCACCATGATCAGCATCGCAAGGGATATTCCAGGCCGTCGCGTCGCTTGAGGTGGGTCAGGACTCGCGCAGAAGCCCGGCAAGATTGCTACGCCGCAACCGTTCGAGCGCGATGAAGAAAGCGGCCCCTGTTGTCAGCAGTACCAATGCAACCAAGGCTGTGATATCGACGATCGGCACGGAGAGCAGTGGCGGCGGTAGCACGAAGAAGCCCCCGAGTACGCGTACCGCTAAGAGAGCGAGCGCCAATCCGACCGGGATGCCGATGACAAGACTTCCCAGGACGGCCGCCGCGCCTTCCACGGCGGTACCGACGAGCATGTCTCGATTGCCGGTGCCAATGGTTGCCAGGATGGCGAACTCCCGCCTGCGCTCCATGACCAGGAAGGCTCCCAGCACTGCGACGCCGAGAGCGGCGATCAGCGCGGCGAAGGCTGACTCGATCGTGCTGAGCCCGGCAAGGTTCAGTGCCGTAAGACTGCGCTGGCTTGCCCGGACCCGATCTTGGGCGGTGGTCACCGTAAAGGCTGATGCCGGCAACTGTTGCCGTAGGACGGTGGCGGCGTCCACTGCTGAGGTTTCAGCATGGGGCCGAGCAAGGTAGAACTCGGGTGCCAGCACCGGAGGTGGTATCGACGCGATCGACATCACCATCTCGGTTGGAGGGTCGGCTGGCGGAATCGCGCGGTAAATGCCCACTACGTGGAGCGAAAGCTTCTGCGACAGATCAAGATCATCGGGATAGATCGTCACGGGGAATGTGTCGCCCACCCCGATTTCGAAGTCGGCGGCGATCTCCTGTGAGAGAAGGACGCCGGTGGGATCACCGGCCAAGTCGGCGACACCGCCGCCGTCGGTGATCATGGGTTCCGGGCTGGTAGCGGGTTCGTATGTGGCAGGGTCCAAGGCCATGATCGTCTTACGGTCACTGCCAGCTCGTGCCGGGACGGTACGGATGGCCGTGATCGCCGCGACGCTTGAGCTCAGATCGGGCAGCTGTGCCGGCGGGTCAGTGAGGGGAGTGATGCGTAGCTCGGAGCCTGCAGCTACCTGCGCGTCATCTTGTTTGGCCGTTTGGTAGGTCGCGACGAATGCCGCGACTTCTGTGCCGAACGCCACCGCAAGGGCACCCATGATCAGCGCCACGGCTGCTCGTGCGGGTCGCCGGCCGAGCCAACGTCCGGCGGTAGCCGGCCAAGTTGTCAGTGGCCGGGCGGCGTCAGGCGCAGCGACTCGGCGTAAGTAGTGAAGGAGCCCTCGGACGATGAGGAGCGTGCAGCCAAGCCAGAGCGCAAGTGGAGCGAGCAGCACATAGAACGACAGTGCGAGGGCCTGACCTTCGATGGGATTCGGTCGGAGACCCCCCGCGAAGAAATTCCCGACCAAGATCAGCAAACCCACAACCACCGCCACGACATCCAACCGGCCACGGAGCCAGCGCGGCGCCCAGCGACCCGGCAGCAGGCGCCGATCGCTGATCAATGACGGTCGACGGCTGGCTCGTACCAGTAGCACCAGGCGCAGTGCAGTCGTGAGCGCGCCGGCGACTGCCGCGGCGATCACGATCATGATTGCCGTGGCAAGATCAACTGTCCACCACAGTACGTGTCGTACGACGGCAGAGACCAGTAGGACCGCGGCCAATAGACCGATGACAACCCCGATTGCGGTCACCACGACGCCCTCCTGGACCGCCAGTCGCACCAATTGGGGTTCGCTGGCGCCGCGTAACCGCAGCAGCGCATCCTCCCGGCGATGGGACTCCGTCAACGCGGACGCTGCCGCAATGCCAAGAGCTGCGGACACCAGGACTCCGGGTAGCCCCAGCAGGATGAAAAGGATCTTCGCGTTCGTGGCGTCCACGGCCGCCTCGCTCAGCGGCTCGGCGGCGTTGTCGGCCGCGATGATGTCTCCGGGTGCGCTGCGTTCCAGGACACGGCGCATCTGGCCCGACCATCGTGCGGCGTCGCTCGGATTCGACGGATATGCCTGGTGGTCGACGGCGACATGAGCCTCCACGCTGGCCTGCGGCAGATCAGTCAGACCCGGGTTCGTGACAGCGGTTTGGGGACCGAGCGTCTTGAGTGCCACGGGAAGGATGGCCTGCTGGAACGCAGCGTAGTCAACGACGATCATCCGTGGAACTTCCGCAACATCGCCCTGGACTTCCCCATACGGGATTGCGGACCACGTCGTCTGCGCATCGCGGGTGTCAATCCGACCTGCAACAGGCAGGGTCAGATTCACCGGAGGGAAGTCCCCGGCAAGATCGATGCGGACCTGTGATGCCCTTTCGAAGCCGGGCGAGACCGCGATGGCGCCATTGATCAACGCGCCGTTGCCGACATCGCCCTGCGGACGTACCCAGCCGTGATGGGTGAAGTAGGCGGGCTCAACCGCGATCAGCCGAGCGCTGACCCGATTGCTTGCATCGGGGGCCGTCACGACGACATTCGCCGCCCCGAAGACGTCGACGGCGCGCACGCCTTGAACGCCACGGAGTTGGGTAGCGACCCTATCCACATCCACATTGAGCGTGGTAGCAAGAGCCCGATACTCCACTTGGACAGGTTGGAGCGCCACTGCGGTCATGGCCCTCGTGCTATCGGCGATAAACAGCGTAGTTGCGGCCAGGGTGGCTACCGGGAGTGCTGCCGCCACCGCTCCCAATAGCAAGCGGCCTGGTGCTCGGCGGGCGATTTGGCGAACGAGCCAGAACATCACCGAAGTCCCTACAACCGGCCGGAATGCAGCCTGAGGACGCGATCCGTGCGGTTGGCAACCGCCGGATCGTGCGTCGCAAGAAGGATGCCTGCACCCTTTTCACTGGCACACGCAAGTAGTAGCTCAATGACCGTCGCAGCGGTGACCGAGTCCAGGCTCGCGGTCGGCTCATCAGCCAAGATCAGGGCAGGTCGGTTGATCACCGCACGGGCGATCGCGACGCGCTGTTGCTCCCCGCCAGACAGCTGATCGGGAATTTTCGCACCATGATCAGTCATCCCCACGCGCTGCAGCGCCTCTGCGACTCGCTTGATCCGCGAGTCTTGATCAACTCCGTCGAGCAGCAGCGGGACTTCCACGTTCTCCGCAGCCGTAGCCTGCGGCAGCAGGGCGTACCCCTGCGGGATGAAGCCGATCGTCCGCCGACGGAATGTCGCGCGAGTGTCCCCTTCAAGAGTCGTCCAGTCCACTCCAGTGATACACACCCGCCCGTGGTCCGGGTCATCGAGCCCTGCGACGAGGTGCAGCAGCGTGGTCTTCCCCGATCCACTTGGTCCCATCAGTGCGACCACTTCCCCGCAAGCGATGGCCAAGGTGACGCCGTCGAGGCTCCGACGCAGCTCTCGGCCGTCATGGTAGGTACGCGTCAGCCCGACCGCATCCAGTACATGACCATTACTCATGATCAACAACCAAACCATCTCGCATGACAAGGCGCCGGTCCGCGCGGGCGGCAACTGCCGGATTGTGGGTGACGGCGAGGACCGCCATGCCCTCCTCACCGAGCAACTCTTCCAAGAGATCGAGTACGGAAGCTGTCGACGCTTCGTCCAATTCGCCCGTGAGTTCGTCGGCGAGCAAGACAGCCGGCCGGGCCGACAATGCGGTTGCAATCGCCACGCGTTGCAACTCGCCGCCGGATAGCCGACGAGGCAAAGCGCCTCCGCGATCGGCGAGCCCAACACGAGCCAGCAGTTCTTGTGCACGGCTGTGCGTCTCGGCTCTCTGCCTGCTGTCCAAACGCAGGGGCAGACTCACGTTGTCGGCGGCGGTGAGCAGTGGGTGCAGATTGTCGCGTTGCAGGACGATGCCGATGCGTCGGCGCCTCCAGGCGGCACGGTCTGCCGCCGACATCTGGGTGAGATTCTCTCCGTCGACGCTGACGGATCCACCGCTGGGCTGCAGCAGGCCGCCGAGGACATGGATCAATGTGCTCTTCCCGCTGCCCGACGGTCCCATGACACTCGTCCAGGTGCCGGCGTCCAACCGGACCCCAGCGCCCCGCAGCGCCACCGTTTCCACTTCTCGCTCGCGGTAGATGTGGTACAGGCCGGTCGCTTCGAGGACCCCCGTTGTCTCGTCGTTCACGGCTCAATCCATGCGGGTCGTCGTATAGCTCGAGACTTCGCGATGCCCGGTGCTGACCCTGACGGTGTAAATGAGACCCACCCCAGGGGCGTACCGCTTCTCGTCCTGCTTGTCCGGTGCTAGGGGGTTGGTGTCCTCGGTGACTACGACGTTCTTATACGTCACGCCTCCGACCTTGGTTGTGAAGCTGGTCTTGATGATCTTGGCCGTGTCCTCAGCGATACCCGGCCTGTACTCCTGCCGGTAGCTGTCGCCGGTCCGTGGGGCGGCCTCCATGATGATGCCCGGCTGCGCGCCGTCGACGCCCCCCTCCCATGAGCCCTGAGTGCTCGACACGGAGCCGTTCACATACTCCGCGGTCGCCTCTCCGAAGTACCAGACCGATCCATCCGAAGCCTGGGCATACCAGTCGGTGGTCTTCTCAACGAGGGCACCGTTGCTGGTTACGTCGTCGCGCACGACGACGCACTTGACCCCCATGATCACGCGAGTCTCGGCCGTAACCTTCATCTCGGTGTGCTGTGGTTTGCCATCACGGATGCCGTCGTAGATCAAGGTTGTGCCCGGCCGAAGCGGGAAGTAGCGATTCGTGACAACCGAGGAGAACTTCGTCGGGTCGATGGTTGGGTGATACGTCGAAGTGGTCGAGGGCGCAGACTGCGTCGGAACCGGTTGGGGTACCTGTGGGTTCGGCTGACCGCTACTTGCGCTTGAGCAGCCCGCCAGCCCGAGCGCCACCAGACACATCCAAATCCGGGCAGACCGCATAGGATCACTGACTCCTCACCCTGAGTTGTGGATATCGTGTGCCACAGTCGATGAAGGATTCGTGAGCGTGTTGTCCAGCAGAGCTCGGTTGGCTACTCATCAACCTGAGCTCGCCACTTCGACAGCTGGAGCGGCAACCAGCATGGGAGGGCGACCACACTCTGCGTGAGAATGGGAAGCCCGAGTGCGAGCTCCACGACTTAGTGCGTCGAGCGGAAGGCCCGGCTGAACTGCTCTAGCCTCGATCAGCGGAGGTGTCGGGTTCAGCCGTGTGTCTGTCAGGCTTATCGACGACAGCCTAGTGTGGTCACTCGGATTGGTGGAGGTCACGGTGAGCGCAAACAAGACCGCGTCTGCCGACTCGTTGTTCGGTGGGCGCTATCAGCTGGAGTCGCGGATCGCCGCAGGGGGTATGGGCGAGGTCTGGCAGGCGTACGACGAGGTATTGGGCCGTCAGGTCGCAGTCAAAGTGCTCCGGCCGGAATACATAGACGACGCGACATTTTGTGAACGCTTCCGGATAGAGGCGCGCAACACTGCGGCGCTGTCACATCCAGGCATCGTTCAGGTGTACGACTTTGGCGAGACCAGGATCGGCTCGGGGTTGTCGTCGTCGACGGTGCCGTTCATCGCCATGGAACTGGTGCCTGGCGAGCCGCTGTCGGCGATCATTGCCCGGGAGGGCGCGATGCCGGTCGACCGCGCCGCTTCAATCGTTGGGCAAGCCGCCGCAGCACTGCATGCAGCGCATGAGTCGAGGGTTGTGCATCGCGACGTCAAGCCGGCCAACCTCGTGGTCACCCCAACTGGCACGGTCAAGGTCACAGATTTTGGCATCGCCCGTGCTGCCCACGCGGTATCTGTGACCCGCCTCGACACGGTCGTTGGCACTGTGCAGTATCTCGCGCCGGAACTGACCGGACCGCGCTTACCGGCGACGCCATTGTCAGATGTGTACGCGCTCGGTTTGGTTTTTTACGAGTGTTTGTCTGGGCGGCATCCCTTCCCGGGAGACAACCCGGTCGCGGTGGCCCTGGCGCACCAGCATGAGCAACCGGCGCCCCTGCCGGATCACATACCGGCTGCCATGAGCAATCTGGTGTTACAAATGCTTGCCAAGGACCCGGCGCAGCGGCCAGCGTCTGCGGCTGAAGTCGCTCGGCAGCTCACCTTGCAGGCCGAAGCCGCGTCCAAGGAGACGCATCCCACCAGGCCAGCCGCTCCGGCTGGTGTGCTGTCCGACCCCGCCGCCGCGGACCAGCTGGACATCCGGAACGCCAAGTACGACACGGCGGTGCTCGATCCGGCCGATGTCGAGCCGACTGCTTTCCTCAGGCAACGATGGGCTCGGTTTCGGTTCGACTGGCCCCGTGTCGCTGCCTTGCTGCTTGGGTTCGTTGTGTTAGCCGCGGTGTTGATGTCCCTCACCATCTGGCTCGACCATGACACCGCGCAAGTCCCGCTGGTCAAGGGGCATGCCCTCCAGAAAGCCCGGTCAGAGCTGGAAAAGCATGGATTCCGGGCCGAGATCATTCGCGAGAGCGATCCAGCGGTGCCCGTCGGCGCCGTGATCACGCAGTGGCCAAATCCCGGAACGACATACCGTACGGACAGACCTGTGCGCTTGATCATCTCATTGGGCCGGCCGAGGGTCATAGGCCCGGTACCGAACGACCGCCCGCAAGACCAGAATCACTTCGGTCCGGCCCGCCAGAATCAACCCGTGGATGCACAGGGCCAGTCCGGTGAAAACGGAAACACGAATAATTCTGGCTAATCCTGAGCTGCGTCAATCTGAACCTCATACCCCGCCCAATCAGGCAGGAGCAGACACTGAAGCCGCCGAGTCGTCCCGCTATGCCGCCAGGCGGTTGCGGCCTGACCGTCAAGCGCCCGCCGCTCCAAATCCCTTCCCCGCCATAGAACAGATGTCGCAGGCTGACTTGGTCTCTTTGGCTTTGCCGGCGTCACTGTGGGGAGCCGGCTGGATGGCGGCCGACCGGCGGCGGACCTGGGTCGGCACCTCGGTCTCCAAGGCCACGGCTACCCGACAACATGGCGCCGGCGAAGGTGGGCGCGGAGGCGGGCGAGCAGCACGGTGAGGCTGAAGCTCGACCAGCCCGCCCTCGACCAGGTCATCAATAACGTGACGGCGCCAGCGATCAGTGTCAGGTAGAGCGGCCCGCCGAGATGGGTGAACACGGTGAACATGCGGTGCGAATTAGGGTCAGTCAGCGCTTTGCCTGTCACCCTTCCTTACTTAGGACTTGGAGCACCAATGCGGTTGCGGATCGGCTTCGGACTGCGGCACGGCACTACGTCGGCGGTACGGGACCGCCCGCAGGGTCAGCCACGTTCGTACCTGAAGCACCCGGCACCGGGGCGATCCTTCGCCCTGCCATATCCACATGCGCGGCCGTCCGACACCTACTTGACCTATTGTTAGACCCTTTGCTGAAGCGGGCTAACCTCTAAGCGCCGGCGGCGATAAGAATCCCGTCAGTCAAGAATCCCAGGCCAAGTCCAGCCAGGATGCACCACATCGTCAGTTCCTTCATTCCGGTTCGCCGAGCTACGGCCAGAAGCTCGATGACGACATAGAGAACCGATCCGGCGGCGAGGGCTAGGAATGCGATAGCCAGGTCCTCGCTGACAAAGCGCTGGCCGATCAACGTTCCAAGAAATGTCGGTCCGCCGCCGATCAATCCCAGGAGCGCGAGTCGACTCCAGGAGGGTCGCACGGGGTCCCCGGCCAGTGGCGCGACGATGCCGAAGCCCTCGGTCGCATTGTGCAGCCCGAATCCGATGACGAGAAGCAGCGCGAGGGAGAGCTCGCCGGAAGCCGCAGAGTTGCCGATGGCCAGACCCTCGGAGAAGTTGTGCAAGCCTATTCCGCACGCGATCACCACCGCGAGCTCCCAATTCGAATTTCGCTCCAGTTCAACGGAGGCACCGCCGCGCGACGCGGCGGGCCCTGCCGCGCCACTCCGCGCGCCACCGACCGCGACCAGATCAGGTGCCCCCGTCTGGGGTGTCGCCTGCCGATCGTGGCGCCCTTTCTGCCTGCCCACAATCCGCTGGTCGTAGTACACAAGACCAGCTGCGCCCAACGACAGCCCTACCGCCAAGATCATCCCGGCTGTCAGAGCCGAGACCCATTGGTGATCCGCCAGCGCGGCATCTATTGGCTCCCACGCGTGCGTCAGGATGTCCCACTCAAGGAAGATCAACACTCCGATGGCGACCCCGTTCAAGCCCGCCTTGAGCCGAACCGACGGCCTGCGCAAACGCCCGAACGGCAGGCCGAGGAAGATGGTGAAGCCAGCGATTGCGCCAAGTGCGGCGACCTGCAGGGACGACATGATCAAGGAGCTTTCGTTTGGGGAATTGGCGGGCCAGGTTAGCCTAACCTACCTACCGTCAGCTCGCTACGTCTCCGGTACTTCTCAAACCAGAGCCCGAACTGGGCCACTCGGAAGGTTGCGGACGTTGGGTGGGGCGGTCTCGGGCTTTATGGAACGTCGGCGCCTTCGCGGGCCCAAGCTCTTCGAAATCATCACGACAAGAAATCAGGCTGGCCGTACGGTCCTTGATCATCGGCGCAGCGGTCACCGCAGCGCCTTGTCCGGCCAGACTTCTGAGGCTTGACATGCAGCTCGGGTGGTCCGGCCAGCACCGCATGGCACAGGCGGTGGTCGAGAATCGCTACGGCGCGACCGGCTGCCCAGCACCGGCAGGTTGGCCACCTGTGGGCGGTGGCCGCTGCTGGCGTGATCGGGTTCCTCGGCAACGAGATCGTGGCCCGCTACCGTATCCGGGTCGGGCGTCGAATCGGCTCAGTTGCCCTTTGTGCTGACTTTGGGCGCGCGCGGCGTTCACTGGTTTCTCATTGGCGCGCTGCGAAGCTCGCCCCAGACGACTGGGGAGGACGTCACGAGACCACATAACCTGTTCGCCAGCCTCGCCGCCACGCTGGTCTGCGTAGGCTGCACAAGCAGCGCGACCGCTCCGTCAGGGCCCAATCCGTCGGGCCCGCCGGCCAGTCACGCAGCGGCCAAGCCGCCCACCGTCGCCGAGCCAGTCGACCTCAATCTTGGCTACCTACGGCAGAAGGCCGACCAGCTCTTTGACGCCGACAGCATTGAGACCGTACGCGGCGTTGGGTACCGGCTGTGAACCGAGGAGGCCGGATGAGCCGGCTGCCCATCCGTTGGAAGCTCACGCTGGCATTCGCGCTTGCGCTAGCTATTGTGCTCACCGGCGTAGGCGTCTTCCTGCATTTTCAGCTCAGCACTGACGTGGACAACGACATCGAACGCGACCTCCGCGCTCGCGCCGATCAGCTCAGTGGACTGGTGATACGGGAGCCGATAGGGGCTTTGACCTCTCCTAGTAAAACGCTGGAACCGGATGAGACCATCGCCCAGATCCTTACGCGGACCGGCGGGGTGGTGGCGGCAAGCTCGTACGCCGACGCCAGGCTGCTGACGCCCGAGCAGGTGCGAGTAGCGGCCACCAAGGAGCTGTTCGTCGACCGTCCCGGGGACGCGATTGTCGACGAATCGCTCAGGGTCTTCGCCTCGCCGGTCCAGGCCCGGGGCGAAGTCTTCATCGTGGTGGTCACTGACTCCCTGGATGAGCGAGCCGAGACGCTGGCCTCGACATCGGGTGTGGAGGTAGTCGGACTGATTGCCGCACTCATCGCCTCATGTGGTGTCGGTCACTGGGTGTCCGGGCTCGCCTTGCGTCCGGTCGAGGCGTTGCGGCAGCGGGCGGCAGCCATTAGCGGCGACGACCTGGCGGATGGTGAACGGGCACCGCTGCCGGTCTCGCCGGTTCCCGACGAGATCGGACGACTCGGACTTACCCTCAACAACATGCTTGATCGAATTGCGCGGGCGCAGGCCGCGCAACGCGACGCGTTGGATGAGCAGCGCCGGTTTCTGGCCGATGCCAGCCACCAGCTGCGTACGCCATTGGCCATCATCAAGGCTGAGGTCGAGCTCGCCCAATCCGGAACGACCAAGGATGATGATCTTCGGGCAACTATGGCTTCGATCGGCGAGGAGACTGACCGGCTTAGCAGCCTTACCGAGCAGCTGTTGGTGCTGGCGGCAGTCGACGAGCACCGGCTGAGCCTCACCCGGGAGCCGGTCAGGATTGTTGATCTGCTGAAGGAAGTCGCCGACCGCGGCCGGGGCCGGGCCCAGTTACAAGGCCGAATAATCATAGTCGAGTCCGATGGGGCCATGATCTCAGCAGACCGGCAGCGACTGGAATACGCACTGGGAAACCTCTTGGACAACGCGCTCACTCATGGAGCTGGAGACCTGAAGCTGATGAGTAAGCGCGATGGGGATGTTGTTGAGCTGCAGGTCCGTGATCATGGGACTGGCTTCTCCGACACCTACCTGGCCCACCCTTTCCTCCGCTTCGCTTCAAGAGCGAGCACAGGACGCGGCACAGGTCTGGGGCTGGCGATCGTGCGGGCAATCACTGAAGCCCACGGCGGCTTGGTGAGCCTCGCTAACGACGCTGGGGCGTCGGTGACCCTGTCATTGCCGATTGACCCGGCGCGACCGGTTGCCGCACCTCCCTCCGGCCGGAGCGCGCCAGCAGAGGCCACTTCTGAAGAACGGCAGTGGTCTGCGAGCTGAAGCCCTGTCCTGCTGAGAAGCGGAGCAGGATGGTCACCGACCCAGTCCTCAGATACGTAAGCGCCATTCGTTGGAACGGCTTGTTCTTGTTGCGTGACATCAGGTTTCCGGAGGCAGCCGCCATGTCGTGGGAGTGCCCGCCAAGATCCGCGATGAACCGGCAGCCGCGGCTCAGATTGCGGCTCAATGTATTCGTTTCCACTAGGGCGGTCGCATCATCCGTGGTGACACATCCTGGCGCGGATGCGGCCAACGGTTTGAAGCGATCCGGAAACCGCTGGCCGAAGTGGATGTCCGACCAGCCGCTCGCGTACGCGAGCAGTGCGGCCGCTACGGCGATTGCGACAGCGATCTGTGCAGGCCTGGCTCTTACGAGAGCGATCAAGCGCCCGATCGCGGCGCCGACTGTGAGGGCAACAGGTGCCGCTGTGTAGCCAGCGTAATGCGGGAACCAGGTAGGGGTCACAAGCAGGAACGCACCTTGTCCCAGCAGCAGGAGCACGGGAAGTTGGGCCTGACGGTAGGTCCACGCAAGGCCTGCGCAGGAAAGGAGCGCAATCACTGCTATCACGGTTATGGACGCATGTGGTCGACCCACGATGCCGAGTCCGACGATCTCATCGAGCCGTCCCAGCAGTGTGACGCCCCTGTTCGCGTGACGGACGATCTGGTCTCTAACCAGCTGATGCCACATTGTCGTTGGGGCCGCGGCGAAGAACGGCAAGCAAATCAGTCCGGCCAAAGCGGCGCAACCGATCGCAACCCGCAAGGCGGCACGGAACTGGCGGATGAGCAGCAACCAGGCGAGGACGATAACGACGGTGACAACGCCCCAGATCTTGATCACGACCGTTAGCCCCAGCACTGCTCCTGCGGCGAATGCCCTACCGCGAGACAGATATCTGGCGTTGCTGAGCGGCTCAAGCAGGAGAATCGCAAGCAGCAGAGCGGTTGTGGCAGGACTTTCCAGGAGCGTGGTGTGGTCGGCATAAACGGCCGGATAGAACACGGCATAACTGAGCGCACCGAATAGCGCGGCTATCAAACCAATCGGTCTGAGGATTCTCCAGATCAGCACGGCATTCACAACGCCAAGCACCATCCATGCCACCCGGGCGGCGGCGAAGCCGTACGAATCGCTGGTCAGCTGTGCGACCAGCGCGAATGGTGTGAGAAGAAGCGGCACGCCAGGCGGATGGAGCAGCAGGAAATCCCGGTAAGGAAGCAGGCCGTGTGCAATCCCGGTGCTGGCGGCGTAGTACACGCCATCGTCATAGTTTCCTAGACCGAACAGGCCGCCGCCACGCATAACAGGTACCAACCGGAACACAAAGGCGATCGCAGCAATGGCGATCGCCATAAGCCAGTGCCAGTTACCTCGAGTCGAGCTCGCGCTATCTGGCACCGCTTCGTCTTCTGGCTGGGCTCGGGGGATGCCCATAGCAACCCACCATCCTCGGCAGCTGCTGTGATGAAACTGAGCGGATTAGGCTTCGCGAGTGGTCATGGAGGCCGTTCGTCCGCAATCGGCCATTGTCGGTGGGCGCCAGGCTGCTGAGCGCGGCGAGAGCCGGTGGGGGATTCGGAAGCGCTCAGTGCTGAGCGCCGTCGTGGTCGTCACTTTTTCCATGCTGGTCGGTGGAGCATTCCTCCTGCTCGTCCTGCAATCCTCGCTGGTCTCCGCCGCTTGGAATGATCTTGCTGTCCGCGCCAACGATGTTGCCCGCCTCGTTCAGGAGGAGGGGATTGATGAAACCCGGTCGACGCTTGCCGAGGATCGCCGCAGCGCCGAGCAGGTACAGATCATTGCTGAAGCCAATCGGGTGGTTGGCTGGACCATTCGCGGGCTACGCAGCGACCCCATCTCAACGTTGCGACCGGCGCCCGGCCGGACGGCCCGAGAGGAACTGCCTGGCGTGCCGGCACTTGGCGGCGACGACGAAGTTCTGGTCAGCGCCCGGGGCGTCGAAGTGCACGGAAAGCGCTACGTCATTCTTGTTGCAACGCCTCTCGAGGTGCAGACCGACACAATGCGCACGGTCGGCCTGTTGCTGCTCGCGGCATCGCCGCTCCTTGTCGCACTTGTTGCCGTAGCCATTTGGATACTGGTTGGCCAATCGTTGAAGACCGTCGAACGGATCCGTCGGCAGGTGGCAGAAATCGATGGCCGCCGACTCCATGAGCGCGTGGAGGTGCCGCCTACTGGAGACGAGATTGCAGCGCTGGCATCCACCATGAACCAGATGCTGGAAAAGCTGGAGCAATCGGACAACTCACACCGGGCCTTCTTCTCCGACGCGAGCCACGAGCTGCGCAGCCCGCTGTCCACGCTGGTGACGACCGCCGAGGTGGCCAGCCTCGACAAGAGTGGCAAAACCTGGCTCGACATGCAGCAGACAGTGCTCAACGAGTCGAACCGCATGCAATCGCTGGTGGAGGACCTGCTCACCTTGGCAAAGGTCGACGCCCGTCAGTTACAGCTGGATGTGCAAGATGTTGATCTTGAAGATGTGCTCGATGCAGAGATCAAGAGGCTGCGAACGGTATCCAGCCTGCAGATCAATGCGAAGCTGCAACCAGTCCGGGTGCGCGGCGATGAGCGGCGGCTGACTCAGGTATTCCGGAACATTCTCGACAATGCCGCGAGGCATGCGGAATCGTCCATCCGTGTCCGGATGGAGCGCCGTCCGGGTGACGTTGTGGTCTCGGTCGACAATGACGG
>Ga0207428_10003533_pt1 | contig 15132 bp, 11 predicted proteins | sample RhiMethybrSRZTD1_FD_187600 | JGI IMG/M metagenome (GOLD analysis project Ga0207428, IMG submission 187600) | Populus rhizosphere microbial communities from Tennessee, USA - Rhizosphere MetaG P. TD hybrid SRZTD1 (SPAdes) (version 3) | ecosystem: Host-associated > Plants > Roots > Rhizosphere >...
TCGCGAGCGGCCCTGCGCGCGACGAAGACAGTTGCCACCGCATCTTGATGAACGAGCTCGAAGCGCCGGTCGTGACGTAGGAGCGCTGTCAACGGCGCATCGGCATGACCGATCACGACGCTGGCGCCTGCAAGTTCGGGGTTGCTGGCCCAGTCTGGAGCGCCCGCCCACGTGGACAGATTACGGGTGAGTCTCTCATCGCCGTAGACATTGGTTCGACCATCCATGGAGACAGGGAGCTGTGGCAGCCGCCAGATCAGATACCCGCCCCAGTCGAAGTGGTTGAACAGACGTCCGGTATAACCTTGTCGCTCCGCGAACGCGGCAGCCTCCACCGGAAACGCGCTGCTCACGGCAGCCTCGAGTGACTCGACTGACGCCGTGCGGCGGCCGGCGATCACCAGCCCGATGACAACAGCGGTTCCGACGGCCAGAACCTGGCTCGTCGTCCACCCGTACCGTTGTCCGCGTCGAACCGGCGTCTGGGCCAGCCAGTCGCCAAGGATGGTAGTCGCCGCGGTCACGACGAACCACGAATCCCGGCGCGCACGAAACGCGAGAATCGCGCCGACGATCAGGAGGAGGCCGGCAAAAAGACGTGGCGTCCGTTGCCAGCCCAGGGCGAACGCCGCGCAGAGCGTCATGCCAAGCACAAGCCACTCCGGGAGAGCACGGAACTCCGGCGCCCTCAGTTCCGCCACCACAGAAAAGGGTCCGGCTTGTCCAGCCAGATCAAGGACTGTGCGATACAGGCCCACGTGATACGGGGTCAGCAGTGTCGCGAGCACGCAGAACATAGCGACGAGCGCAAGCGATCGGTGAAACGCCTTCTGCTGTTCGTCGATTCGAGTACCGAGCAACAAGTAGCGCAGCGTTGGCTCGACGATCGCGAGCCCCAAAACCAGAAGTCCATAGACGAACTGGATATGGATGTTTGCCCACAACATGAAGACGAGGGGCAACCAGAAGAGTCCGCGTGTCGTTGATGCTCGTCGCGCCGTCACTAGCAGCTGGACCTCGATGACGAAGAACAGGATAGTCAAGAGCCATGGACGCGGAGCAAACAGGGGGAACAGGCTCACGACGCACGCGGCCGTGAGGGAGAATTCGAATCCGAACGGCAATCCGTAGAGACGAACCAGGCGGTGGAGGGCCTGTACGATGCCAAGCGAGACGACGACGCTGTAAAGCGCGATGCCCGGCAGTCCGAGAGCGGCGTGAAGGCCGTACACGAGCAGGTCGAAAAGCCAGCTGTAGGCGACCCATGCCGTGTCGCTTCCGTGACTTGAGAACGGATCGGTCGTCGGCACGTTGCCGTGCATGACAATCCATTGTCCCGTTCGAAGATGCCACCAGATGTCGGCATCGGCGACGCGGGACAGACCGGGCAGTCCTGCCAACACATAGAGGAGGGCGACCAGGGTCAATCGGCACACACGCCGAAGCCTGGCGCCAAGATGTGCTGACGGGCCGTGGTCAGCGTTCTCAATCGCCGCGTTAGCGGTGTGATCGTGTGAGCCAGGAGGGGCGGGATCGGTGTCGCCTGCTATCACAGCGTGCTCCGCGGCGACTCGACACAAGGAGTGTAACCGGTTCCCGTTCGCGTCACGATTCCGACTGTGAGTTTATCGCAGCAGGCCGCTCGGTACTCCTCGATGGCTCGAAGACGCCGGCTATTGAATTGATCGTGTACGGACCCACCACCGTGCCAGAGAACGAAACGCAATCGTTCGAGTTGTCCCGGTACACCGCGTCAACCGACTGGCCATTCGGGTCGGTGAACATGATGTCGGTGATCGAGGCGATCGAGCACGTCACGTTGACGTCATTGAAGTTGGCAACAATGACCAGGGTTCGCTGGTCGCCCGTGACGGCCGTCGTGCTCGGGAGCTGACTGGAGCTCGTTGTCACGACTGCGCTGCCACCGTCAGCCAGATAGAGTTGGTGGCCATCCGCGCGCCCTTGCACGGTGATCCGCTGTCCGGTGCGCAGGCCCTCAGGAGCGCTCCGTTGAAAATGGAGCGCGAAGCGTTCGCCGGTACGTTCGTCACGGATCCAGTGAGCGACCTCTGACCGTCGATTCACGAAGTCGTCGCCGTAGACGACGCTCACGCTTCCGGTGACGATCACTGGAGTGCCCGCCTGCCACTGGCGCTCGAACGCCGTCGGCGATTGCGCCTCGGGGCGGGCCGACAGGGAGGCGACCAGAAGAAGTGCCAGCGCGCTGCACACGCGTGCCGAGGACGTGAAGCGGCTCACTCGATTCCCCCAAGGCCCCGTTGTTCGCAGGCACCGACGTAAGCGGTTGTGTCGGATATTTCGACAGGACTTACGTAAGGGAAATCGGCAAGAAGTGCGCCACGCTCTCCTCTGCATCAGAGTGCCGAGAACTTCTCGGTTCTACCTGCGAATGAGGCGTTGCGGTCGCTGAGGAGACTTACGATTCCGTTCGCAAGCAATCACCCAAGGCTGGCGCGCGTCGCGGGGTCAGACCCGGGGTCAGACCTGGGGTCAGACCCCCGGCAGGACCGCGCTCGACCTTAGTCGGTACGCAGCGCCAGCATCGGCGCCAGTGCCGCCGCTCTCGACGCAGGCACGACTGAGGCGACAAAGGCGGCGAACGCCAGCGCGGCAGCGGCGCCGCTCAACGCCACGGGATCCCAGAATGACACGCCGTAAAGCTGCGCGGACAGCAGGTAGCCTGCCCCCACGGCGAGAGGTGCGCCCAGCGCCAGCCCGATTGCGACACGCTTGAACGCCCCACCCAGCACCAGGCCGATCACGTTGCGACGATCGGCGCCGAGCGCCATGCGCAGACCGATCTCGCTGCGGCGGCGGGCCACGCTATACGCCGTGACGCCGTACAGGCCGATCGCGGCGAGGATCAGCGCAATCACGCCGAAGAGACCGGCCAGGCTGGCGACGGCGCGCTGCTGGTCGAAGGACCGAGCGACCTGTTCTTCGAGCGTGCGGATGTTGATCACGGTCAGGTTGGGATCCGCGTCGGCGAGCGTACGCGCCACGAGTGGCTCCAGTGTGCCCGTCGGACTCTTCGTCACCAGCAGAATGCCGCCGACGTAGTGCGAGGCTGTCTCCACGCGCTGCATCAACGGGTTCGCGTACTTCGCTGTCTGCGCCAGCGGGACGAAGAACATCGGACGCGCCGGCCGATTGAGTTGAAAGCCCGCGAACTTGGCGTCGCCGACAACCCCGACGATGCGAAACATGTTGACGTTCTCGGGCTCGTTCAACCCGAAGCGGCGATCGATCGGATCTTCTCCGGGCGAGAAGAAGCGCCGCACGAATGCTTCGTTGACGACGGCGACGTTCTCCGACAGCTCGTTGTCGCTGTCGGAGAAGTAGCGACCGCGAACGAGCTTCACGCCCAGGTCCTGGAGGTAGCGAGTACTGACGCGGTCCCACGATGAGCCGATGTCCGCACCTGGCGCCGCCGGGGGCTTGCCGGCGACGAGCACGCCTTCGCCCCAGTTGCTGGTGAGCGGATTGTAGAGCGCCAGACCGGCGCCTCGCACGCCGGGGATGGCCGCGAGCCGCGCCTCCACATCGCGGTACAGCGCGGTGAGGCGATCGCCGGCAATCGCCGCCGACGGGCGGCCGATCGCCACGATCACTCGATCACGGCGATCGAAGCCGAAATCCTGCCCTTCGAGGTTTCCGAGGCTGCGGCCGAGCATCGTCGATCCGGCGACGAGGACCACCGAAAATGTGGCCTGGACCACGAGCAGTGTCGTACGAGTGAGCGACGCGCCGTCGCTCGTCGAGCGTCCCGTGGCGCGAAGCGCCTCAATCGGATCGGTACGAGTCGCGAACCATGCTGGCGCGGCGCCAAACAGCACGCCGGTGACGAGCGCCAGACCAACGGCAAAGGTCAGCACCAACGGTGAAGGCGTGACGTCGATCGGGAGCAGCGTCGCGCCGGCGAACGCGAGCGAGAGTAGCAATCGAGCGGCCCCGATCGCGACGACGAGCCCGACCACGGCGCCACCAACGGCCAGCACGACGCTTTCCATCAGCGCTTCGAGGATGATCTGTGTGCGCGAGGCGCCGAGCGCGAGACGCACGGCGATCTGGCCGCGCCGTGCGACGGCGCGCGCCAGCAGCAGGTTGGCGACGTTCGCGCACGCGATGAGCAGCACCATCACGCACACCACCAGCAGAATCCGCAGGCTGCGCCCGTACTGCTCTTTCATGATGCCAACACCAGCGCCCGCTGGGACGACGCTGATCGTCTGCTTCGGCAGCTCGCGCTCGATTCGCGCCATCTGCGCCGCGACGTATCCCGCCTCGTGCCGCATCCATTGCCGCAGAGCCACGGTGAGTCGCGCATCCATGCCCACGACCGTTGCTTCCGCACGCAGCCGACCGATCACGCGAAGCCACGCCGGGATGCGTTGGCGTAGCAGTGAGGTGTCGGCCCCGCTAATGAGCGGTTCGTGCTGCAGCGGAAGCCAGAGATCAGGCGGGTCGGCGAGCAGGGTCTCGCCAAAAAACCCAGGAGGCGCGATTCCGGAAACCGTGAACGCGTGTCCTTCGATCATCAGCGTGGAACCAACCACCGCAGGGTCGCCTCCGTAGAGCCCTTGCCAGGCGTGGTACGCCATCACCGTGACTGGAGGTGCGGCTGCGCGGTCGTCGTCGGCGGAAAAGACACGCCCCGCGAATGCGCCTACGCCCAGCGTCTTGAAGTAGCTGCCCGTGGCATACATCGTCCGGAGCGGCCGTGGGGCCTCGGCCACTCCTTGACGACGGACGCTCATGCGGCCCACGAATGTCGCAAAGGCCGTGATGTCCTCGAATTGCGGGGTCTCGGCCTTGAGGTATTCGATCAGCGGAAACGAATAGAAGCCCCAGCGCCCTTGGGGGCTGCCCATTACGCAGCAGTTATCGCCGTCGCCGATTCGATACAGGCGTGAAGGATCGGCCACGGGGAGCGACTTCAGCATCACGGCGTGCATGAGCGTAAAGATGGCTGTCGTCCCGCCAATCCCCAACGCGAGTGTCAGCACAGCCGTGGTCGCGAAGACTCGTGCCGAGCGGAACGTGCGGAGGGCGTACGTCATGTCGCGGATCAGAGGGCTCATGAAGGTCTTAGACGGAGGGCCGCCTGCACTCGTTGGTGGGCCGCGAGCGTGGCCGGACCTTTGGACTCGCCGGCGAGCCGCTGACCGTCATAATTGCGTAACGCCGACTGAATAGCGTCGACCGCCATATGAACTTCGCCGTCACACGAGGGTGGATGAAGGCCGCGCTGGTGGCAGTGGCGATCTCTGTGGGGACGTCTCAGGACGCCGCGCAGGACCGGCCAACGTTCGAGGTTGCGAGCGTCAAACCGGCGGCGCCTGACGCGGTGCCTCGCAATCAGATCGTGCCGACGAATCCGGGGCGGCTCTACATCCCCAGCATGACGTTGTCGTGGCTGATCTATACGGCATACGGCGACGGGGGATTCAACACGGCCATGCGCGTCACCGGCGGACCTGACTGGGTCAATAGAACGCCCTACGCCGTCGAAGCGGTGGCGTCGGGTACATCGACTCCACGCGAACTTCGCCTGATGCTGCAGCCACTCCTCGAAGAGCGCTTTGCCTTGAAGCTGCGCATCGAAATCCAGACGATCCAAACCAACAGCATCGTGGTGGACCGTCGGGATGGCAAGCTCGGTCCGAACGTCAAGGAGTGGGACGGCACCTGCCGGAGCGGCAAGCCTTCAATCGAGGACGAGCCCACTCGGCCACGATGCCCGAGCGGCTATCTCCCGGGTCGACTGTTCCTCGATGGCGCGACGATGTTTTCCCTGGCGGAGGCCCTGTCGCTCCCGCAGGCGAGAGCGCTGGTGGGCGGTATCACAGGCGATCGAACGGGACTGACTGGGCGGTATACGTTGGTGTTGGATTACGACTTCAGCCCTCGGCGCCCCGCCGATCCATCTGCGCCCGCTGATGTCCCCCTGCAGCCATCGCTGGGTACAGCCGTCAAGGAACAGTTGGGGCTGCGCTTCGAGCAGGGGCCGGCCCCCTTCCGGCTCGTCACGGTCGAGAGCGCGCAACCGCCGGTGGCCAACTAGCCTTTTGGACAGCTTCGCTGGCTGGGTGTAGAGTGCGCGCGTGGCGAACGCTGGGGCCGCTCTCGCGGTGCTGATGTTGTTGGCGGCTTTGGCAGCAGAGGCTCAAGACGCCTCCGGTCCTTCCATCTGGAGTGGCGTGTTTACTGCGGCGCAGGCGAAGCGCGGGAACGACGCGTATCAGGCCAGCTGCTCGGGCTGCCATGGAAGCGATCTTCATGCGACTGACCCCGAGGCCGTGGATCTCACGGGGCCGGCCATTCGGGCCAAGTGGAATGGCAAGAGGCTGCAAGAGCGTTTCGAGACGATCCGCGATACGATGCCGCCGGGCAACGCGAATACGCTGGGCGACAAGACGTACATGGACATCCTGGCTTTCATTCTTCAGTCCAACGAGTTTCCAGCAGGGAATCAGGAGCTAGTGCCCGACACCGCGAAGACGATCGTGTTCGTGCAAAAACCTTGAGACGGCGCACGCCGTCATCACCATCAAGGAGAAGGCCATGAGCAGCAACCGGAAGGGGCCGAATCCCGTCAGCCGGAGAAGCTTTCTCAAGACGACGGTTGCGAACGGCGCGGCCGGTGTCGCCGCTGCGGCGGCCACCGGTCTGCATCCGACAGAGGCCGAGGCTGCCGACATCAAATGGGATCGGACAGCGGACGTGGTGGTGGTCGGTGCCGGGGTCTCGGGGCTCGCGTGCGCGTGCGCAGCCAGCGACACCGGCGCCTCGGTGATCATGATCGAAGAGAACTTCGACATCGGTGGCCGCGGCATCATGAGCGGCGGAAGCATCCAGCTTGGCGGCGGGCACAGCCTGCAGAAGAAATACGGGACCGTCGACTCTGCTGACATGATTTTCTCGGACTGGACGCGGCACGATCACCCCGCCTCCCGCTACAGCGACCGCGACATCGTCCGCAAGTTCGCGGACGAAAATGCCGCGACGTTCGAGTTCCTGCTGGCTCACGGCGTCCAGTTCACCGGTCGCGAAGAAAGTGGAATCGGAGCGTCGACGAATGCCGGCCGGACGTACCAGACAGTGGAATGGCACATCCCGAGTCAGCTCGTCGCCCCGCATCGCGGCCGGAACGGATCCGGGCTCGTTCGCAGGCTCGAGGAGAGCGCTCGCAAGGCGGGCGTGCAGATCCTGCTGAAGCATTCGATGACGAAGATCATCCGCGAGAATCCCTCGTCCGGGCGTGTCCTCGGAATCACCGCACGCACCAATGGCAAGGACATCAACGTCCGGGCGCGGAAGGGCGTCTTCGTCGGCACCGGTGGCAATTGCGGCAACGTGAACTTCCGGCGGACGTTCGATCCGCGGCTCACCGAGGAGTATCAGCAGGCCTGCGCCCCCTACGCGCGTCAGAGCGGCGACGCGGAAGTGATGGCCATGGCGATCGGCGCGTCGCTGTGGGCGACAGCACTGCAGACCTCCGAGAGCGGTGCCGCGATCACCAAGACCGCGCACATCGGCTGTCAGTGGGGTTACGGTCAGTTGGTCATTGAAACCGACAGCCCGATCTTTCACATGGTGCGTGCCACTGGCCTCACCGTGGCGAACTGGCAAGACGTCATCATGGTGAACCAGACCGGCAAGCGGTTCTGGAACGAGCTCGACGGCAGCTACAACTTCATCGCCGCTGCGATGGCGTACAACGGCGATCCGAACAAGTTGAATGGTGGCGGGCCGATCTGGGCCATCTTCGATTCCGACGCCGTGGTCCGCGAGCGATGGAATCCCAAGCCGCCCAACGTGGACCCGCTGTACTTCGCGAGCGGCGCGACGCTGAAGGAACTGGCGGCCAACATCAACAATCCGTACCAGAAGAGGCCGATGCCGGGAGCGGTCCTCCAGGAGACCGTCGAGCGATACAACTCGTTCGTCACGTCGGGCGTCGACAGCGATTTCAAGAAGCCCAAACCGATGTTCAAGATCGAGAAGCCGCCGTTCTATGCGGCATGGGCGACTCCGATCCTCCATGACTCGCTCACCGGTTTACGGGTCAACACCGATCAGCAAGTGATCGATATTTTTGGGAAGGTCATCCCTGGCCTCTATTGCGGAGGAGAATCGATGGGCGGCCTGGCCCAGCATGGCCTGGGCAGAGACCTTGTCTCCGGCCGCATCGCCGGACTTCACGCCGGAAGGTTGTCGAGCTCCACGTGAGCGACATGATCGAGCGCGCGGACGAGGAAGCGCACTCGCATCCGATAACTGTCGCGTTCGGTTGCCCGCCTTCTGCGGAGGTCGACGCGGGCACGGAGATCGTCCTGACGGTCAAGGTTTCCTGCCTTCATGGATGCGATCTTCGCGATCGCGTCATCGACATCATCACGCCCGATGGTGTGGTCGTCGCGGGCAGTCCGCTTGCCGAATTCGTCGACAACGTGAACGAGACGAGGGAAGTCGCGTTCATGGCACCGGACGAAGTGGGCGAGTATTCGTGGAACGTCGTGTTCCCGAGCCGTCACGCCGACGATCTCGTGCACGAGCACAGATCGCTTTCCTTTACCGTCAGAACGTTGGCCCACGACACCAGCCTGGCTGTGTGGGGCGTGCCTTCGCCGATCGTGGTGGGCCATGCGTTTCGCATTCACGTTGGAGCCACGTGCTCGGCGGGATGTGACCTCTCAGGTAAGGAGATTCACGTCTGCGACCAGACAGGCGCCAGCATCGCGCGCGGGCAGCTTGGTCACACTCCGTGGGACGGCACCCGGGCGCTCTATTGGACTGAGGTCGACCTGGTGGCTCCGGCTCGCGAGGGTCCGACGACGCGATCGATTACGTTTGCAGCGACGGAACTGCGGCTAGCCCACGGCGAGGCGTCGGCCCGCTTCGGATTTGAAACTGTCAAGCCGCCGAAGCATTCCGTTGCGGTGAAGGTTGTGGAGAAGGATGCCGGTACGCCGATCGAGGATGCCCAGGTTCGTCTGGGTGTTTACTTCGCCTATTCGGACTCGAGCGGCGTTGCAACGGTAGCGATGCCGCAAGGAACGTACAGCCTGGACGTGCTCAAGACAGGCTATGAGGCATCGTCACGAGTGCTCGATGTGAACGATGACGTCACGGTGGAAGTCGAAGTCGCGGTTGTCCCGCAAGAGAATCCCGACGCGTACTGGCTGTTCGATCCGACGAAACGAACCTAGCTACAAATCCACACCCCGATGTAATAGTTGGCCTCCTCGTGCGTCAAGGCTAGTAAGGCGGACGAGGTGCCCACAGCCAGCGCGCGAATCGACGAGCTACCGATCCACATGACTTCCTCGACCACGCCGGCGGGGTGGGCCGACCTGTACGAGCGCCACTACGAGACGGTGTTCCGCGCGGCCCTGCGCATTACTGGGAATCCGGCCGACGCCGAGGACGTCCTCCAGATCGTCTTCCTGCGCGTCCTGGCCCGGGAGGAACGCCGCAAAGGGAGTGGGGATGTCGGGGACGTTGCGCTGCCGGCGGCCTACTTCAGGCGCGCCGCCGTCAACGCGGCCGTCGACGTTCTGCGCCGCCGGGAGCTTCATGCGGAGTCGGCTTACGACGATCAGGCGGCGCACGCCGAAGTCCAGCCCCGTTTGCTGCTGAAGGAGCGGCTTCGGCGCGCCATCGCTGTCCTGGACAGCGAAGACGCCAGCCTGTTCCTGCTACGTCACGTCGAGGGGCTGTCGAACGAAGAATTGGCCGTGATGTTCCACATCGAGAAGAACAACGTGGCTGTCAGGCTCCACCGGATCCGGCACCGGCTGCAGGCCGAAATGGAACGATAGGCCGCACCGGTCAAGAAGGAGATCGGCAATGTCTGAAGACCGTCTGGAACGAGCGTTACAGGAGATGAGAGAGGAAGACGTGGACTCCGGCACGCTCGAGGACGCACGGGCGCGTGTCTGGGAGAGTGTGACGAGCGCCGGCAGCGCCACCCAAGGAACGTGTGTGGAGTTCCGTCAGGACTTTCACGCGTATCTGGCCAATGAGCTTGGCGGCAGCCGCCGCATCCTGGTGGACGATCATCTCAGCCGCTGCCCCGGTTGTCGCGCCGTGATCGCCGACCTGAAGGGCGAGAGACGGATCGTCGCCATGCCACAGCGGTCCTCCTCCCGCTGGGTGCGGTGGGGAGCACTGGCCGCCGCAGCCGCAATGCTCTTCGCGGTCCTTTATCTCGGACGCGATGCCATCGACGGCATGATGGCTCCCGGCGGCCCGCGGGCCACAGTCGTTGCCGCTAACGGCGGCCTTTACCGCCTGCCCGTGGGCTCTCTCGAAGCAGGCGCCGCCGTCGGCGAGCACGAGTCGGTCCGCACCGGTCCGGGAGCCCACGCGGTGTTGCAGCTCGCTGACGGATCGATAGTGGATGTCAACGAGCGAACGGAGCTGTTCGTGACCGCCGCCTGGAGCGGCCAGGCGATTCACCTCCAGCGTGGTGACATCATCGTCAAGGCCGCCAAACAACGCCGGGGCCGCCTTCGAGTGCTGACCCACGATTCCATCGCTTCGGTGAAGGGAACCGTCTTCGCGGTGTCGGCTGGCATCGGCGGCTCGGTGGTTTCGGTGGTCGAGGGATCGGTGGCGGTGAACCACCCTGGCAGGGAGGTGCTCCTCAGCCCGGGCCAGCAGGCCGCGTCCATCCCTGCGCTGGCGAGTTCGGTCGCGGCAGCCGTCTCCTGGAGCCCCGAGGCGGATTCCTACCTGCAGCTGCTGGCGTCGTTCGTGAAGATCGAAGGCGAGCTGGCGAATTTCCCCGCCGAACTGCGGACCAACTCCGCTCTGCTCTCGTCTCTTCCCGCCGGTGCGGTCGTCTACGGCGCAGTTCCCAATCCGGGCCTCACGATAGGCCGGGCGCTTTCTCTCGCCGAAGAGCAGTCGGCGCAGAACGCGGCGTTCGGAGCCTGGTGGAATTCGGAGACGGGACGGCTGTTGAGGGAGATGACGGACCGCATCCAGTCGGTGAACCCGCTGCTCGGGGACGAAATCGTCTTCAGCGCGAGCCTCGCCGGGACGGAGCCGGTGCCGATCGTGATCGCCCGGGTACAGCCAGGCAGACGGGCCGAGCTCGCGAGCGCCCTGGAAGGGCTGTTCGCCGCGGCTGGCGAGGCTTCCGCCTCGTATTCCGTTTCCGACGACCTGATGGTCGTTTCAAGCTCGCCCTCGCAACTGGCGTGGGCCCTCGCTCACCTGGGCCAAGGCGCAGGCTCCCCGTTTGGGGTCGCCATCGCGGAGCGGTACCAGCGCGGTGTGGGCTGGCTGATGGCGATGGATGCACCTCCATTGGTCACGAAGGCGTCCGGAGACGACGCGCCCCCGATTGAGCTCGCCGGCATGATCGGGATGAAGTACATCTTCCTCGAGCAGCGAGCTCCCGCGGGCGCGGTGGAGAACGAGGTCACGTTCGCGTTCCAGGGCGCACGAACCGGCATGGGGTCGTGGCTGGCTGACTCCGGCTCCGGGGGCGCGGCGGAATATCTACCGGCCGATGCCCTCCTTGCCGGCTACGTGTCGACCCGCGAGCCGTTGCAGTTGTTCGAGGAGTTGACCGCGCAGATCACCAGGGCGGCACCGGACTTCGAACAGGACCTGGCCTTTATGGACGAGAAGCTCGGCACCGGCTTCATCCAGAACCTGACCGCGGCGTTCGGGACCGAAGCAGCCCTGGCGGTGACGGGACTCTCGGTCAACGGCCCGACGTGGGTCATGGCGAGCCTGATCAACAATCCGGCGGTCATCGACATCTCCCTCCAGAAGCTAGTCGACACGTTCAACGCGGAGCTTGGGCCCGACGAGCAGGACAAGCGGATCGTTTTTCAGCAGGAGAGCGTCGGCGGACGGACGTGGAGCACGATCAAACCAGGAGGACTTCCAGTTGGTTTTACCTGGACGTACGATGGTGGCTACCTGGTGGCGGCCTCGGATCGCGCCGTCGCCGAGCGTGCCATCGCCACCCGGAACGGCGGCTCCCAGCTCGTCTGGTCGCCGGCGTTCCTCGGCCAGCTCCCTTCGTCGGCCGGACTCCATCCACCCGCCTTCGCCTGGCTGAACACGAAGGGGGCACTCGGAATCCTGTCGACATTGACGTCGAACCCGGCGGTCAGCGAGCTCGTGGCCGGACGCGATCCGATTCTCGTGATGTTCGATGCAACGCCCGAACGGATCCACGCGGCCAGTCGTACTCGTATCTCTGGTTTGATCATGGACGCCATGCTGATCCAGAACCTGAGCGCGGCGACTCTGGGACAGCAATCCCCTTAGCATTGACGGCCGGGCCGGGAGAGTTTTGGACACGACACCAGTCGTCGAACTCGACAACCTGAAGGTCACACTGGGACGGCGGGAGATCCTCCACGGGATCACCTGCCGTCTCGGCGTTTCGGGCAAAGGAAAGGCGGTGGGGTTGCTCGGGCCTAACGGCGCGGGCAAGTCGACGCTGATCCTGACGCTGCTCGGGTTTCTCCGGCCCAGCGGCGGACGCGCCCGCATTCTGGGAATGGATTGCCGCCGCAACATGGGCGAGGCCCGGTCGCGAATCGGCTACATGCCTGAGAACGACTCGTTCGTTGGAGAGATGACGGCGGTCACCTTCCTGCGCCAGATGGCGGAGCTGTCGGGCCTCCCGCCAAGAGCGGCGCTCGAGAAAGCGCACGAAGTCCTGTTCCATGTGGGGCTCGGGGAGTCACGCTACCGCGAGTTGCGGACGTACTCGTACGGGATGAAGCAGATGGCCAAGCTCGCCCAGGCGATCGTCCACGGGCCGGAGCTGGTCGTACTCGACGAACCGACCAACGGGCTCGATCCGGCCGCGCGCCGGCGAATGCTCAAACTCGTCGCCGATATGAAGGCGCAGCAAGGGATGAACGTGTTGATCTGCTCTCATCTGCTGCGCGACATCGAGCAGGTGTGCGACGAGGCGGTGATCCTGAAGGACGGCGCGATCGTCCACCACTGCAACCTCGAAGAAGAGCGGCGATCGAACAGGTCGTTCGTCGAGCTCGAGGTCACCGGCGACGATGGACACCTGCGTAAGGCGCTGCCGGACATCGGCGCCGAGGGCGTGTCCGAAGGCGGCGGGCGCTGGCGTATCGTCCTGCCTCCGGGAGTTGAGGTCGAAGCGATCTGGGGACTCGCGTCGCGGCAGAACCTGCTGGTGAGAAAGCTGACGCATCGTCGGGATACGTTGGAGGAGATTTTCCTGAAAGCCATGGGCCACCTCGCGCACACGCCTGGGGAAGGTTCCGCGGATCTAAGAGTGAATGGCGGTATATAAGCGAGGATATCGGCGATACGCGGGACCGCTGACGGGGCGCTGGACGCGGTTCATGGTCCTTCCCCGCTACGCGTGGCGCAAGCTGTATCAGCAGCGGCTGGTCCTCGTGCTCACGATAGTGGCGTTCATCTGGCCCCTCCTGTGCGCCGGCTTCGTCTATCTCACCAATCATGTGGAGCTGCTCCAGGGACTTGAACCGGAGTTCCGCGAGTTCATCCAGGTTGACGGCAGGTTCTTCTCGATCTTCATGTACGTCCAGGGGGCTTGCGCGGTCTTCCTCGCGGCGCTGGCCGGGCCCGGCCTGGTTGCGCCGGACCTGGCGAACAACGCGCTTCCGCTGTACTTCAGCCGACCCCTCACGCGCTGGAGCTACGCGTTGGCGCGACTGACCGTGCTCGTCGGCATGCTGTCGGTCGTCACGTGGATTCCAGGTCTGATTCTGTTCGGGCTGCAGGTCGGCCTGGCCGGCGGGTGGTGGTTCCTGGCGAACTGGACGCTGGGTACCGGCGTGGTGGCCGGGTTCCTGCTCTGGCTGCTGGTCTTGAGCCTGGTGGCGATGGCGAGTTCCGCTTACGTGAAGTGGAGGGTCGTGGCCGGGGCGGTCAGCCTCGCCTTCTTCTTCATCCTCGCCGGCGTGTCCGCGATGATTGACGAAGTCTTCCGCGTGACGTGGGGGCATGTCCTCGATCCCGCCTGGGCGGTCAACCGGGTGTGGGCCACGCTGCTGGGCGTGGATCCGCTCGACGGTCCGGGAGCGGGGGCTTCCATGTTGGCGCTGGGGGCATGGGTGCTGTTGCTCGTCCTGGTGATCGAACGCAAGCTGCGGCCGGTGGAGGTGGTCCGATGACCGAGCCGGCGGTGGTCTTCGACGAGGTCTCGAAGTTCTACGGCGAAGTGCTCGGCGTGAACCGCGTCACGTTGAACATCCCGCCGGGGATCACGAGCCTCGTCGGGCCGAACGGCTCCGGCAAGACGACGCTGATGAATTTGATGACCGGCCTGATCTTCCCCGACCACGGCCGCATCCTGATGCGCGGGATCTCTCCGCGCGATCCCGAAGCGCTCATGCGGATCACGGGGTACGCCACGCAATACGACACCGCGCCGCGCTGGGCCACCGGGTTCACCTTCATCACCACTGGTCTGCTTCTCTTCGGATACGGGCGAGCGGAAGCGGAGGAAAAGGCATGGAAGGCACTCGAGCGCCTGGGCCTGACCGACGCCGCGAATCGCAAGGTCGCCGCGTATTCCAAGGGCATGCGGCAACGGGTGCGTCTGGCGCAGGCGATCGCGCACGATCCTGATCTGCTGGTGCTGGACGAGCCGCTGAACGGCCTCGACCCATTGGTTCGCGCGGAGACGATCGACCTGTTCCGCTCCTGGGCCGCCGAGGGAAAGCACGTCATCATCTCGAGCCACGTCCTCCAGGAAGTGGACGTGGTCAGTGACCAGGTCGTGCTGATCGCCAACGGGATGATCGTGGCCGAGGGAAAGATCCGCAAGGTGCGCGACGAGATTCAGGAGCACCCGAGTCAGTACATCATCAGGTGCCGCGACCGGAACGCATCTGGCGTGGCGGCGTTGCTGTTCGCCGAGGAACACATCACGGAGATCAAACTGAACGACGACCGGCTCGGCATGCTGGTGATGACCCGGGACCGGGAGCAGTTCGCGCGCGCGCTCGCGCGGATCGCGCTCGACGGCCACCGGATCGAGAGTGTGGTGCCGGCCGACGAGAACGTGGACGCGTTGTACGAGTACCTGATCGGGGGCGAGTCGTGATCGCTCGGGCCAGGCCCCTC
>Ga0207428_10003541_pt1 | contig 15100 bp, 11 predicted proteins | sample RhiMethybrSRZTD1_FD_187600 | JGI IMG/M metagenome (GOLD analysis project Ga0207428, IMG submission 187600) | Populus rhizosphere microbial communities from Tennessee, USA - Rhizosphere MetaG P. TD hybrid SRZTD1 (SPAdes) (version 3) | ecosystem: Host-associated > Plants > Roots > Rhizosphere >...
GCTGAGGTCGAGAGGTCTTGCCCTTGGCCTTGCGTGGGTGGGCATCCTGATGTGGCTGGCGGTTCTCGGCTTTGTGCCAGGCCCGCACCCTGGCATGGGGTCTTTCGCCATCTACGTGCTGGGCGTCGCCGGTTACGTCTACGTGATCCTCGCGCTGCGCAGATGGGGGGATCGATTCGACAACGCAAGTGGATCGGTCGCGACCTCCCCCGGCGCGAGCACCTTGTCGTCAACGCCGGTCCCGCGAGAGAGCAGGCCGAGCCGATTCCGCCCCGTCGTTGTTGTCGCCGGAGCGGGACTCGTCTTTGTCGGGCCCGTTCTTGCTTTGCCCGGTCTGGTGGTGTTCATAGATTGGATCGCCGGCGCATTCGAAAGCGCTGCCCCGACGGGCGCCTTCTGTCCCCCCTCATCTTCCTACTGCACGGCGGCGAGCGCGAAGGCTGGCGTGCTGGGCTTGCTCGCCGTATCAGTGGGAGTGCTTGGTTTCTGGACGGGCATCAGGCTTCTTCGTAAGACGCGCATGGGCGGGGCCGATGAACCGGCCCGGAATCACAGGAGGATTGTGACGAAGGGGAGAGGGCTCGTCGTGGTCTCGGCGTTGATCCTAGCCACGCTGGCGACCGCAGGGGTGCTCCTATACTCCCGCCCGGTGCATGAACCGACCGGATCGACGGTCACGGTCCTCGTGTCCAAAGTGGACATCCCCGCCAGGGCAGACCTGGACCAGTTGATCAAAGACGATCAGTTCAAGCTCATCCTGGTCCCGTTGGACATTGTTGAGGATGGCGCCGTCACATCGGTCGATCGGTTGAGCCACAGACGCACCAGGGTGGCGATCCTGGCCGGCGAGCCGATCCTGGCGGGCTGGCTCAAGAACGAGGCTGAGTGAGACAGCTCGTGGCTTGGGTGGGGCGATGAGGATCAGAGCTTGACGCGCCGCTAGCGCTCAGCCTCTCGCGGCATCCCGACGAGCACCGCCCGGAGCGTTCGGTCCTCCTCGCAGTCGATTAGCAACGCACTCGCCCAGCTGGTCCAGCCGGTCTTAAGCACGAAGGGTTGCGAGCCGAAAAGAATCAGGTACGCCCTTTGGCGTTGGTGTAGTCGAGCTGAGGCACCACGTAAGGGAGCAGAGATGCAGGGAAGCACGAGAGGCGAACCCGTCCCGAAAGAACCTGGAACCCTACTGCCGCCACCACCCAACCTCGGCCACACCGGTCAGTCCGAGGATCGCCCGAAAGGATGGCGCAAGTTCTTTGCTGTCGTCGGCGTCGTCGGCGCGTTCTTCTTCTTCTTCACGATCCCCGGATGGATGTGTCTATCCACATACCGCAAGTGGAAGAGGGGGCAGTACGTCGGACGAAGCGGGCGCACTCAGCCGACCGGGCTGATCGCGTGGGGAGTCATCTTTTTGGCAGTCGTCATCATCGGGATCGGGGCAAGTCCGTTCATCGAACGAGAAAGCGACCATCTGAGGCCCGGTTACTTGGACACCGGCCAGACCATCAGTCAGCAAGAATGTGTCGATCAGGGCGGAACGGTAGTCGGCGACGTTTGCTATACGCCATAACATCTTTCCGCCAACCTGCGTCAGATGTCGGATGTCCTGATCTCCATGTGAGGGATTCCCGGTGCACCTCGACACGGAGGATGCGAGTCTTGCTGCCGAGTCTGATGCCAGACTCGGGCCCAGGCGATGAATAACACGGCCCTCCCATACGCCCCCCACCAGGCTCAGTTCTTCGAGCGCACATGTTTCTTTCTGACTCGTGACCCATGGAGCATTGCGGCGTGGTCACTCGAAGGTACTGAGCTGTGGCGTAAGTTCTTTGACTGGCACGGGGATCCATGGTCTGAGGCCTCTCCCGCTCCGAGTCTCGTGGTGAACGGCCAAGGTGATGCGTGGATCAGCCGCGACCACGAGCTTATCCGGTTCAAACCTCACAGCGTGATCGATGTTGGCTCACCGATCGCCGCATTTGCGTGCCTGAACGATGGCTTTCTGGTCGCGCTGAAGCGAGACGATATGTCCATCGCTCGGATCGATTTGAGCGGCCGGGTCGCGTGGCGGACCAAGCTCGAGAAACCTGAAGAGTTCGCAGCCATTGCCCGGACCCATGGACCGATGACGTGGGAAATGCGGCTCGTCCGCGATCCCATCGTGGTAGGCGAGAGGTTGGCGGTGGTTGGCGCTGGTGATTACAACGGTGGTTTGAGCTGCCGCTTCGGGGTGGACCTTGAGACGGGACGGGTGCTGTGGAGAACCAAGCTGGCGCCGTGGAGCTACGTCACGGCGGTCGGTGACTCTTGGTTCCTCGGCCAGCAAGGATACGGTGCGTTCGAGCTTCGGAGGATAGCCCGCGATGGCTCGATCCTCGATCGGTGGGACAGCGACGGCTACGTGACGGCTCTTCCTTCCGGCGCGATCCACGTCATCGAGCTGGAGAACATCCTGCCCTCTCGGACGCACGCGACCGCATTGCTCCCCGGCGGCATCATTAGGCGGGGGGCTCATCTCGATGAGTTCTACACGAGCAGACCCGCGTTGACCGCCGATGAGGAACTGGTCTTCTGGCGCAATGGTGAGGTGCAGGTTATCGATGGGGAGCTGAAGTCTCGAAGTCTGGCTCAAGTAACGTCCGTTGGCCCCGCCAGCACAAGCGAGATGCATCTCGACGCCGATGGGACTCTTGCATTTACGTTGGCGAGTCATCTGTGGGTCGAGAACACGGACTTTCGACAGCCATGAGTCATGAGGTAACACGCTTCCGTTCCCTGCGTCAGTCGGCACATCGATGCAGTGGTTCATCGGCCGCCGCCGACAGCGGCTGCCGCAGGCTGCTTGAGCTACGAACGCTCCATCTCCCGCAACATCCCGACCAACACCGCCCGGAGCGTCCGAATCCTCCTCGCAGTCGATCAACAACTCGGCGAAGGCGCGACTCTCCGGGTAGCCCCAGTACTCTCCGATCCGCTCGGCGCGCTCGAAGTCGGGGAGCATCAGGACGTGGAGCAGCTCGGCGCGGGGAGCGGGGCCGAGGGCGTCGAGGTGCTCCCGAAGTCGGCGCTTGAGCTCGTCGGGACCGACGGCTCGGGAGCCTACGCCGTCGCTTCATCGACGAGCATCGGATACATCCGGCCATGCTCGCAGCACTCGACGGAACGTTACGCTTGTCGCTGCCATGGGAGCGCAGATTGGCCCGAGAGTCGACGCCGATCTCTACGAAGTCCCGAGCTCGGACCTCGTCAAACAGGTCACCCAACAGGTCACCGGAATCCGGCCCGAGGCTGCGACCGGCCACGCATTCTTGAAAGAAGCCGGTTTCAAGTCGATCCAGCGTCTCATGCTTGCCGACGCGAACGGCGGGATCGTAGCCGGTCTGTGCCCGGGTGAACTCATGCGCGACGCGCAGTTCCTCTACTCCGAGCATCGCGCCGAGGTGTTTGTGAGTGCCGCGGAGGCGGGCGGATGGTTGGTCCGCCCCACCCCACATATCGGCTTTTGGCAGTCACCCGCACGCCAGCGGCTGTACCTGGACCCAACGCTTGCTCTCGGGCAGTACGTAGAGCTGTGGGAAGGCCCTGATGGGGCCGGTTCGGCGGCTACTCGCTGGAGGATCTCAAGCGATCGGTATGGCCCATGGCTAAAGGGGCAGGGGCTCGCGACGGACGCGGATGATCCCGTCCTCGACGAGTTCCTGGTGCTTCTGACCGGCCTTCGCCGACAGGCCCACCTCCGCGCTGGGCTCTATGCGAAACGCGAGTGGTCACGTGAAGAGATAGCGGGGTGGCCCACGTCGCAAGTCGCCTCGGAGGTCCGCGCGGAGTTCAACCGGGTGCTGCAACCAATCGGAGAGCCGAAGCTGCCCGCCGGGTGATTCCAGGTGTCGATCGCTCCTGCTGGAGGCCCGCTGGCAGCAAGAGTGGCAGCAAGCCCGAGGCTTCGTCGCCTCGGGCTTGCGAAACCGCTGGTCAGCTGGCGCGCCCGACGGGCTTCGATCCCGCGATCTCCGCCTTGACAGGGCGGTGAGGACGGCCGGACTCCTCTACGGGCGCGTGTGCTATTCGGTTGTGTGCCCCCAACGGGATTCGAACCCGTGTCGCCGCCTTGAAAGGGCGAAATCCTAGGCCGCTAGACGATGGGGGCCCGGTCCGTGCCGCACCCCGCCCCCGGCCCGGGGGCAGCGCCGGGAAGTATAGCGGCCGCCCGCTCGGGCCCTCAGTGCGTATCGATCATGCGGAGCCGGTCGCCGGGGCGAAGGTCGGTTCCGACGGCGCACTCGAGGACATGGCGAACCCCAAGCCTCGGGAGAAGGAGCCGGCTCGGTGGTACGGCTCGGACTGACTTGACGGTGAACTCGCCGTCGAGCAACGCCGCGCAGATCGGCCACCGCATCCCGAACGTGTGGATCGATCTCGTCCGCTCTAGGAGCAGGGCCTCGTCCTCGGCCAGGAGCGCGCGACCGATGAGCCCCCGCATCCGTTCCCGACCGGTCTCGGGCGCGAGCGCCCGAAGGATCTGACCCCGCGAACCAAGCAGGTGGACCTCCCGCACCGCCCGACCCTAGCGGGGCCTTCGGACCACCCGTCGTCCGGGTCGGGGACGGGATGGCTCAATCTCCCGCCTACCCCGCGAAGTCCGGATCCATGGGGTGGGAACAAAGTTCGGCAAGAGTTCTGGGAACGGGTCCAGGCGAGCCTGCGGACGGCACCGAACGCATAGAGTTGCTGCTGTAGGCTTGACGGTGGAGCCAGGAGATAGCGGAGCGGAGTGGACGCGTTCAGACCCAAGCCCATCAACTCCAGGGTCCTCATGCTCGGCCGGCGGTACAGCCTGGTCCGCGCGGCCGGGGCGTATGTGGTGTTCGACACGAGGAGGCCCGCTCGTCCTGGGGAGCGTTTCCAGGCCTCCGACCGAGCGAAGGCACTGGTTCGGTTTCACGCGCTGGAGGATCGCCTCGGGTCGCGAATGGTGTGGCTCCTCGATCGATGGGTGTACCCCAGCGGACAGAGGCTTGCCGTGGGCGCTGCGGTCATCGCGGGACTGATCGTCTTGACCGGACTCCTCGCGGTGAAGGGCGAGACCGGCTCCCCCGCGCTCCTGGGAGGGGCGTTCACGGTGGCCGAAAGCGAGGGCGGCGTGCCGTACATCGCGATCGATCCGCACGCGCTGGGACAGGGCGATGATGCGTCGACGACGGCGGCCGCGAGCGAGGGTGGCAAGGGCGGCTCCGGGCCAATCCTGCTCTTCCCCATCAGCGGAGGATCCGTCACGTTCGGCGGAGGTGACACTCCCCCCGGCATCGACCCCAAACCTGGCCCGGGGCCGCAGCCACCGCCCGATCCCGGGCCCTCGCCCAGCCCGAGCCCCTCGCCCAGCCCGAGCCCCTCGCCCTCTCCGACGCCTGCTTCCTCTCCGCCGCCAAGCCCTGACCCCTCACCCGACCCCTCGCCCGATCCCTCGCCGTCCCCGGAACCTTCGCCCGAGCCCTCGCCCACCCCGGATCCCTCACCGACCCAGGATCCCTCGCCGACCCCGGATCCCTCGCCCACCCCGGATCCTTCACCGACCTCGACCCCGCCTCCGACCGGACCGACGGGTGCATCCGTCTGAGAAGGTCATCCGCGTCCGGATCGTCGCCGACCGGGACATCTCGCGGCGGCCGCCGTGCGTGGGGCGGGCAGGATTCGAACCCGCGACACGAGGGTTAAAAGCCCAACTCTTGCACGCTCACATGCCGAACTATCGGCGCAGGTCAGCTCCAGGACCTCGCACTCGTCGCTCATCGAGCAGAGAGCAAGCCGACCGACAGCTGCTCATACTTCGCAGGTTCCATCTCTAGCCGCCCATCAAGCCGCCGGCTCGCCGTGCGGCGCGGGCTCCCGGTGCGCCCCAATGACCGGGCGAGACACACCGAGCCCCGATACCCTCCGCCAAGCCAGAGTCCTCGTTGGATGCCCCGCGGGACACCGCGACCGAGTTGCGAGCCCCCGAGCGGTCGGAGGTCGAGTCCCACCGCCGGTATACGCTCGGACCGTCGTGGGCCGGGTCGCCTAGCTCGACGAGTGGCGCAGACGTAAATGTCGAGGCGCGTGTGGGCATGTTGACTCGGTTCCTGATTCGATCCGAGCTCCCACGATGGTGAAACCGAGAAAGCGGTCAGCCGAACAGCACCACGAAATTCGACGCTGAGGAGGCCTATTGGACGCGGCAACATTGTGGTTGGCGGCGAGCGTGGCCTTCGCGGGAGTCTGGAGCGGCCTACTGGCGCTGATCACGATGATCCTGCACCCGATGATGCGTGCACAAGATGGGCCAACCTTCGCCCGACAAGTCGCCATGTTGGTGCCGTCCTCACGGCATGCGCCGGTCAAGTACGTCTGCGGGATCGGGCTGGTGGTCGCACCTGCGGGAGCACTCGCCGCGATGAATGCGGCAGGAGATCGGTCCACCGCCTTTGTGCTGACCGCGATCGCGTTGGCCGCGGACATGGTCGGCCTCATAGTTGCCTACGTGTTCGCGGAACCGAACTACGACCGGATGCTTGCGTGGGACCCCGACCGCATGCCCGAGGTGTGGCAGGCGGTCCGCTCCCGATACTTCGCCCTGAACTGGACGCATGCCGTACTCACGTGGTCGGCCTTCGGCCTCTTCATCGCCGCGCTTGTCAGACGGGCCTAACTGAGCGGCTCGTCTCCGATTCGAGGCCCCGTCTCGCTCCTCCAGGCGTTGAGGAATGCCGGCCACGCCGACCGCGTGGAGTTCATGAGCAGCAAGCGCGAGGGCTTCTCGCGCCGGCAGACCCAGGGCCATGCCACGACATCGCGAGGGCTCCATAGGTGCCCGCTCTACGCCTCCATCTCCCGCAGCATCCCGACGAGGACCGCCCGAAGGGTCCGGTCCTCCTCGCAGTCGATCAGCAACTCGGCGAAGGAACTGGGGTTCTGGTTCCGCGGATATCCCGTGTTCGCCGAATCGCCATGTCTCCGCCATGAACGCGTTACCGGGGTCCGATACGGTCTGAACATGAGTCAGTCGCGGGCTCTCGCCGACTGCACGGTGTGTGGAGGCTCATTCGAGGCTATGGGGTCGGGTGGGGTGCTGGTTCACCTGCTCGCGTTTCACCCACGCTCGCCGGAAGCACATTGGGTTATCGAACAACTGGCGCGTTTGGATACGCTCCCGCATGGCAGGTCAGCGACGACCACCGCTACCGGCTCTCATCTGAGCGTCGCTTAGCACCGCGGAGGCCAGCCGGAATCTAGCGTTCGGACGCTACCGGTCGGCCTCCAGCAACATCCCGACCACCACCGCCCGCAGCGTCCGGTCCTCCTCGCAGGTGTTTCTCGGTGGGGCGGGCAGGATTCGAACCCGCGACACGAGGGTTAAAAGCCCCCTGCTCTGACCAGGCTGAGCTACCGCCCCCCTACGCGCCGAAGTCTAAGGGCTGCGGAAACGCCGGTAGCGATTCGTGATCGGCAGGCGCCGGTCACGCCCGAACGCCTTCGGCGTGATCTTGATCCCGGGCGCCGCCTGCCGGCGTTTGTACTCGGCCCGGTCGATCATCTCGACCACCCGGTCGACGAGCCTGGGGTCCAGGCCGCGTTCGGCGATGATGTCCTCCGGGGCCCGATCGTCCTCAACGTACGCCTCGACGATCGGATCGAGTACCTCGTACCTGGGGAGCGTGTCGGTGTCCTTCTGGTCGGGCCGCAGCTCGGCCGAGGGGGGTTTGTCGAGGACCCGCTGAGGGATCGGCGGCGGCTCGGCCGCGTCGACGGCGTTCCGCCACCTCGCCAGCTCGTAGACGAGCGTCTTCGGAACGTCCTTGATCGGCGCGAACCCCCCCGCCATGTCTCCGTACAGCGTCGCGTAGCCGACCGCGTACTCGCTCTTGTTGCCGGTGGCCAGGACCATGGAGCCGAAGCGGTTCGAGATGGCCATCAGCAGGTTGCCGCGTATCCGCGCCTGCAGGTTCTCCTCGGCGACCCCGGTCTCTCCGCCCCGGAACGTTCCGCGAAGGGCCTCCAGGTGGGCCGCGAACACGTCCCCGATCTCCAGCACGTCGAGACGGATCCCGAGCCCGGCGGCGACCTGCCTCGCGTCCTCGAGGCTCTCGGGCGAGGAGAAGGGGGAGGGCATCGCGAGCGCACGGACGGACCCCGCGCCGAGCGCGTCCTTCGCCAGCACGGCCACGAACGTCGAGTCGATCCCGCCCGACAGGCCGAGCACGACCTCCTCGAAGCCGTTCTTGCGGACGTAGTCCCGCAACCCGAGGACGAGGCCGAGGTACACCTGCTCGAGATCGTCGGGCCACGGCGGGCGTTCCCTCGCGCTTGAGGTCTCACCGTCGATATCGACGACGAGGAGGTCCTCCTCGAACATCGCGGCGTAGTGGGCGAGCGATCCGTCAGGCCGAACGACCACGCTTCCGCCGTCGAACACGAGCTCGTCCTGGCCGCCGACCGCGTTCACGTAGACGATCCACGAGCCGGTCTCGAGCGCACGCTCCCTGCAGATCTCGATGCGCTCGTCGGCCTTGCCGCGGTGGAACGGCGACCCGTTGATGTTGAGGATGACCGGCGTCTTCCGCCGGGCGTACTCGTCGAACGGTGGACCCGGCGTCCACGCGTCCTCGCAGACCGACAGCCCGAGCTCCGAGTCGGCGAGCCGGATCGGGCACGCGGCGTCGCCCGGCGTGAACGTCCGGGCCTCGTCGAACACGCCGTAGTTCGGGAGCTTGATCTTGTGGTATCGCGCGATCACCTGGCCGTCGCCGATGACCGCCGCCGAGTTGTGGATCCCTCGCTCGGTCCGGTCGACGAACCCGACCACGATCGAGGCTCCGCCCGCCGTGTTGGCCGCGAGCGCGTCCAGGGCCGTCAGGTTGTCGTCGACGAACGACGGGCGGAGCACGAGGTCCTCGGGCGGGTAGCCGGTGATCGCGAGCTCGGGGAAGACGACGACGTCGGCGTCGGCCTCCGTCGCCCGGGACGCCCAGGCGGTCAGGAGGTCGACGTTCCCGGGTAGATCACCCACGGTGGTGTCGACCTGTCCGAGCGCGATCCTCACGAGCGACAGCCTAGACGGGGCGGCGCTACTCGATCCCGCCGATGTCGAGGTTGTAGGCCTCCCAGACCAGATCCGATCCGAGCTGACGGTGACGCACGATCTGACCGAGCAGCCGCTGGAGGTCGTCCCTCGCGTCGTGCAGCGGCCACGCGGGTCCGATGGGCGTGGTCTGGAGCCGGGTGATGAGAGCCGTCGTCCGCTCGCGCAGGACGGGGTGTTCCTCGCGGAGCGCGTCGATCTTCGTCGCCAGGTGCGGGGCCTTGGCCGAGATCTCGTCGTACAGGCCCTCGGTCTGCTCCGTGATCTGGATGTGCTCGTCGATGGCGTGCGCGAGACCCTCGAGCCGGAGCAGGACCTCCTTGGTCCACTCGGGCTCGCGCCCCACGGCGGGTCGCGAGCTCGCCTGCTCCACCTCCACCAGCGCGTCGCGCAGGTCCGCGCGCCGGCGGGCGGTCTCGGCGAGGGTCGGGCTGAGATCGTCGTCGCGTTCGGGCATCCGGAGCACCTTAGGCTGCAGGCGGCTCGGCGAGCAAGCGGCCATGCTCGAGCGCGCCCGCCTCGGGCTCGGGACCGAGCATCGGCGTAGACTCGTCGCCCCGCCCCCAGGAGGGAACGTTGGTGTCGCAGGTGCTCGAGCAGAGTTCGGAGACCCTGAGGCCGTACGTTCCCCGGCTCCTCATCCGCTGGCTCGCGGAACAACCCCATCGGTCGTTCCGAACGCTCGACGGCTCGATGGTCTTCGTGGACATCTCCGGGTTCACGAAGATGTCCGAGCGCCTGGCCCGCCACGGGAAGGTGGGTGCCGAGGAGGTCACCGAGGTCCTCGGGGCAGTGTTCGCCAAGCTGCTCGGGGTCGCCTACGGGGAGGACGGTAGCCTCCTGAAGTTCGGGGGCGACGCGCTCCTGCTCTGGTTCTCGGGATCCGGGCACGCCCAGAGGGCCGCCACGTCCGCCCACGGGATGCGCGCGACGCTGCGCAGCGTCGGGCGCCTCGACACGACGGCCGGCAAGGTGCTCCTGCGGATGTCCGTGGGGGTGAACACCGGTTCCTTCCACTTCTTCCTCGTGGGCGAGTCACATCGAGAACTCATCGTCACGGGTCCGGCGGCGAGCCGAACCGTCGAGATGGAGTCCACGGCGACCGCGGGCGAGATCCTCGTCAGCCGTGACACGGCCGCGGCACTGCCGGCCAGAGCGCTCGGACAGCCGAAGGGCGAGGGCATCCTGCTCCGCAGCGGGCCGCCGACCCTGTCGTTCGGACGCGACGACGTCGAGGTCCTGATCAGCTCCATCGACGTGGCGCAGGGGGTCCCCGTGACGCTCCGCGAGCGACTGCTCTCGGGCGCGGCCGAACCCGAGCACCGCACCGCGACCGTCGCGTTCGTGCACTTCGACGGCGTGGACGGCCTGATCGAGCAGCGGGGGGTGGACGTCACGGCCGCCGGCCTGCACGAGCTCATCACCTGCGTGCAGCACGCCGCGGAAGAGAACGGGGTCACGTTCCTGGGGACGGACATCGATCACGACGGCGGGAAGGTCATCCTGGTTGCGGGCGCGCCGAACGCGCTCGGGGACGACGAGGGCCGGATGCTGCTGACGCTTCGCTCGGTCCTCGATGCGGAGACGACGGTGCCCGTCCGGATCGGTGTGAACAAGGGGCCCGTCTTCGCCGGCGACATCGGCCCCGGGTACCGGCGCACGTACACCGTCATGGGCGACGCCGTGAACCTGGCGGCGCGGGTGATGTCGATGGCGGTGCCCGGACAGATCCTCGCGACCGGTCCGGTCCTCGATGCCTCGTCCGTCGCCTTCAACACCGTGGCGCTCGAGCCGTTCATGGTGAAGGGCAAGAAGCAACCGGTGCACGCGTTCATGGTCGGCCACTCCACCGGGAGCAAGCCGGAGACCGTCTCGCGCGAGTTCCCCCTCGTCGGTCGCGACGCGGAGATGGACGCGATCCGCCGCGCGCTCCTGGAGCTGCGGGGCGGGCACGGCTCGGTGATCGAGCTGGTCGGGAACGCGGGGATGGGCAAGACGAGGCTGCTGAGCGAGTTCCGGGCCGAGGCACCCGACCTCCCCAACCTGGTGTCGGGGTGCGAGCCCTACGAGTCCTCGGTCGCCTACCTGCCGATCCGGCGCCTCCTGCGGCTGCTGCTGGGGGCCGGCCAGGACGTGTCCGGGCTCGCGCGCCGCCTTCAGGAGGACGTGGCCCATCGGGCGCCCGAGCTGCTCCCCTGGCTGCCGCTCCTCGCGATCGTCGCTGACGCCGAGGTCCCGATGACCCCCGAGGTCGGGGACCTGGGGGAGGAGTTCCGCAAGGCCAAGCTCGAGGAGGTGACGATCGACTACCTGGCGCGCTCGGTGACCGACCCGACGATCGTGGTGACCGAGGACGTGCACTGGATGGACGAGGGGTCGGCGGACCTGCTCCGGGCCATCGCCGGCCGGATCTCGGAGCTGCCGTGGCTGGTCTGCGTGAGCCGCCGCGACGAGGAGACGGGATTCGTCCTGCCCGAGGCGCCTCGCTGCACGTCGCTGAGACTCACCCCGCTGACCGAGGACGCGCTCGGGAGCCTGATCGACGTCGCCACCGAGGATGCGCCGCTCCCTCGGCACGAGGTTGCCGAGATGAGCAGCCGTTCGGGCGGCAACCCGTTGTTCCTGCAGGAGCTGTTGCACGCTGCCAAGAGCGCGGGGACCGTCGAGGGCCTGCCGGATTCCATCGAAGGGATGATCACCGCCGAGATCGACCGCCTCCCGAGCCGAGACCGCAGGATCCTCCGGTACGTGTCCGTCCTCGGCATGGCCTTCGACGGGGGTCTCGCGGGTGAGCTCTTCGATGAGCGGGACGATGTGGACGGCGGCGTGTGGCGACGGTTGAGCGCCTTCGTCGAGGACCAGGGGGCGGGTCGGTATCGGTTCCAGCACGCCCTGATGCGGGACGCCGCCTACGAGGGACTCCCGTACCGGCGTCGGAAGGAGCTGCATGCTCGCGTCGGCAACGCGATCCTGGCCTCCACGCCCGACCAGGCGGAGGTGCTCTCCCTCCACTTCTTCCTGGCCGGAGACGATCGTCTGGCGTGGCGATACTCGGTTATCGCGGCGCGGCGCGCCGAGTCCGCGTACGCGAACCTCGAGGCCTCTCGGTTCTTCGAGCGAGCGATCGATGCCGGACGCCGCCTCTCGGAGATCACCGAGAGCGACCTCTCGTCCCTGTACGAGGCGCTGGGTGATGTCCGGGAGCGGCTGGGGGAGTACCCCGGAGCCCTCGCCGCGTATCGCGCGGCCCGTCGATCCCTGCGGGACGAGCCGGTGCTGGTGGCCCAGCTGCTCCTGAAGGAGGCGGTGGTGACCTCCCGGGCCGGCGGGTACACGCAGTCCCTGCGCCGGACCACCCAGGGCAGACGCGTCCTCGAGACATCCCAAGACGCCGAGGCGAACAGGAAACGGGCTCGCCTGTCGGCCTGGTACGCCCACGTTCGGCGTCGGCAGGGACGGCGCGCCGAGGCGATCCGCTGGGCCCGGCGGGCGATCGACGAGGCCCAGGCCTCGGGCGAGCGAGAGGCCCTCGCCAGCGCCTATCGCACCCTCGACCTGACCAACGTGGAGCTCGGGCGGTACGAGGACGTCACGCACTACCCGCTGGCGCTCGCGATCTACGAGGAGCTGGGCGATCTGGACCAGTGCGCCACCGTGAACAACGATCTCGGCGCGTTCTCCTACTACCAGGGGCGGTGGGACGACGCGCTCGGTTTCTATGAGAGGGCGCGCGACCAGTGGCAGCGTGCGGGCGATCTGCCCTCGGTGGCGATCATCTCCGCCAACGTCGCGGAGATCCTGTCCGACCGAGGGGAGTTCGGCGAGGCCGAACGGATGGGCCGTGAGGCTCTGCGCATCTGGCGGGCGGTCGGGCTGAAGTCAGCGATCGCCTACGGGCTGAACATCGTCGGCCGAGTGGCCTGCCGGTCCGGGAGGTACGAGGAGGCGCTCGAGCTCTTGGAACAGGCGCGCGATCTCAACCACGAGATCGGCGACGAACCCGAGGAGCTCGAGAGCGACGTCCGCATCGCGGAGTGCCTGGCGATGCAGGGACGTGCTTCCGAGGCGTTGGCTCTCGCCACCGAGTCGCTTGCTCGGTCCGAGACGCTCGGCGGTCCGGCGACCCCCCAGCTCCAACGGCTCCGCGGGTGCGCCCTCGCGCAGCTCGAACGGTTCTCCGAGGCCCGGGAGGCGCTGGAGGAGAGCGTGGCCGGAGCCAGGGGCCGGGAGGCCGAGTATGAGGAGGCCCTCGCGCTCCAGGGGCTCGCCCGGGTCGCCACGATCGAGGGAAGCTCGGACGCGCCCGAGCTCGACGCGCGATACCGCACGATCTTCGAGCGCCTCGGCGTGGTGGCCGCCCCGATGATCCCGATCGGGGAGGCCCCTCGGGCCCTCGGCCCCTAGGGACCGAGGGCCCGGACGGGCTGTCTTACCCTTACTTCTTGTACGGGTCTCCCGGCTTCATCCGGATGGCGATGTGGACCTTGTTCGCACCCGGGCTCCACGGGGGGCCGCCTGGCCCGGTCGTGAGGAACTGTTCGGAAACGCACGGTGTGGGGGCGTCAACGCAGCTCGCGAGGATCCCGACCCAGTGAGGGACACCGCCGATCGACTGATTGATCGCCGTGCCGCCTCCTCTGGTCGCGAACGCCGTGGGGTGAGCCCCATCAATCGGCACGGCGAAGCAGATCAAGTACCACGATGAGTCCCCGCCAGGAGGGGTCACTAGTGGGAATTCGGAGGTGGAAATCTTGTCTTCGGTGCCCGCGACGAAATCGGGGGCAGGCGTGATCGTGACCTGCGTCGGAAGGTGGTACACCTGCCACTGGTCCCCGAGGGTCCCGAACTCCGGGCCACCGCAATCCGGCCCAGTGTCGCCGCCGAAGGTCACGTTGACGTGCCCCTGGAAGTTGCCGTCGATCGTCTCGGTCTGCCCGGTCGCTGGATCCGTGATGGAGTCACCGCTTTCCAGGCACGAGGCACTGCCGGCCAGGGTCACGGTTGGCTGACTCCCGGGTGGCTGGATCCCGAACGGATCCGTGCCCGGCACGGAGGCGGATCCCCAGGCCGCGGTCGTGAACGTCTTAGTTCCTGGAGCGCATGCCGCGGGCGTCGCATTAATCGTGATCGAGACCGCCTCGCCGGGCTGTAGCTTGTCGGAGCCCGTGGCGCCGCCGGCATTGATGTTCCCCGTGGCCGAGTCGTAGCTCACAGCCCAGTTCCTGCCGGGCGGGGCGGTTATCGACACGGTGACGGGCCGGAATTCGGTCGGGACGGCGATCCGGATCGTCCCGAGGCCGATAGTGCTCGAGGCGGTGCACGGTGACGCGACAGGGAAGCCGCAGTTCGTAACCTGCAACGCCCATGGCCCCGACACCCCGCCGACGGCCGTGGTCGGGGAGATGGTGGCCGTGAACTGCTTGACCGCAGCCTTTGCGCCGCTCACGCCCGGTGCGGCGACGAGGGCCCCCACCAAGAGCAGGGCGGTCGCAACAAAGACCAGCCTCCCTCTCCTTGAAAGCAATGGTCTCAGTACCGACATGTCGTGCTCCTTCTTCCTGGCAGGTCACGTGACCCGCTTGAGCCTGGGCCCGCTCGCGCGGGGTCCTCGAACAGAGGAGACGCCAATGATCTCCCTTGAATCGGGGTCAAGGGAGGGTAGGCTAAATGGCCGATATCGTCAATCCTTAGCCGTAGGTCTTTCGACCGACAGGCTCGATGTACTGTGCGTAGTTGGAAGGGTTAAAGAGAGAAGAACGATCGCCAGCTAGGCAGCTCTACAGGACCGGCAGGTACCGCTCGAGCTCGTACGGGGTCACGTACGACTTGTAGGCGTCCCATTCCTCGCGCTTGTTCCGGATCAGGAACTCGACCACGTGGTCCCCGAGCGCCTCGCGCAGGATCTTCGAACCGTTCGCGAGCTCGATCGCCTCGTGGAGGTCCGCCGGGAGCGAGCGGATCCCCGCGGTGACCCGCTCGTCCTCGCTCATC
>Ga0207428_10003544_pt1 | contig 15085 bp, 17 predicted proteins | sample RhiMethybrSRZTD1_FD_187600 | JGI IMG/M metagenome (GOLD analysis project Ga0207428, IMG submission 187600) | Populus rhizosphere microbial communities from Tennessee, USA - Rhizosphere MetaG P. TD hybrid SRZTD1 (SPAdes) (version 3) | ecosystem: Host-associated > Plants > Roots > Rhizosphere >...
CCATCGCTGTCCAGCCCAACACGGTCTACAGCCTGAGCGGCAACGTGTGGCAGCGCACCGAGGGCAACATGACCATGCGGATGTTCGTGCGCTGGTTCAACAAGAACGGCACGTTTATCTCCGCGACCAGCAACGTAGACGTCGTTGTGGGCGCGGACGGTACCGCCCTCATGACGCAGCAGAACGTGACCAGCCCAGCGAACGCGGCCAAGGCAGCCATTCGGTTCGTGATGTTGAACGCCGTGCAGGACGACGTGTTCTACGTGGACGCCGCACTACTGCACACCGGCGCAACCGTCAAGTCCTACTTCGATGGGGACACCGACGAGTCGGACGGTACTCGCCTGCGCTGGAAGGACGAACCGGGTCGCAGCGAGAGCCAGCAGTATTACGTTCCGCCGCGTGGCTGGATGAGCCCCACCCAGACGGTTCGCTGCACCAGTGACCATGCACGGGTGGGGGTGCAGTCGGCCAAGGTCCTCGTCGGAGCCACTACGGCTACGAACGACATCGTGCTGCGAAACAACCCGCAGGGCGCGGCAGCCGTCGAGGAGGAGACCTACGTCAGCGGCAGCATCTTCGTTCGGCGCAACACCCAGGACCCGGACGACACTGCCTCGACCAGAACCGTCAAGCTGCGCATGCAATGCTGGAACAGCCAAGGCGAGCTGTTGGGCACCGTGCTGGACGCGCCGGGCGGCAGCGCGCATGCGGACATTACGCTGACCCTGATTCCCAATCAGTGGCTTGAGATTCAGTACGAGGGCGGCTACACGCTGGCCGACACGGAGAAGGTCGGATTTGCCTTGCTGTGTGGGGAAGCGTGGTCGGTTGACGAGATAGTCTACGTGGACACGGCGTGCATTGAGAAGGCCAAGAAAGCCGACGACTACTTCGACGGCAACACCATTGACGATGACACGTTCAACTACTCGTGGGACACCGACGCGCACTGGTCGCCCTCCCTTATGCGCGGCGCAGGCATTCGCGGCTGGACCGCAGACCAGGGTCGGCAGTTCCAGAGCGCCGACGGGTACCTGCGGCAGTACGCGATGCAGCTCCAGCCGTACCGCAACCCGGACAGCACGGACCGCCCGCAGGTCACTAGCCAAGTGCTGGACCTACGGCCTGGTCGGAAGCACATTCTGTTCTGCTACTTTAAGCTCAGTCGTAGCGTCTCCGTCAAGGTCGGAATCAGTTACGACAATGGGGAAACGTGGACCTACGGCTCTGCGACAGCACCCTCAGCGGGCGCGTGGTTCCAGGCCAGCTTGGCGACCACGGTGCCGGTAGGTTCGGACCCGGAGCTGACCCGCATCGGCTTCTTCTACAACGCAGCCCCGGCCGACGGCGACAACATTCAAATCGACGCGTTCATGTTGGAGCCCTGCCAGGCCATTCGGAAATACTTCGACGGCGAAAGCGGTACGCGGTTCGGATGGATGGACGAGCCGGAGCGCAGCGTTAGCGTGCGCTACCAGGACCGCGCGAATGGCTGGCACGGTTACGGCAACAGCTACCCCGTCGTGCGCCGTAGAAAGGCCACAGGGACGCAGGGCGTGTACGTAGCGCGGGCCATAGCTAACCAGGACGGGGAGCTTGGCGTCACCTTCGCCCAGGACGGCATCGACGCGGAGCTGGACTACAGCTTCGCCATTGACCTGAAGCCCAGCGTGACCCAGAACGGTTACGTGGCTATCGTCTGGCTGGACAAGGAAGGTACCCAGGTTGGCATCTCAAGCTCGTCCACAACGTCTCTCACAAGCGCCAGCTTCACGCGGAAGACTGTCACAGCTAGCCCGCCTGCCGGTGCGACAGTGGGCGTTCCAATTGCTGTGCTCACTACTGCACTTGCTGACCAGTATCTTGATGCCGACGGCGCACGGTTTGGATTCGGTGCGACGACTACGTATGCGGATGGCAACACTGCGGGCTGGAAGTGGTCAGGTACGAAGGGCTTCAGCGAGTCGGAGAAGTGGGACCCCGGAGTTGACTACTGGAATTCGGTTAACGGAACGTTTGTCCGCAATGGCACGTGGTCCACAGACCGTTCAAACAACGGGACTTACACCGTCACGAACTCCGCCGCCAATTGCTACTTCTACGCGCACGCCAACGCGAAGGACGACGACCGTCGCTTCAAGCTCCGAGTGGAGAGAGACCCGTACCTGACGTTCCGAATTGACCTGCGCAGCGTCAGCGTGAACGCTCAGGTGGAAGTGGGCTTCCTGCTGAGCAAGTGGACGCGGCAGGGCTGGGTGCCCGCATCCGTTACCAGCTTGAAGTCTGCCAAGACCAGCCTCACCAGTGGGGTGGACGCTACGAAGACATACACGGTGGATACCAGTACCGTGTCCGTGGGCGATGCCACGCACTTCCGGCCGGTCGTGTGGCTGTACAACAGCTCGGGCGGCAACGCCGCGCTCTCGCAAGTGATACGGGCGGACAAGGCCACCGTCAGCCGCGACGACGAGGTCACGTACCTGGACGGCACGCAGCAGTACACCCTCTGGACGGGCGACGCAGACGCCAGCCCCAGCAAGCGAGTCGGCCCCGCCCGAAGCATCCTGGTGGAGCGCATGGCAGCCGTGGAGCCGGAGTCCAGCATGAACGCGGAGCTGGCTCGGTTCGTCGTGGTTCTCCAAGCCCCGAAGGTGTTCTGGGAAGACACCATCCCACTTACTCAGAAGCTGGCCATACCCCGCAAGGGCGGCGTGCTGGAGTTTGACACCTTCATCGATGCCACGGCGCCGATGGAAGACACTGTGGTCACGCTAAACGGCCCGTTCAACGACATCAAGATTACCGACGTGGCCAGCGGCCAGTGGGTGCGCATCAACGAGCGCTTCGGTGACGACCAGTACATCGAGATTGACAATGGCAACTGGACCGTCAAGCGCGGCAACGGCAAGGCGCTCTGGAATGTGACCACGTTCTCTGACGGAGGTGTCATCTTGCCACTCAGCCCTGACAACGACCGCGACGCGCCACGGCTGCGTGTTGAGGCGGACGCCATCGGACGCGGTGCCTTCATCAAGGTGGCCGGACGCAGGAAGTTCCTCATCGCATGAGCGCCATCCAGCTACGACTCGTCAACAAGCGTGGGGATGTGGGCGCACCGCTCCCGGACCGCCGCAACCCGGCGTACCTTGACGACGACAGCGACATCGGCACGCTGGCCTTCGAGTACCTCCAGGGCGGCGTCCACTTCGACGCCATCGAGGAGGACCAGGAAATCGCCGTCTTCCTTAACGGCAAGGAGGTTCGCAACGGGCGCTTCACCATTACGGACCACACAAAGGACACCGTTGCGGACGGCAAGCGCTGGACTGGCTGGGTGGCGCAGTCCATCCTCGAGCGGCTTGACGACATCCTGGTGCTACCGGAGAAGGATGAGCACCGCCGAGAGGACGTCATCACGGCCCACGAGCGCAAGCTGCTCGCAGAGGCCCGCGAGGAGTGGATGCACCAGCAGATTAAGGACGCCGTGCTGAGCGCCAAGGACCGGGCGAAGACGCACAACACCGCAGTTCGGGACCGGCGCAACAAGATTCAGGAGGGTGCTGTCGGGCCGGGTGACTACAAGGACCTCAACCATTGGGGCACCCGCGCTATTCGCTGGGCACGCGGCCAGATTGTCAGCCGTTCTCAGAACTGGGACCACATGTGCCAGTCGTTCGTGCGGCAGTCGTTCGGGCTACCCGGAATCTACAGCACAGCAAGCGAAGCGTGGTTCGCTGGCCTCAAGCGAGGCAACACTCCAGTGAACGACATTCCGGCAGGCGTGCCGGTGTATTGGGCACCCAACCACGTAGCCCTCTCAACCGGCGGAGGGTTCTGCATCAGCACCGACGTACTGCGAGCGGGCTGGCCTGATGAGGTCGGCATTGCCACGCTGCACAACGGAGTCAATTGGAGCTTGACCTTCCGGGGCTGGTCTCCGGAGGTTAGCGGCAGGAGGATTTACCCCTAATGCCAACGCCTCCTAGTGCATCACTTGACGCCGCTGGCCGGGTAGAAGACAACGGCAGCATTCTTCAGCAGGTTCTGGATGAGATTCAGGCCGAGGGCAAGAAGAAGGGCCGCGACAAGAAGTTCGACAACAAAATCTACGGATGGCGGCACTACTACGACAAGCCCAAGTGGAAGGACTTTGAGCCGGACAGTGAGCTGAGCGCCAAGCTGGAATCCGCCCCAAAGGCTCCGCCCCGCAGGTTCAAGAACGCTACGCCAGGCGACGTCCTCGTGCCACTTATCCGAGAGGCGCATGCGCGCGGCTGCATTCCACGGCTCAAGATAAACTTCAGCAAGGAGAAGGACAGCGCAGGCCGACGCTGGTCCCAGCAGGAAGAAGACCTCATCGACCACAAGTTCGACGAGGGCACTACGGTCCTGGAGGTCTGCCGTTGGCTGGCCGAGGCGGGCTTCGCACAGGTCCGGATGCACAAGTACACCATCGAGGCGTACCGCCCGGACAGCGTGCGGGACCACGAGAATGTCCTGCTGGCCAAGGGAAAGAACCTGATTGACGGTCCGAAGGAGTTCACCGACCGCGACCGCGTGACGGACGTGATGGTGTCGTCGGAGTCCGGTGTGCACGGCTGGGTGCACAGCCAGAACGCTCGCAAGGCTGTGGGCAGGCGGGTGGAACACATCCTGCCTATTGCCTTTGTGAAGACGTGGAAGAAGGCTGAGAAGCGCGGCAAGAACTACCTCGCCAAGCATGCCGTCTCCAGTAGCAAGCTCACGTACAAGGTGGCACCGAACACGGGCGCTACGCCGTATGAGGACTACGGCATTGCAGACACGGTGCGGGTAGCTGATGAGGGCAAGGTAGAACGGCACGCGGTTCGCCAGATTGCCCTTACTGAGAACGAAGATGGGTCACTGGACATCAACGTCGCGGTCGGCAAGAAGGTGTACCCGCACCCGGTGACCAGGGCACACCGAGAGCGTGCGCTGTTCGGCAAGACCAATGAGAACACGATGGTGAAGCGCAACACCCCGGAGACGCTGCTCTCCGACGGTGAGGCCCCGGAGGCCCCAAGTGCTCCGCGGACCAGTGTTCGCAACGGCACAGTGGAAATCGGCTGGGACGGCGTCGACGAGGCAGGCTTCGCGCCGGTCATTGACCAGGCCAAGGTCGAGACGCACGTCGGCACCGAGGAGAACTTTACGGCCGACGACTCCACGCTGCTCACCAGCTTCGGCGACGCCGGAACGATGGTAGCCAACGGGCTCGAGTATGGCGTCCAGTATTGGGCCAAGAACATTGCGGTTGATGAGGGCGGAGACCGCAGCAACGTAAGCGAAGAAGTGATGTTCATCGTTCCCAAGATTGGGGCCGATGACATAGGCGTGGGGGTCATCGGGCCGGACCAGCTTGCAGATGATGTGCCCATCCCGACCACGGACGGACTACCGCCAAGCGCGGCACCCATTCCCACCCTCGTGCCGCTCCCCCGCAGTGTCATCGGCAGCTTCACGCCTCTGACGAACCCGGACCCGCAGCGCTACATCTGGCATGTGCAGCAGCCGGACCCCGGCACGGGGCTGGAGCCAGCCGCACCCAGCCTGGCCACCCGCACCGACCTAGACACGAGTGCCAGCATGGCTACCCTGACACGGTTCTCGGATGGTGAGCTGTTCTACACGGACGAGGCAAACAACTGGTACGGGCGCACCTTCTACGTAGCGGTTGAGGCATACGACGACGACGTGGACACGGCTACCACCCTCGGGCCGGTGACGGCCTGGATTCCAGCCCAGCTAAACGAGCTGGGCACTGCGGACTTCGCGGCAGAGTCCGTCACTGCGGCCAAGCTGGCAGCGGTCATCGCCCTCATCACAGACATTCAGACGGCGGAGTCCGGCCCGCGCCTGAAGCTGAACAGCGAGGGGCTCACCAGCCTGGGCTCTGGGCCGGTGGGTGGCGAGGAGATTATTGCCTTCATTCCCACCGATGCCACCAGCCAGGACATTCAGCTCCTAGCCAACATCATCGCTAAATCCCTTACGGTGTTGGGGAACATGCAGATTGGCGGCACGACGAACAGCGTGCTGAAGGGCAGCACTATCAAGCTGGACAGCTCCGTCAGTGCGCCGGTCGTACCACCCACCGTCATCGTCGACTACTTGAAGGTGTCGCTGGGTCAGGACGCCGACCCTACCTTCAAGCGCGGGCTGCACTACGTCAACGCCACCTGGACGGTCACGAACAAGGCTCTGACTTCCAACGTGGCAACGCTGACCATCGGAACGCACCAGGTCGCCGTGGGCCAGACCATCACGGTGACTGGAGTGGATGCCACGTTCAATGGAACGTTCGTGGTCACGGCGGTCAGCGGCACTACGGTCTCCTACGCCAAGGTCGCAAGCAACGTCACCAGCACGGCGTCGGGTGGCACCGTCATCACCAGTGAGCACGGGCACTACTTCACTGCAATCACGCAAGGGTGGGACGGGAATCAGCCGGAAGGCAGTGTCATCGCGGAGTACGACTCCAGCGGCAACTACATCAACAGCTATCCTATCAAGGATGCTACGGCTGACCTGACGGACATCGACGGCGGCATAACCAAGATTGGAACCAAGTGGTACGCGCTGACGTACTGGAAGCCCGACGACGAGTGGTGGGTGTACGAATACGCAACCCCGCTTAGCGTCTCGACGAATGCGCCGACGGACTCCTGGCAGTACACTCACGAGCCGGAGGGCGGCAGGCCCGCCATCGGCACTGACGGAACCAACATCCTCATTGCCCGTGTCAATGCCACGAACGACATCAAGGTCCGCACATACACTCCGAGCACTGGAGCCAACACCAGCACCATCACGAGCAACTTCTCCGCTGGCGGAACCGAGGCTGACGTAGCAGGCGTCATGAAGCTGACGGCGGACATGGGAGTCAATAACTACGTCGTCGTGCCGCGCAGCTCCGGCGTGTTTAACGAGACATGGTGGGTGCTGCAAGACGAGAGCGGTACGGCAGGCAACCGCAGGCCGAACTACGAGTGGAACATCGCAGACATGCAAGCGGTCTCCGGAGCCTGCTACAACGGGACCAACTTCATGCACCTGAGCGAGACCGGCGGGACCAGCGGTCGGGGCCAACTCGCAACGTACACAGCGAACTGGTGGACCACAGAGAATCCAAAGTGGTGGTTCAGCTACACGTGGTATGACGATGACGGCACCGCCCATGAGACCCCGCAGTCCGGCCGCGCCAGCAAGACAATGACCAAGCGCGCTCGGGTTCGGTTGACGACCCCAGCCATTCCGGACTTCGGTGACGCGGACGACCCGAACAAGGTGCGGCTGTTCGTGGGGCGTCGGAGCGACAGTGCTACCACCGACCCCGGCAGAACCCTTATGTGGTTGCAGACCAGCGGGACCGTTACGACCTACACGCTGACCATCATCACGTGGAGCGGTACCAACCCGCCCAGCACGAACAACTTCCCGGAGGCCACTCCGGCTCGCATTGAGGATGCATTCGGCAACCTCCTCCTCGCCGGTGACGGTAGTACGGCGGCGTTCGTCACTGGTGACTACAAGGAGGTCGCGTACAGCGTCACGGGTGGCGGAGTGGTCATCGACGGGCTGTGGCTCAAGGCTGACGGTACCGGAGTCAGTACCACAACGTTCGCCCGGCTGTTCGCCAAGATTGGTTACACGTATGGCGGTTCGGGCGGAACCTTCAACCTGCCGGACCGCCGAGGCCGAGTGCCCATCGGGGCCGGTACCTTTGCTGCGCTGGGTGCCACTGAGGGCAAGATAGAGGCCAACCGAGGCGTCACCCACGTCCACGCAATCACGAGTGCCGGTGGCCACACTCACGGCGGCACTAACAACACGAACCACAGCGGGTTCATCAACGCCGACTTCCCGCTTACGGCTGGCCGGAACGTTATCTCCAGCATCGGAGGCGGGTCTCCGGCCCAGAGCCACGGACACACCATCCCGACAGACGGCTCGCACGACCACAGCGGGTCTACCGGTAACAGCGGGGCCGACCCTATCTCGTACGGTCCAGCTAGCCACTGGCTAATCAAGACGTAATGGGAGGCGCAATGGACAACCAAACCCTCATTGTCAAGTGCCTTCTCGCCGTGCTGTTCATTTCCATGGGCCTATTGATTATCGTGATTATTGGAGGTTTGATTTCCAAGACACTCGACCCCCAGGCGACGGTGCTGGTTCTATCTGGTATCGCTTCCGGCATCATCGCCGGGCTGATAGCAAAGGGAGGAGGCGACAAATGATGGACTTCAATACATGGTATGTAATCTTCGTCCTCGGGTTCGCATCCGGGTTTGCTGTCTGTCGACTTTGGGATGAGGCCCTGACCCTGCTTCGCTCAGTGTTCAGACGGAATGGAAATCGGAAGCCCAACGGAGGCCACATATGAGTGAGGTGCCCGAGCACGAACACGATGACCGCCCGGATAGCAAGCACGTCAGTCGGCGCGTTGTCGTTGCTGTGTTGCTGTTTCAAGCGTTTCTCCTGGTGATGCTCGGAGGCGCGTTCCTGCGGGCTGAGAGCCAGAACAAGGAGCAGCAGGAGGAGATTCAGCAGTCCTTGGACACTGGTCGCGGAATCATTGCCTGCACGGTGCAATGGGCTGACGACATGACGACTGCGTTGGAGGACCGAGACGCCATCAACAGCACGGCCCGCACGGCTGCTATTGACTGGCTCGGAGCCATTCTGAAGCAGGCCGAGGTACCGCAGAACCAGCAGGACCCGCAGACCATTCTCAACCTCATAGCTCAGTACAGGGACGCGCTCAAAGCTCTGAACACACCGGAAGATGAGGGCGGGTTCCCAACGGCCAAGTACCCGGACATCCGGGACTGCCTGGAGAAGAACGGATTGCCACTACCGGAGGAGCTGGCTGAGCGCGCTAACGAGTCATCCATAGGGCCGTTCCGCCTTGTGGCTAACGAGTTCCCCGCCCCTCTGCCCGCCGCAGGGAACGGTCATCCAGGAAAGTGGGACAACAAGTGTCTGCACCGCAAGGTGACCATTCGGGGCACCGACGGCAACGACAACATCTCCGGCACCCGTGGCCGCGACGTCATCTTCGCGTACAGCGGCGATGACCTGGTGGCTGCGGGCAATGGGCGGGACCGCATCTGCGGTCGGTTCGGCGGAGACGTGCTGAACGGCGAGAACGGGTTCGACCGTATCAATGGAGGCAACGGCGGCGGACTGGACCTTTGCTTTGGCGAGCGCACGAAGAAGTGCCCATAGCCTAAGCTGGTAAGCGAAACGGCCAGAGGCCATGAGGAGGGCACATGCCGAGTGAGCATCATCAAGGAGACCCCATCATCGACCCCGATGGTGAGCGGTACGAAGAGCCGGGGTACGGCCCGGACAAGGCCGACTTCCACGACGAAGGTGTCGAGGAGCCGGACGCAGATGCCTACGCACAAAGCGAGTCCGACTGGACCGCTGACGAGCCAGGGCTGACGCTTCCGGTGGGCTGGAAGCCCGGTCAGCCCAACAACATCGGGGACTACGTCGAAACCGCGCAGCAGGACGTGCCGCCGGAGGAGACGTACTCGGTGCCGAGTACCAACGTGGACGAGGAGGACGCCGATGACTAGGTCTGGCCGCGAGGCTATCGCCTGGGCGCGGAACCACATGCATTGGGAGCCTGGCTACTGCCTCCAGTGGGTTCGCAGCACGTTCGACGTCGGCAGCCTCTACCTGGACGCCAGCACAGCTTGGCGAAACGCGAACCGCAAGCACCGCACCGAGTACGGCGTGCACTGCCCTCGTGGCGTGCCGGTGTTCTGGACGGGCGGGAGCGAGGGGCACGGCCACATCGCTTTGTCACTTGGAGATGGCTGGTGCCTCTCCACGGATGCGGGCGGCGCAGGCAACGTGGCCAAGGTCCGCATCTCCGACCTCACTCGGCGCTGGGGCCTCAACTTCCAGGGCTGGGCCGAGGACGTCAATGGCGTGCGGGTCTTCACGCCGAAGCCCAAGGGACCGGCGAAGGGCTGGGAGCGCGTCCGCGTCTCCACAGTGGGACCCGGCCGACCCGACAGCAAGGACCAGGAGGTCGTCAAGCGCCGCATCGCGCAGAAGATGGGCGCGAAGAAGTACAGGCTGGACCTGGACAACAAGGACGTGGACTCGTGGGGACCCTCCATGACCACGGCCTACCGGGCCTGGCAGGAGCGTCTCGGCCTGCCCGACCGTTACTGCGATGGGCGTCCGGGTGAGTACTCACTCCGGAAGCTCGGATTGGAAGTGGTCAAGTGATTACCGCCTCTCTCCACAGTGGAGTGTTCGCGGTAACGTCGCTGGGAGACCAGCCCGTTGCCGACACCTCCACTGCGACCATTCAGGCGCTCTCCCTGGTCATCGGGGTCTTCATCCCGGTGCTGGTGGCGCTCGTCACCAAGGCAAGCTGGCACCCTGGTCTCAAGGCCGGATTGCTCGCGGGCCTTTCAGCGGTCTCCGCCGCCATCACGGAATGGCTCAACAGCCCCGGAGACAACTTCGTGTGGTCTCAGTTCCTGCTGACGTTCATCGGAACTGTGGTCACTGCGGTGGCATTCCACTTCGGCATCTGGAAGCCGACGGTTGTCACCGAGAAGGCGCAAGCCGTATTGGTGAAAGACCGCGCCTAGGCGCTAACCGGGAATGCACCGTACAATTACCACTGGTGGTGGTGGTCGGTGGGTGCCCTCCCGGCAATCGCCGTAATGGTGAGGCCTCGGTCTCGCGGCAGGGCCATGTGCTGCTGGCAGCCGCTTGAGGCCGGGGCCTCACAGCTCCCACCACACCCCGTCTGACCTGGGGAGTTGCGGACGCCCTCGCGTACGCGGTAAGTTGAGCCACGCAGCAGCACACCTACAGCCCAGGAGGGCAGCACCGATGGAACTCAATTCAGCACTCCGCAAAATCAACGCCTTGTTGGAAATGGCGAATGACCCGCGGACCCCGCCGAACGAATCGCAATTGGCCCGGGAGCGCGCCGACAGCCTCATGCTCAAGTACCAGATTGACGAGGCCATGGCGGCAAAGCGCAAGGTCAACCACGACGACCCGGACTGGCTGGAAATGCCCGTCGTCAAGATTGGCAACGAGTTCGTGAGCCAGTATCGGTTCATGGCCAGCGTGGTCGCACAGCACGTGGGCAACCTGCACCAGACCTACGAGTACCGCGATGGTGAGCTGTACGCCATTGTCTGCGGATACCCCGGCGCATTGGGATTCTTCCAGACCATGTACACCCAGGCGCAGCTAGCGTTCGCCCGCAAGCTGGAGCCCACCTACGACCCCAACAAGTCAGACGCCGAGAACGCATTCATTATGCGGTCGGCCGGTATGACGCGGCGGCGCATTGCCGACGCCATCTACGGCCCGTTGCCTGAAGGCAGCACCATGAACGCCCTCAAGGCCCGCACCCGCAAGGTCACCCGCATTGCGCAGGAGTGGGCCGTGGCCAACGATGAGGACATGACCGACCTGTTTGGTCAGGCGGGTGCCAGCATGGACACGTACCGCCGGACCTACGCCGAGGCGTTCACCTACGAGCTGCACACCAGGGCGCGGCTGTACCGGCTGTCGGTTGACAAGGACGAGCAGGGCGCGCTTGTGCTGGTCAGCATCAAGGAGCGGGTGGACGAGGCGTTCTACACCCGGTACCCGCACCTCCGTCCCCGCCCGCAGGCAGAGCGCGAGGAGTACCGCAGCCCCAACGCTGACTGCGAGCGCTGCCGCAAGGCCAAGAGCGGGTACTGCCGGGAGCACCAGTGGTTGAAGCCCAGCACTGCCACGTTCAAGGCGCAGCCGCACAGCTACGCAGCCGACGCCCGTGGCCGCGCAGCCGCGCAGGACGTGCGACTCGGGCCTGACGACAAGGTCCGCACCCAGCCCGCCAAGCCTCGTCCGGAACTTGGCTGACCCTTGTACGGCTGGCCTGCCGCATGTGACGGTGGGCCAGCACCACCACCACAGCCCAGGAGGGCGATATGTCACCGATGCAATGGGCGCTGTACGCCGAGCTAAGGCACGCGCAGATACTCGTGTACCACCTGGCCGCGCTACTGGCGGTCTTGCCCACAACAGGCCACACAGCACCGCCACGGGGCAAGCCGTGACCGGCCCAACGGCCGACGCCGTGCGGGACGCAGCCGCTACCATCACCCGCGACCACATGCGCCGCAGCGGCGTGCCGTTCGTCAAGGCTGTGCCTTGGATACGGGCGCAGTGCGACTACGAGTTCGCCAGCGTGTACAAGGAGGACGAGGCCGCACTGGACGAGTGGATGGCCAAGGCCAACAAGGACGCGGCCGAGCGATACGGGTTCTATGCCGTGCACAAGTGCCACGTCAACAGCCGGGGCCGTATCCACGTGGCGTTCCGGGACCAGTTCATCCAGCACCAGCTTTACCGCATCAGGGAGAAGCAGTCATGACAGACACCGCCACCATCAACACGTACGTCGTGTACGCCGTGCACCCGAACGGCGACACTGTAAGCCTCCAGCTCATCGCCACCAGCGAGCAGGGTGCCATCGCCCGCAGTCGGGGCACGCTCTTCCACCAGGGCCGCAGCGTTGGTTGGCTGCACGGGTACTACCACATCGCCGCCATCTACGCCGGGGAGAGAAACAACACCGACCCGTACCCGGAGCAGGACGAGACTGTGGTGGAGCAGTGGGTGGAGAAGCAAAGCGACCTAACGACCGCCGACCCGGAGGTCGTTGCCTGGCAGCACGAGCACCTAGGAGCTGACTACGAATGAGCAACCACACCCGCAGGCATCCAATCAAGTGGCGCAAGCCCAACGGCCCAATCAAGGGCATGCTGCCGGGGCACAGCCCCGTGCAGTACGGGCGCAGCAGCTACCTCGGAGACTCGCCGATGGCGCACGAGGGCCGCAGCTTCGTCAAGTGCGAATGTGGCGGCACCTTCAGCGGCAGAGGAGAGTCCGGCGGGATGGCCAGCTACCAGCGTCACGTCAACCGGCTGAAGCCAGTTCACAACCACGGGGAGGGCCAGCCGTGCAACGCTGGTTGCATGCCTAGCAAGGAGTTCAAGGGGAGGCACCGTGCAGACCGATGACCCGTACGTGTGGGACGACAGGCGCGACGAGCAGCCGGACCCGGCGCAGCATGGGCACAGCATCGTCAAGTACGGCGCTACCGAGACAGGCGCGTGGCATGTGGTGCGCTGCCAGTGCGGTCGCCCGTACGTGGGCCGCACCGAGACCGACGCAGTGCGCAACCACGGCATGCACATGCACCGCAAGCGCGAGTCCCGGAGGCCCGTATGAGCAAGCAGGCATGGGCTGTAGTGACCGAGCACGACAAGCGCAGCCGCAAGGGCGCGCGGCGGGTACGGATGCTGCACGTCCGGGCGCACAGCATGCGCAAGGCCATCAGGAAGACCAAGCGTAAGCACTGGCACGTCGTCAGTGTGATGCCAGCCACCACCATCATCAAAGGCAGCAGGGCAGCAAAGGAGAAAGCACGATGACCGTCACACCCGAAGAGCTACTGGACCGCATCGGGTCCATGGCCGAGGCCATCCACGACGCCAAGGTGACCAAGGGGCCGGGCTTCTCCATCAGCCTGGACATCCCCGGTGACAGCGATGGAGAGCCGGTCAAGTACCGCGTGGTCGTGGAGGACCTGGATGCACCGCAGCCACCGCCGGACGCGGGCGGCGAGGCCTTCAGCGCGATGGAGGCCCGGGACGACCCGGACGCGCTGGCGTACCGCGAGCAGTTCAACCTGCTGCAAGGCAGGACCGGTACCTACTGCGGGCACGACCCGTACATGGGCGGGCCACGCTGTGCCGTGCTGGGCTGCCGCAACTACAGCGGCAACCACCCGTACCAGGTCAAGCACTAGGGCTCTGACCTGGGGAGTTGTGCGGTTCAATCCACTCCATGCTAGGTTGAACCGTGCAACACCCAACTACCAGCCCAGGAGGGCATCATGAACACCATCGCCATCACCGCCACCACCCCGACCACACCCGACACGTTCGTTCAGGATGCGCTTGCTGGCACCGTGCAGTTCCACACCGTGCGGGCCGACGGCACACAGCGCCGGGTGCGCTTGCTCACCGGCGACGAGCTGGAAGCAGCCGAGGGCATCGTTGAGGCCAAGGATGAGGGCGCAACCATGCGCGAGCTAGCGCAGCAGTTGCACATCGCCATCCCCACCGTGCGGCGCACCATCAACCGCTACCTGCTCACCGAGGAGGTCCTGACGGCCGACGAGGATGAGCTGGCCGAGATGGTGGCGCTGGCCAACACCGGGCTTGACGAGCAGCCCACCGACGATGGCGAGGCCACAGACGCCGAGCAGGGCGACGACCAGGCCATGCCCACCGTGAGCCCCGCCCCGGAGCTGGAAGCGGCTCTGAGGGCCAGCCTGGCCCCGGCATCAACCGACCAGGGCGCGCAGCCGCAAGCTGCGTGACCCGGCACCGGCCCACCCACTCGGCCTAGGCTGGTGGGTGGGCCAACCCACACACACCCAGGAGGAACCATGAAGCACCTACCGCCCAACACATTCGCCAACGAGATGGAAGCGGCTGGCCTACTGCCGCCGCGACGAACCACCACCATCGACCCGCCGACCGCGCAGCCGCGCCAGCCTGCCACCGCGAACGCCGTGGCGCTCCGGGTGCTGTTGGGTCTGGTCGGCCTGTTCCTTCTCCTTCTGGTGGCGGGCTTCCAGTTCGGCGTAGTGGTCGCTCTGTGACCCCGCCGCAGCCTCCGCCCGTCCCCCGCAGCTACGTGGGCCAAGCTCGACGCGTACCTGCGAGGGCGGGCGGAGAGCGTGTGCGTTTCCCCAGGTCAGAGGCCCGTGGAGAGCCCGTGGAGAACCCGTCTTGTGGAGAGCCGGTGGAGCGGGTAGATTGACCCTTGTAAGTTCAACCCCACAGCCCAGGAGGGCACCATGACCAGCACCACCACCATCCAGGCCACCACCATCATCATCCCGTGCGACGACCGTTGCATGTTCGCCAAGCTGGACGACTGCGACTGCGAGTGCCAGGGCGTCAACCACAAGCGCGGCGGAGAGCTGACCGAAGAGCAGCGCACC
>Ga0207428_10003548_pt1 | contig 15076 bp, 10 predicted proteins | sample RhiMethybrSRZTD1_FD_187600 | JGI IMG/M metagenome (GOLD analysis project Ga0207428, IMG submission 187600) | Populus rhizosphere microbial communities from Tennessee, USA - Rhizosphere MetaG P. TD hybrid SRZTD1 (SPAdes) (version 3) | ecosystem: Host-associated > Plants > Roots > Rhizosphere >...
CTCGTGCAAATACTTGAGATTGGTCGTCTTACCGCCCAGCCCAGGGCCGTAATAGACGACCTTGAAATGGATCTCACGCGCACGATGGTTGATGAGTGCCATGGCTCCGCCGTCGTTCGACGCTGGATGCGCCGCAAGAAGCTACTCGCCGAACAACGCGTCCACTTCCCGGTTGGCCGCGTTCGCAAATGCGGTCGCGTCCTCTACCGGAGTGGCAGCCACCCCCACCTTCTCGAACAGCCCGCGGAAGACCGGGTCCAGCACCTCGAGCGCCCGCGCCACCCGGAACCGTACGAGTCCCAGGGTGCTGCGACGGTCGTAGACGGTGCACAGGATGATCCGGTCGGCCATCAGGCAGGAATGCACGGACCGACTCACCCCCTCGCTGATGACCGCCTGCGTCGCGGTGTCGCCGAGCAGATTCGCCAGCTCGGCGTTGGCCGTGAAATCGGCCGCGATCAGGCTGGCAAACGCGACGGGATCGAAGTCGGCACTGCGACCAGCACTGGTGATGAGCTGGCCGGATCGATCCACGAGGTGAACCGAGAGGGCATTGGTGCGCTCGAGCAGGTCGTAGAGAACCTCATCGATCGCGCGGAAATCCTTTTCGAACAGAGTCCACTGAGGCATACAACCCCTCCGCTCGCGGGGCGGCGCGAGGTCGTGGTGAGACTCCGGTGGCACGTCCGTGGCCCGGGCCGCAGTTCTAACACCCTGCGAAACCGGGAGCAAGCCCGATTTCGTTCAGACCTTCCGGGGGATCACCGCGTCGTGCTCGTCCTCGATCTCCCCGACGATCTCCTCGAGCACGTCCTCGAGCGTCACGATCCCCACGAACAGGTTGCTGGCGGCGTCCCTGACGATCGCCATCGGGCGGCGCTCCCGGCGGAAGATTCGGAGCATGCTCGAGAGCTTCATGTCGGTCTGGACGAACAGCGGCGGGTAGATCGCGTCCATCAGGATCACCAGGCCGCGCTCGCTGAACAGGTGGAAGAGGTCCTTGGTGTTGACGATCCCGACGATGTTGTCGGGTGTCCCCTCCCATACCGGCATCCGGGTGTGGGCCGACTCCCGGGAGGCCCCCAGCACCTCCTCCTCGGTGGCGTGGATCGGCAGCATGATCACCTTGTCGCGCGGGATCATGATCTCGCCGACCGTCTTGTCCGACAGCTCGAACACCCGCTGGACGTAGATCGCCTGGTCGGCCGGGATCGCGCCCGCCTCCTGGGTCTCCTCGACCAGCATGCTCAGCTCGTCGACCGAGTGGACCAGCTGCTCGCGGGCCTGGGGCGGCAGCCGGAGCAGGCGGACCAGGAAGTTGCTCGATCCGCCGATCGCCTTGATGAAGGGCCGGAACAGGCGCCCGAACGTGAGCAGCGGTCCGGTCACCAGCAGCGCCACGTCCTCGGCACGGCGGAGCGCCAGCGCCTTGGGCGCCTGCTCGCCGACCACGACATGGAGGTAGGTGAGGATCAGGTACGCGACCGCCACCGCCGCCACGTGGCTGAACACGATCCCCCACACGTCCGGCAGGGCTTTGAACAGGGGGTGCAGCAGGTGCGCGAGCGCCGGCTCGCCGATCCAGCCGAGGGCGAGGCTCGCGAACGTGATCCCGACCTGGCAGGCCGCGACTGCGTCGTCGAGCCGCTCGATCGCCTCGCGCACCGCGATCGCGCCGAACCGTCCCTGCTCGATCAGCTGCTCGACCCGCGTCCAGCGCACGGTCACGAGCGCGAACTCGGCGGCCACGAAGTAGGCGTTGAGGACGATCAGAAATCCGACGCCCACCAGCTGGAGCACATCCGCGAACACGGGTGACATGGGCGGCCTTCCCGGTCAGTCCACTTCGCGCCGTCCCTCGAGGGCGCGCTGGAGCGTCACCATGTCCGAGTATTCCAGGTCGGAACCCATCGGCACGCCGCGCGCGATCCGGGTCACGCGCAGTCCGAGCGGGGTGAGCAGTTTCGACAGATAGAGCGCGGTCGCCTCGCCCGCCACGTTGGGATTGGTGGCGAGGATGACCTCCTCGATCCCGCCCTCCCGCAGACGCACCAGCAGCTGCGCGATCCGCAGGTCCTCGGGATTCGAGCCTTCGAGCGGCGAGAGCGCACCGCCCAGCACGTGATAGCGGCCGCGGAAACTGCCGATCCGCTCGAATGCGATCACGTCGACCGGCTGCTCGACCACGCACACGATCCGCGAATCACGGCGCGGATCGCTGCAGATCAGGCACGGCGTGGACTCGCTGAAGTTGCCGCACGTCTCGCACAGGCCGACCCGTTCCTTGACCGCACGGATCGCCTCGGCGAGTCGCAGCGCGTCCTCCTTCGGCATCCGCAGCAGGGCCATGGCGATTCGCTGGGCGCTCTTCTGCCCGATGCTCGGCAGACGGGTCAGCTCCTCGACCAGGAGTTCGAGGTACTTCGAGCTGTACATCGGGGACGCGGCGCGATCAGGACATGAACGGCAGGTTCATCCCGCCGGTGATCTTGCCCATTGTTTCCTTCATCTTCTCCTCGGCGCTCCGCTGCGCTTCCCCGACCGCGGTCAGCACCAGGTCCTCGATCAGCGTGATGTCCTTCTCGTCGAGCGCCTTGGGATCGATCTTCAGCTCCTTGACCCGGCCGCGGCCGTCGACCACGACCTTCACCATCCCGCCGCCGGCGCTCGCTTCGAACTTGGCCTCGGCCATCTTCTCCTCGGCCTCGGTCATCTGGCGCTGCATCTTCTGCGCCTGCTTCATCAGGTCGCCGAAACTCTTCATCCGTTGTTGCTCCTCTCGCTCGTCCGGCCGGGCTTTTCGATCACCTCACCATCGAACCACTGGATCGCGCGCTCGATCGCGGGGCGCACGTCCTCTTCGGTGGGGCGACGACGAATCGGTCCGTCCCCGGGGGCCACGCAGCGGATACCGAGTGGCCGCCCGAACAGCCGCGGCACCTCGAGCGCGATCATCGCGCGGTTGTCCTTCTCGTCGACCACCGCCCGGTGGAGATCGTCCATCGCCACCACCAGGCACTCGTCCTGGATGCCCATGAAACGGCTGCCATGCAGGAACGCGCCGAGCAGCGGCTTCTTCTCGTTCACCGTCTCGATCAACGCGAGCCAGCGGGTCGTGCCCTCGTCGTCGGTCGTGACCACCGCGACCGCGAGCGCGTCGGTGGCGGGACTCGCGATCGCCACCGCCACGCCACCCTCGTCGGCCACCGCGATCGTCGCGGACGTCGACGCGGCCGCCTTGATGGGGGACGGAGATGCCGGCGGCGACGCGGGCGGCGCGGTGAACGCGGCCGCGCGCGGCGGCGCACTGCTGGCGCGGACGGTCGCGGGCGGCGCCGTGCTGCGTGCCGGCGGACGCGACGGAGTCGCCGGCCCACTGCCGGACGGACGCGCGGCCGGTGCGGGCGCCGGCGCCGGCGCACCGCTCGACAGCCGCTGCTCGAGCGCTTCGAGTCGCGCGAGCAGGGTCGCGAGCGTGTCGCCCGATTCGAGCGTCGCCATCTGCAGCACCGCCGCCTCGAGATGAACCAGCGGCTGCGGACTCTCCTTCATCGGCGTCGCGACTTCGCTCGCCAGCCGCAGCAGCCGCAGCAGGTCCTGCTCGCTCCAGCCCTCGTTCTGCGTGCGCAGCCGCGCGAGATCCTCGTGGCTGACCGGGATCAGATCGTCGGCGCCCGGATCGACCGCCAGCACCAGCAGGTGGCGGATGTGCTCGCTCAGCCCGCTCGCCAGCTCGCTCGCGTCGATGCCCTTGGCGAACGCCGCGTGGAGCGCCGTCAGCGCCGCCTTCGGATCACGCGCGGTGATCGCGCCCGCGATCGCGAAGAACGCCTCGCGGTCGGCAATCCCGAGCACCCGGCGCACCAGCTCCTCGTCGATCTTCTCCTCGCCCGCCGACACCACCTGGTCGAGCGCGCTGACCGCGTCGCGCATCGAGCCCTCGGACTTCTGCGCGATCAGGAGCGCGGCGCCCTCGCTGAGCGTGAAGCGCGTGCCTTCCGGGTCGGCCTTTTCCCGCTTCGCGATGTCGAGCAGACGGTCGGCGACCTTGCGCAGCGGCACGCGGGCGAAGTCGAAGCGCTGGGTGCGCGAGCGGATCGTGTCGGGCAGCTTCTGCGGATCGGTGGTGGCGAAGATGAACACCAGGTGCGCGGGCGGCTCCTCGAGCGTCTTGAGCAGCGCCGCGAACGCGTCGTTCGAGAGCTGGTGGACCTCGTCGATGATCACGATCCGGTAGCGACCGCCGGTCGGCGAGAACCGCACCTTCTCGCGCAGCGCCTGGACGTCGGCGATCCCGCGATTGCTGGCGCCGTCGATCTCGGCGACGTCGAGCGACACCCCCGAGGTGATCTCGGTGCACGACGTGCACCGGTTGCAGGGGTCGGCGCCCTTCGCCTTGCGCTGCTCGCAGTTGAGCGCCTTGGCCAGGATCCGCGCGCTGGTGGTCTTGCCGACTCCGCGCGCGCCGGTGAACAGGTAGGCGTGGGCGACGCGGCCGCTCTCGACCGCACGCTCGAGCACCGCGGTGACGTGCTCCTGCCCCACGAGGTCACCGAACACCTGGGGCCGGTACTTGAGTGCGAGCGCGCGATGGGAGGCCATGGTCGTCCTGTCCGTGGTCACCGAGTCCAGGCTTCCGCCGGGCGACGCCGAGCGGCGATGCATAAGGGCCAGGCGGTCAGCGGCGCTCCCGAGGAGTTGCTTACCGTTGCTACCTTCCGGTCCTGGCGGGGTTCACAAGTTCGGGTCGCGCTGGGCCTGGCCCAAAACAAACAAAATGGTGGAGATGATCGGACTCGAACCGACGACCCCCTCGTTGCGAACGAGGTGCTCTCCCAACTGAGCTACATCCCCACCTCACTTGAGGTTGGCCCGCACGGGGCTGCGACGAACGCACCCGACGGGCCAACCGGCGCGCGCATTCTAGCAGCGGCGTTCGGGGGGTCAAGCGGCGAGGGACGCGTGCCTACCCGTCGATGCCGTGCTGTCTCAGCTTGCGGTAGAGCGCCGATTCACTGATGCCGGCGCGGGCCGCGAGTTCGGCGCGCGTGAGGCCCGGGTGGCGCCGGATCTCCTGGATCAGCCACGCGCGCTCCTCGCGCTCGAGATGGGCAACCAGATCGTCGCCTCCCGGTGCCTTTGCGGCGGGCGTCACCGGAGTGGCCGGCGTGCGCGCGGCCGGTGCGCCGAGCATCCGCGCAACGTCCTCGGCCGACACCGGCCCCGCCGCGCGCCCGGCCGACAGTCGGGCCGCGAGCTGCGCGATGTGACGGACGTTGCCCGGCCAGTCGAAGTCGAGATCCTCGAGGGAGCGGATCGCGTCGTCGCCGAGCTGGATCCAGCGGCCGGTGTCGGTCTGGTCGAGGTGATGACGGAGCAGCAGCGGGATGTCCTCGGTGCGCTCGCGCAACGGCGGCACCTCGACCGGCAGGTAGTTGAGCCGCTCGAACAGGTCGCGACGGAACTGCCCGTCGGCCACCATCTGTTCGAGGTCCTTGTGGGTGGCCGATACGAATCGCACGTTCGCGGTCTGTTCGCGTGCGTCACCCACCGAGCTGAACATGCGCTCCTCGAGCACGCGCAGCAGCTTGGGCTGGATGTCGAGCGGCAGATCCCCGATCTCGTCCAGGAACAGCGTGCCGCCTTCGGCTGCCTGAACCTTGCCGATGCGGTCTGCGACCGCCGAGGTGAACGAGCCGCGCCGGTGTCCGAACAGCTCGGCATCGGCGAGTCCTTTTTCGAGCGACGGGCACGAGACGGTCACGAACGGCCGATCCGCGCGCGGGCCGCTGCTGTGAAGAATGCGCGCGAGCAGACTCTTGCCGGTGCCGCTCTCGCCACGCAGGAGCACGGGATGCTCCGACTGCGCCGCCTCGCGGATCGCCTGCTCGAGCGCGCGGACCGCCGCCGAGCGGCCGACGAAGCGACCGAACGACCAGTCGCGCGCCAGCAGCGCACGCTGCTCGGCCGCTTCCTGCTGGAGCCGCTGTTCGGCGCTCCGCAGCGAGCTGCCGGCCGACAGGGCCTCGAGCGCCTGCGTTCCCACCTGCAGCAGCGATCGCAGCATCTCGCGATGACCGGCCTCGAAGTGCCCCGGCTCCTTGTTCTCGAGGTAGACGAGCGCCGCGACCCGGCCGACGACCGGGATCGGCTCGCACAGGATGGCCGCCGTGCGCAGCGCCTGAATCGTGGCGATCTCGCGGAAATACGGATCGTCTGCGGCATCGCGGAGCATCACGCCCTCACGGTTGCCCACCACCCGCGCGAACAGGCTGCGGCTGAAGGCTCCGGCATCGCCCTCGAAGTGTCGGGACTGGAAGCCGTTCATCACCCGGTAGTCGAGCCCGCCGTCGCTTCGCACCTCGACCAGGATGCCGCGATCGGCGCCGGTGCGCGTGACGGCGACCTTCAGGATGGTGGCGAGCACCGTTGCCGGATCTCCCGCTCCGCCGAGGACGGAGCGGAGCGCTTCGATGATCTCGGCGGCCTGCTGATCCTGAGGGTCGGCCACGAAGTCTCCGGAGACGGGGTCGGACACCGGAACGCGCGAAGAGCGAGAATACAGGGAGGGCGGCATGGGTGTCCTCCGCAGCCCGCGACCGGGGAGCGATCCAGCCGCTCCCGGGCGCGGACCATGAGCGCCTATCGAAGCACCGTCGTCTTCATCCGGGCCTGATCGCGGTCGTGCGTCAGCCGGACGAAGTACATCCCCCTCGCCAGATTGTTCCCGAGGTTCACGGTGTGCCGGCCGGACCCGAGACTTCCGACCTCACGGGAATCGATCAGCCGTCCCGCCACGTCGACCAGCGAGAGCTTCGCGGACTGGTTGTCGGGCAGCGAGAACTCGACCGCCAGCGCACCCGACCCGACCGCGCTCGCCAGGTCGAGCGCGAGTCCGGCGGGAGCGGCACCGAGAGTGGCTCGACCGTTCCCTCGCGCCGAGCGGTCCGCAACCGCGCAGGTCGCGGCCGCCTGAAGCTGGACGCCCATCGTGACGTTGTTGGTCGTGATGCCGTCGGCGCCGGCTCCGGCCACCACCGCCCACTCCTGCTGCGAATCCACCGTCCACACCACCACCTCGAGGCCGAAGCTGTGGAGGGCCCCGATCACCGTCGGAGCTGCGGCAGGATTCGAGAGCAGCACCAGTTTGTCGAGCGACACCGCTTTCGCGTTGGCATGACCGAGCGTGGTGGCGACGAAACGTTGGAACGCGGCGGGCTGGCCGGCCTGGGACGGATAGAAGGTCGGCAGGCGCGCGATGTTGGACACCTCGTACCAGTCGAGCCCGCCGTCGTCGCGGGGAATCCGGCGCACCGTGTAGCCGGTCATGCCCGGGATCGCGGACGGCGGCAGCAGCTGAAGGATGTTGAGCGACAGGGCGCGCTGGATCTCGGGCGCCTGGAGCGACGCCTGACGCAGGATCGACGGCGACCCCGAATTGATACACACCTGCTCCTCCATCCGCGCCTGCCGGATGTCCTCGACCACCGCGGCGACCAGCGCCGACTCGGTGGCCTCAGCGAGCGCCGTCGTGGTGTCGGCGTTGCACGCCGGGATCGGTGCTTTGATCTCAGCGAAGATGATGCCGTTCACGCAGTCATCGGATGCGAAATGACGGTCGGAGTTCAGGACCGTGCGGAACAGCGGAACCTCGGGGCGCACGGTGAGCAACTGGTCGTAGGTGATCGCGCCGATGCAACCCACGCCCGGCAGCGCGTCGTCGTGGATCACGACCACCTTGCCATCCGACGTGCGCTGCAGGTCGAGTTCGACCACCCGGATCCCATTCCGGAACGCGGAGTGGAAACCATCGAGCGTGTTCTCGGCCGGAGCACTCGCGTCGAATTCGTCCGCCCCATACCCCCGGTGACCCTGCGCGTAGGGCCGCGGCTGGGCCCACAGGTCGGCGATCCGCCAGACGTGCGATCCGTGCGGCTCGACGTCGGACGGGATCGCGACGACTGTCGCGGACAGGCTGGCCACCATCGCCAGCGCACCCAGGAACGTCATGAGCATCCGTGCGACGGCGCATCCCGCACGATTCCTTGGGCGGCGTACTTCGGGACGACCTGCCTGTTGCGGCCTCATTGGGAACCTCCCGTTGGGAGCACCGGCGAAAATCGCCGGCTTCAGGTGCGCGAAGCTGCGCACGCCGGCTCCCATGGGCAGGAGGTGTGCCGAAGGCGATGGATGCGGCTCTTCATGAGGCAGCGGCGCTTCGTTCAAGGGTTTGGACGCCGGAACCCGCTGCCGAGGGAGTGCGCCGAGCTGCCGCCCGCGAAGACCGGGACTCTCATTGCTGAGAGGGAGACTCCCGCGCGCGACAGTCCGTCATCTGCGGTGGCCGGGGTGCGCGAACCCGACCTCGCGCAGGATCCGCTCGAAGCGTGGATTCCCGCGCAGCGAATCGAAGATCCGGTCGACCCGCACGCGGTTGAGCTCGGGGTCGCGCTCCGCGAGCGCGGTCTCGAGCCAGCGCAGAGCCGACTCCCGATCGCCCAGCAGGGCGTACACCTCGCCGAGATGGGTCGCAGGCTCGTAGCGTCCGCTGCGGCGCTTGGCCTCGAGCGCCCCCGCCAGGACCCGCAGGACTCCGGGGAACCCGTGCGCCCGGTACGCCGCCTCGATCTGGCGCGAGACCCCGGTGCCCGCGTACTGCACGTCGATCCAGCGGACGATCGCGCGGGTCGCGTCCGCGTCGCGATCCAGCGCCAGGTAATCCGCCGCCAGCGCGCGCTGGAGAACGGTCGCGGTCGAATCGATCGCGAGCGCGTCGCGGTAGGCTTCCAGTGCCCCATCGTAGTCCCGCGCGTAATAGTGGAACGCTCCGTTCCCGACCGCGATCGGGAGCGACAGCGGATCGAGCTGGCGCGCGCGGGCGATCTCCTTCAGCGCGGTTTCGAAATCGCCCGAGAGCGCGCAGTGATTCGCATACCAGTGATGCGCCACCGGGTTCTCGGGGTCGAGGGCGATCGCACGGAGATAGGCGGTGTCCGCCGCCGCCCAGTTCCAGTCGAAGTTCTGAACGATGTTGCCATACGAGACATAGGCCTCGGACAGATCGGGGTCGAGCTCGAGCGCGCGCTGCACGGCATGCTTGGCCTGTGGATATGCGACCGCCGGGCGCTCGATGCCGATGAACACGGCCGCGCTCCACGCGTCGGCCAGCCCGCTCCACGCCAGTGCGAACAGCGAATCCCGGGCGATCGCGCGATCGAACAGGACGATCGCGCGCCGGATGCCGGTTTCGCTGCGGCGATTCCACTCGTAACGGCCCTGCCAGTAGAGAACGCGGGCGACCGAATCGACCGAGGATGTGGCACGCACCGGGGTCAGTCCGATCGCGTCCACGATTCCGCGCGCGAGGCGATCGGGTACCGAGGGCAGCGCGGCGCGGTCGACCGTCAGCTTCTTGTGCCAGATCTGCTTCTCGTTCGCGTCGAACAAGCGCGCCGAGACCCGGGCCCGCTCGCCGGCGAACTGAACCGTTCCCTCGATCACACCGTCCCGCGCGAGCTCGCGCGCGATGGTCGCAACGCCCTTGGTGGTGTTCTTGTAGCGGAAGGCGGGACCGACCGACGTGATCTGCAGCTCCGGGTACTCCGCAAGCTCGGTGGTCAGATCGACCGCCGTGCCGTCGGCCAGATACTCCAGCGACGGATCACCGGTCAGATTGCGGAACGGCAGCACCACGATCCGGCGCACCGGGACGGGGTGCTGGCACCCCTTCGCGAACTGCAGGCCCACCAACGCGACGACCGCCAGCGTGACCACGGTCGCAATCAGCGCCGGCAACCGCCGACCGCGCCCCCTGGGCGCCGCCGCCCCCGAATCGACTGCCTTCAGCGCATCGGCGAGTTCCTGCGCCGATGCGAAGCGCCGTGCCGGGTCGCGCTCCAGACACCGCAGGATCACCGCCTCGAGCGCCGGCGAGATCGTGGCGTTGCGGGTGCGCGGAGCAGGCGGATCGAGCGTGGTGACCGCGTGCGCGATCGCGCCGAGCGCGAGATCGGGAAACGGAACGCTGCCGGTCGCGAGCTGGTACAGCACGACGCCCGCCGAGTAGAGATCCGATCGCGCAGTCGCCGCGCCGCCGCCCCAGATCTCGGGCGCAATGTAGGGGCCGGTGCCGGCCACCACGTGCGACTCGGTGTCGACCGCCAGCTGGCTCTGGCTGTCCATCGTGAGTCGACGCGCGAGACCGAAGTCGAGGATCTTGAGCCGGCCCTGCGCGCTCAGGTGGAGATTCCCGGGCTTGAGATCGCGGTGAATCACCCCTTCGGCGTGCGCAGCCGCAAGACCTTCGGCGAGCTGGATGCCGATGCGCACCACCTCGGCCCCGGGCAGCGTGCCGCGCTCGCGCACGACTTCGTCGAGTCGCTCGCCGGACACCATCTCCATCACGATGCCGTCGCACTCGGGGGTGGTGATGTAGTCGTGCAGGATCGCGACGTTCGGGTGCTGCACCCGCGCCAGAGCGCGCGCTTCCGAACGCAGCTGCTGGCGCGCCGCCGGGCTGGCGAACGCCGCGGGGGGAAGCAGCTTGATCGCGCGCTGCTCCTTGAGCTCCTGGTGGATGCCGCGATACACGACACCCATCGCGCCATGTCCGATCTGCTCGACGATCGTGTACGCGCCGAACGTGCGGCCGATCATGGAATCTTCGGCATCGGGGGGCGGCATGGCCGCCAGCCTACCTCAACTGCCCCGGTCCCCTAGGCCGCCGGGTCGACCGGCGCCCGAACCGCCTCGATCCGCGCCGGCCACTTGATCGACGCCCAGATCGACACGCCGAGCAACACTGCGATCACCGCCAGCGACACCCAGGTCGGAAAGTGCATCCACTGGGTCGCGACCATCTTGCTGCCCACGAACACCAGCACCGCCGACAGGCCGTAATGCAGGTAATGGAAGGTGTGCATGATCCCCGACAGCGCGAAGTAGAGCGCGCGGAGGCCGAGGATCGCGAACGCGTTCGAGGTGTAGACGATGAACGGATCGGTCGTGATCGCGAGCACCGCCGGAATCGAATCGATCGCGAAGATCAGGTCGGTGGTCTCGACGAACAGCAGAACGACCATCAACGGCGTCGCCCACAGGCGGCCTTGCTTGCGGACGAAGAACTTCTCGCCCCGGTAGCTGCGCAGCACCGGGACGAACCGCCGGAACAGCCGGACCACCGGATTCTTGTCCGGCTCGACCTCCTTGTCCTTCTCCACCCACAGCCGGATGCCGGAGGCGATCAGGATCCCGCCGAACACATAGATGAGCCAGTGGAAGCGCTCGAGCAGCGCGACGCCGGCGAGAATGAACGCCAAGCGCATCACCAGCGCGCCGAGGATTCCCCAGAACAGCACCTTGTGCTGCAGCTCCGGCTTCACGCCGAAATAGCGGAACACCAGCAGGAACACGAACAGGTTGTCGACGCTCAGCGATTCTTCGATCAGATAGCCGGTGACGAACTCGAGGCCCTTCTGCGAGCCGAGCGCGAAGAACACGCCACCTGCGAACAGCATCGCGAGCGCGAACCAGAACACACTCCAGCCGATCGCCTCCTTCATGCGCACCTCGCGCACGTCGCGATGGAACACCTTCAGGTCGAGCAGCAGCATCGCGACGATGAAGATGTTGAAGCCGATCCAGAACCACAGATGCTGCGGCATGAGACCTCGGGGAATCGGGTGGAATGCGGATTCGTGCTCGGCGGCGCACCGGCGACGCGGCATTGGATACCAGCGAGGGGTGCTGTGTCTCGCGAAACCGGACATGGCGAGCGATCGTCATGTCGCTTCTGACAAAGCGGTGACGCCTGGTCAGGCAAACGCCTGTTTCGGACGAAACTGGCTGGACTTACGGGTCAACCTTGCGTCAGTGTGCCGGAGCGCGAACGTCACCCTCGACGAATCGCCCAGCATGGCACCCCACGCTCGTGACGCACCCCCACAGGAAGGCCTGAATGAGTCACTCGAACCCGGTTCAGCGATCCATTCTTCCGATTCCCGACGTCCAGCACGTGGGACTGACCACCTACGACGCGAAGGATCCGGAAACGAAGTTCCCGCCGATCGAGCAGCTTCACCCGCCGAAGGGCGCTCCCAACGTTCTCGTCATCCTGATCGACGACTGCGGATTCGGCGCCAGCAGCGCGTTCGGCGGACCGGTCCCGACGCCCAACGCGGAGCGACTGGCGGGCAACGGTCTCAAGTTCAACCGCTTCCACACCACCGCGCTGTGCTCGCCGACGCGCCAGGCGCTGCTGACCGGCCGCAACCACCATTCGGTGAACATGGGCGGCATCTGCGAGATCGCGACTTCCGCGCCGGGCTACACCTCGGTGCTGCCGAAGAACAAGGCACCGCTCGCGATGACGCTCAAGCTCAACGGGTACGCGACGGCGCAATTCGGCAAGTGTCACGAGGTGCCGGTCTGGCAGACCAGTCCGATGGGCCCGTTCGACCAGTGGCCGACCGGCGGCGGCGGGTTCGAGTACTTCTACGGCTTCATCGGCGGCGAGACCAATCAGTGGTACCCCGCCATCTACGAGGGCACGACTCCGCTCGAGCAGGACAAGAGCCCGGACGAGGGTTATCACTTCACCGAGGACATGACGAACAAGGCGATCGGCTGGGTGCATCAACAGAAGGCCCTGATGCCCGACAAGCCGTTCTTCATGTACTTCGCGCCGGGGGCGACCCACGCCCCGCATCACGTGCCGAAAGAATGGATCGACAAGTACAAGGGCAAGTTCGACGGCGGCTGGGACAAGCTGCGCGAGGAGACCTTCGCCCGCCAGAAGAAGCTGGGCGTGATTCCGGCCGATGCGGTGCTCACCCGGCGGCCGGACGAGATTCCGGCCTGGGCAGACACCCCGGAGAACCTGCGGCCCATTTTCGCACGCGAGATGGAAGTCTACGCGGCGTTCCTCGAACACACCGACCATCACATCGGCCGGCTCATCGATACCCTCGAGAAGCTCGAGGTCCTCCACGACACGCTCATCTACTACATCTTCGGTGACAACGGCGCGTCGGCCGAGGGCACCCCAAACGGCTGCTTCAACGAGATGACCACCCTGAATGGAATGGGCACGCTCGAGACCCCCGAGTTCCTGAAGTCGAAGATCGACGAGTTCGGGGGCCCGAGTGCGTACAACCACTATGCGGTGGGTTGGGCGCACGCGATGGACACGCCGTATCAATGGACCAAGCAGGTCGCGTCCCACTTCGGCGGCACGCGCAACGGCACGATCGTGCACTGGCCCAACGGCATCAAGACCAAGGGCGAGGTTCGCAGCCAGTTCCATCACGTGATCGACATCGCGCCGACCATTCTCGAAGCGGCAGGCCTGCCGCATCCGACGATCGTCAACAGCGTCCAGCAGGCGCCGATCGAGGGCGTCAGCATGGTGTACTCGTTCAATGACGCAAAGGCGGCGGAACGGCACGAGACCCAGTACTTCGAGATGTTCTGCAACCGCGGCATCTATCACAAGGGATGGACGGCGGTGACGCGGCATGGTGTGCCGTGGGTCGGGGCCTACAAGCGCGCCTTCGACGACGACGTCTGGGAGCTGTACGACACCAACACCGACTGGACGCAGTCGAAGGACCTGGCGAAGGAGAACCCGAAGAAGCTCGCCGAGCTCCAGCGGCTGTTCCTGATCGAGGCGACCAAGTACAGCGTGATCCCGCTCGACGATCGCACCTTCGAACGTTTCAGCCCGGACATCGCCGGTCGCCCGCAGCTGATCAAGGGCAACTCGCAGGTTCTGTTCGGCGGCATGGGGCGCCTGAGCGAGAACTCGATCGTCTCGATGAAGAACAAGTCGTACTCGATCACCGCCGATATCGAGGTGCCGAAGTCGGGTGCCCAGGGGGTCATCGTGGCGCAGGGTGGCAACACCAACGGGTGGAGCCTCTACGGGAAGGGCGGAAAGCTGAAGTACTGCTACAACTTCTTCGGCATCGACCTGACCTTCGTCGAAGGAACCCAGCCGGTGCCGGCGGGTCGTCACCAGGTCCGCATGGAGTTCAAGTACGACGGGGGCGGCCTCGGCAAGGGCGGCGAGGTCACGCTCTATGTCGACGGCAAGCCGGACGGCAAGGGCCGGATCGAGCGGACCATTCCGATGGCGATCTCGGCAGACGAGACGTGCGATGTCGGCCGCGAAGCCGGCTCGCCGGTGTCACCGGACTACGGCTCGGAGGCCAATCACTTCAGCGGCACGGTCCACTGGGTGCAGATCGACCTGGAGAAGGACGACCAGGACCACCTGATCAGTCCGGAGGAGCGGTTCCGGGTCGCGATGGCGCGCCAGTAGACCAGGCAGGCGGGAAAATGGCGGAGAGTGTGGGATTCGAACCCACGAGGCGGTATAAGCGCCTACACGATTTCCAATCGTGCTCCTTCAACCACTCGGACAACTCTCCGCACGCGGTCGACGGTTAGGACACCGCCGGGAATGCAGGCGGGAAGGGGTATCACGCGCCCGCGCGCTGCGGCAAACGCCGCTTCCGCGCCGGGCGCGTGACCATTAGTGTCTTCGGCCATGCGAGCACCCTGGTTCCGCGCTCTTCTCCTTGCCATCGCCCTGGCGCCAGCCCTTCCCGTTCGGGCCTTGCATGCCGACCCGACCGGCGGCTCCAGCGAGGAACAACTGTTCCGAGCGATCGCGAATCCCGACAGTGCCCAGTGGGCGGTCAACGAGCTGCACCGGATGCTGGCAGCCGGCGAGATCTCACCCAACGAAGTGGGCATCGCGCACAACCTCATCACCCAGGCGCTCATCACCGCGAAGGCGCCGCCCGCGCAAGTCGTGGCGTCGGCCGACTCGGCAGTCGCCCTGCTCGGCCATGATCCCGGCGATCGGGCCCAGATCCACGCTGCCGTCGGCGATTACCTGGAGACGCGCGGCGACGCTGCCGGCGCCGAGCAGCGCTACCGGATGGCCCTCGCGGCGGTCGCCGACAACCCGCGCTACGGCTACGTGCGGGCAATGGCACGCAACGAAATCGCGCGCTACGAAATGCAGCGCGGCGCCAACGCCCAGGCCCTGACGACTCTCGACTCGGCGCTC
>Ga0207428_10003552_pt1 | contig 15069 bp, 15 predicted proteins | sample RhiMethybrSRZTD1_FD_187600 | JGI IMG/M metagenome (GOLD analysis project Ga0207428, IMG submission 187600) | Populus rhizosphere microbial communities from Tennessee, USA - Rhizosphere MetaG P. TD hybrid SRZTD1 (SPAdes) (version 3) | ecosystem: Host-associated > Plants > Roots > Rhizosphere >...
GCTCGTCCCCGCCTGCCCGGTCTGCGGCGAGGAGGTGCCCGTCGGGGCGAGGTTCTGCCCCGCCTGCGGATCGGCGCTCGAACCTGTGGAGCCGCCGCCGGCCGGCCAGGAACGTCGCATGGTGACCATCCTGTTCGCCGACGTCACGAGCTCGACGGCCCTGGGCGAGCGCCTGGATCCCGAGCGGCTCCAGGAGGTGCTCGCGACGTACTTCGGCGCGATGCGCGAGGAGATCGAGGCCGAGGGCGGCACGGTCGAGAAGTTCATCGGGGACGCCGTGATGGCGGCGTTCGGCGTCCCAACGGCGCACGAGGACGACCCCGGCAGGGCCCTGAGGGCCGCGCTCCGGATGCGCGAGCGGCTGACGCTGGTCAACCACGACCTCGAGCGCCGATTCGGAGTGACGCTCCAGATCCGCACCGGCGTCAACACCGGAGAGGTGCTCGCCGCCACCAACCCTCCACCCGGCGAGCCGATGGTGACCGGCGACGCCGTCAACGCCGCCGCCCGACTGGAACAGGGCGCCGAGCCGGGTCACATCGTCGTCGCCGAGCGGACGGCGCGGGCGGCCCGAGGGTTCCGGTTCCGCGAGCTCGGTGAGCGCGATCTTCGCGGCAGACGGGGCCGGGTCCCCGCCGTCGAGCTCGTGGAGGCCGCGCCCACGCCGCTCGAGCGGGGCGTGCCCGGACTCCGCGCGCCGATGGTGGGACGTGACCGGGAGCTCGAGTTGCTTCGAAGCCTCTATCTGCGTTCGGCCGAGGAGGGCAACCCGAACCAGGTGACGATCTACGGCGACCCGGGCGTCGGCAAGAGCCGTCTGACGAACGAGTTCGTCGCCTGGGCCGAGGCGCAGGATCCGGCACCGATCGTGGTGCGAGGCCGTTGCCTGCCGTACGGGGACGGCGTTACTTACTGGCCCCTCGCCGAGATCCTGAAGGGGCTCGCGGGCACGCAGGACACCGACCCACCCGAGGTGGCCCTCGATCGCGTCCGCAGGCTCGGTGCCGATCTGATCACCACCGAGGTCGCCATGAATCCGACCAAGGCGACGGCGGCGATTGCGTTCAGCGTAGGACTCGAGGACCCCGCGTTCTCGTTCCGCGAGGCCGAGCCACGGGAGGTTCGGCTGAAGATGCACACGGCGTGGCGATCGCTCTTCTCGGCACTGGCCTCGCGTGCGCCCGTCGTCGCCGTCATCGACGACATCCACTGGGCCGACCCCGCGCTCCTCGAGCTCCTCGAGGAGCTCGCGGACCGGGTGGTCGGACCCGTCCTGTTCGTCTGCCCCGCCCGTCCCGAGCTGTCGGAACGACGCCCCGGTTGGGGCGGCGGACGGCGCAACGTGTCCTCGATCTCGCTGGATCCGCTCACCTCGGAGGAGTCGGATCGGTTGATCGAGCTCCTGCTCGCGATCGACGACTTGCCGGCGACCGTCCACGCCCGGATCCTCGAGCGGGCGGAGGGCAACCCCTTCTTCCTGGAGGAGATCGTGCGGCATCTGATCGACGAGGGGTCCATCGCCCGGGACGGGCGTCGATGGCGTGCGATCGCGGACATCGGCGATGTGCGGATACCCGACACGGTGCAGGCGGTCCTCGCCGCCAGGATCGACCTGCTGGATCCGATCGAGAAGCGAGCGCTCCAGCGAGCGGCCGTCGTGGGCAGGGTGTTCTGGCCGGAGCCCGTCGGTCGACTCCTCAACGGAGACCGCGACCGGCTGCGCGACACGCTGGATCGTCTGGAGGAACGCGAACTGGTGCTCTCCCGCCTCTCGTCATCGATCGCCGGCGAACAAGAGTTCATCTTCAAGCACGTCCTCACGCGCGAGGTCGCCTACGAGAGCCTCCCCCGACGAGAGCGCGTCGGCGCGCACGCGGCCGTCGCTCGCTGGATCGAGGAGACGGCCGGCGGACGGACGCGTGAGTTCCTAGAGCTCCTTGCCTACCACTACTCCGAGGCGTACCTGGCATCCCAGGACGAGGCCGATGCGGCAAACACCGAGCGCCTGCGCCGCCGCGCGTTCCGCTCGCTGCTGGATGTCGCCGAGGAGGCGAGGCGACGCTTCGCCGTCAGCAAGGCCACGGCCATGACCGAACGTGCGCTCTCCCTGGCCGTCGAGCCGCTGGAACGTATTGAAGCCCTCGAGGAGATGACCGTCGTCGCTCGCAACGACTACCAGGGAGACGTGTCCTGGCGATCGTTCAAGGAGTCGATCGAGCTTCGGCTCCGCTTGGTTCCCGAGGATCGGCTCGCGATCGCACGTAGCTGCGCCGCGGGACTCGAGAATCCGCTGCGATGGCCCGGGTCTATGCGAGAGGCCCCTTCGATCGAGGAGGTGCGGCACTACCTCGACCTCGGGTTCGAGCACCTGGACGACGACGACGCGGAGACCTCGATCCGCCTGCTGACGCTCCGCGCCTTCGAGCCATTCGGTCTGACCTGGCGGACGGGAACCGATCCCGCGGATCGGGAGCGTTCGTACGGGAGCGGGATCCGGGCGGCCGAGCTCGCGCGCGGGATCGGGCGGTCCGATCTCGAATCGGCTGCGCTCGACGGCGCCGGCTCCGCCATCATCGATCTGGGCCTCTACGGACAACCGAGGCTCCAGGATCTGCTGGAGCGCCGGCTCGCGATCGGCGAGGTGACCGAGGATCCCTGGGAAGCCGGCGACATCTACGCGATGTGCGCGTGGAACCGCGCGCTGACCGGGGACTTCGACGAATCGGTCCGACTCGGCCTGGCCGGACGCGACCACGCGGCGGGTCAGGCCGTAGGTCTGGTCAGCCATTGCCTCAACTGGGTGGGCTTCAGCCTGTTCCACCTCGGCGATTGGGACCGGCTGCTCGACGTGTTCGAGGAGGTCAAGGTCCTGATGGGCGGGCGGGCCGAGGATCCTCCCTATTTCATGATGAGCGTGTTCGGCGCGGCTGCGTTCGTCCACGCCGCCCGCGGCCCGGCGGGTGCCGAGCGATCGCTGGACTTCCTCGAACGCGCACGAGGCCGTGCGCACATGGGCACGGTCGGGGCGAGCTACTGGTTGGCGTGGACGCTGGCCCGCCACGGTTCCCACGAACGCGCGTGGACCGTGATCGAGGACGCCGACGCCGCCGGCACCAAGATCCTCCAGCCCTTCCGGGACGCGGTCGTGGCCGATCTCCTCGCCTTGGGCGAGCGCTGGCAGGACGTGCCGGCGTTTCTCAGCGAGAGCCGGGCGTACGCCTCCGAGGCTCGGGTGCGGGCCCTGCCCGCTCATCTCGACCGCCTGGAGGGCCGAGCGTCGGCCGCCGGCGGTCACCTGGAGGACGGCCTGGCGCAGCTCCGTCGTGCCGGGGCGGACTTCGGGGATCTCGGGGCCACGTGGGAGCGCGCCCGGACGGAACTCGACCTGGCCGAGGCCCTGATGCGCTCCGGCCGCCCCGACGAGGTCGGTCTCCTGGTGGCGACCGCGGAACCCGACCTCGAACGAGCCGGGGCGCGGATCGAGCTTGGTCGCCTGCGCGCGCTTGCCGACAGAATGCCCGGCTGAGCCTCAGCCCTGCATGAACTGCAGGACCGGCGTCCCGTCCGTGTCGTTCATCGACATCGAACGGCCGCTCACCTCGTAGGAACCGATCTCGGCGAGCAGCTGGAGGTAACGGTCCTCGGTGCTCTGCTCATCCTCGGGACAGACCTTCTTCGTGGCGGCGATCGGACCGAACGAGATGTCGCCGCCGCTCGCCTCGTAGGACGCGTGGTAGCTGTTGCATCCGGCGTTGCCGCTGATCGTGGTCCCGTCGAACTCAGCGCTCACGCCGACGTCGAGGATCTGCGTCTGGCCTCCCGCCGTAAGCATCTGCGTCAGGATCCATGACTGACCCTCGAGCGCTGCGGGGTCCTGCGTGCCCTGGTCGGAGCCTGATCCCTCGTCCCCGCCGCACGCAGCGAACGCGGACGCGACCAGGACGAGCGGGAGGACGATCGCGATCCGGCGCAGCCTCACGCGGTGCGTTCCTGGCGCTGGCGCTTGGGGGTCTCCTTCACCGGCACCAGTGTGGGGTTGACCTTGCTCCGAACGACGTCCTCGTCGATCACGCACTTGGTCACGTCCTGGCGGGAGGGCAGCTCGTACATCGTGTTGAGCAAGACCTCCTCCATGATCGCGCGCAGACCGCGCGCACCGGTCGCGCGCAAGATCGCCTGGTCGGCGATCGCGCCGAGCGAGTCGTCTGTGAACTCGAGCTCGACGCCGTCGAACTCGAAGAACTTGTGGTACTGGCGGACGAGCGCGTTCTTCGGTTTGGTCAGGATGTCGACGAGCGCGGTCTTGTCCAGGTTGTGCACGTTGGTGATCACCGGCAGCCGGCCGACGAACTCGGGGATCAGGCCGTACTTGAGGAGATCCTCCGGGAGCACCTGACCGAGGATCGCCCCCAGGTCCTTCTCCTCGACCCGTCGGACGTCGGCGCCGAACCCGATCCCACGCGAGCCGATCCGGCTCTCGACGATCTTCTCCAGTCCCGCGAAGGCGCCGCCGCAGATGAACAGCACGTTGGTGGTGTCGATCTGGATGAACTCCTGGTGCGGGTGCTTGCGTCCGCCCTGCGGGGGGACCGAGGCGGTCGTCCCCTCGAGGATCTTCAGCAGCGCCTGCTGGACACCCTCACCCGACACGTCGCGCGTGATCGAGGGGTTCTCGGACTTGCGGGCGATCTTGTCGACCTCGTCGATGTAGATGATCCCGGTCTCGGCCTTCTTCACGTCGTAGTCGGCGGCCTGGATCAACTTCAGCAGGATGTTCTCGACGTCTTCGCCGACGTAGCCGGCCTCGGTGAGCGCGGTCGCGTCGGCGATCGCGAACGGCACGTTCAGCATCTTCGCGAGCGTCTGCGCGAGGAGCGTCTTCCCGCACCCGGTCGGTCCCAGGATCATGATGTTCGACTTCTGAAGCTCGACGTCCTGATCCTTGGCGCCGACCTGGATCCGCTTGTAGTGGTTGTAGACCGCGACGGACAGGACCTTCTTCGCGGTCTCCTGCCCGATCACGTACTCGTCGAGGAACGCGTAGATCTCCTGCGGCTTGGGGAGCTCCTCGAGCTTCAGCTCGGAGGTCTCGGACAGCTCCTCCTCGATGATCTCGTTGCACAGGTCGATGCACTCGTCGCAGATGTACACACCGGGTCCGGCGATGAGCTTCTTGACCTGCTTCTGCGACTTGCCGCAGAACGAGCACTTCAGAAGATCCGAGTCGCCGATCCTCGCCATGCCCAGAGCCCCCTGAGAGCCGGGCGGCCGGGCGAGTCCCGGCCGTCCGAGGTCGAAATCCTACGACGAGCCGGCGGCCGCCGCAGCGAGTTCGGGCCTGATCTTCCGGCTCGTGATGACCTCGTCCACGACGCCGTACTCGACGGCCTCCTCGGCCGTGAGGATGTAGTCGCGATCCGTGTCCTTCGAGACCTTCTCCAGCGACTGTCCCGTGTGCTCGGCGATCAGCTCCTCGAGCAGCTTGCGGTACCGGGTGATCTCCTTGGCCTGGATCTCGATGTCGACGGCCTGGCCCTGCGCGCCGCCGTGCGGCTGGTGCAGCAGGATCCGCGAGTGCGGCAGCGCGTAGCGCTTGCCCTTGGTCCCCGCGAGCACGAGCACCGCCGCGGCCGACGCCGCCTGCCCCATGCAGATCGTCGAGACGTCCGGCTTGATGTACTGCATCGTGTCGTAGATCGCGAACAGCGAGGTGATGTCGCCGCCCGGCGAGTTCACGTACAGGTTGATGTCCTTGTCGGGATCCTCGGACTCCAGGTGCAGGAGCTGCGCCATGATGAGGTTGCCGACGGCGTCGTCGATCGGCGTGCCGAGGAACACGATCCGCTCCTTGAGCAGGCGCGAGTAGATGTCGAACGAGCGCTCGCCGCGGCTGGTCTGCTCGACGACGACGGGAACGAGGTAGTCCTTCATGACGTCTCCTCTGCTGTTCCGCCCGTGGCCGCGACCTCTTCGGGAGACCCTTCCGACCGCTGCGTGGGCTCCTCGGTGCCGGGGTCCGGGCTGATGTCCGCGTGCTCGACGAGGAGGTCGAGCGCCTTGGAGCGGATGATATCACCGGCAAGTGCTACGACTTGACCGGTCCGGTCCAGACTCTTGGCGAGGTCCTTCGGTTCACGTCCGATGGCCGCGGCGAGGCTGCCGATCTCCCGACCGATCTCCTCGGCGGTCACCTCGATCCCCTCCTGGCGCGCGACCGCCTCGAGCACGAGGTCGGCCTTGATCGCGCGGATCGCGTGGTCGCGCGCGTCGGCCCGGAACCGGAGCTCGTCGAACCCCTGCGTCTCCAGCACCTGGTCAAGGGTCATCCCCGCTTGCTCGGCGCGCTCCTGCGCGTGCACGATCCGGTGCTGCACCTCCTCGTCGACGAGGGGATCGGGCAGGTCGACGTCCACCGAGTCGATCATCGCCTGGAGCACCCGGTCGCGAACGTCCGCGTCGGCCGACCGCTCCCGATTCCTCTGCAGCTGCTCGCGGAGCTCGGCCTTCAGCTCCTCCAGCGTGTCGAACTCCGAGGCCACCTTCGCGAACTCGTCGTCTGCCTCGGGCAGCTTCTTGCCCTTGACCTCCTTGACCAGCACCCGGAAGGTCACCTCTTGACCCGCGCGGTCGCCCGCACCGGGGCCGAGCGTGTCGTTGAACGCGAGGATCTCGCCGGCGCGCTTGCCGACGAGCTCGGCGTCGAGCTTGTCGCCGAACTCGCCCGAGCCGACCGCGTAGAGGTGGTCGGGGCGGGTGGCCTCTGGGATCTCCTCGCCGTGCACGGCAGCGTGCAGGTCGAGGACGACGTAGTCGCCCTCCCGCGCGACGCGCGACACCGTCTCGAGCTCCGCGAACCGCTCACGGAGCGAGTCCAGATACCGCTCGACCTCGTCCTCGGTGATCTCCACCTTCGGTCGTTCGACCTTCACACCCTTGTAGTCCGACTCCTCGAGCTTGAGCCGCGGCCGTACCTCGACGACGGCCGTGAACACGAGCGGCTTGCCCTCCTCGACGTCGCCGAGCTCGATATCGGGTTCGGTGATCGGCGCGAGATCGTGTTCGCGAAGGGCATCCCGGTAGTACGTCGGCACGGACTCTTCGATGAACTCCCCCAGCACGGCCTCGTGACCGAACTGTGCGTCGATCACCTTCTTCGGAACCCTGCCCTTGCGGAACCCGGGGATCTTGACCTGCTGCGCGATCTTCCGGTACGCGCGGTCGAGATCCTTGTTCACCTCGTCCGGCGGGATCTCGACGGTGAGCTTGACCGTGTGCTTGTCGGTCTCTTCGAGGGTCGTCTGCATGGGCTCCCGAGCGTAACGGAAAGGGGCATCCGGTATCGTGCGCCGCGGGCTCGTCCGGAGCCCGTGCGCCTGGAGGGCCAGTGGTCGAGCCGGTCATCGAGCCAACGAACGGGAAGGCGTTCGACGAGGAGCTCGCGTTCGCGCACGAGCTGGCCGATCTCGCGGGGGAGATCGGCCTGGCGTACTTCCGCGGTTCGTTCGAGGTCACGATCAAGCCGGACCGAACCCCGGTCACCGAGGCCGACCTGTCGATCGAGTCCGCGATCCGGGACGCCGTCGGGCGGCGCTACCCGAAGGACAGCGTCCTCGGCGAGGAGGGCGGCCTGCAGGGCGAGAGCCGGCGGCGATGGATCATCGATCCGATCGACGGGACGAAGAACTTCGCCGACGGCGTCCAGATCTGGTCCAACCTGATCGCGCTCGCCGTGGACGACGAGCCGGTGCTCGGCGTCGTGAACCTGCCGGCGCTCGGCGAGCGGTACGACGCCTCCCGTGGCGGGGGCGCCCGCATGAACGGCGCACCGATCCACGTCTCCCGCGCCGACCGCGTGCCGCGCTCCTTCGTCGTGTTCGCGGGGATGGGCGACTGGCTCACCGGCCCGTACGCCGCCGGTGTCCAGCGCCTGGTCTCGGATGCACGGCGCGACCGGGGGTTCGGCGACGCGTGGGGTCACTGCCTGGTTGCGAGGGGCTCGGCCGACGTCATGCTCGAGCTCGAGCTCGCGACGTGGGACTTCGCGGCCTTGCAGGTGATCGTCGAGGAGGCCGGCGGCCGGATCTCCCAGTTCGACGGGGCGCCGCTCGTGCACGGCGGGAGCGTCCTGACGACCAACGGCTCGCTGCACGAGGAGATCGTCGCGAGGTTGAGGCCGGGGGCGGGCTCGTGACCGCCGAGATCACGCCGTCGGCGGGCGCCGCATCGCCGAGCGGGCGTCGGCGACGGTGACCCTCTGCTTGCGGTAGTTGCGGAGTGCGAACCGGTCGCACGTGGTCTCGGCCGACATCCCTCGACCGTGGTGCCGGTGCAGATACCAGTGCATCCACTCGTGCAGATACAGGAATCGGAGCACCTCGCGCGGCGTTCGGAACGTCACGCCCTCGGTGAGCCAGATGAACCGGATCGAGCGTCCCGGTCGCCGTTTGGCGCCGAACGCCACCACCTCCCCGAAGGGCAGGAAGGGTTCGGGGAGCTGCAAGGTGATCCGCTGCTCGTCGAACTCCGTCTGCGCGGCGAGGTGCGGCTTCTCCCGGTACCGGAGCGGCTTGACCAGGACCTCGAAGCCATCCGTCTCGGGGAGGCCGGCCAGCATCTGCCCGATCCGGGCGTCGGAGAGGTCGGCGACCTTCGAGGTGAGGAACACCGCCACAGGCTAGCCGGGCTCGTTCGGATCGGTCGGGGCGGGCGGACTCGAACCGCCGGCCTCCTGCTCCCAAAGCAGGCGCGCTACCAGGCTGCGCTACGCCCCGTGAGTTGGATGCTAGCGCGCTAGCCGGGCGGTTCGCCGAGCTTGGACCCGAGCCTCGAACCACAGGTCGAGCAGAACCGGCTTCCGGCCGGGCTCGCCTCCCCGCAGTTCGAGCATGTGACCTCGTCGATGGCCGTCGGCGGCAGCATCGGCGGCACGGACGCCCCGCTAGAGGGCGGGGGCGCAGCCGGGAGGATCGGAGTGGTTGGGGCGGGACCCGGACCCCCAGCAGCGCTCGCCGATGGCCCGCCCGGACCGAAGCCGGTTCCCGCCGGTTCGTGGCCGGCGTGCTCGATGACCTCGGTCGGATCGCCCCCGAGGGCGCCGGGCGCCCCGCTCGCCCCGTGACCGGCTTCGAGCCGAGGGCCGCGCCGAGCCCCACGCGCCCCGGCACGTCGAGCCAACGATGCACCGACGGCGCTCGCCGTCCCGACGACCACCGGGATCCCCACAACGCTTGCCGGCGTGAGCGGCACGATGCAGAACTGTTGCAACAGGACCGCGCCGCCGAGGCCGGCGGTCGCACCACCTGCGAACCCCTGCAGGGGCGCCCGGACAGCTCCGAGCCGCCCAGCCCGGGTGAACGACAGCACCAGAAGGACTCCGCCGCCCAGCCCGACCGCGGTCGCGCCGGCGCCGGCGACCGTGGTGAAAGGACTCCGCCCCTCGACGCACACGTACGCGACCCCGCTGCAGTCCTGGCCTGTGGTCTGCACCTCGGTGGTCACCTCGAACAGACCGACCGTGGCGTTGGAGATCGACTCGAGGTCGACCGTCCCCGACCAGCCGAGGCCGTCCTGGGCGATGGTGACCGTGCCGACCTGTACTTCGCCGCCGGCGATGTGCACCGTGTACGTGAGATCGGTGACCCGTGACCGTGCCGTCCCGTCGATCGGGACCAGCGAGCCCGACTGTAGTGGAACCGCGCCGCCGGGCGTGTCGTGCCCCGACGTGACGTCGACGCCAGCGATCGAGACCGTGCAGGGGCCGGTGACCGTCGCGATGGCCTGCGACGGAAGCAGCGCGATCCAAGCGACGGCGATGGCCGCCGACGTTCCCAAGAGCGCGAATGCGCGTCTCATGACCGCGCAACGCTAGGCTCCGCCCCACGCGACCGCAAGCGCCTCACTCGCCCTCGCGCCGTCGACCGGCGATGTCCCACGCCGCGGCCGCGGTCCCCACGCCGTCGGATCGCGCCGGTGATAGAAAGGGGGACCCGATGCGCACCCTCCGTCGATCACCCACCGGTCTGAAGGACGCCGCGGTGGACCTGCGCGGTGTGACGAGACTGTTCGGCGCCGCGCCGGCACTCGTCCGCGTCGACCTCGCGATCGAGCGGGGGGAGGCCGTCGTCTTGCGCGGACCGAACGGCGCGGGCAAGAGCACCCTGCTCCGGATCGTCGCGACGGCGCTGTCCCCGACCTACGGCGGTGGCTCGGTGCTCGGGTTCGACCTCGCCGAGGCGCCCGAGGAGATACGCCGGCGTTCCGAGCTACTCACCCATCGCACACGTCTGTACGAAGAGCTGACCGCGCGCGAGAACCTCGAGCTTTTCGCCGACCTGCTCGGCATCCACCACGACCTCGTGCACGGGGCGCTCGAACGCATGGCGCTCGCCGATGTCGCCGACGAACGGGTCCGAACGTTCTCCGCCGGGATGCGCCAGAAGGTCGCGGTCGCTCGCGTGATCGTCCGCGATCCCGAGCTCCTCCTGCTCGACGAGCCGACCATCGGTCTGGACGACGCGGCCAGGACCGCGGTCGACGAGATGATGCTCCACGCGTCCCGGGAGGGACGCACGCTCGTGATCGCCACCCACCAGGCGGTGGCACTCGGCCTCGCCGCGCGCGTCGTCACGCTACGAGACGGATACGTGGAGGCCGGCTCGTGACGCTCGCGCATCAGGCGACGTTGATCGCGCGCAAGGACCTCCTGATCGAGGTCCGAGGACGACACGCGGTCGGGACGTTGGTCCCCTTCGCCGCAACCGTCCTGGTCTCGTTCGGGTTCGCGTTCGGGCCCGGCCGTGACCTGCTCGAACGCGTTGCGCCGGGCCTGCTGTGGATGGCGGTGCTCTTCAGTGCCGTGATGGCCTCGAGGCGCGCGTACCAGACCGAGTCGGAGGACGGGGCCCTCGAGGGGCTCCTGCTCGCCCCGATCGACAAGGCGGCCGTGTTCCTCGGTAAGGCGTTCGCAGTGACGGTCGAGCTCCTGGCGCTGGTCGTCGTGGTGCTCCTGCTGGTGATCGTGCTGTTCGACCTGTCGGTCGCGAACCCGTTCCTGCTCCTGGCCGCGTTCGTGCTTGGCGCGATCGGGCTCGCCGCGGTGGGGAGCCTGTTCGGCGTCGTGGCCGAGTCCGCCCGGACGCGCGAGGCCGTCTTCCCCTTGCTCGTGCTCCCGCTCGTCGCGCCGGTCTTGATCGCGGGGGTTCGCGCGACGGATCTCGCGGCGGCCGGTCGGTCGAGCGAGGTGCTCTCGTGGCTGGGGTTGCTGGCCGCGTTCGACGTCGTGTTCCTGTCGGTCGGCGTCCTGGTGTTCGGCTACCTGTTGGAGGATTGATGGCGGCGGCGGCGGAGCGCGTGCTCGGCAAGGCGACGTCCCGAACCGGGGAACACCTGCTCGGGATCGTCACGTTGGTCGCGCTCGGCGTCTCGGCCTTGTTCTCCCTCGTCGTGGCGCCGCCGGACGCGGTCCAGGGCGAGGTGCAGCGGATCATGTACGTCCACGTCCCCGCGGCCTGGCTCGCGTATCTGTCGTTCTTCGTCGTCTTCATTGCGAGCATCGCGTACCTGAAGACCAAGAAGACGCGATGGGACCGCGTCGCCGCCGCGTCCGCCGAGATCGGCGTGTTGTTCACCTCGTTGGCGATCGTCCTGGGGATGCTGTGGGGCAAGCCCGTCTGGGGGACCTGGTGGACGTGGGACCCGCGCCTCACCACCACCGCGGTGTTGCTCCTGATCTACGTCGCCTATCTCGCGATCCGCCGGATCACGGACAATCCGTCGCGGCGGGCTCGATGGGCGGCGGTGATCGGGATCGTCGGGTTCATCGACGTTCCGATCGTGCACCTGTCGGTCGTGTGGTGGCGTTCGCTGCACCAAGGGCCGACGGTGTTCCGGCTGGGTGGGCCCGAGATCGAGGGGACGATGCTGCTCGCGCTCCTCGTAGCGGTCGCCGCGTTCACGATCGCGTACGCGTACCTGATGACGCTGCGCCTCCGGGTGGGGCGGCTCGAGGAGCGCGCCGCGCGCGAGGCGCTGTCACCGCTCGTCGGGGCAGAGCGCTGATGGCCCCGAACGCCGGCTACGTGATCGCCGCGTATCTGGTCACCGCGCTCGCGCTCGGCGGGTACACGCTCCGGCTCTTCGCGAGGGCCAGGACCGCGAAGCGCGGCGCCCGAACGATCGCCGACCGGCGTCGCCACGGCTGACGGGATCCACCGGATCCCGAGTGCTTCGAAGCGTCGGGGGCGCGCCAGCGATCAGGTCTCGTCGGTCGCGGCTCGGGCCTCCGCGATGAGGTCCTTGGCCGTTTGGCGTTCGACGCCGAACGGCGCGGCATCCAGGTAGGCCTCGAACGCCGAGATCGCGTCCTCGGGACGATCGAGCCCTCGCAGCAGGATCACGCCGCGGATGAACAGCCCCTCGGGGTACCGCGGGTCGGTCGAGAGCGCCCGGTCGACGGACTCGAGCGCCGCCTCGGGTCGCCCGTTCTGGTACAGGATGATCCCGACGTGGGCGAGCGCCTCCGCGTCGTCGGGGTCGAGCTCGAGCGCCACCGCGTACTCGGACAGGGCGTCCTCGACCATGCCCGCGTCCAGGTAGCGGTGCGCGAGGTCCAACCTCGCGGCCAGGTCGTCCGGGTGCGCCTTCACGCGTGATTCGAAGAACCCCAGCGGGTCGTCCGAGGCCCTCGCGGCGGATGCCTGCGGCGCGGGTTCGGAGTCGCGGGCCAAGGACGCGACCACGACTGCGAGGACGGTTCCCCCGATCAACACCGCGACCGCCCACGGCGGGACGCGTCGAGGTTCGGCTCCGCTGGTTCGACCACCTCCGGCGGGCGCGGCCTCGAGCGCGACCACCGCGGCACTTCCTGACGGCGCGGGGTCGCGGCGGTCCAGGGCGCGCAGCAGGCGCGCTATCCGGCCCTCGGTCTGTTCGCGCAGCCGGAGGTAGCCGGCCCCGTCGAGCGCGCCCGAGGCGTGCGCCTCTTCGAGGTCGGCGAGCGATCGCAGGAGCGCCTCGCGGCGGTCCTCGAGCGGGTCGGCGAGCGGCTCGATGGGCGGCGGCGCCTCGCGGAGGAAGCCGGCTATGACCCCGGCGCCGGCAACGAGCGCCAGCCCCGCCACGGCGAACGCGATCGCGATCGGGTTCACCCGCCCGCCCCGATCATCGACGTCCCCGGTTCATCCGCGCTCCTCCAGATCCGTCAGCTGGTGCTCGATCCGACGATGCTCGGTCTCGGTCACCGCGCCGTTGGTCCTCGGCGCTCGCCTGCGGACGAGGGCGACCCATATCGCCACCCCCGCGAGCATGCCGACGATCGGCACGGCCCACGGCAGGAGGTTCCACCCGTGACGGGGCGGCGAGAGCAGGATCCACTCTCCGTAGCGATCGACGAAGAACGCGCGGATCTGCTCGGGGGTCCGGCCGGCGCGCAGCTGGGCCTCGATCTCGGTGCGCATCTCGCCGGCGAGCGGCGACGGAGAGTCGGCCACGGACAGGTTCAGGCACACAGGACACCGCAACCCCGCCCCGATCTGGTGCACGCGCTCGTCGAGCGTCCCATGCCCGCCCGAACCACCGGACGCGATCAGCGCGGCGAGCGCGACGACCGCGATCGCCGCAGCAATAACCACGAACGAACGCGTTCGGCCGCTCACTCGACGTTCCCGGCCCGGAGCGCTCCCTCGATCTCGTCGGTGAGCCACTCGTAGGTCACGGCGCCGGTCGTCTTCGCGGCGATCGTTCCGTCCGGCGCGATCACGAAGGTCTCGGGGACCCCGAAGACGCCATACGCGATCGCCGTACGCGAACCCGGATCGTCGACGAGGGGCCAGTCGCCCTTCAGCTCGTCGCGGAACTCGAGCGCCGCCTCGCGCGTGTCTTCGAACGAGACGCCGAGGACGACGACGCCTCGGTCCCGGTACCGGCCCCACGCGGCGGCGAGCGCGTCGTGTTCCTGGCGGCACGGCACGCACCACGACGCCCAGAAGTTCACGACCACCACCTGCCCGTGGAGGTCGCCGAGGTCGATCGTGCCGCCCGCATCGAGCCTCGGCAGCGAGAACGTTGGGGCCGGCTGGCCGATCAGCTCGCTCGGGAGCTCGCGCGGGTCCCGGCCGAGCCCCGTGGCGAGCAGCAGCGCGAACAGCACGAGCGGGGCGAGCACCAACGCCACGGTCCGCCACCGACGCCGCGAGCGCCCCCCGCCGCCGGGTTCGACGCCCTCGTCGACACGAGCCTCGTCCGTGTCGTCGATCCGAGCGTTCACACCGTCACCTCCTCGCGATGCTCGGCCACGTGCTCGGGGCCGGTGGCCCTCGCCGCCCGCGGCCGGGTCGGCCAGGCCGCCACGATGCCCCCGAGCGCCATCACCGCGCCGCCGAGCCACAGCAGCCCGATCCCCGGGTTCACGAAGAACCGGAACGATGCGCGGGTGTCGTTCTCGACGGTGACGAGCGACGCGTACAGGTCGACCATGCCGTTGAAGGGCGTGCCGGTCCTGATCGACGGGGTCCCGATCGGCTCGGACGCCGACGGGTACAGGTTCAGTGACGGCTGGAGGCGGACCACCTCGTCCCCCGTCTCGGGGTCGAGGACCGCGAGCTCGGCGACCAGGACGCGCCGCTGGGGCTCGTCGCGGGTGGTCAGCCCCTCAAAGCGGAGGTCGTAGCCCTCCGCGGGCACGATCTGGCCGCGGGCGATCGTGACCTCCGAGGAGCGATCCTCCAGCGCGGACCAGGACACGCCGACCACGGCGACGATCAACCCGAGGTGCACCACGAGCCCGCCGTAGAGGCGGTGATTCCGCGCGACCGCGGCCCCGATCGCGGCCCCGACCGAGGTCCCGTGCGCCCGCCGCTGCGCCCGGACGCCACGGGCCATCTCGCCGACCGTCGCCGCCGCGACGAACGCCGCCAGCCCGAACACGATCACCGCGACACCGCCGGCGCCCGTCAGCGCAAGGAGCGCGGCCGTCACCGCGGCCGCCCAAGCCGGGATCTGAAGCCGGCGCATGACCGCGGAAAGGGACGCCGCCCGCCACGGCAGCAGCGGCCCGATCCCCATCAGGAACAG
>Ga0207428_10003554_pt1 | contig 15067 bp, 14 predicted proteins | sample RhiMethybrSRZTD1_FD_187600 | JGI IMG/M metagenome (GOLD analysis project Ga0207428, IMG submission 187600) | Populus rhizosphere microbial communities from Tennessee, USA - Rhizosphere MetaG P. TD hybrid SRZTD1 (SPAdes) (version 3) | ecosystem: Host-associated > Plants > Roots > Rhizosphere >...
TCGATCTCGGCACGGCGCTCGCGCCGGCGATCGGCTTCGCGCGTGACGGCTTTCCTGTCGCGGAACTGGTGGCGAGCGACTGGAAGGACAACACGCCGACGCTCTCGGCCGATCCCGCGACGGCGGCCACGTTCCTGCCGAACGGCGCGCCGCCGACGCACGGCGAGGTCTTCGCCAATCCGCGCCTGGCGAAATCGCTCGAAGCGATCGCGAAGGAAGGACGCGATGCGTTCTACACCGGATCGATCGCGCGCGCGATTGTGGCCGACATGAAATCGCGGAACGGCCTCCTCGATCTGCGCGACTTCGCGGATCACAAGGCGGACTGGGTCGAGCCGATCTCCACGAGCTACCGCGGCTACGAGGTGCTCGAAATGCCGCCGAGCACCCAGGGTTTCGTGGCGCTCGAGATGCTGAACATCATGGAGGGCTTCGACATCGCCTCGCTCGGCCACAACTCGGCCGACTACCTGCACATCGTGAGCGAAGCGAAGCGCATCGCCTTCGCGGATCGCGGCGCCTTCCTGGCCGACCGCGATCAGATGCCGAAGGGCGCGCTGCAGCGCCTGATCTCGAAGGACTATGCCGCGTCGCGGCGCCGCGAGATCAGCATGACCGGGGCGGCAGCGACATACTCGCCGGATTTCGCCGGCGTCGATCGCGGCGACACGATCTACCTGGCCGTCGGAGACGGCCAAGGCAACGTAGTGTCGTTCATCCAGTCGCTCTTCAGCGGCTTTGGTGCCGGCTTCGTTGCCGGCGACACCGGTATCACACTGCACAACCGCGGATCGGGCTTCACGCTGCAGCCGGGCCACCCGAACGAGATTGGCCCGCACAAGCGGCCGCTGCACACGCTCGTTCCGGCGATGCTGGCAAAGCAAGGCCGCCCGGTGATGGCGTTCGGGGTGATGGGCGGCGACAATCAGGCGCAGGCCCACGCGCAGATCGTCGCCAACATCGTCGACTTCGGCATGCACGTCCAGGAAGCGGGCGATGCGGCGCGTGTCCGGCACGCCGGCCGCGAGCTCGCCGTCGAAAGCGGCATCGGCGCAGAGGTGAGGCGCGCGCTCGAAGCGCGCGGTCACATCATCGTCGACGGCCGCGGTGCCATGGGCGGCTACCAGGCGATCTGGATCGATCATGCGACCGGAGTGATGTTGGGTGGTTCTGATCTTCGCAAGGATGGACTCGCAATCGGATGGTGAAGGGACTGCATATGCGACAGATGTTGAGTGCAATCGTGATCGCCGCGCTGTTCACGGCGGCCTGTGGAAAGTCGGAACAACAGAAGCAAGCCGAGAAGGCCGCCGAAGACCTCAAGAAGGCCGCGGAGGCAGTGGGACAAGCCGCGGCGCAGGCCGGCACGGCGGCGGGAGCGCAGGCCACCACCGACGTGGCCAAGGCCATGCAAGGCATGGCGGCGGCGCTGGGTGCGAAGACCGCCGATGGCAAGCCGGTTGAACCAATCGCGTTTCAGACGCTGGAGTCCGCGCTGCCGAACGTGTCGGGCTGGGAGATGGAAAAGCCGGACAGCGAGCGCATGACCTCGCCGGTGGCGTATTCGAAGACGGAAGCCCAGTTCAAGAACGGCGATCAAAACGTGCGCGTGACGATCACCGACACCGCGGCGGCGATGATGCTGCTGATGCCGGTGCGCATGATGGTCGCGACCGGCTACAGCAAGGAGACCAGCCGGGGCTATGAAAAGGCCACGACTGTCGCCGGCCAGCCCGCGGTCGAGAAGTGGCAGACCGAGGGCAAGGACGGCGAGCTGACGATTCTTGCCAAGGATCGTTTCATCGTCGAGGTGCGCGGCCGCGACGTCGCCAGCGTAAAGACGCTCCACGACTTCGCGTCGAAGATCGATCTCGACAAGTTGAAGTAGCTAGAGTCGAAAGCCGGCTTTCAACGGATCGTCCCCGTCGATCAGGAAGGTGTGCTCGCCCGTGATCCACGCGGACCCTTCGATCTCGGGGACGATCGCCGGCTTCTCTCCCACCTCGACGCGATCGACGACGCGCCCCTTGAAGGTGGTGCCGACGATGCTCTCGTGAACGAACGGCACGTCGTCGAGCAACAGGCCCATGTCGTTGAGCACCGCCATCACCGCGGCGGTGCCGGTGCCACACGGTGATCGATCCACTTCCGCGTCGGCGAAGATCGTGACGTTGCGCAAGTGCGCATCGTGGAGCTGCGCGGGCGCCGTGAAGATCGTTCCGTAAATGCCTTCGAGTCCCGAATCGGACGGATGCACGACGCGGCGCAGCTTCTCCACCTCACGCGCGATCGTCATCCCCAGTTTTCTCAGCTCGGGCAGGTGCGCGGCATCGATCGGCAGTCCCGCGGCTTCAGCATCGACGATCGCGTAGAACGCGCCGCCGAAGGCGACATCGACCGGAATCTTGCGGCCGCCGACCGAGACCATCAGCGACGGCTCGAAGACAAACGACGCAACGTTGCGGAACGCGACCGACTCCACGCGAACGGCCTCGCCGTAATGCGACAGGTGGGCACGCGCCTGCACCGCGCCGGCGGGTGTGTCGTAGCGAATATCGACCGAGGTGGGTTTCCCGCCGTTCTCGGGATTGCCGCGCTTGGTCCAGATCAGCCCGCGTTCGATCGCCATCGTCGTCACGGCGATGATGCCGTGGCCGCACATCGTGCTCCATCCTTCGTTGTGCATGAACAGCACCCCGGCGTGGGCATCGCGCGTGGTGGGCTCCGTCAGCAGCGCCCCGTACATATCGGTGTGGCCGCGCGGCTCGAGAATCAGGGCCTTGCGCAGGTGATCCAGGCGCTTCATGGCCCAGGCGCGTTTTTCGAGCATGGTCCGGCCCTCGGGCGCGGGCAGGCCCTCAACGACGAGCCGCAGCGGCTCGCCCGCCGCATGCGCATCAATCGTTCGAATCCGGTGAATCACAACGGGCAACGATACTATTCTTTAAACGCGGATGCGCGCCTTCTACTCGGATCACTTCGTGCTGCCGCTGCCCGAGGGGCACAAGTTCCCGATGGCCAAGTACTCCCGGCTGCGGGAGCGGATCCTCGCGGAGGGCATCGTCTCGGCGGACGATTTGCACGAGGCGCCGCTCGCGGCCGTCGAGGACCTGCGGCTCGTTCACGAGGCCGGCTATGTCGACGCCGTTCTGAACGGAACGGTGGCGCCCGACATCCAGCGCCGGATCGGGTTCCCGTGGTCGCCGCAGATGGTCGAGCGCTCGCGTCGATCGGTCGGCGCCACGATCGCCGCCGCGCAGGCCGCGCTGGACGACGGCGTGGCCGCGAACCTGGCGGGCGGCACGCATCACGCCTTTGCCGATCGCGGCGAGGGCTTTTGCGTGTTCAACGACGTGGCCGTCGCCGCCCGCGTGTTGCAGCGCGCTCACCTGGCGCGACGAATCGCGATCGTCGATCTCGACGTGCACCAGGGCAACGGCACCGCCGCCATCTTCAACGGCGACACATCGGTGTTCACCTTCTCGATGCACGGCGACAAGAACTTCCCGTTCAAGAAGGAATCGAGCGATCTGGACGTGCCGCTCGCCGACGGCACCGGCGACGACGAGTATTTGTCGCTGTTGCAGCGTCACCTGCCTGAAGTCCTGAACCGCCATCAACCCGACTTCGTCTTCTATCTTGCGGGAGCGGATCCGTTCGAAGGCGATCGGCTGGGGCGACTCAAGATGACCATCGAAGGATTGCGGCGGCGCGATGAAATCGTCATGGACGCCTGCACGAAAGCGCGGCTGCCGGCCGCGATCTCCATGAGCGGCGGCTACGCCAACGACGTCGACGCCATCGTCACCATTCACACGAATACGATTAGGACCGCATGCAGCATTTTCGCCTTCTGACCGAGCAACAGGTTCACTCGCTGCTGCCGATGCCCGATCTGATCGCAGCGATGGAATCCGCGCTGGCCAAGTTCTCGGCGCGCGACGTGCTGCAGCCCGTGCGATCGGTCCTGACCGTCGGGCCGACGAAGGCCTACTTTGGATTGATGCCCGCCTACGTGCCGTCACCGGCGAGCCTTGGCGCGAAGCTCGTGACGGTGTTCGGCGAGAACCACAAGCGCGACCTGCCGTCGCACCTGGCGACGATCCTGCTGCTCGATCCCGAAACCGGCGCCCTGCAGGCGATCATGGACGGCCGCTACATCACCGAGGCCCGCACCGCGGCGGTGTCGGCCGTGTCGACGCGCTTTCTCGCGAAACCTGACGCCTCGACGCTCGCGATCATCGGCAGCGGCGTGCAGGCGCGCAGCCATCTCGAGGCGTATCAGCTGGTGAGGCAGCTGAAAGAGGTGCGGATCTGGTCGCCGAAGCAACGGAGCCGCGAACAATTCGTGGACGATATGAGCAGTCGCGTTCCCGTTCCGATCATCGCGGCTCAAACTGCTGAAGCCGCCGTGCGCGGCGCGGATCTGATCGTGCTGGTGACCTCGTCGCCGACACCGGTGATCGAGGACGCCTGGGTATCGAAAGGCGCGCACGTGGTGTGCGTCGGCGCGTGTCGTCCGAACCAGCAGGAAATGCCGCCGGCACTCGTCGCGCGCAGCCGTCTCTACGTCGACTCGAAGGCGGCGGCGCTCCTCGAATCCGGCGACGTCGTGATGAACATCGCCGCGAAGCTCTTCGACGAGTCGCACATCCGTGGCGAGATCGGCGAGCTCGTGCTCGGCCGCGTCGCGGGACGCGCGACCGGCGACGACATCACCGTGTTCAAGTCGCTTGGCATGGCGGTCGAGGACGTGGTCGCTGCCGACCTCGTGTTCCGCCGCGCCTCGGAATCCGGAGCAGGAACGGAGCTGACGTTATGAACGGCGATACCCTTCCACCGAAAAAACGCAACTGGCTCGCGATCATTCTCGGCGTGCTGCTGCTGTTCGGCATGCTTGCGGTGGGCTGCGTCGTGGTGGCGGTATCGTTCTTCCGCCAGAGTATCGAGATCACGCAAAACATCAACGAAGACAACGCGAAGGACGAATTCGACGCCGTGCTCGCGAAGTTCCCTGGACAGCAGCCGTTGATTCAGATCCGCGACGGCCGACCCGAACTGGTTCCCGAGCGCGCCAGTCAGACGCCGTCGCAAACGACGCTCAAGACGCTGCACGTAATCGCGTTCGACAGCGACGAAGGACACCTCGTCAACCTGTCGATACCGTTCTGGCTGCTGCGGATGAAATCAGGCCCGATTCGGATCAGCGCCTATCAGCAAGGCTGGGACGATCGCGGTGTGTCGTTCCGGGTCGAGGACATCGAGAAGCACGGGCCCGGCATCATTGCCGACGTCACACGGCCCGGCGAAGGCCGCGTCATTCTTTGGGCGGAGTGAATTCAGATATTCAGGAAGCGGCGCATCCGCGACAGGAAGTTGTGCTTCGCTTCCGGCGCCGCGACCGCCGCAACCGTGGCCTTGGCGTCCTCCAGGCCGGTGCGGCGCGCGCTCACGATCGTCGACACGTGATCGAGCAGGTCCGGATGCGACAGCACGAGCTCCCGAAAATCCTGCGCCGAGATTTCGAGCAGCGACACATCACTCATCGCCTTGACCGTGGCACTGCGCCGATCGCCGGTCAGCATCGACATTTCGCCGAAGAACCCGCCGGCGGGAATCACCGCCACTTCCTGGCCTGACGGCTCGAGCACGACGCGCGCCTGCCCCTTCATCAGCACGAACATCGAATCGCCTTCGGCATCCTGGCGCACGATCGATTCTCCCGACGCGAAGAGACGGTGGTCGGCCGAGTGCGCCAGCTTCTGGCGGGCTTCGGGGCCGAGCGTCTTGAAGAGATTGATCGATCCCAGGTGATCCGCCGCCGCGGCGATGTGCCGTTCCGTCGTCACCGGTTCTTCGTCACGCTCGTACTGCACCTGAATCGGATACGGAATCTCGATGTTGCAGCGTCGAAACGTGTACCAGATATTGGTCCGCACCTGATCCCGCGCGGTGCGATCGGTCGCATAATCCTCGACCCAGAATTGCGCCAGATAGTCGATCGAGGACGCGCCGAACGCCTTGATGGTGACCTGCGGCTCGGGCGCCCGCATCACCAGCGGTGAGTTGGCCATCGCCTCCTGCATCGCGCGCTTCACCTCGTTTGGCGGCACGCCGTAGCTCGCGCCGACTTCCACTTCGATCCGCGTGGGGACGATCGGCTCGGAGTAGTTGAGCACCGGCTCTTTTGAGATGACGCTGTTGGGCACAATCAGGAACTGCCCCGCCTTGGTTCGCAGCTTGGTCGCGCGCCAGGTGATTTCGGAGACCTGGCCCTCGCGATCGCCGATCTGGATCCATTGGCCGACGCGGAACGGCTTCTCGATCTGAATCGCGAGCCCGGCAAACAAGTTGCCGAGCGTGTCCTGCAGCGCAAAGCCGACGACGACGGCGCCGACGGCGGAGGTGGTCAGCAGCTGCTCGCGCAACAGCACCGTGCCGATCACGATGAACAGAACGATGACAGTGAAGTCCTGGACGATCGCCGGGAAGCGATCGGAGGGGCGATCCACGCCCCACGGATTCGCGATGAGCGTGACGGTGGCGTTGACGATCGCCAGAACGATCGTCAGGCGCGCAAGCGCGGCCAGGAGCTGGACGTCGCCCAGCCCCTGCCGCGCCGCGACTTCAAGCAGTGCGAAGCCGAGGATCAGCCACGCTGAAAAAAGCAGCCGGCCGCGGACGAAGCGACTTACGGGAGTCCTCCCTCTTTCCGGAACGCCGCCACCTCAGTCGCGGCGATCTTCACCGCGACGATGGCCGGATTCGGTCCGCCCTTCGAATCCTTCTCGGGATCCACGCCGCGAGCGCCGCCCGAGGCCGTGACCTGCGCCTGCTTCTTTTCGCCGCCGCTTGTCGGCAGCATCTTGCTCAACCCGAAGCGGCCTTTCTTCGGCTCCTCGGCTTTCTTTGCAGTGTCGCTTTTTTCTTCGGGCTTCTTCTCTTCAGCCTTGCCATCGCCGCCGGTGAGTCCGGCCGAGCCCGGCTCGACGGTCGCAATCGCGGACGGATCGACGGGCTTGAACGAGATGTGCGACGCATAACGCGGCTGCACCGTCGCGCTCGCCGTCAGCTTCTGCGTGGTGATTTGCTTGTTGAGGCGATCGAGACGCTCCTGCATCTCCGGATGCGACGCAAACAACCCGCGCTTCTCCGTCGAGTTCTTGTTGCGCTCCTTCAACGTGATCAGGAACGCGACGAGCCCGTTCGGCGCGTAACCGGTCTTGTTCGCGATCACCGCGCCCTTCTCGTCGGCTTCGTTCTCGTCGGCCCGGCCGAATCCCTTGTCGACGATGTTGTCGTAGGTGGCGGTCACGGCGCGCTGCATCAGCGATGAACTGCCAGAGAGCGTTTCCGCCGCGCCCATCTGAACGGCCTGGCTCTTCTGAATCGCGCGCACCGTGTGCTTCTCGGTGACGTGGATGATTTCGTGGCTCAGCACGCCGGCCAGCTCCGCTTCGTTCTTGATCAGCGCGAGAGCGCCCTTCGTGATGTGCACGTAGCCGCCGGGCGCCGCAAAGGCGTTCACACCGTCGGTGTCGAGCACGATGAACGTCCACGGCAGGGCGGGACGCGAGCTGCCCTGCGCCAGCGCGAGGCCGACCAGGCTCACGTACTTGTGCACCGCGGCGTCCTGCACCACCCCGTAGCGCGTGCGGATCTTCTCGCTGACCTGCTGTCCGAGCGCCTGTTCCTCCGCGTCGGTCATCGACAGCTCGCGGACGTCGTTCGCCTTCTTGGCGATGCCGATGCCCTTGGTAATGCCGCCGATCTGACGTGCGAAAGCGGGCGCGCTGAAATGCGCTCCTACGGTTGCGACCATCGCCAGTGCAATCACATTACGCATCATGTTGGTTTGACCTCAAATATCGCGACGGGCAGGCTCTTGCCCTTCACGATTACGTCACCCAGGGGACGGATATCATAGCGCCCTTTCAGCCTTGCCCGGGTCGCCTCGCTGATAATGATCCGCGTTCCGTAGTCTTTATTCAATGACTCCAAACGGGCACCCAGATTCACCGCGTCGCCGATCACCGTGTAGCTCATGATCGACTCCGAACCCACGTTTCCGGCGATCATGTCGCCGGTATTGATGCCGATGCCGATATCGAGCTGAGGCTTCCCGTCGCGGCCCCATTCCCCGTTCATCTGGTTCAGCGTCCTGATCATCGCCAGCGCCGTCTGCACCGCATGCTCGGCATGGTCCTCATCGTCCAGCGGGGCGCCGTAGAGCGCCATGATCATGTCGCCGACGAATTTATCGACCGTTCCGCGGTGCTCGAATACCACCGCCACCATCCTCGTGAACAGCTGATTCAGCTGCCGGACGACATCTTCCGGGGTACCCTTTTCGGACATCGTCGTGAAGCCGCGAATGTCGGAAAACAGCACCGTCATGTGACGTCGGGCTCCGCCCAGCGCGGCCAGCGACGGATTCGCGACGAGCTGGTCGTAGACATCCTTCGAGACGTATCTCGAGAACAACTTCTTGACCTGCCGCTTCTCACGGCCTTCGACAACGTACTTCCAGGCGAGATCGCCGACGTACGCAAAGACAAGCGCGAGCGCCGGAATCGTGACCGGGATCCAGAGGCCTTTTGCAAACAATGCGACGGACTGCCACGCAAGCAGCGCTGCGAATACAACCGCAACGGCGCCGGTCAGCCACGCGTTGAAGAACGATCCTGCAACGGCGACAGCCGCGACGGCGACAATGACGAGGGCGATCGTGACCCATCCGGGCGCGCGCTCGATCGATCGATTGCGCAGGAACGCATCGACGAGGTTGGCGTGGACCTCGGGGCCGTTGATCTCGCCTTGCGGAAACGGCGTCGTGAACGCTTCATTGAGTCCTTCGGCCGTCACACCGACGATCACGATTCGATCCTTGAAGAGCGCGGGATCGATGCCGGGCTTCTGGCCCTCGAGAATCTGCTGCTGCGAATAGAAGACGTCGTAGAACGCGTACGAAGTGAAGGTCACCTGGCCGTTGCTGTTCTCGGCGGGACCTCGCCAGGGGATCATGACCGCACACTGTCCGCTTTCATCGATGCGCGCGTGCAACGCCGGCGTCGTTCCCGCGGCCATCGTCGCGGCCAGCGACAGCGATGGAATCGTGCGCTCCCCGGCCTGCACCACTGGTGACACTCGCCGCACCGCTCCATTCGGGTCGATGATCAGCAACGAATGGCCGATGCCGCGCGCGGCGGCAGCCAGCGCCGGGAACGGCGGGGTCACGCGCGGGCGCGGCTCGGTGCAGCCTGCCGATGGCACGCGCACGTTCAGGGCCGGTGCATCGAGATTTTCCTTCAGTGCGCGAGTTGGATCGATCAGCTCGGCGCTCGATGCCTCCGCGATGTGCACCACGTTGCCGGCTTTTTTCGTCGAGTCCACGAGCGCCGCATCCGACTCTTCGCCTGTCCACTCGGTATCGGCGACCATGAACTTGCGGAGGTCGCGCTCCGCGAACATCACGTCGTAGCCGATCACCTTGGCGCCGGCGGCAGCCAGGTAATCGATCGCGGTCGCGTGCACCAGCCGCGGCCACGGCCATCGCCCGACCAGCGGCTCCATGCGGCGGATGCTTTCGTTGTCGATCGCGATCAGGACGATGTCGCCGGCGGGAGCAGACGGGCGCGCCGTCGCGGCGACGCGAAGGTCGTAGGTCTGCAGCTCAATGCGGTTGGTGAAATCGAGAAGGCCCAGGGCGCCGGCCAGCAACGCGGCTGCGACAGGGATGGCTCTGTTCACGTGTGCGATGTGCATAGCTTACGCGGATTACGAAATCGCCGCATCGCAGGTGGAATTCCAGAAGGACGCGTTTAGAGCTTCAACGGCGGCCCGACGTTCACGATTCCGTACAGCCGGCGCGCGGTTGCCTTCTCCTCGGCGGTGCCGTTCCCAAAGTATTGACCACGCTTCGCCAGGTCGCGGAAGAACTGTTCGATGGTGCGCGCCGGCGCAAATCCAACGAGCAGCCGGCCGGGCCCGGTTCCGTCGAGGGTCGCTATATCGCCTGCCATGAGGGAGACTTTCGCCTGCTGAAAGCAGGCGGAAGTCGAATCGAATGGTACCGGTACGGGGATTCGAACCCCGGTTCCAAGGTTGAGAACCTTGTGTCCTAACCCCTAGACGATACCGGCGCTGGGGACTACGAACTTCTGATTGTATCCAGCCACGCCCCGCCACGGCAAGGCCCGCCACCGGGACATAATGGGGGGATGCGGTCGTTCGGGTTCCTCGTTCCTACTGCCTTACTCGCGGTGTCATTGGCGTGCGGCGGTAACACCTCGGCGCCGCCGGCCGCGCCGGCGGGACCGTCCGTCGATCCGGCAACCGCCGGAACCATCACCGCGATCGTGAAGTTCGAAGGCCAGCCGCCCGCGCCGGAAATGATCACCATCACCGGCGATCCGAAATGCGTCAGCGAGAACGGCGCGCCGCAGACCCCGTCGGAGCGCCTTGTGATTGGCGAGAACCAGGCGCTGCAGAACGTGTTCGTCTACGTGAAAGATGGACTTGGCAGTTTCGGCTTTCCGATTCCCACCGAGCCGGTCGTCCTCGACCAGGACAAGTGCCGATACATACCGCGGGTCGTCGGCGTGCGCGTTGGCCAACCGCTGCAGGTCCGCAATAGCGATCCGCTGCTCCACAACGTGCGATCGAACGGCGTGATCAACCAGGCCTTCAACAAGTCGACGCCGCTCGAAGGCGTCAGCTTCAATCACACGTTCGCGACGAAGGAAGTCATGGTGCCGTTCAAGTGCGACGTGCACGGCTGGATGAGCGCGTATGTCGGCGTGCTCGATCATCCGTACTTCGGCACCACCGCACCCGACGGCAAGGTCGTGCTCGGCAACCTGCCGCCGGGCACCTACACGATCGAAGCCTGGCACGAGCTGCTGGGCACCAGGACGCAACAGGTCACCATCGCCGCCAAGGAATCGAAGGATGTCAGCTTCGCCTTCACACGCTGACGCCGCCCCCGCCGTGGCCGCGAAATCGTATTCGCGAACGGGCGACTTCATCACGCTGATGAAGCCGCGGCTGAATTTCCTCGTCCTGCTGACGGTGGCGGCGGCGTATTCGCTGGGCGCGGGTCCCGGCTCGACGCTGATCGATCTCGTGCACACGCTGCTCGGCACGTTCCTGGTCGCGGCCGGCGCGGCGGCGCTCAATCAAGTGTGGGAGCGCCAGACCGATCGCCTGATGCGGCGCACGCAGAACCGGCCGATGGCCGACATGCGCATGACGGTCCCGCAGGGCATTTCCTTCGGCCTGCTGCTCACGATCGCCGGCGTCGCCGAGCTCGCCTATTTCATCAACCCGCTGTCGGCGATCGTCGCGCTGCTGACCACGGCCAGCTACGTCCTCTTCTACACGCCGCTCAAGCTGCGCACCTCGCTGTCGACGCTCGCCGGCGCGTTGCCGGGCGCGCTGCCCGCGGTGATCGGCTGGGCCGCGGCCACCAACACGCTGTCGATCGAAGGCTGGGTGCTGTTCGGCATCGTGTTCATGTGGCAGATGCCGCACTTCCTGGCGATCGCGTGGCTGTATCGCGACGAGTACGCGCGGGCCGGCATGCCGCTGTTGCCGGTGATCGAGCCCGACGGCCGCTCGACGGGCCGGCAGGCGGTGCTCTACACCGCAGCGTTGATTCCGCTCAGCATGATGCCGACCGGCGTTGGTCTTGCCACTTCGTGGTACCTCGTGGGCGCGCTCGTGCTCGGCGCCATCCTGATGGTGATGAGCCTCGACTTCGCGGCGAAGCGCAGCGTCGCCGCCGCGCGCCGCCTGTTTTTCAGCTCGATTCTGTACCTGCCGATCCTCTGGGCGCTGCTGGTCTTCGATCATCGCGCGCACTAGGGACTTGCGGCTTGGGGCTTGGGACCTGTTGAATGAGCGTTACTGATCTCCCAGCCCTCAATGCCACGCTCAACGCGATCTCAACGCTACTGCTCGTCACCGGCTACGTGTTCATCCGCCGCGGCGATCGCAGGAAACACAAGGCGTGCATGATCGCGGCGCTGACGACGTCCGCGATGTTCCTGACGTCGTACGTGATCTATCACGCGCAAGTAGGATCGGTGCCGTTCAAGGGCACCGGCTGGATCCGCACGCTCTACTTCGCGGTGCTCATTCCTCACGTGATTCTGGCGGCGGCGATCGTGCCGCCGGTGTTGATCACGGTGTCGCGCGCGCTGTCGGCGAAGTACGACAAGCATCGCCGCATCGCGCGGTGGACACTACCACTTTGGTTGTATGTGTCGGTGACCGGCGTGATTGTGTACCTGATGCTCTATCGTCTGTAAGTCGACGGTAAGCTCGACTCTAAAAGTCCCATTCCAGCCACCAGCGTGCCTCACCCGTGCGCACGCCGGGAGTAACGAAAAATAAAACATCACAGGCGAGGTCTGTCTGGATCCGATTCTGCAGTCTCTCTCGGCGTAGCAATGACGCTGCAACAAAGAGGAGATTGGCAAGATGTTGAAGAGTTTTACCGGCTGGGCATTACTCGGCGCCCTCACCGCAGCACTGGTCACAATGCCAGCCGCCACGGCGAACGCGCAACAGAACAATCCAAATCGTAACAGGCTGGAGGTGCCGATTACCGGCACGGCCGCCGGTGTCGGAACGGTGGCGGGCACGTTTGCCATCAGCCGCTTTGCCATGCAAGAGAATCAACTCGTCGCGATCGGCGCGTTGACAGCCACGGTCACGGACACGACGGGCGTCGTCGTCCGCACAATCGTCACGCAAATCGCGATGCCGGTTGCCAACGCGACCGGCGGCGGCGCCGCCGAACAGAGTTGCGGAGGCACGGCCGACGCAGTCGCGGCCTGCGACATCCTCAATCTGGTGCTCGGTCCACTGCACCTCGATCTACTCGGCCTGGTGATTGATTTGAACCAGGTCGTGCTCAACATCACGGGAACGACAGGCGCCGGAGATCTGCTCGGCAACCTGTTGTGCGCCATCACCGGGTTACTTGATGCGGGCAGCCTCGGCACGCAGCTGGTGAACCTGCTCAATCAACTGGTCGGCATCCTCGCCGGGCTGTGATGACGATCGGTTAGTTTCGCGGGCCATACCCTGCCCGCACCTTTTCTCACACCTGATGGCCATCGCGGCGCATTTCGCTTATCCTTACCTGCAGGTCAGTCCGCCTCGCGAACGAATGACAGAGACAGCTCGAACGCGTTTACGCTCGACGCTGCTGATCCTGTGGCTGCTGCTACCGGCCGCATCCGCATTTTCCCAACCCGCCGCTAACCCGACCACGCCATCCGAGCGGCTGCAGAACGCCGAGTGGGCGCTGGTGCGGCCGACGCCCGTCGTCGAGCTGCACATCCGCAAGGTCGTCGGCTTCGTGATGCTCGTGCCCGCGGGCACGCTGTTCCTTCTGTATCTGTTCAGGCAACGGCCATACGTGCTCGCCGGCGCGTTTGCGTGGGCGGCGGGAAGCATGATGCTGCTCGTCCTCAGCTACGATTCCGGCGCTGCCGGCAGCGAGGATCCCAACACGATCACCGTGGGGCGCATGGGCATTGGCGCATGGTCGTTCGCGGCGCTGATTTTCGGCGCCGCGCTCCGGCTCGCCAGCGGCTGGTTCCGCGCGCCCGCGACGATTCCGCGCACGATGTTCTGGGCGACCGTCGCCGGCACCGCGTGGGTGATCTTCGGAGCGGCGCTGCTGGGGCGGCCAGGTGGAATTCTGGTGCCCGCGTTCCTGCTGATGACGACGTGGCATGTGATCAGCGCGTATGGCTACCTGAAGATCGTGCGGCAACATCGCTTCGTTGGTGCCGCCATGGCGGGCATCGGCGTCCTCGGTGTTGCGGTCGTCAACACCAGTGCCGCCGTCGTCGTGATCGCCAATCGCGGCATCGGACCGGCCGCCGCCAACGTCGCGTATCTGAATTTCCTGGCCTCGGCGCTGCTGATCCTTGGCATGCACCTGCTGATCTTCGAGGACCTGATCGAGGAGCTGCGCGCCGCCGCGGGCGAGCTCGCCAAGAGCCGCGACGAGATGAAGGCGATGGCGGTGACCGATCCGCTGACGCGCTGCTACAACCGCCGCCTGCTCTACGAGATCGCCGAGCACGAGCTCGAGCAGCATCGCCGCTTCAACCAGCCGCTCTCGATCCTCTACATCGACATCGATCACTTCAAGGCGATCAACGACACGCGCGGCCATCACACCGGAGACGAAGTCCTGATCACGATGGGCGCGATCCTGCGCGAGCTGACGCGGCAGGCCGACTACGTGTTCCGATGGGGCGGCGATGAATTCGTCGTGCTGCTGTCGGCCGCCGAGGCGGACGCGAAGAACAAGGCCAATCAGATCCGGCGGGCGTTCCTCGAATCCGCGATCGTCGGCAACCTGCCCGACGGCGTCGACGTCAGCATCGGTGTGGTCGCGGTCCCGGAAGATACGAAGGACTTCGATCCGCTGATCGATCAGGCTGACCGCGAAATGTACAGGCGGAAGCGAGCGCTGGCCTCTTAAGCTCGCCGTTCCCAGTTCCCAGTTCCCAGTTAGCGATACAACAGATACTTCGCGCGCAGGCGGCGCCAGCGCGCTTCGTCGGCGGTCCAGCGAGCCGCGACCGCGGACGGATCCTCTCCGCGCTTCACGCGCTCCAGCGGATCAGCCGTCCCGAACAGTCGCCACGTGGTGGCGAAATCGTACTTCTCACCGAACATCGTCGACAGCGCGGCCGCGATCTCGAGCCCAAGTCGCACGGGCTGGAGCGCCGATCGATTGGTGATCACCATGAACACGCCCTGGCATTCTTCGTTCGCGTACTTGCTCGACTTCGGCGTGAACGTGATCGGATAAAAGCGGATGCCCGGGAGCTTCCGCGCGTTCAACGCCGCCGACAGCCGCGGCCCGTCGATCCACGGCGCGCCGAATTGTTCGAACGGCTGATCGGTGCCGCGCCCGACCGACACGTTCGAGTATTCGATCGCACCGATGCCGGGATAAAGCGTCGCCTGGTTGAGATTGCGCATGTTCGGCGACGGGTTGATCCACGAAAGACCGGTGTCGTCGTACCAGTAGTCG
>Ga0207428_10003555_pt1 | contig 15064 bp, 15 predicted proteins | sample RhiMethybrSRZTD1_FD_187600 | JGI IMG/M metagenome (GOLD analysis project Ga0207428, IMG submission 187600) | Populus rhizosphere microbial communities from Tennessee, USA - Rhizosphere MetaG P. TD hybrid SRZTD1 (SPAdes) (version 3) | ecosystem: Host-associated > Plants > Roots > Rhizosphere >...
CAGGTGCGGCCCTTGTCGACCAGGCCGCGCAGGATGGCGTGCGAGGCATGGTCGATGCCCGCCGGCAGCGTCGGGTTGCCGAGGTGGTCGAACACCATCTGCGCCGGCAGCCGGCGAAAGAGGTCGGCAAGCTCCACCACCTGCGCACCCTCGACGTTGAACTGGATGTGCCAGCCCAGCTCGACCACGCGCTTCGCGAGCGGCTCGACCATGTCGACCTTCACCACCGCGGTGGCGGGATCGCCGAGGGTGAAGCGGATGCCGCGGATGCCGCCGGCGTCCAGCGCTTTCAGCTCGGCATCGGTGACGCTCGGGTGCAGCACCGCCACGCCGCGCGCGTCCGCGCCGAGCTGCGCGATCGCGTCGAGCGTCACACGGTTGTCGATCGCGTAGTTGCGCGGCTGGACGACGACGGTGCGGGTGGTGCCGATGCGCTTCTGCAGCTCGCGGTAATGCGCGACGGTGGCATCCGACGGCGGCACACGCTTGCTCGGCGGCATCGGAAAGCGCGCCGGATCGTAGATGTGCATGTGGCAGTCGCAGGCGTTGGCCGGCGCCTTGAGCTTCGGCGGCTCGGTACCCGACGAGTTCGACACCGCCCGCGCGCGGCCCGGCCGGATGCCGGAGGTGGTTGCGAGCGCGGCGAGCGAGGCACCCTTGATGAACGTGCGGCGTGCGATCATGCGGGCCTCCGTGAGCGACGAGAATCGCCCCGCCATTGCACCATACGCGCGCGAGGAATTGCTAGCCTGCGTGATCGCGCGCCTCATCGCGCAATTGGGAAATGAGGCGCGCCACGTCGCCGTCGGCGCCGCATCGCCGATCCCCGCCGCGGGAGCGCTGCTCCTCAAGCAGAACAGGCCCGAGCTGCGGCTCTCCTTCCTGCACAAGCGCCGGGGCAACCCGTTCACGGAGGGCTCGCGCGAACTGTTCGACCTCGCGGGGCAGGGGAGGATCGACGTCTTCTTCCTTGGCGGGGCGCAGATCGACGGCGAAGCGAACATCAACCTGGTGCGCGCCGAGGGCCGGCGCTTTCCCGGCTCCTTCGGCTCCGCGTTCATGTACTCGGTGGTGAAAAACGTCGTCCTCTTTCGCGAAGAGCACTCCAGGCGCGTGCTCGTGCCGAAGGTCGAGTTCATCTCGGCGGCCGGCAACCCGGCGGCACTTCTCACGGGAAAGGCGCTTTTCTCGTGGCAGCGGGAGAAGCGCCGCTTCCGGCTCGAAAGCGTGCACGAGCCGGGCGACATCGGCCCCCATACGGGTTTCGGCTACGATTCCACGGCCACGGTGCCCCTCACCCCGGAACCCACCGCCGAGGCCCTCGACCTGCTGCGCGGGCCGGTAGCAAAAGAGATGTCGGGCAACTACCCCGATTTCACTAAACGGGTATGGGGATTAACGGCATAACGGCAGGGGAATAGACTAGGCGTATGAACGCACCCGAGAAGGTCAAGCAGTACGACCGCGACGCCCACATCGTGGGCAACATCGTCCATCTCGAGCACTTCAACGTGGTGGTCGACGACCAGCGGCTCGCGACGCTTTTCTACGTCACCGGGATCGGCGGCACGCGCGACCCGTATCTCTTCACCGGCCTGGAGAACATGTGGGTCAACTTCGGGCGCACCCAGTGCCACCTGCCGAGCCGCGGCGCGAAGCCCGAGGTGCTGCGCGGCACGATCGGCTTCGTCGTCCCGAGCCTCGACGATCTCGTGAAGCGGCTCGAGCACGCAGGCCGGGAAATGAAACGCGTAGCGCCGGAGAAGGAAACCAAATTCTCTTTTGAAAGAAAAGATGGCTTTGTGGAGGCCACCTGCCCCTGGGGCAACCGCGTGCGCTGCCATGCGCCGTCGCCGGAATTCGGCAACACCGAGCTCGGCATCGTGTACGTCGACTTCGACGTGCCGGAAGGAACTGCTGAGGGCATTGCGCGCTTCTACAGCGATGTCATGCGCGCACCCGCCAGGGCTTCGAAGGGTCGCGCTACGGTCGGCGTCGGGCGCAACCAGCATCTGCACTTCACCGAGACCTCGAGGCCGCTGCCCGAGTACGACAACCACCACATCCAGGTCTACATCGCCGACTTCGCTTCGCCGTACCACTGGCTGAAGGAGCGCGACCTCATCACGATGGAAACCGACGCCGACGAATGGCGCTTCCAGTGGATCGTCGATCCGAAAGACGCGCGCAAGCTCTTCCAGATCGAGCACGAGACGCGCAGCATGCGTCACCGGCTGTTCAACCGGCCGCTCGTCAACCGCAACCACGCGATTACCAACATGACCTACGTTTCGGGCTTCGACGCGTTTCGTGGGACGTATTGAGAAGCCCGGCCTGTGGAATGAGTACGAGCGCCCGCATGCGGACCTGCGCGAGGCGATCGAGCGCCTAGAGCGCGCGGGCGAGCTGCGCCGAATCCGCGGTGCCGACTGGAAGCTCGAGATGGGCACGCTCGCTGAAATCGTCTACCGCGAGGACTCGCCGCCCGCGATCCTGTTCGAGGACATCCCGGGCTATCCCAAGGGCTTTCGCGCGTTCTCCGGCGCGACCAACTCCGCCAAGCGCCTCGCGATCCTGCTCGGCTTCCCGGTGCCCTCGCATCCGCTCGACGTGGTGCGCGCCTACCGCGACCGCATGAAGACCCACAAGCCGATTCCGCCACGCGCGGTGACGGAGGGGCCTGTACTCGAGAATATTCTCAAAGGCAAAGAGATCGACGTGCTGCGCTTCCCCGCGCCCTTGCTTCACGAGCACGACGGCGGACGCTACATCGGCACCGACGACCTCGTGATCATGCGCGACCCGGAGCAGGGCTGGGTCAACTGCGGCACCTACCGCTCGATGGTGCAGGGGCCCGACCGCGTCAGCGTGTGGATCTCGCCTGGGAAGCACGGCAGGCAGATCCGCGAGAAGTACTGGAAGCAGGGCAAGCCCTGCCCGGTCCTCATCAGCTGCGGCCACGATCCGCTGCTGTTCCTCGCCGGCGGCAACGAGATCCGCTTCGGGCTTTCAGAGTACGACTACGCGGCCGGCCATCGCGGCGCGCCCTACGACGTGATCGAGAGCGAGCTCTACGGCTTGCCGATGCCGGCGCACGCCGAGATCGTGCTCGAGGGCGCGATGCACCCGGGCGAAACCGCGCCCGAGGGGCCGTTCGGCGAGTTCACCGGCTACTACGCCGGCGGCCGGAGCGAGCAGCCGGTGGTGCGGGTCGAGCGCATTTATCACCGCCACGACCCGATCCTCGGGCTCGCCTGTCCGATGGTGCCGCCTTCGGACTTCTCGTACTCCAAGTGCGTGATGAAGGCCGGGATGATCTGGGACGAGGTCGAGCGCGCGGGCCTGGGCGGCGTGCAAGGGGTCTGGGTGCACGAGGCGGGCTGCGCGCGCATGTTCAACGTGATCTCGATCAAGCAGGCCTATGCCGGCCACGCGAAGCAGGCCGCGATGCTCGCCGCGAGCTGCCAGTCCGGGTCCTACCTCGGCCGCTTCGTGGTGGTGGTCGACGACGACGTCGACCCGGCCAACCTCGACGAAGTGCTCTGGGCGATGTGCACGCGCTGCGATCCGGCCGAGGACATCGACTTCATCCGCCGCCACTGGAGCGGGCCGCTCGACCCGCGCCTGCCGCGCGGGGTGACCTGGAACTCGCGCGCGGTGATCGACGCCTGCCGGCCGTTCGAGATGCTCGGTGAGTTTCCGCCGGTAGTGCGCGCATCCGGCGAGCTTCGCGAAAAAGTGCTCGCGAAATTCGCCGGTCAGCTGAAGCGCCCTGGTTAGGGCTGCGGCACTCCCTCGATGGCGAGGATGCGGAAGCGGGCGAACTGATCGCCCTGTTTGCGGTTTTCCTTGAATTCCGGCGAGCCGTGCCAGGCCTTGAGCTGATCCATGTTGGCGAATTGCACGATGGCCACGCGCTTGGCCGCGGCACCTTCCAGCACTACGACGCTGCTGCTTGCGGCGATGACCTTACCGCCTTTTTGGCGCGACAACGCCTGGGCCTTCGGCGCATACTCCTTTACGTATTTGTCGTTGTCCTTCACGTCTGTCTCAATGACCGCGAAGGCGGGTGGTTTTGACTGCGCGTGAAGTGCTTGGATGCAAACGGCGCCGAGGGCAAAGCCGCCGATTACGGCCAGGGCGATGCTGGTGCGGGCTTTCATAGGTCTCCCTTTGCGGTGACATGCTGCGGATAATGGACGCGTTCCCTGATCCGGAACGCGGGGCGATCATAATGGAGTCCCTGCTTTCCAGGTTGCTCGTCGTCGCCCCTCGCGATCCCGGGCGCGCTTCTGTCGTTGGCCGCCGCGTTCTTCCAGGTGCGCGGCTACGTAAGCGCTGCTACGGCTTACAGCGCGCGAACGAGAAGCACGCCGCCGGTTGCGATGCACAACGCGCCAGCGAGGCGCCGCAGGACGAGCGGGCTCGCGACATGCGCCAGCCGAACGCCAACCAGCAGGCCCAGGAGCTCGAACACCGTGATGACGGCTGCCGTATTCCAGTCGATGAAGCCGTGGCGGAGGTTTGCGATCGACCCCGAGGTCGCGGCCACGATCTGCAGCACCTGGCTGGTGGCGACGGCGGTGAGCGGGACGTAATGCAGGATCACCATCAACGGGACCGAAAAGAGCGGTCCGCCGGCGCCGGAGAATCCCGAGCCGAATCCGGAAGCCGCACCGACCGACGCGAGAAGCCATCGCTCGCGCTTGCTCTTTCCGTCCCGGGGCTGCGAGCGCGCTTTCAGCGGAAACAGGACGTAAACGCCGGCAGCGACGATCACGAACGCGATGGCGATCGCCAGAGGCCGCGGATCGACCAGCGCCGCGACGGCGGCGCCGCAGAAGCCGAACACGAGCGCGGCGAGGCACACGGGAAGGGTGATGCGCCAGTCGATGCTGCGGCGGCGCTGGTACAGCCAGGTCCCGACGATGCCGGTGAAGAGGAAGCTGAAGAGCGAGGTCGCCGCCGCCTGGTGGATGGTGAGTCCGCCGAAGAGCGCAAGGAACGACACCATCAGCACGCCGCCGACGCCGACCGTGCCGATGAGCACGCCCACGAACGCGGCGACCGCCGCAAGCAGGAGAGCGGAGCTCAGACAGCAGGTGTGCGCCGACGCATGCGCTAGTATGCATCCATGGGATTCGAATGAAGATCTGCATCGTTTCGGACAGCCATGACCGGGCCGACGCGCTCGCCGCGGCGGTTCGCGAGGGGGCCGCGCGCGGCGCGCAGGCGGTGATCCACTGCGGTGATGTCATCGGCACGCAGACCCTCCGCGGCGCCATGGCCGTAGGTCTGCCCATGCACGTCATCCACGGGAACAACCTGGGCGATCCCGTTTCGCTGTCGCGCTGGGCGCGCGAGAGCAAGGGCCGGCTCGAATACCATGGCCCGGACGCGCGGCTCGAGCTCGCAAGCCGGCGGATCTTCGTCGTGCACTATCCCGAGTACGGCTACGCCATGGCGTGCACCGGAGACTGGGACCTGGTGTGCTGCGGCCACTCGCACGAAGCGGGTGTTTCTCAAGTGAAAAACGTCAAGGGCGGCAGCACCTGGCTGGTCAATCCGGGCACCGTCGCCGGGCTGGCCGCGCCCGCCACCTGGCTCTTGGGTGACCTGGCCGCGATGCGCTTCGAGCGGCATTCGCTCGCTCTATAGCCGCATAGCTCGTTTTTAGCGGTTTGTCCTGCCCGCCCTCTTAGAATCGGCGCGAGGAGGATCGATGCTCGCAATCAATCCGTTCGCCGCCCTGTCGGCGACGATCCCGCCTGCCGTCATGCAGGCCTACGTCGTCGCCATGTTCGTCCTGGTCGCGGCGGGGACGCTGTTCGACATCGTGCACAAGGGCAGCGCCCGCTATTTCTTCGACCACTGGCGGCGCTCGAAGGGGAGGGCACGGAACGGGCTCGGCGGCGGCGAGCTCGCTTCGATTGCCGTCCAGACCGCAGTGGTCGACGTGCTGGCGTCGGGGGAGTTCTGCAGCGCGCGCCGCCGCGTCGCCCATCTGCTGACCATGTACGGCTTCCTGCTCTACGTCGTTTCCACCGTCGTCATGGTCTTCAGCCGGTCGACCAGCGATATTTGGCCGCACCTATGGTGGCTCGGCGGCGTCATGGTCTGTGTCGGCGGCTACTGGTTCTGGTTTTTCATCCGGGCCGATGTCGCCGCGGAGGGCAACTCGCCGCTGCGCCTCATGCGCGCAGACCTGTTCGTCGTCTCGCTGCTCGCGAGCGTTACGCTGGGACTCATCTGGGCCTTGCTTCAATTGAACGGCGGCGGGGGCGCAATGGTGTTCTTCGCCCTATACATCCTTGCGACCACGGTGCTCTTCGGCTCGGTGCCGTGGTCGAAGTTCGCCCACATGTTCTTCAAGCCGGCGGCGGCGTTCGAGAAGAGGGTGTCGTCCGCCAACGGCACGCGCGCGAATCTGCCCGGGCCTGCCGACAAGCCGGAGCAGTTCGGCAGCGCGCGCACCGCGCCGCGCCACTACTGAGGGGACGGAAATGCCGACCTTCGTCTACATGACGCGCTGCGACGGCTGCGGGCACTGCGTCGACATCTGCCCCTCCGACATCATGCACATCGACAAGACCTACCGGCGCGCCTACAACATCGAGCCGAACATGTGCTGGGAGTGCTACTCCTGCGTGAAGGCCTGTCCGCAGAACGCGATCGACGCGCGCGGCTACGCCGACTTCGCCCCGCTCGGCCACAGCGTGCGCACGCTGCGCGAGGAGGCCAAGGGCACCATCTCGTGGCGCCTCAAGTTCCGCGACGGCCGCGAAAAGAACTTCGAGTCCCCGATCCGCACGACGCCCTGGGGATCGATCAAGGGTCCCGCCGAGTACGACGCGCCGCGCGCGGAGGATCTCGCCTCCCAGGCGCTGGCGCACGAGCCCGACTCGCTCAAGATCGCGGGCGGCCTGCCGACCCTCACCCCAAATCGCATGAAACGAAGGGTCGCGTGATGGGCTTCTTCGGCCGGAAGACCGTTCACGTCGACGCCGACATCCTCGTCATCGGCGGCGGCATGGCGGGCTGCGGCGCAACCTACGAAAGCCGCTACTGGGGACGCGACCTGAAGATCGTGTGCGTGGAGAAGGCGAACATCGAGAGAAGCGGCGCCGTCGCCCAGGGCCTCTACGCGATCAACTGCTACATGGGCATGCAGTGGAACGAGAACCAGCCCGAGGACCACGTGCGCTACGCGCGCAACGACCTCATGGGCCTGGTGCGCGAGGACCTCGGCTACGACATCGCGCGCCACGTCGACGGCACGGTGCACAAGTTCGAGGAATGGGGCCTGCCGATCATGCGCGACCCGAGCACCGGGCGCTACCAGCGCGAAGGCAAGTGGCAGATCATGATCCACGGCGAGAGCTACAAGCCGATCGTTGCCGAAGCCGCGCGCAAGGCCGCGACCCAGGTCTACAACCGGATCATGGTGACGCACCTCCTGATGGACACGACCAAGCCGAACCGCGTCGCCGGCGCCGTCGGGTTCAACGTGCGCACCGGCGACTTCCACGTGTTCCGCGCCAAGGCGGTCATCGTCTGCGCCGGCGGCGCATCGCACATCTTCAAGCCGCGCGCCGTGGGCGAGGGCATGGGCCGCACCTGGTACGCGCCGTGGAGCAGCGCCTCGGCCTACGGCCTGCCGATCCAGGTCGGCGCGAAGATGACCCAGATGGAGAACCGCATCGTCCTGACCCGCTTCAAGGACGGCTACGGACCGGTCGGCGCCTACTTCCTCCACCTGAAAACGTACACGCAGAACGGCTACGGCGAGGAGTACGAGAAGAGGTGGTACGAGGACACCAAGGCGCTGGTAGGCGACTACGTCGACCGCCATCCGGTGCCGACCTGCCTGCGCAACCACGCGCTGCTGAAGGAGGTCGCGGCGGGACGCGGTCCGATCCGCATGGTGACCCGGGAGGCGTTCCAGGATCCGCACAAGGAGGTGGTCGGCTGGGAGAACTTCCTCGGCATGACGATCGGCCAGGCGGTGGTGTGGGCGTCGCAGAACATCGACCCCAAGGAAATCAATCCCGAGCTCACCACGTCGGAGCCTTACGTCATGGGCTCGCACGCCACCTGCTCGGGCGCGTGGGCGAGCGGGCCGGAGGACTACGCGCCCGCGGAGTACCAGTGGGGCTACAACCGCATGATGACGGTCGAGGGACTCTTCGGGGCCGGCGACACCATCGGCGGCACCGCCCACAAGTTCTCGTCAGGCTCGTTCACCGAAGGGCGCATCGCAGCCAAGGCGGCCGTGAAGTACGTGAAGGACATGAAGAACGGCCAGCCCCAGGTGAGCGAGCAGGAAGTCCGCGACCTGCAGAAGACCATCTACCAGCCCCTCGAGAACTTCCGCATCGGACGCAACGAGATCACCGCCGGGACGGTGTCGCCGAGCTACCTGCTGCCGATCCATGGCCTGCAGCGGCTGGAGAAGATCATGGACGAGTACGCCGGCGGCATCAGCACCATGTACATGACGAACGGCGTGCTGCTCCAGCGCGGCCTCGAATTGCTGGGCATGCTCAAGGAGGACATGAGCAGCATGGGCGCGGAGGACCTGCACCAGCTGCAGCGGGTCTGGGAGCTGCACCACCGGCTGATCGCCTCCGAGTCGGTGACGCGCCACACGCTTTTCCGCGAGGAAACGCGCTGGCCGGGCTACTACTACCGCGGCGACCACATGAAGCTGGACGACGAGAACTGGCACTGCTTTACGCTCTCGCGCTACCACCGCGATACCGGCGAGTGGGCGATGGAGAAGGCGCCGGTCTACCACATCGTCGACTGAAGCCGGCTACGGTGCTGCAGCAGTTCCGGCTGCGACTGTTGCCCGGCTCGAGAGCGAATTGGCGGCGCTGAAGGAAATCGTCGCGGCATCGCCAAGCAGCTTGGCATTTGATGTAGTCTTTTTCCTTGGGTACGTCAGGCCGCCTTCATCTAGAAATCCTGGCCGGTTGCGCCGTCTTCCTGCTCGGCCTGTGGGCGGGTATTGCGCTTCTCATCTTCCAGGCGCACCGCGCGGCGGTCGACAGCGCCGTCGCCAACGGCCGCAACCTCGCGCGCAGCCTCGCCGAACACCAGGACTCGTCGGTGCGGGCGATCGACCTTTCGCTGCAGCAGCTGCGGGAGCACTGGCAGCGCGATCCCGCGACCTTCGGCGAGGCGGTAGCGTGGCACGAAGTTCACCTCTCGAAGGAGCGGGTGATCCAGGTCGCGGTGACCGACCGCGACGGCTGGGCGCTCTACAGCCGGCTGCCGCAGCCGGGGCCGCTCAATTTCGCCGATCGCGAGTACTTCCAGGTTCAGAAGAGCCGGAACAGCGACGAGCTCCATATCAGCGAGCCGGTGCTCGGTCGCATCACCAAGCGCTGGGCGATCCAGCTCACGCGGCCGCTGCTTGATGCCGACAAGCGCTTCGCCGGCCTGATCGTCGTCGCGGTGCCGCCGCCCGCGCTCGAGCTTGTGCTGCAGGACATCCAGCTCGGCGAGCACGGCATGATCATCCTGGCGCGGGCGGACGGCACGATCCTGGCGCGCAGCCACGGCAGCCTCGAGCGCACCGCGCAGGTGACGCTGGCCGGCTGGCCCGGAGTGGGCGACGGCCCGCCGGGCGGCGACTTCCGTGCACCGGGGCGGGTCGACGGCATCGATCGATACTTCGCCTACCGCAAGCTGCAGAGCTATCCGCTGACCATCTTCCTGGGGCAGGGAGCGGAAACGGTGCTCGCGCCTTACTACCGCGACCGCGACGTGCTGCTCGGTGCGGGCGCACTCGCCACGATCCTGCTGCTGGCGCTCGCTGCATTGCTGGTCGCGCGGGCGCGCGAGCGTGCCCGGTACGTCGAGGAGCGGGAGCGCGTCATGCTCGAGCTGCACGACAGCAGCATCCAGTCGATCTACGCCATCGGCCTCACGCTGGAGAATTGCCGGCGCATGGTGGAGAAAAGCCCCGCGCAGGCCGCCGAGGCGCTCGCCGATGCCGGCGCGAATCTCAACCTCGTGATCCAGGACCTGCGCACGTTCATCACCGGCGAGCGGCACGACCCGTACAGCGAGCAGGAGTTCATGGCCGAGATCGAGCGCATCGTCCCGCGGGCCGGGCAGGGCGCGCCGCACTTTTCGGTGGAGGTCGACCGCGAGCTGGTCGCCGTCCTCACGCCGCGGCAGGCCGAGCACGTGCTGCGCATCGCGCGCGAGGCGGTGAGCAACATCGTGCGCCACGCCGATGCGCGCAACGCCCGCGTCGCGCTGCAGCGGCGCGGCGAGCGCGGGCGCCTCGAAGTGAGCGACGATGGCATCGGCATCGGCGCGCACGGCGACGAGCGCCTCGGCCTCGGCCTGCATCACATCGAGGCGCGCGCACGCAAGCTTCGCGGCAGCGCGAGCTTCGAAGGGTTGCCGGCGCGCGGAACGCGCGTGGCGGTGGAGTTTCCGTGCCCGACGTGAGCTCGAGTCCGGGCGACATCAGGCTGCTGCTGGTCGACGACCACGTGGTGGTGCGCGCGGGATTGCGCGCGCTCCTTGCCGGGATCGTTGGCATCGAGGTGGTCGGCGAAGCGGGCAGCGTCGCCGAAGCGGTGGCCGAAGCGGCACGGCTCGCCCCAGAGGTTATCCTCATGGACCTGCGCCTGCCCGACGGCAGCGGGCTCGATGCCTGCCGCGAAATTCTCTCGGACGCGCCGCAGACGCGCATCCTGTTCCTAACTTCGTATTCGGACGAGCACGCGGTGGTGTCGACGGTGCTGGCCGGTGCCGCGGGCTACGTGCTGAAGGACGTTGGCCACCGCGCGCTGGTCGCCGCGATTCGCGACGCCGCCGCCCACCGGCCGATCCTCGACCCGCGCATCACCGAGCCGGTGGTGAGCCGCGTGCGCAAAGCCGAAGCGCTTTCGACGCAGGAGCAGCGCGTGGTCGCGCTCGTGGTCGAGGGCCGGAGCAACAAGGAGATCGCCGCGGCGCTCGGACTGAGCGACAAGACGGTGAAGAACTATCTGACCAACGTCTTCCAGAAGCTCGGGATCTCGCGGCGTGCGCAGGCGGCTGCGCTGTTCGGCACGGGCTTGCCTCCGACCAAATAGGGCCTTTCGGCTCTAACGGCGGGTCAGCCTGTTGCCGCATAGTCCGTGTCCGAGAGATTGCGGACGAGGACATGACGGCACCAAAAGAGATTCATATGCGGGCGCTGCGTCGGGCGGCCCAGGAACTGGGCAGCGTAGAAGCGCTGCGCGCCCATCTGCAGGTTTCGATGAGCCAGCTCGCCGGCTGGCTGCATGGCGAGGCCCCTCTCCCGGATGCAGTGTTCCTCAAAGTGGTGGATCTGCTGAGCGAACAGGAGCTCACCGCTGTCAAGCAGGGCATGCGCAACCACTGCGCAGGTTGAGCTAGCGGCGAGCGTGTTCGAGCGCACGGCAAGGCTTTCCGCCTGGCCGTAATCGTGCTGACGGAAGCGCACCTGGGCGAGCTCATGCCAAAACGCGCCAGTTCTTGTCCATAGCGCAACAGCGAAGCCAAGCTCATCGGGTGCATCGATCTGCCCGAGCGCTGTGCCAACGTCTGCTTCGGCGGCCCGTACCGCAACCGCCTCTTCCTGGCGGCGAGCACCTCGGTGTATTCGCTCTACGTCAATACGCAGGGCGTAGCGGGCGGATGAAGCAGTTCGTCGGTCGCATCGTCCTTGGGGACGACTCCCACCGTCACCGTTTTTATGCTTGAATAGCCTTTCCATATAACGGGAAGGCTCATGGCAGACCGGCGCCTGCAGGTGTTCCACGCGGTGGCGAAGCATCTTTCCTTCACCAAGGCCGCGGAAACGCTGTTCATGACCCAGCCGGCGGTCACCTTCCAGGTGAAGCAGCTCGAGGAGCATCTGAACACCCGGCTCTTCGACCGTGCGCAGGGGCGCATTGCGCTGACGCCCGCGGGCCAGCTCGCGTTCGAGTACGCCGAGCGCATCCTCGGCCTGTCCGAGGAGCTCGACCGACGGCTGAAGGAGATGGGCGGCCAGGCGAGCGGGCCGCTCCTCATCGGCGCGAGCATGACCATCGGCGAGTACGTGCTGCCGCAGCTCATCGGCAAGTTCAAGGCGCGGTTCCCACACGTGGTGCCGACGCTCTTCGTGGGCAACTCCGAGGCGGTCCAGGACCGCGTCGCCGAGCGCACGCTGGATCTGGGCTTCATCGAGGGCGATTCGCACCTGTCCTCGCTTAATAGCGAAGTCTGCTGCGAGGATGAGCTGCAGGTAGTCTGCGCGCCGTCGCATCCGCTGGCTGGAGAGTCGTTGGCGCTGCCGGCCGCGCTCGCGCAATATCCCTACATCAACCGCGAGCCGGGCTCGGGCACGCGCGCGGTCATTGACCACTACCTGCAGAAGGCGGGCGTATCGCCGGAATCGCTGAACATCGTGGTCGAACTTGGCAGCCCCGAGGCGATCAAGGGCCTGGTCGCGACCGGCATGGGGTTCGCGATCATGTCGCGCGTCATCGTCGCGAAAGAACTGCAGCTCGGCCAGCTGGTGCAGATCCCGCTGCGGCCGCGCCTGCTGCGCAATTTCTCGGTGGTCTACGCCAGGGAGCGGTTTCACTCCCGGCTGGTGGGCGGCTTCCTCGCGTTCGCCAAAGACCAGCTCGCGGCCGCGCAACGCCTCGCGGCCTAGCCTAGAAGAACAGTCCGGACGCCGCAGCGAGCAGCACGACGAGTTGGCTCGCTGCAAGCGCGAGCTGCAGCCGATCCCGCTGCAGGATGAGGGTGGGAACTATCCGCGCATAGCAGACGATGCTCATCGACGCGAACACGCTGATGCCAAGGAAGTTCAGGTAGTCGCCTTTTCCGAGGTGCTGCAGCCAATCCCAGCCGGTGGGCGCGCCGGCCGCCGCGACGTAGTGGTCGACCGGAAGCGTCCAGAGCCGCGCGAGATCTTGCGGCGGCACATGCGGATCGAGGACGCCGAACACGTACACGGCGAACCCCACGACCAGCATCGCGAGACCGACCCGGGTGCCGATATCCAGCCAGCGGGCGTAGATCCGCTGTTCGATCGGCACCATGCCTAGATGCCGAACCCTTTTAGCAGGGCGCGGCCGCCCGCGATCACCAGCACGGCGAGGACGATGCGCCGCACGACCGCGGTCGGCGACGCGCGCAGCAGCCGCGCCCCGAGTTTCGCGCCGAGCGTGACGCCGATGAGCGAAGGCACCACCAGCATGGGGAAGACCGCGCCGCGATGGATGTAGATCCACGCCGCCGAGGTGTCGACGACCGAGAGGAGTATTCCGGAGGTGCCCACCGAGAGCTTGAGCGGAGCGCCCATCAGCAGGTTGAACGCGGGCACGTTGGCCCAGCCTGCGCCCAGGCCGAACATGCCGGCCAGCAGGCCGATTCCTCCAAAAACAAACAGGGCCGCCGGCGTACGGTGCACTTGCCAGCTCACCTCGCGGCCCAGCGCCGGATCGTGGTACACGCCGTGCAGGCGCAGCGCCACGCCGAGTGCGTCCGGCCGCGGCACCTCGGGGTGGGCGGAGCGGCCGCCGCGCCACATGAGAAGCGCGATGCCGAGGATGGTGCAGCCGAGCGCGACCTGCACCGCGCCGGTCGGCAGGGCGAGGCCAATCAGCGCGCCGGCGATCGACGTCACCGAGCCGGCGAGCGCGAGCGGCATAGCGAGCCGCAGGCTGGCGAGCCCGCTGCCGAGCAGGCTCGGCGCGGCGGAGAGCGCGCTCGTCATGGCGATGAGGAGCCCGGTCGCACGCACGAAATCGAGGTGGAAGGGGAAGAACGCGCCGACGAGCGGCACGAAGAGCACGCCGCCGCCGACGCCCGCGAGCACCGCGACGATGCCCATGGCGAACGTGATCGCGAAGAGCGCGATCGGCCAGAGCCACCACTCCATCGCTAGGTTTTCTCGCGTTCTTTCAGCCCGGCGTAGTACGCGCGCAGAATCTGGAGCACTTCCGGCCGCGAGAATTCGGGCGGCACCTCGGCGCGCTCCTCGAGCCACTTGCGCAGCTGGGTGCCGGAAACCTGAAGCTGGTCCTTGGCATCGTGCGGGCACGTGCGCCCTGAGGCCATGCCGTGGCAGCGGTAGCACCAGAACGTGACATCCATTTTGAGCGGGCGAGTCTCGAGGGAGCCGGCGGGGATCTCGTCGAAGATGCGGTGCGCGTCGAAAGGGCCGTAGTACTTGCCGACTCCGGCGTGGTCGCGGCCGACGATGAGGTGCGAGCAGCCGTAGTTCTGGCGGAAGAGGGCGTGCAACAGCGCCTCCCGCGGGCCGGCGTAGCGCATGTCGAGCGGGTAGCCCGCCTGGAGGACCGTGCCGGGACGGAAGTACTTCTCGATCAGCACCGCGATGGCGCGCGTGCGCACCTCCGCCGGGATGTCGCCCGCCTTGAGGTTACCCAGCAGCGAGTGCACCAGCACGCCGTCGCACACTTCGATCGCAGTCTTCACCAGGTGCTCGTGCGCCCGCTGCATCGGGTTTCGAGTCTGGAAGGCGGCGACGCGGGTCCAGCCGAGGCGCTCGAACTGCGCGCGCGTCTCGGCGGGCGTCATGAAGAGCGCGCCGTACCTTGACCGGAAGCCGCCGTCCGACAGAACTTTCACCGCGCCGGCGAGGTTCACTTCCGGCTGCTGCATCACCATCGCCACGCCCGGATGCCCGGGGTCGGTGGTGCCGAAGACCGAGCTGCACTCGCGCGCCTTGTCGATCGTGTAGGTCTCGCTCACCTTCATGGTGGCGAGCGGCGCGCCGTTTTCGGGGTCCGCCAGCGCGATTTCGTCGCCGGCCCGAATGGAGCCGTCATCCGTGGAAAGCGTGATCGGGATCGGCCAGAAGAGTCCCGCGGCCGTGCGATAGCGCTCGCAGACGCCTTCCCAGTCGGCGCGCGTCATGAAGCCCTCGAGCGGCGTGAAGCCGCCGATGCCGAGCATGACGAGGTCGCCTTTCTCGCGCGAGCTGATCCGGATCGACTTGAGCGTGCTCGCCCGCGCCAGCTCGGCGGCGAGCGCTTCGCCGGTCAGCGCGAGCGGCTTGAGGCCGCCTCCGCCA
>Ga0207428_10003558_pt1 | contig 15054 bp, 6 predicted proteins | sample RhiMethybrSRZTD1_FD_187600 | JGI IMG/M metagenome (GOLD analysis project Ga0207428, IMG submission 187600) | Populus rhizosphere microbial communities from Tennessee, USA - Rhizosphere MetaG P. TD hybrid SRZTD1 (SPAdes) (version 3) | ecosystem: Host-associated > Plants > Roots > Rhizosphere >...
CGAGCCGTGAGCGCATCTTCTCGTGCCGCCCCACTGCACGCAGCCAGGAAGACGCCTGCGCCACGAAGATTCTGTCCACGCTCACCCGCCGCGCGTTCCGTCGTCCAGTGACGAAGACGGAAGTCGCGCGTGTGCTCGAGTTCTACGCGGCCGGGCGCAGGAAGGGGAACTTCGACAGCGGGGTTCAGCTCGCGATTCGACGCATCCTGGCCAGTCCGACGTTCGTGTTCCGCGTCGAGGAGGACGGGGCGAACAAGGCAGGCACGATTCATCGCGTCAGCGATCTCGAGCTGGCGTCGCGGCTGTCGTTCTTCCTCTGGAGCAGCATTCCGGACGAGACGCTCCTCGATCTGGCCGTGAAGGGCCAGCTCAATCAGCCTGCCGTGCTCGAGCGACAGGTGCGACGCATGCTGGCCGACTCGCGCGCGGACGCCTTGGTCAGCAACTTTGCCGGTCAATGGCTGCACCTTCGCAACCTGAAGACGATCGCGCCCAATCACGACGAGTTTCCCGACTTCGACGACACGCTCCGCGAGGCGTTTCAGCGCGAGGCCGAGCTCTTCTTCGCGAGCATCATGCGCGAGGACAGAAGCGTCCGCGACCTGCTGACCGCGAACTACACGTTCGTCAACGAGCGATTGGCCAAGCACTACGGCCTGCCCTATGTCTACGGCAGCCACTTCCGCCGTGTCACGGTCACCGACGATGCCCGCCGCGGACTGTTGGGAAAGGGCGCCGTCCTCATGGTGACGTCTCGCGCCGATCGCACCGCACCGGTCCTTCGCGGCAAATGGATCCTGGAGAATGTGCTGGGTACGCCGCCGCCACCACCGGTGCCCAATGCGCCGCCGCTGCAGGGCAACAACGAGGCGGCGCCTCGCACGCTGCGTGAGAGGATGGAGCAGCACCGCGCGAGCCCGACCTGCGCTGGCTGTCACAAGGTGATGGACCCGCTGGGCTTTGCGTTGGAGAATTTTGATGCAGTCGGCGCGTGGCGAAGCCGGGAAGCGGGTCGGCCCATCGATGCGTCCGGCCTTCTCGCCGACGGAACACACGTTGATGGCGTAGTGGCGCTGCGGAACGCGCTGGTCGCCCGGTCGGATATTTTCGTGCAGACGCTGACCGAGAAGCTGACGATCTATGCGCTCGGCCGCGGACTGCAGCCCTACGATATGCCGGTCGTGCGGGATATCGTGCGAAAAGCCGGGAAGCAGGACTATCGGTTCTCGGCGCTGATCATGGGTATCGTAACGAGTACGCCATTTCAGATGCGCGTGGCGGGTGACGAGGATCGATAGCCCGGAGTACGGAGCAGACGCATGTTCGTAACCAAGAGAGCCTTGCCCCGGCGGACATTCCTGCGCGGCGTCGGCACGACGATGGCGTTGCCGCTTCTCGAATCGATGGTGCCCGCGTTCACGGCGCTGGCGCAAACGCCGGCGAAGCCGCCTATGCGCTTCGGGGCCGTCTACTTCCCGAACGGCGCGACGATGAAGCACTGGATGCCGGACGCGACCGGGGCGGGATTCGAATACAAGACCATCCTCAAGCCGCTCGAGCCGTTCCGCGATCGCGTGAACCTGTTCGGCAATCTGTCGCGTGCAGGTGGCAAGTCGGTGACCGACCATGCGGTCAGCTCCGCCGGCTGGCTCAGTGGTGCCGTCGCGAAACAAACTGAGGCCGAAGACATCAAAGTCGGCATCAGCATCGATCAGGTGATCGCGAAGCGGATCGGTCAGGACACGCGGCTGCCGTCGATGGAAGTCGCCACGGAGGACTTCAGCGGCTACGTTGGCGGCTGCGTGCCGGGCTACGCCTGCGCGTACATGAACACGATCTCCTGGGCATCGGAGACGCAGTCCAATCCCATGGAGATCAACCCGCGCACGGCGTTCGAGCGGATGTTCGGACGGCCGGGCACGCCGGCTGAGCGAGACGCTCGCATCAAGGAGGATCGCAGCATCCTCGATTCGGTGGCCGAGGAAGCGCGCGACCTGCAGCGCAAGGTCGGCGCGCGCGATCGCTCGAGGATCGGCGACTACCTCGATCACGTGCGCGAGATCGAACGCCGCATTCAGCGCACCGAGGCGCAGAATTCGACCAACGTGCTGGCCGTTGACGCGCCGCTCGGCGTGCCGGACACCTTCGAGGCGCACGCCGCATTGATGTTCGATCTGCTTGCCGTTGCCTATCAGTCCGACGTCACGCGCGTGTTCTCGTTCATGATGTCGCGCGAGGCAAGTCAGCGGACCTATCCCGAGCTGAACATTCCGCAGACGCATCACGACGTGTCGCACCACGGCGGCAATGCCGACGCGATGGAGCGCCACGCGAAGATCAACGTGCACTACGCACAGCTGTTCGCGGGATTCCTCGACAAGCTGAAGTCGATGCCCGAAGGCGACGGCACCGTGCTCGACAACTCGCTGATCTTCTATGGCGCCGGCATGAGCGATGGTCAGGCGCATGCGCCGTATCCGCTGCCGCTCGTCGCCGTCGGAGGCGCTGGGGGCAAGGTCAGAGGCGATCGCCACATTGTGGCGGGAGAGTGGACGCCCGTCGCCAATCTCTGGCTCACTGTGGCCGATCTGTATGGCGTTCGGCTGTCGAGTTTTGCCGAAAGCAACGGGCGGGTGGAGCTCTAACCGTGCGAAGGTGCGAGGGTGCGAGGGTGCGAAGGACCCTTGCCGCGTGTGCAGCGCTGATCTTGTGCGTCGTCTCGACGTCAGCAGCTGCGTCTTCCTATCCTTTGATTGACGCGGTCAAGACCGGCGACGCCGCGCGTGTCCGAGCGGTGCTCAAGCAGCAGCCGGCGGCGCTGAAACAGTCAGAAGCCGACGGGACGACGGCGCTGCACTGGGCCGTACGAGCTGACGATGCCGAGATGGTGCGCGTGCTGCTGATGGCGGGTGCCGATGTCAGTGCCGCGACGCGCGAAGGCATCACACCGCTGGCGCTTGCGGCGATCAACGGAAGTGCGGCGATGACCGACACGCTGCTGAAAGCGGGCGCGAAGCCGAACGTCGCCTTGCCCGAGGGAGAGACCATCCTGATGACAGCGGCGAGAACCGGGCAGCCGGACGTGGTGAAGCTGCTGCTCAAGGCCGGCGCCGATCTCAACGCACGCGAGAACTGGTTTGGTGAGGACGCGCTGATGTGGGCCGCGGCGGAGAACCATGCGGCCGCCGTGCGCGTGCTCGTCGAAGCCGGCGCCGACGTCAACGCGCGCTCGCGGGCGCTCGACGTACCGCGACGGCGCAACGGTCAGTCGATTCTTCCATTGGGCAGCTGGACGCCGCTGATGTACGCGGCCCGGCAGGGCGCGCACGATTCGCTCGGCGCGCTCATCGAGGCTGGCGCGGATCTGAATCTCGTCGATCCCGACGGCGCGACGGCGCTCGTCGTCGCAATCATCAACGCCAACTATGACGAGGCGGCGCTGCTCGTCGAGAAGGGCGCCAACCCGAACATCGGCGACAAAGAAGCCAACATGGCCGCGCTCTATGCGGCGGTGGACATGCATCGGCTGGCGATCGGTCACGGCCGACCCAACACCAAGCCCTCGGGCGAACTTGACGCAGTTGATGTGATCAAGCGGTTGCTCGCCAAGGGCGCCGATCCCAACGCGCCGCTGAAGGCGCCGCTGATGCAGCGCCATCACACGGCCGGCGACCGTGCGCTCGGCGATGGGTCCACACCATTCATGCGTGCCGCCAAGTCGGGCGACGTCGCGGTCATGCGATTGCTCTTGGCGGCCGGCGCCGACCCGTTGCAGAAGCAGCCGACTCAGGCGACGGCGCTCATGCTGGCTGCCGGACTCGGCTGGCGCGACGGCAGTCCGGCGGCGCCTTCCTACGATCAGGGTTCCGAGCAGGACGCGATCGAGGCGATCAAGCTGTGCATGCAGGCCGGGATCGACATCAACGCGGCGACCAATACCGGTGAGACGGCGCTGCACGCCGCGATTTCCGGCCGCGGCGCCGAGTCGATCGTCCGGTTTCTGGTTGAAAGCGGCGCGAATCTCCAGGCCAAGAACAAGCAAGGCCGCACGCCGCTCGACGTCGCCGTGGCCAGCCGTCGTGAGCTCGGTGGCATTGTCGCGTATCTGAAGCAGAAGACGAACGTTCCGTAGAGCGCAGGCTTCAGCCTGCGCCGTGACCGCGGGGGCTGAAGCCCCCGCTCTACGCAGACAAGAGCCGTGTTCCTGCGCATTCTCATTGCTTGCCTCGTGGTGGTCAGCGCGACGGCCGCTCTCGCGCAGCCGGCGGCGGAGTGCCCGACGTCTGTGTGCACCGCGCTGGCCCCGACGAATCCCGCCTACAAACAGCTGTGGCAAGACGCGGCTGCGATTCATCAGCACAAGATCTCGTTTGTCACGGCGCTGCAGCGGTTCCTTCGCGCACAAGCCGGCACATTTGGCGATGAAGGCGACGACCTGCGCGCCTCGCTCGAGGCCATGCGTGTCTCGCTCGTGCAGTGGGACGGGGCGCTTCAACGGTTTGAGGTGCAGGTCCGCCCCCAGCGTGATGCTGAATCGCAGATCGCCCTGGCCACCGTGTGGCTCGATCGTCATCGCCTCGACGCGGCGCTCGGGGCGCTCGCGGACGCTGAGCAGCTCGACGATCGCCGCGCCGATCTCTATGCGATACGCGCGCTCGCGTATGGCGCCTCGAAGCGGCCGGAGGAGGCCGTTCGGGCGCTGCGCCGGGCTGTTGCGCTTGATGCGCGCGATGCCACGCTCTCGTACTCACTGGTCCAGCGCCTCACCGAGTTGAACCGGCCCGATGACGCCGCGCAGGCGCGGCGGTCGCTGCAGCGTTCGCTTCCGACCGCACGACGCACCCCGTTCGCGCGTGTCGATCTGCTCAGTCAGTCGCCGGGAACCGCGCCGATCTTTCCTCTGGCACGCTACGCCGCGGGTTTCGCCGCGCTCGATGCTGGGGAGTACGACACCGCTCTCGAGAAGTTTGCAGAAGCCGTCGCGCGCGATCCGCTGGTGCTGAGCGCGCCCGCTGTTCGAGCCGACATCGCTCGCGCCGCCGCCGTGTTGAGGACTGGGCAACTGGACGCGGTGATCCCTCACCTCGAGACGGTCGTTGCCGCCAACCCCGACGCGCCTGAACTCCGTCGTCTCCTTGGATTGATCTACTGGATCGACGAGCAGACGGGGAAGAGCATCGAACATCTGCGCGCAGCCATTCGGTTGGCTCCCGCCGACGACCGCGCTCGTTTGCTGCTGTCTGACGTGCTGGCATCGGACCGCAGGCTTGCCGAGGCCGAGCGCGAGCTGATGCTGGCGACAGAGGCTGGTCTCCGATCCGGCCAGATCGCTTACCGTCTCGCGCAGCTCTCTCAGCGTCAGTCGCTGCTGCCTCGTGCGGCGCAGGCGTTTGCGGACAGTGACGCCTTCGGCGCCGTCGTCGGACGCGATCGCTTCTATCAGGAATGGGGCAGTCTGCTCGTCAACCAGGCCGACTTCGACGCAGCGGTGACCGCGTATACGAAGCGGGTTGGCGTCAACGCCAACAGCGCGGAAGCGCATCGGCAGCTCGGGGACATCTATTTCCTGCAAGGTCGCAACGACGAAGCGCTCACCGAGTTCACCGTCGCCACCTGGCTTGATCCACAGGATGCCCGGGCACACGCCGCTGCCGGCCAGGTCTACGCGCGGCAATCGAAATGGCCCGACGCGATTCCCGCGCTGCAGCGCGGACTCACGCTCGACGGCCGCCTGCGCGAAGCCCGCTACACGCTTGGCACCGCGCTCAGGCGCAGCGGCAGGACCGAAGAGGCGAGGCGCGAGCTCGATCTGTTCGCGCGGCAACAGGCCGAGGCCGAGGCCGCGGGGCAGCGCGAGTTTCAACTCGAGGCCCTCCGTCGCCAGGCGGCGAAAGAGGCGCTGGCGGGTGACCACGACCGCGCGGTTGCGCTCTTTCGTGAGGTCGTGTCGATCGATCCAGGACCGAGGTCACAGAGGGATCTCGGGCTCGCGCTACTTCGTGCAAAGCGTTTTGCCGAGGCGATCGAGCCGTTGGCCAGCGCGCAGAAAGTCGAAGAGACCCTCGACGGATTTGTTTATCTGATCGACGCGCTCACAGCGTCAGGCAACACGGACGAAGCGGCTCGTCAGCGGGTGCTGTATCGGGAGCTCGTACTACGAGAGAAGTCCGACCGAGTGCGAGAACTAAGCCGCCGATAGATTCCATTAGCACCTTGCACGGCGTCGCGAGGGCTGGATCCTCTTCCGAAAACCCTGCGACCGGATCATGGTTTTCTCCAGAGGATCCACCCTCACGCCGCCGTGATGTCTGATGCAGTGTTGGCGTTTGCTGCGTGGAGAATCCGTGTGGAGGTCAGGCCGACACGATCGCCTGAACGCGCGAGAAGCCAGTGGGAGTCAGCGAGGTTGAGGACAGGCGTCCCTGCAATCGCGTGTCCGACCCGAGCGTCCAGCGGCCGACGATGGCGTCGCAGCGCGGTCCGGCCACCGGAACCCGGATTCGGAACGCAGCAAATGCCAACACGACTGACTTCCACGACCGTCATTGCCACGGCGTCGTGAGGGCTGGATCCTCTTCCGAAAACCCTGCGACCGGATCATGGTTTTCTCCAGAGGATCCATCCCTCACGCCGCCGTGACGAGTGTGCGTCGAGGGCACGGCCAGGTGTTGCTGCGTGGCGAATCCCTATGGAGGTCAGGCCAGCGAGTGGCTCTAGCGTCCCGGTATTACTGCATCGCCTTCGCGGACGACGTAGAACTGATCGATCGCGAGCGCACCGAGGCTTTGCACGAGACCGCTCGGCCAACGAATCTCCACACGGGCCACCTTCGCGGCCTCCCCAAGCCCGAAGTGCGCTCGAAGATCGCTGTGTGAGAGATAGCTGCCGTCACCGCGGATCGACGTCGTCTGTCGCCGGCCGCCGGCCTCGACGGTGATTTTCGCGCCGATCGCGTCGCGGTTGCTCTTGGTGCCCACCAACCGCAGCGTGATCCAGTGGCGCGTGCGCGGCGTGTCGTTGCGCAAGAGCGTCGGCCGGTCGTTCATGTTGATGACCAGCACGTCGATGTCGCCGTCGTTGTCGTAGTCGCCGAACGCGGCGCCGCGGCTCGACTTCTCGATCAGTAGGCCGCCGCCGACCTCCTTCGTCACGTGGCGGAAGCGCGTGCCGTCGTTCAGGAACAACTGCTTGTGCTGCCGATAGCGCGTGCCGAGGCCGTGTCGATCGACTTCGGGATAGACGTGGCCGTTGGCGATGAAGGCGTCAAGGCGTCCGTCGTTGTCGAAGTCGGCGAGCTTGACGCCCCATCCGAGATACGGGCCCGCGGTGGCGGCCAGGCCGGTGGCATAGCTGCGATCGGTAAACACGCCGGCCGGGCCGTTCTCGTAGAGCGTGTTGTAGTCGTGCGAGAAATTGGTGACGAGAAGGTCCGGGAGGCCGTCGCCGTTGTAGTCGCCGGCGTCCACGCCCATGCCCGCTTGTGGACGGCCGTCGCCGCTGAGCGCCGCGCCGGAGATCAGTCCCTCCTCGACGAAGGTGCCGTCACGTTTGTTTCGAAACAGCAGATTCGGCACTGAGTCGTTCGCCACGTAGATATCCGGCCAGCCATCGTCAGTGAGGTCGGTGAAGACAACGCCGAAGCCGTAGTAGCCGGGATCGGTGACGACGGCCGCAGTGGTGACGTCGGTGAACGTGCCGTCGCCGTTATTGCGGTAGAGGATGTCGGCGTCGCCGGTGAGTCGCTTCGGTCCGCAGAAGACGTCGGTCGCCATGAACCGGCAGCTGGCGGTCGTGCCGCGCGCCGGGATCGAGGCCTCGTCGAACTTCACGTAGTTGGCGACATAGAGATCGAGATCGCCGTCGCGGTCGTAGTCGGCGAACGCGCAGCTCGTGCCCCAGCGCGTGTCGTCGATGCCGGCGCGGCGCGTGACGTCTGTAAACGATCCTTTCCCGGTGTTGCGCCACAGCGCGTCAGGGCCGAACGCCGTGATATAGACGTCAGGTGCCTCGTCGTTGTCGATGTCGCCGACGCAGACACCAGACCCCCACCCGCGCCGGGTGAACCCGCTCGAGGCCGTGACGTCGATGAAGCGACGGCCGCCGTCGTTGCGATAGAGGGCCGCCATCGGATCGCCGCCGCTGGCCAGACGCTCGCGCGTCGAGCCGTTGACGATCAGCACGTCGAGATCGCCGTCCTTGTCATAGTCGAAGAACGCCGCGCCATTGCCGTTGGCGTCCACGATGAAGTCCTTGGCGGCGCCACCGGAGACGTTGAGCAGGTCGAGGCCGGCTTCGTCGGCAACGTCCAGGAGCCGGACTGTCGTGCCCTGCGCGTCGGGTGTGATGACGCGCAGCACGACGAGCACGACGGCCGCGGCAAGCCGACGGGTCGCTGACATACCATTAAATCGCGTCGGGAAAGCCGGGCGAAAGCATGCGGGTGAACCCGGCGGGGTTCTTGATGTGTTGCGCCGCCATCCACGCGAGGGCTGCGCCGTGTTGCTCACGCCCGACTGCGTCGTCTTGCAGCTGGCCGATTCGCAGTCGTGCGACGGCCGCGTACAGGTTCATGTCGGCGCGCTCGAAGCGATCGACGGCGTCGTGGAGACAGCGCAACGACAGGGCGGCGTGACCCTCGAGGTGCGCCACCCCCGCCTGCAACAGCAGCGCAATCGGGTCAGACCATGGCATCCGCTCGCGAGCGATTCGGCGGGCTTCGGCGCGGGCGATGGACAGGAATCGGTGAGGGGCTCGACTCATCGCCGCCATCGCCAGGGCGCTTCGCGCCCGCATGTAGTGCGTCTCGACTCGAAAGACGTGGAGCCGGGTGATCAAGGACCGCCGAAGACTCGGTTCGTGTTCGGTAAACAGCCGCCAGGCCTCTCCGCCGTTCCCACGATAGAGCGCGGTCTGCACACGAGCCAGCAGCGCACTGTAGTGCTGACGATGAAACCCCTCATGCGACCACCGATCGATGCTCTCGATCGCCTCGCGCTCGCCCTCGTCCGGATCATCGGCGGCCAGCCATGCATAGTTGCTTCTGGTGCACAGCTCGGTGGCGATATACAGGTTCCCGGTGTTGCGTGCGGCGGCGAGCAGCGGTGGCACCCGTTGCACCACCTCACCGAGCTCGCCTCTGTACATCAGCGCCCAGATGGCGAGATTCTGCGCGACGTTCACTTCCCAGGTGACCCCGGTGCACTCCTTACGCAGAATCCGCAACGCCTGCTCGGCCAGGATCCCACCGTTTTTCCACTGCCCCTTGGCCATGGCCATGAGGCTCTCTCCGAGGAGGGACAAGGCAATGGCGTCGGGGTTTCCAACGCTTTGTGCCAGTGCCTTCGACTGCTGGAAGAGCGTCTCGGTCAATCGTCTTCCCGTCGGATACGCTCTGCGGGCCGTCGCCTCGATGGCCATCGCGCGAGCGACGCGCGTCGGTTCGCCAGCATCGAGCGCCAGCAGCAGATGTCGCGCGCTGAAATACCCGGCGCTGATCATGTCTACCATCAGCAACCCCATCACCGCCGACCAGCAGGTGTCCACGCGGAGCAGGGTGTCGGCGTCGATGTCGCCGACCGCTCGCGCAACGAAGCGGATGCCGCGCCAGCGAAGCCGTTCGCGTTGCCAGAGCATGGACAGGAGTGCCGCACGGGGGCTTCGCGGCATGCGGACTTCCATCCCGGCCAGGGCGGTGCGAATGAGGTCCAGCCCGCGATCGATGTGACCGCCGATGAGGAACTGCTCGGCCGCCCGGTGCTGCAGCTCGACCCGCTTGCCTGGGGCTGAGCCTGGCACCGCGCGCAGATAGGCTTCGGCGGCTTCGGCAGGACGGCCGGCGTTGGCCAGAGCCCGGGCCTGTCCCTCTTTCCATTCAGGCGCAGCCTGAGACGTCGGAGTCAGATCGAGCGCGTGGCCATAGAAGAGCGCGGCCCGTTCGAAGGCCAGTGCGGCCGCAGCTCGCTCGGCCGCCCGCCCGGCCTGGACGGAGGCGCGCACCGGATCATCCGCCCCGCGGTAGTGTTCGTAGAGCGCTTCCGGATCGTCGATTCCGTTGCCGACGAGTGTGTCGGCGACGAGCGCGTGAATGCGGCGTGTCTCGTGTGGCGACAGCTGCGCGGCAAGAGTCTCGCGGACACGGTCGTGATAGGCCTCGACACGCTCGGAGGATCCGCTGCTGCGAATGAAATGTGCCGCGCGAAGACCGGTGATGAGCGACCGTGCGTCCCGGGCGAGACCTGAGGCTTCGGACACCAGCTCCGGCGCCATCGGGCGCCCGCACACCACCAACGTGTGCAGAAACCGGCGCGCTGCGTCGGGCAGGCTGCGCACGCGAGTCTCGAACATCGCGGCGAACGTCGGACCACTCTCGGCGTGATCGTCCCGGGTAACGGTGTATCGCGCGAGTTGCTCCAGGAAGAACGGATTGCCGCCAGCTTCAGAGGCAATCCGCCGCCGCTGCTCGTCGCTCGGTGGCGTGCCAGCGAGTGCACGGATCAACTCCATGGCTTCCGCGTCGGGCATGGGCTCGAGGTTGACGGACAACCATGGCTGGTGCCGGCGCTCGATCAACCTCTGGAGGAATCGCTGCGACGCCACTTCTTCGCTGCGGAACGACACCACGGTGAGCAGAGCCGGCGCCGCCGGCTGGCGCACGAGCTCCTCGAGCAGAAGCGCACCATCGATGTCGCTCCACTGCAGGTCGTCGATGTAGATGACCAACCGCTGGCGAGCCGCCAGGCGGGCCAGGAGCTCGCGCAGGACCTCGAAGGCCAACCGTCTCAGCACGAGCGGCTCTGCCGCCGCCGGTTGGCGATCGAGACATGCGTTGGCAATCGCAGGGACGCGCTGCATCACCGGAAAGATTCGTGGGAGTGCGGCCACGTCGCGTGGCAGCACACCCTCGACGACTGATTCCGGAAGCGACAGGATGTGTCGTGAGAGGCTGTCGACGACGCCATCGAGCGCCTTGTACGGGACGGACTCGTGCTCGTAGCACCGTCCCGACAGCACGACGACATCGTCTCTCGTCGAGAGCCGGCCGAGAAACGATCGGACCAGCGCACTCTTGCCGATTCCCGATGGACCGCAGACATACACGGCCGCCGCTTGGCCGTTGACGACCGATCGAAATGCCTCCTCGAGGAGGGCGAGCTCGCGCGCGCGGCCGACGAATGGCGCATCACCGTGGAACTCCGGCACCGGGTCCGGCGTGGACGCACCCGCTCCGCCACCGAGCCTGATGAGCGCGTCGTGACCCGACAATCGGCGCGCGGGGTCACGACACATCAACTCCATGCAGATAGCGCTGACGTCGGCGGGCACATCCAACGCCACGTGCGCGGGTGACGGTGGATCCCAGAGGTTCTTTCGAAGAAGTACATCGACGAGCGTCCCCGCGAACGGCGGAGTGCCGGTCAGCGCGGCGTAGACCGTCGCGCCCACGCCGTACCAATCGCCGGCTTCGGACGGAGGCAGACCGGAGCCTTCCTCGGGCGGCAAATACGCAGGTGTTCCGCCAGCGACGGGCTCGTGGCCACCGAGCGTGTCAGGAAAGAGCTCGGCGATCAAACCGAAGTCGAGGATGACCACTCGTCCGTCCGGCGTCACGAGCACGTTGGACGGCTTGATGTCCCGATGAAGCTTGCCGAAACGGTGGAGCGCCGAGACTCCAACGATCAATTGCTGCAGGGCGGCCGTGAGCCGAGCGATCGACGGACGCCCTTCCGATCCTTGCCTGACGTAGTCGACGAAATTGAGGCCCTGCACGAGTTCCATCGTGAAGAAGCACCGGGAGTCTTCGACAAAGAGCTCGTAGAGGCTGACGACGTTTGGATGCGTCATTCCGGCGAGGCTTCGAAACTCCTGCTTCAGCCGATAGATGCCGGCCGGGGTGGTGCGCCGAAGAGTCTTGAGCGCGACGACCTCGTGCCTCGCCTGGTCGTGAACCTCGTAGACGACGCCCATCCCGCCGGCGCCGAGGCGTCGAATCACTGCGAAGCGGTCGGTTCCTGCGAAGTCGTCCTCGAAGTTGTCAGACCGGGCGAGCCCCGTTGGTGACCCGGGTAACCAACGAGTCCGAGTGGCCGTTGCCGCGCCGTCGATCGTGGACTCACAGCGCTCGTGGAACTGCTCCACCAAGGTCCGATGCTCGAGGAGTACGGCGACGGCGAAAAGGTCGGTTGCCAACGAGGGGTTCTGTTCGCGAAGTTCTGCCAGCCAGGCAGCGCGCGCGTCTTCTGGCACGTCGAGAGCCTGAGCGAGGTAGTGATTGATGGCCTCCCAACGCTCGGGCTCGAGTCTCGGCACGTCTGGATTCTAAGCCGGTGACCGACGTGGCCCCCCAAAACGGGGTACAGAACGGTCTTTTGCCGATCACGTATCCTAACGACTCGACATGCGGATGAGGCGCCGCGGAAGAGTACTGGGAGTGCTGTCGGTCGCGGCATGGCTAGCCGCGGTGTCCTCGTCCACGCCTCGTGCTCAAGTGAACGACGAGGCGCCGCCTCGCGTTCAAGTGCAGAGCGTGGCGCCGCCGCCGATCGCCGATCTCGAGCGCACCGTCACGCAGTACTGCGCCGGCTGTCACAATCAGCGCGTCCAATCCGCCGCCACCGCGTCCGGGGTCGTGCTCGACGGCGTCGATTTGTCAGCCGTCGCTACCCATGGCGAGATGTGGGAGAAGGTCGTGCGCAAGCTTCGCGCCGGCGCCATGCCGCCGGCCGGAATGCCGCGGCAGAACGCGGCGGCGCACGATGCGCTGGTGTCGTTCCTCGAGGACTCGCTCGATCGCGCGGCGGCGAGTCACCCGGATCCCGGCCGACAGGCGCCTCACCGGTTGAATCGCGCCGAGTATGCCAACGCTATTCGCGACCTGCTGGCACTCGAACTCGACGCAGCGGGGTTGCTGCCTCCGGATGATTCGGCGGACGGCTTCGACAACAACGCTGACGTGCTGAGCGTGTCGCCAGTGCTGCTCGAGCGGTATCTGTCGGCTGCGGCGACAATCAGTGCGCTTGCCGTCGGCGATCCGAAGATCATCCCGGGCTCGGAGACCTACCGGATTCGCGGTGACGCCTCGCAGACCGCGCAGAACGAGGCGCTTCCTCCTGGGACCCGTGGCGGCCTGTTGGCGGTTCATACGTTTCCGCTCGACGGCGAGTACGTCATCAGGGTCAAGCTGCTCGAGATCAATCTCGGCTCGATCCGCGGGCTGGAGTACGAACATCAACTCGAGGTCACGGTGGATGGCGAGCGCGTGCTGCTCGCGCCAGTCGGCGGCCCGCAGGATTACACCGAGTCGTCACTCAACGCGACCAACGTCGTGAACTCACTCGCGCAGCGGCTGCAGGTGCGCGTAAAGGTCCGCGCTGGTCAGCGCCCGGTGGGCGCCGCCTTCCTGATGAAAAACGCCGCGCAGGGCGCGAACCGGCTGCAGGCGTTCGAGCGCAGCACGCTGATCCCCACCGATACGCTCGGCTTGCCGCACGTCGAGAACATCACAGTCACCGGACCCTTCAATGCCACGGGCGCCAGCGAGACGCCGAGCCGTCGTCGCATATTCGTCTGCAAGCCAGCCAGAGCCGCGGACGAATCAGCGTGTGCGAAGCGGATCGTCTCGACGCTCGCTCGCCGCGCGTACCGCCGGCCGGTGACCGAGTCCGAGGTGGCCAGCCTGATGTCGTTCTACGACCAGGGACGTCGCGAAGGATCCTTCGAACGGGGCGTCGAGCTGGCGACGCGGGCCGTGCTGGTCAGCCCGAAGTTCATCTTCCGCGTCGAGCGCGATCCGTCTGGAGTTGCGCCCGGGAGTCCATATCGTGTCAGCGATCTCGACCTCGCGTCGCGCCTGTCGTTCTTTCTGTGGAGCAGCATTCCGGATGACGAGCTGCTCGACCTGGCCACTCGCGGGCAGCTGGGGAAGCCGGCGGTCCTCGATGCGCAGGTCCGCCGCATGCTCGCCGATCCTCGCGCCCGAGCGCTCGTGGACAACTTCGCCGGGCAATGGCTCCAGATTCGCAACCTTCGCAACACGACGCCCGACAAGAACGACTTTCCCGACTTCGACGACAACCTGAGACAGGCATTCGAGCGTGAGCTCGATCTCTTCGTGGCGAGCGTGATCAACGACGATCGCAGCGTGCTCGATCTCATCACCGCCGACTACACCTTCCTGAACGAGCGGCTCGCGAAGCACTACAGGATTCCCAACATCTACGGTCCGGACTTCCGCCGCGTGGCGCTGTCCGAGGATGCCAGGCGTGGCCTCCTCGGAAAGGGCGGCGTCCTCCTGCTGACGTCGCACGCCGACCGCACGTCGCCGGTCGTGCGCGGCAAGTGGATCCTCGACAACCTGCTCGGCACGCCGCCTCCGCCGGCGCCGGCGGTCGTGCCGCCATTTCCCGAGGAAGTGCCGGGCGTGCCGTCTACCGTGCGGGCGCGGATGGAGCAACATCGCTCGAATCCGGCCTGTGCCGGCTGTCACCGGGTCATGGACCCGCTTGGGCTGGCGCTCGAGAACTTCGATGCCGTCGGCGCCTGGCGTACGCGAGAATCCGGTATCGCGATCGACGCGTCGGGAGAACTGACCGACGGAACGAAGATCAACGGGGTCGGGGCGTTGCGCGACGCCCTCTTGAAGCGGCCCGACGTGCTGGTCGGAACTGTGACCGAGAAGCTGATGACCTATGCGGTAGGCCGCAGTCTCGAGCATCAGGACATGCCGGCCGTCCGCGCGGTCGTCCGCGCCGCCGCGCGCGACAACTATCGCTTCTCGTCAATCATTCGTGGCATCGTCACGAGCGTGCCGTTCCAGATGCGGAGAGCGCAGAGAGCGAACTGAGTTTGATCCGACGAGGACACGACACACGATGTTCATCTACAAGGCATCACTCCCACGTCGACAGGTCCTGAAAGGCATCGGCGCGACGCTGTCGCTGCCGCTGCTCGACGCCATGGTGCCGGCCCTCACGCGAACGGCCCTCACCGCCGCGACGCCGACGAAACGCTTTGGCGCCATCTTCGTCCCGATGGGCGAGCGGCCCAGCCACTGGACGC
>Ga0207428_10003559_pt1 | contig 15049 bp, 6 predicted proteins | sample RhiMethybrSRZTD1_FD_187600 | JGI IMG/M metagenome (GOLD analysis project Ga0207428, IMG submission 187600) | Populus rhizosphere microbial communities from Tennessee, USA - Rhizosphere MetaG P. TD hybrid SRZTD1 (SPAdes) (version 3) | ecosystem: Host-associated > Plants > Roots > Rhizosphere >...
CGTGCCGTCATGCCGCAAATGCTTCTCCTGCCCGGCGGCGATGTAGTCGAACTCCGCCGGCGAGAGCTTGGGGTGTTTCTCCGGCGGGTGATAGAGCCGCAGCCACACGGCCACCCAAACCAATCCTAGCGCCCCCGTAATCACGAACGCCGACTGCCAGTTGTATCGCAAGATCACCCACGCGACGAGGGGCGGCGCGAGCATCGAGCCGAACGAAGCGCCGATGTTGTAGATGCCCCCCGCCAGCCCGCGCTCTTTGGCCGGGAACCACTCCGCCGTCGCCTTCATCCCGGCCGGATTCGCCGAGCCTTCGGCCAGCCCCAACAGCCCGCGCAAGCCAGCAAGCATTTGCCAGTTGTGCGCCAGCCCGTGCGCCATGCTGATGAGTGACCACGCGACGGCGAATAGCGCAAAGCCGCGCTTCAGCCCGATCACGTCCAGCACATAGCCGCAGAGGGGTTGCAGCATGATCGCGCCCTGGAACGCGCCGACGATCCACGAATACTGCTGCGCGCCGATGTGCAGGTCTTTCAGCAGCGTCGGCGCGGCGACCGAGAGAGTGCTTCGCGTCAGGTAGTTGACGATCGAGCCGAGCATAATCAGCCCGATCATCCACCACCGGAGTCCTCTGATTTGAGACATTGCCGACACAATCCTTAGCTCAGAACGAATACTTCAGCCCCAGTTGAAGCTGGCGCATCGGGATCGCCGTTGAGCTGATGACGCCGAAGCCCTGACGCGCGGCGTTGGCGGGCGCTCCCGGAAATGCGGCGCCCGCCAGGATGTTTCCGTTCGGCGCGCCCCACGAAGGATGGTTGAACACGTTGAACGCTTCCAGCCGGAACTGGAGGGCGTGGCGTTCGCTGTAGGGCATGGCAAACCGCTTGGCCAGCGCCATATCAATGGACTGGAAATGAGGGGTGATCAGGGTATTCCGCCCGACAGCGCCGAACGTGCCAGCCGGCGCCGACGTAAATGAAGCAGAGTCGTACCATCGTGAGGGTGTGCGGTTCGCCGCATAGCCGTTGCCGACGCCCGTGTAATTGGGACGATCGCTTCCTTGATTGCCGGTTCCAGCGTTATCCACCCCACCGATGCTGAGGGTCTGCGGAACGCCGCTCTGGATCGTCATGTTCGCGCTCAGTTGCCAGCCGCCGGCGAACGCGTTGGCGAACGAGTTCTGAATGTCCAGGAGCTTGCCTTTGCCTAACGGAAGCTCATAGACGCCGCCGAGCACGAAACGATGGCGTGTGTCGAAGGCCGACAGCGCATACTCGCACCTCAAGCAGCGATTGTCTTGAGGGAAGAGCGTGTCGAACCCCTGATTGCGGATGCCGCTGCTGTTGTCCATGGACTTGGACCACGTGTACGACGTGATCAAGTTCATACCTTCGCTGAAACGCCGGGTCACTTTCACGCTGCCGGAGTTGTAGTTGGCGTTGAAGCCGTCTGCCACCAACTGGATGACGCCGAAATTTGGGAATGGGACGCGCGAGGCGATGCTCCCGCTGGTTCCGGGGACCGCCTGGTTGATGTTTTGGAAACCGTAGAGGTGCCGGCTGACTGATCCGAGATAACCGGCCTCAATCACCCAGTTGTTCCCGAACTGCCGTTGTACGTTCAGCAGGTACTGCATGGTGTACGAAGTCGCATGGTCGTACGAGGCGGTAAAAGCGAATGGCGGCGGCACCTGGGCGGTTGCCCCGTTTCCGCCGGGAATCGCGTTGTTCCAGAACAGCGTCGGAGTCCCGATGTTCGAGTTGAGCGTGACGCGGGCCGCAATGTTGCGGGCCAGGTCGAAGTACATGGCGTTGCCGATGTCCTGCATGTAGAAGATGCCGAAACCGGCGCGGATCACGGTCTTGTCGTCGAAGTTATAAGCGATGCCGATGCGCGGGGCGAAATTCTTGTACTTCGTCTCCAACAGGTTGTTGTTCAGACCGCCGCCGCAGACGGCCTGCGTGCTGGTCCAACGGATGTTCAGGCCCTGGTACGGGTCCGTGCAGTTCTTGCCCTGCCGGACAAAGAACGGCCAATCCGCTTGCGGAGCGTTCGCAGTAAACTCGATCTTCGGGATCTTCACTGTGAAGTAATTGCCCCGCGTGTTGGTGAAGGGCGGCGTCAGTTCGTAACGCAAGCCCAGCGACAGCGTCAGCTTGGGCGTGACCTTCCAGGTGTCGTCCACGAACGTATGATAGACGTTGCGCCGGAACTTCGCGTCGGCGATGGCGACGGCATTTGTGGACGTGAAAATAGCGCCCAGCAGGAATTCGGCGAAGGCGTTGCCGCCGGTTCCCTGTGGGCTCCTGGTCGCGTTCGCCTGGAAGGAGAACAGCCCGCGCGAGAACTGATTGCCGATCTGGTTGTAGTTCTGCCGGTTGTACTCAAAACCGAAAGCGAAGCTGTGCTTTCCGTGGAGCCAGGACACCTTGTCCACTAATTGCAGCGTGTTGTTGTCGTTGGCGAAGGGGCCGTCGTTGGCGTCGCCAATGCCGACGAACCCGGTCCCACTAAAGCCGATGTTCGGAATTCCCCAGGTGACCGGATCTCCGGGATTCTGGCCCGGTATGCCGATCTCGGCGACGACGTTGTTGCTAAAAGCCGAGAGGGTCCCGAGAGAGTTGAAGAAGCGGGAGTAGCCGAAACGCGCGTCGTTGACGAGGTTTGGGGTAATCGTCCGGGTGTTGGATCCGGTGTACTGCTCGTAATTCGTCACGATCTTCGAACCGGCGCGATTGATGCCTTGCGTGGACTGGTTCTCGTCGCCCCAGTTGTAGCGCCCCATCCATTGCGACTTCGGCGACTCGATGAAGTCCAGGCGGACGACAAATCCATCTCGGTTGAGCGGCGCAGAGTTGTTCTGCACATAGTTGTTGGTAAGTCCGGGAAGAGTGGCGGAGTTATAGTAGTTCAACAGCTTCAGCGAGATCGGGTCCAACCGGTTCGTGGGAATGATGTTGCCCGGGAAGGGCTGTCGCGTGAGCGGGTCGTAGATAACAGTGCCCGGGAGCAGCTCGCTGAAGTCGCCGGCAAACATCTTCGCGGTCGGTACCGAGAAGGTCGCCTGAGAGGTCTGTCGGCGGCGAAGCGCCTCATAATTGGACATGAAGAACATTCTGTCGCGCCCGTTGAATAGCTTCGGGATGCGCACCGGCCCGTCCAACTCGTAGCCGAAGTCGTTCCATTTGAACGGCGACTTCTTGGGACGGGCGCTGGTGAAGGCGTAGGGCTGGGCGTCCAACACGTCGTTCCGCAGAAATTCGAAGAGCGCGCCGTGATAGGCGTTGCCGCCCGACTTGGTGAGCACGTTCACTTGCGTGCTTTGGTGACCATACTCCGCCGGGTAAACGCCCGTTTGAACCTTGAACTCCTGGATCGCGTCGATGGACGGAAGGGCGATGTAGGAATTGAAATTGGGGTCGGTGTTATTAACGCCGTCGAGCGTGTAGTAATCGAAGAAGATGCGCTGTCCGCCGGTGGAGATCGATTGGCCGGCGCGGTCGCCGCCCTGGCGGGAGCCAGCCTGCCCCGCGGCCGGCGAGAGTACGTTCACGTTGGGCGAAAGCGCGACGAGATTCAGGTATTGCCGGCCGTTCAGCGGCAATTCAGTCACAATCTTGTTCTCAATCACCGTGCCGACGGTCGCGGTTTCGGCGTTGAGCAGCGCGCTGTTGCTGGTGACTGTTACCGTCTCGCCGACCTGGCCGACTTCCATCTTCACATCCAGTCGCGCCGTCTGCTGAACTTCGAGCGTGATGTTATCGAGCCGCGCGGTCTTGAAGCCGGCCTGCTCGACTTTCAATTCGTAGACGCCGGGCATCAGCGAGGGGAAGGAATAAAGCCCTTCACTGTTGGTGACGACTTTGCGCGCCGCGCCGGTCGCCTTGTTCGTGACGGTCGCCGTCGCGCCTGACACGGCGGCGCCCGATGAATCGGTCACCAAGCCGGTAATTTCACCACTGGTTTGCGCAGAAACCTTGGCGGCTGACAGCAGGAGCAGCGCGAAGGTAAAGGAAAGGATCAGGTGCAGACTTTTCCGCATATTGGTCTCCGAATATACCTGGTTGGTAGGAAGTTGAATTTACAGCCACATCGCCTTCGTCAGGCAGAAATATCTTGCCCGAAACTCAAGTCCCTTATGAGAACAGGCCGAAATGCAGCCTTCACTTTCAACGCCGAAAGTAGTTTTTGCGATTTTGGGCGCAGTGGAGTTTCGAGTTGCGCTTATTTCCGTTTATTCCAGCAAAGATGCTGCTCATTTAGCGCTAAAGTAAACATCAAGTCAAGAAGAAAGGAGGCAATTTTGAAACGGCCTGTGAGCGGAGCGCAGCCGCGCCACCGCCTGCACGGCCTGGCGGATCACTTCTTCCGGCGCCTGCTCGCTCGGCGGATATCGACTTTACCTAAGCCTTAGCTTCTTTTCTGTTCCGAATCGTGGAATAATTTGGATATGGCTGTTCGGATGAAAGACATTGCACAGGATCTCGGCGTTTCTCTCATGACCATTTCCAAGGCGCTGCGAAACCATCCGGACATCAGCGAGGGAACTCGTAAGCGTGTGCTAAAGCGGATTGAGGAGCTCAATTATCGGCCGAACCTAGCGGCTCGCGCCCTGGTGACAGGCAAAACTTACTTAATGGGGCTGGTCGTCCCGGACCTGGTGCATCCATTCTTTTCCCAGATCGCCAACGCCATTTCGAAAGTGCTCAGGGAACAGAGATATAGCTTGGTCATAACGTCCTCCCAGGAGGACCCTGAACTCGAGCAACAGGAAATTGACCAACTTCTGGCGCGGAGCGTCGATTGTCTGTTTATCGCTTCAACCCAGACCGCTCTGGAGGGTTTCCGGCGAATCGAAGACCAGGAAACACCTTATATCCTGCTGGACCGCAAGCTTCCGGGACTGGCCGCGAATTTTATAGGCGTGGACGATGAGCAGGTTGGTTTCATGGCGACGAAGCACCTGATCGAGATTGGGCGCCGGCGGATTGCCCACATCGGAACACCGCGCGTTAGCCCGGCCTTGGGGCGTCTTGCAGGATATCGCCGAGCCCTTCGTCAATACGGCATCCGGGTTCCGGCCGGGTATGTGCTCATTCGGCCTCACGGCGATGACGCCGGCGACGCGACCGGATATGACGTGATGAAAAAACTCTTGAGCATCAGGCCGCTTCCGGACGCTGTGTTCTGTCACAATGATCCAACGGCTCTCGGAGCGATGAAAGCGATCCTGGACACCGGGTTGAAGATTCCGGAAGACATCGCGATCGTTGGTTGTGGCAACGTCAAGTATTCCGATTGTTTGCGCGTACCTCTCACGACGATCGATCAGGACTGCGAAGCGATCGGCGAGCGCGCCGCCAAGCTCGCACTCAAGCTGCTGGACTCCAAAACTCTTCCCCGGCCCAAAACCATTCTTCTCAAGCCAAGGCTCGTCGTGCGCGACTCTACCCGCCGTTAATTTGCACATTCGGGCGAGAAGACCGTGCGTATGGAATTCGAGATTATTACCGTCACGGATCGCTCGCTGCTGGCCGAAGGCTACGTCACGGCCGTGCGCATGGATCGCCAGAGTTCACGATCTCGCCCGCCTCCCGCCATACGAGAGGGGGTTGCGCGAACTGCGGCGAATAGTCACAGTGTGGATAACCAGTAGATCGCGAAATCAATAAGCCGTTGCAGCAACATTCGCCAAAATGTTCTTGACCAGTGCTCACTTTACCGCTAAAGTGAGCATACGCTCTGCTGAATAACTACGGACAAATGGGCACTAATTGGCTAGCTTCGCTGATGAGTAGTCACGAGTTTGCACTGAAGATTATCCGTGTACCATTTCACGCTATTCCGATCTTGGCTATAGATCATTGCGTTGAAATGTTAACTCGCGCCGGATCAGCGCCGCGGGCGGCAGATGGCGTGGCTCCCGCAGAGGGCTATGTGGGCAAGCCACGCTCGCTACTGCCCGCAGCGCTGATCCGGCGATTTGTGGCTCGGTTTAGCTTTCAATACGACGGTCAGTAAGCAGGGATAGCGAGCCTCAGTCAGAAAACAGGGTAATGCCCCTCTTGCTGGGAAGGAAAACCACATACTTGATTGACGAAAAAGATCGTGTCATCCCAAGCGCTAACATTCCACCATCGTCTGTCAGGGCATCGATTCTCGTCGTGCTGAACGCTCCCGCGACGCGCAGTTTTACGGCGCGGGTTAAGAACAACGGCTTCAACTACGCCGTCCCGGCGCATTCACTGACGATCTTGCGGCCGCGGTTGAAATAAAGGTCGGGCGGGGATCGCGTACTCGACTCCGAAGAAATTCTTGGCCGGACTGCCGCGGCGGCGCCGTTCGATGCGTTGTTCGCCGATGCGCGTGCCGTCGCGTAGCGCCTCACTGTAAACGTTATGAAACTAACTAGCCTGATATGGAAAAGATTAGGAGCAGTGAGCGCGGGGCTTTTCATGCTGGCGGTCTTCATTCTGCCGCATGCGCAGACCAATAGAGAGGCCAACTCGATTTCGACCTACGAGGGCGAGTTTACAGGTCAGGCTGAACCGCCCGCCGAGCCGTTGAGCCTCTGGTATCGCCGTCCCGCGCGGCAATGGGTGGAGGCCTTGCCTGTCGGCAATGGGCGCCTGGGCGCGATGATCTTCGGCGGCATCGTCAATGAACGATTGCAGCTCAACGAAGATACGCTCTATGGAGGCGGGCCGTATGATCCGAACAATCCCGAATCTCTGGCGGCTCTGCCCGAAGTCCGCCGATTGGTCTTCGAAGGCAGGTATAGTGATGCGCACAAGCTGATCAGTGAAAAGATGATGGCAAGGCCGCTGCGCCAGATGCCGTATCAGACGGCCGGAGATTTCCTGTTGACTTTTCCCGAGGCGAAATCGATCGGAAACTACCGCCGCGAATTGAACATCGATACCGCCGTGGCCCGCGTCAGTTATACGGTTGGCGGCGTGCAGTTCTCACGCGAAATCTTCTCCAGCCCGGTGGATCAGGTAATCGCCATCCGGCTCACGGCGAACAAGCCCGGCCAGATCAATTTCACCGCCGGAATGCGTACTCCTCAGAACGCATCGGTCAGGGCCGAAGGCAAGGACACTCTCGTGCTACGCGGCGTTAACGGGGCCGCGCGCGGTATTGCCGGCGCGCTCAAGTTTCAGGTCCGGGCGCGCGTGGCGCCGAAAGGCGGGGCGATCGAAGCGGCTAACGACGCAATCAAGGTCAGCGGGGCGGACGAAGCCGTGCTGCTGATCGCCGCGGCCACGAGTTACAGGAGATACGATGACGTGAGCGGCGATCCGGAGGCGTTGACAAAACAGACGCTCGACGCCGCGTCCAGGAAGAAGTTCAACACGCTGCGCCAGGCCCACGTCGCCGAGCACCAGCGTCTCTTCCGCCGCGTGAAGCTGGACCTGGGGACCACCGACGCCGCCAGATTGCCGACCGACGAACGCATCAAAAATTTCGCCGGCGGCGCCGACCCACAGCTCGCCGCCCTCTATTTTCAATACGGTCGTTATCTGCTGATCTCAAGCTCGCGTCCCGGTACGCAGCCTGCCAATCTGCAGGGCATCTGGAATGAGAGCATGGCCCCGCCTTGGGACAGCAAGTACACGATCAACATTAATACCCAGATGAACTACTGGCTAGCCGAGCCTACCAATCTGGGTGAGTGCGTCGAGCCGCTGGTCAGGATGATTATGGAATTGACCGAGACCGGCGCGCGGACCGCGAGGGTCCAATACGGGGCGCGCGGATGGGTGGCGCATCACAATACCGATCTGTGGCGGGCAACAGCGCCGATTGACGGCCCGCAGTGGGGGATGTGGCCGGCGGGAGGGGCCTGGCTCTGTCTGCACCTCTGGGAGCACTACGAGTATACGGGCGCCAAAGAGTTTCTGGCCCGCGTCTACCCGGCGATGAAGGGCGCCGCGCAGTTCTTCCTCGACACCCTGGTCGAAGAGCCGAAACACCATTGGCTCGTCACCAACCCATCGCTCTCGCCCGAAAATCCACACCCGTTTGGGACCAGCGTCGTTGCGGGGCCGACGATGGACAGCCAGATTCTTCGTGACCTCTTCACCAATTGTATCCGCGCGGCGGAGATTCTGGGGTTGGACAGTGATTTTTCTGCGGAACTGAAGCGGACTCTCGCCCGCCTGGCGCCGAATCAGATCGGCGGCGCGGGGCAGCTTCAGGAATGGCTCGAAGACTGGGACACGCGGGCCCCCGAACCTCAACATCGGCATGTCTCGCATCTTTATGGGTTCTTTCCCAGCTCGCAGATCACGCTGCGCGGCGCCCCCGAACTGGCCGCCGCGGTCCGCAAGTCGCTCGAAATGCGCGGCGATTTGACGACCGGTTGGGCGATCGCCTGGCGCATCAACTTGTGGGCGCGTCTACAGGACGCAGAGCGGACTTACAATATCATCAAGCTGCTGATCAGCCCCGAACGCACCTACCCCAATATGTTCGACGCGCATCCGCCATTCCAAATCGACGGCAATTTCGGCGGCGCTTCGGGAATAACCGAGATGCTCCTGCAGAGCCATGCGGGTGAGATCGAACTGCTGCCAGCGTTGCCGCAGGCATGGCCTTCGGGCAGCGTCAAAGGGCTGCGTGCGCGCGGCGGCTTCGGGATAGACATCGAATGGAAGGACGGCAAGTTGACATCCGCCGTCGTGCGCTCGCTGCTCGGGAATCCGGCGCGGCTGCGCTACGGCTCGACCACGCGCGAAGTGAAACTCGTTAAAGGAGAATCATTCCGCTGGGACGGGCGACCGGTAAAAGAATAGCATAGGATCCGAAGACGATTCTCAACTGGTCTGTCGCCTGGAACCGCTTCATCGAGGAACGGTTTCTTTACCAATAAGAATATCAGCAAGGCGCAATTGCTGCGGCTTTACTCGCAGATGAACGGACACATCTTCTAAGCCGATGATCTCTTTGGTAGGCATTGCCGGGATGAAGACATATGATTACGAAAGCCATCATGATTTCGCGGCAGTTCCACGCGCTGCATGCGTCTACGGATCATCCCTTTTGAAGGCAGCCCCCCTGCCGGTTGGCGACCTGTGCGATTACACGGGCAGGCATAGACTGCTTCTATGACGCCAACAAGTTGAATCACAACTAAGCACGCAGCTTTTTATGGAGGAACCTATGCCTAAAGCTAGCTGGATATTGTCTCTAAGACGTTTCTTCACTCTACTCACACCGAGATCTTTAGCGCTCCTGGCGCCATTGGTCATCCTGGCGTTGAGTTTTTCGCCGACCCGTAACGGCGCGCTCAATGCGGCGCAAAACCTAAACCCGACCTGGTTCGTAGATGCGCCAATCCTTTTCAGAGCCAGAGCGGAACCGTACGACCATTATGCAGTCAAAGACCCCACGATCGTTTTCTCGGGCGGTCGGTACCACATGTTTTACACCGGCGCGAATGCCAGCGGCGGGTGGCAGATGCTCTATTCGTCCGCGACGACGCTGGAGGGGTTCCGAACTGCCGCCCATATCTTCCTGAGCAGGATCGGCGAAGCCTATTTTGCCGCGCCGCAAGTCTTCTATTTCGAGCCGCACGGTCTGTGGTACCTCGTCTATCAGGACGGGACGTTCGGTGCGGCCTATGCCACCACACCCAATATCGCTGACCCCAATTCGTGGTCCGGCCCGCGATCGTTCGGCGTCTCCGGAAACCTGGGCTGGGATTATTTCGTGATCTGCGACAACGCCTCCTGTTACATGTACAATTCTCCCAGTGACGGCTCGCGCCGCATCTATTTGCGCCGGACGGCCATTGGAAACTTCCCGACCGGCTGGAGCGCGCCGTCGGTGTCGCTCACCGACACGTTTGAGGGCGCGCACGTCTATAGATCGATTGCCGACGGCCAATACTATCTGATAGTCGAAGACCTGCTGGATAACCGGTATTACGAACTCTGGAGGTCGTCGAGCGCCGGGGGGCCGTGGACGAAGCTCGCCGAAAAATGGGCCTGGCGCGGCAATCTGGTTTTCAATGCGGGGCAGTGGACCACTAGCGTCTCCCACGGGGAATTCATCCGCGCCGGCGTCAACCAGAGACTCGAAATCAATGACATCAACCGGGTCGATTTCCTCATCCAGGGGACTACTCAATTATCTTGTTGCCCTTACCAACAAATCCCCTGGGACCTGGGCATCATCCGAAATTACACGAGCGGGCCAACGCCCACGCCAACCCCCGTTGGCGCCATTCGCCGACTACAATCCTTCAATTACAACACCCGATACATGCGCCACCAAGGCTTCCGCGCGCGGATCGATGAGAATGTTTCGCCCTTCGAGGACTCGCAGTTCAGGGTGGTCTCCGGGTTAGCCGACCCGAGCGGCGTCTCATTCGAGTCAGTGAACTTTCCGGGCCGGTTCCTGCGCCATCGGAACAACGAGATCTGGCTGGACGCCAATGACGGGTCGGCCGGCTTTCGGGCCGCTGCTACCTGGTTTAGACGAGCCGGGTTGGCGAACAGCAGTTGGTCTTCCTACGAGTCCTACAACTTACCGGGTCAGTATATGCGCCACTCCGGCTTCCTGATGATATTGGGGACCGTATCTGGAAGCCTCCAGCAAGCCGATGCGACGTTCCGGGAGCAATAATCAGCACTGCTTGGTGATGATCGATGACCACGCCTATAATTGCCGCGAGCTAGTGATCATGAGATGGATTGCCGCTTTATGCATAGTTCTGGCGCTCGAGAGCGGAGTGGACGTTCTCTCGATGCCCGGTTCTGCCCAGAGGCGGCAATCCGGTCAGAGAATTACTTCGAAAGCTGATCTGCAAGCCCGGCTTTCGGTCGCCGCCCAGTATCGAGAGCAAGGTGATTATGACAGGGCGGCGCAGGAATATCTGAAGCTGATTCAGCTTGCTCCTCGCTTTGCTCCGGCCTATAACGAACTCGGAGTTTGCTATATGCGGCAAGGGAAGCTCGCCGATGCGGCCCGCGCGCTGGAGAGGGCTGCTCAGCTCGCGCCCACGGTGGCCGGCGTTCATCTCAACCTGGGCATCGCCTATTTCCGCCAGGAGCGTTACGACAAGGCTCAAGCGGCGCTTGAGCGGGCGCGAAAGCAGGAGCCCGGCAATGGACAAGCGCTCCATTTGCTGGGCCTGAGTTACGTGGCGCTGAAGCGGTATCGTGAAGCTATCCCGCCCCTCCAACAGGCGCTGGAATTGACCCCGGACGACATAAGCGTCAAATACAATCTGGCCTCTGCTTACGCCAACCAAGGCGAGCTGGAGAAATCAGAAGGCATTCTGGCGGACCTCATTCGCAATCATTCACATTCCGCCGCCGTTCACTTGCTTCTGGGTGACGCCTATGCCGGCCGGTCGGACGAGTTCGTCCAAATCAACAAAGCTATCGAGGAATACAAACGGGCGATTGAGCTTGATCCTCAATTGCCGCTGGCGCATTTCAAGTTGGGCCAGGCGTACTTGAAACTCAGCCGTCTGGAAGAAGCCGCCATCTATTTCAGACGGGAGTTGGAGAGAGACCCGACGGACCAGCAAGCCATGTTATTTCTGGCTTCTGTTTATCTGGCCCAGCAAAAACCCGATGACGCCATCGGACTGCTCGACAAGCTGCTCAAGCTGAATCCTCGCCATGCCGATGCCCTGTACAATCTCGGGAGGGCCTACATGCAAAAGGAAGAGCCGGCGAAAGCGGTCGAGGCCCTCAAACGCTCGATTGCTCTGAGACCAGAGCGTTCGGAGGCTCACTATCAACTCGGGCGAGCCTATTTGAAGATCGGTCTAGACGAGCAGGGTCGTCGGGAACTGAACATTGCCCAGCAACTCCAACTGAACCAGGTCGAACTAGAGCGCCAGAAAATGGACAAGGAACCGCAGAAACGAACAAAGCCATGATTCAAAGACTGACAAACCGCTTGCTATTTTAAAGAACTTACCTGGCTCAAAAGCCGGGAACTACAGGCGCCTAAAAGGTCAGGATTTTATGGGATTTACCTCAATTGAAAAGCTTGGTTCTGTGCGCCTGTTATGCAATCCCATTGGTGTACATTGGCGCCATCGGCGGTCGATGCGCCTTGAACATCAAGACATTTATTGCTATGACGGGCAATAATTTTCCAATAGCCATTGCCGGCATTCTCAAATCTCCATTGCTGGTTATTTCCGCCACCCCAGGTCCATATATGAATGTTGGCGCCGTTAGCGGTAGAAGCTCCAGACACGTCAAGGGCTTGGCCGGTGGCAATCACCGGACTGATCCGGTGCCACCCACTGCCCAAGTGGGTCACCTGAAAACGTTCATTATTATTGGACGCGAAGTAAAACCATTGTTGTACGTTTGTCCCATTAGATGTTCCCCCGCCTGCAACATCAATAGCTTTACCACTATGCTGGGCCACAAAGGAGTAAACGCCGTTAAATGTGGCGCTGCCGCTGACAGTGATGGTGAAAGTCTGTGTACTTTGTGCGCCGCATGTATTGGTATAAGTGGCTCTAGCTGTACATGAGCTTGTCGGGGAAACGGTTTGTTCGCGTGAGCTACCAGATGTTCCGCATCCGCTCCAGTTCCATGAGCCACCGCTGACAGGTTGAGGGCCAAACCTTACCTGAGCTCCGGAACTTACTATAAGACTCGACGTTTGTTGCCAACTGCCACTGTTTACCTGTACATACGGAGTAATAGATGTAGGAGCGCAATTGTTATCTTGGTAAAACCATGCAAATGCGGCTTGCGCGCCCTGCTTCGAGCTCAGGTTGCAATTAGCAGGCGGCGCATTGTTAAGATCGTCAAGAAGGTCACTAAGAAAGCCGATCATATAGGAAACGTTGCCTTCTTTAGCAATATTGGCCCTGAGCGTATTGCCGTAGTTCGCCGTGCTTCCGGCGACGAGGCCGTTATCCTCCGGAAACCAGAAATTTTCAGTGATGATTATCGGCCACGAGTCTGCCGCAGGCTTGTATTGGCTGTTCCACAGGTTGTTATGACAGCTGACGTTGTCGTAACAGCCACCATACGCAGGATAATAATGTACTGCTATACCGCAATTCGAACCGGTGAAAGGATTTTGGACGTGTTGTTGCGGCGAACCCTGCCACTCAAGGGTCGGTACCCATATAACGTTGTTTGCGCCTGTGCTTCGAATATCATTTATGACGGGCTGAATCCAATTTCTAAAAGCGAGAAAATATTTCGCTTGACCGAAGCCCCAGTCGCCGTTGCCCGGGGATGATTCGATTTCGACAGGCTCGTTCATGAGCTCGAACATGATGTTGTCGGCGTTCTTCACGCCCGGAGCATTGGCAACTGTACTCCAGAATGTGCGCAGGCGCGCCTGCTCTGTCATGCCCGCGTTACGGGAGCCGTTATTGGGTGTGTTAATCGGGCCCGTCGCGCTAAGTATCAGGTAAAGGCCGCGGGACCTTAGATGGTTGGCGTAAGGAACGAGAAAGTTCTGTATCCAGCCGTTGAACTGTGCCTGGTTAACTAGTCCGGACTCTTGTGTCCAACCGCCTATGGCATCGGTATTGACACGAACGAAGGCGCTATACCATCCGTGGTTTCTGCCATATCTCGGGCTGGTGTCGCTCATGAGCGTTGCAGCGTCATTCAAAAAGTTCAACATGCCGGCAACGTTGTTTGGATTGGTCCAGTCGGTTGGATTACTGTACCATCTTCCCCCGCCGTTAAACCAAGTCTCTGTAGGCTGCATCCATCCCCCGCGGAGCACAACATTATTGCCGCTGGGATCTTTTAAGAAGCGACCTTCTACATGTAAAGGTGGAGTGGGCATGCCATTCCATGAAAACGATCGAGTAGGAGCAAAACCTACCAAAACGAAAAACAAGCTTAACATTTTTAGAGTTTTCATAGTTTTACCCTTTCACGAGTTTGGACACATGAGGGGAAGCCGTGCGGCTTCCTCAAGAGCACGAGTTTGGACACATGAGGGGAAGCCGCGCGGCTTCCTCAATTGGAAGCCGGCACACTCAAAGTGACAGATGTGCTGCTCGGTGACGAAATCTTTGGCGGCGGCCTCTTCCCGTATCTCTACGAGGAGGCTGGCGGTTGGTTTCTGACGCCAAAACAACTACCTGAAGAACGGCGATCCTGGAAGAATGATCTATTTGCGTATTGTAAAGAGACCATTGAGTTACTCTTCCAGCGCATTATTCAATCGGCAGAGTTTAAAGAGTGTAAGGTCAAAGGCGAAGGTCGCAATGGTGCTTTTGTTTTGGCCAATGTTTGGGTCTATCAGATTTGCTTCCTCACTGATTATCGAGAAGGCAAATCAGTCGCATATATCAAAGATCAATTTGACGACGCCCGCTGGCGCGTCCCCACTGGTTGATTGCAATCAATTTTAATTTGCACAGGCTTCAAATAACTGATAAGTAAATTTGTAGTGTAAAAGTCAGGGACTTAGTTCTGCTGGCGGCGCCCAAGCGAGGGGACAACCCCTTCACCTTCTTTCACAGAATAGAAACTCCGCGCCGCAAGGTTCTGGAGCACCTCGGTTTTTCCCGACGGCCAGCGGATCTCCACGCGGTCCACGCGCTCCGCCTTCCCCAAGCCGAAATGGAGCCGGAGATCGTTCTGCGAAAGATAACTGCCCCCGCTACGCACCTCGTCGACCTGGGCCAGCTTTCCCGTCACCACTTTCACGCGCGCGCCCAACGCCAGCCGGTTGCTGCGCGTTCCTCTCAGTTCGAGCGTGATCCAGTTGTTGCGATTGCCGCCGTCGTTGCGCAAGATCACGGGTGGGCCGTCCAACTCGCCAACTACGGTGTCAATATCGCCATCATTATCTAAATCACCGAACGCCGCGCCGCGACTGACGCGGGGAACAGATAGGGCCGCTCCCACGTCGCGGCTGACTTCACGAAACGTCCCGTCGCGCTGATTGGTGTACAACAGTTTGGGCTGTCGATATTTCGCGCCGATGTCGCGCGTGTCCACCTGAGGGTAGACGTGTCCATTCACCACCAACAGATCAAGCCAACCGTCGTTGTCCAGGTCGAAGAACCCGGCGCCCCATCCTACGTAGG
>Ga0207428_10003560_pt1 | contig 15048 bp, 13 predicted proteins | sample RhiMethybrSRZTD1_FD_187600 | JGI IMG/M metagenome (GOLD analysis project Ga0207428, IMG submission 187600) | Populus rhizosphere microbial communities from Tennessee, USA - Rhizosphere MetaG P. TD hybrid SRZTD1 (SPAdes) (version 3) | ecosystem: Host-associated > Plants > Roots > Rhizosphere >...
CGATCCGCAACACAGTTCGACGACTACGGGTCGCGGTGTAGCGAGCTGAAGTGCATGACGCAGCAAAAGCTCGGTCCGACGCCGCGGTACGAACACGCCGGGTTCGACAGCTATACGCAGCCCGGCAAACTCCGCCCATCCCACGATCTGCTCCAATGGCGCACCGCTCACCCGTTGTCGGACCATGTGTTCGAGTTGGCTGGGCGAGTCGGCTGTGCTAAGCAGCACGTTTGCCTCGTCTTCGGCGAACACGCAGCCGGCTAGCCGAAGCCGCGTGACGAGCGCTGCGCGGTCAGGCGCCTCTGGCAGCAGCAGCTCAGTCGTCCTTCTCGCGCTCTGCGAGGAACCTCTCGAACTCGGCACCGATCTCCTCGGCACTTGGCACTCGCTCGGGTTGCTCAGCTTGTAGGGCGTCGTATTGCTGCTCGAGAGTTGCCACAAGCTCCTGGACCTCACTCGAGGTCGCCATCTCCTCAGCGATATCGGCAAGGTTGCTGGCAGATGCCTTCTCCAGTGGTTCGAGCGGCACCGCTAGCCCGGTCGCTTGATTGAGCGAGCGAGTCAGGGTGAGCGTCGCCTCTGGAAATGATGCCTGAGCCAGGTAATGCGGCACGTGTGCGGCGAAACCCATAGCCTTTCGATCCAGTTGACCGAGGCGAAATTCCAGCAGCCCGGTGAAACTGGCAGGCACCTCAACCCGGTCGATCCAGCTTCGATAGCCCTTGACCAGTGAAGGATCTGTCGCGTGTGCGGTCAACGTGATAGGTCGGGTGTGCGGCACGGCCATGGGAATGCCGTGCACTCCCACAGTCATCCGAACGCCGAACTGCTCGATCAATTCGACCAGCGCGGCGGCGAGGCGTTCCCACTGCACGTCCGGCTCTGGCCCGCTGAGGAGCAGAAAAACCTCCCCGTGGCCATCTGTGACTCGGTAGATACGCAGGTGAAGGTCGGCGTAGGACTTCCACTGATTGGTGTCGAAGATCATCGCTGGCCGGCGGCTGCGGTAGTCGTGCAGCTGATCATGATCGAATTCCGCGAGCACTTCGTGCTCCAGATTTTCGAGGAGATTCGCCGAAAACAGGCGTCCAGCCTGCCCAGCGTCGACAAAGCCGTCCAGCTGGTGAATGAGCACCGGGTGATGCTCCTTGAGCTTGGCCACCACCGCCTCGTTCAAGGTGTAGAGCTCCCGGGGGTCCATCACAAACACCAATCTACCTGCGAGTGCCGTGTTGCAGCCTCGCCTACAGCTCGGTGGATCAGTGCTTCAGACCTGCTCGTCAGCGTGATTCGTCGCGGTCACTGAACGTGGTACGACCGTTGAGTTTCGCCGCGAGGTCGTTATCGATGCCGTCCGCCACGTCGGAGAGGATGCGTACCGCCTGGCGTAGATGGGCGGGTGCGAAGGGTTGCGCCAGCACAGAGATGGTGACGAAGACCCGATCTTTGATGAGCTGAAACTTCACCCACCGGGCCTCGACGTTCAAGTCATTGAGCACCTCTGTGGCCCGAGAACGACCAGCAATGTCATGCACCACAGGGGCGAAGAGCACAACTTCCTGGCCGTCGGTGGATGTGCGGAGGAAGAGCATGGTTGATCCGACCCTGATTGCCACGTCACCGTCGGCGTCCCGGATCGGGGGATAACCGTAGATTTCAGCAAGCTCGGCGTCGACCAAGTCGTTGAGGTGCTCCTGGTCGCGAGGCATCGTCGCCCCGAGGTCGACCTGGCTGGTCTGCACAGCCTTGACTGCCGCATCACTCTCGATGGGCACCTGTATCGGCTGGAGCGCCTCCGCGAGCTGGTCGGGCGCGAGAAATACCGGATGCTGTACGCCATAGACGTCGCGCAGCGCGACGACGGCAAGTTCGCTGATTCGGTCGGATTCGAGCTGTGGGAACTCGATCCAGAAATTGGGCGTGGGCCGAATCGGCCCAGTCGGTGAGTCTTGCTCGCCGATCGTGGGCGGCTGCCAGCCCAGTCGTTCCATGGCGTCGATCAACTCGGCGGAGAGTTGGAAATCGTCCCCGAGCACCGCGTTGCTGGCGGCCTCGCATCGAATCACGCCTGGCCGGGGACTGCTCAGCCTGACGAACGGCGGCGGGCCCTTGCCCTCTGAGGTGGTGCCGATGGTGAGGTCGGCTGTGTCGTCGATCATGGTGATGACCTCACTCAACCGATCTTGGAACTCAGCCCAAGCTTGTGCGGTACTCCGGTCGAGGTCGAAGTCGTCGATGTCGGCCATATACGCCCCTCCCACCCACGAGAACGACACTAATGCCGGAGGCGTTCAAATGCCCAACGCCGCAACCACCCGCGACGGTGACGGCCGTCCCAGTTTGGTCGCGAGCCAGCGGCTGGTCTCCACCAGGCTTGCCAGATCGACGCCGGTCTCGATGCCGAGCCCATCCAGCATCCATACCAGGTCCTCCGTCGCCAAGTTGCCGGTCGCCGACTTCGCATAGGGGCAGCCCCCGACTCCGCCGGCCGAGGAATCGAATTCGGTGATTCCAGCCTCGAGGCCAGCCAGCACGTTGGCGAGAGCCTGTCCGTAGGTGTCGTGCAGGTGCAGTGCTATCCGGTCGCGCGATACCCCGGCTGCTTCCACGCGGTCCAGCACCGCGGCGACCTGACCTGCCGTGGCGACGCCGATGGTGTCGCCCAAACTGATCGTGGAGCAGCCGAGTTCGACGAGTCGGGCTGCGATAGCCGCGGGACTTTCGGGGTCCACTGCGCCCTCCCACGGGTCGCCGAAACACATCGACACATAACCGCGTACGGGAATCCCGCGGATGCTTGCCGCGGCGACGACGGGTGCCGCCATCTCGATGGCGCCGTCCAGGGTGGTACCGAGGTTCTGCTTCGCGAAGGTCTCGGTAGCGGATACGAAGATCGCGATCTCGTCGGCCCCGGCAGCCAGCGCACGCTCGAAACCACGCTCATTGGGCACGAGTACGGGATAACGGACCCCCGCACGCCGCCGCAGGGCAGCCATTAGTTCGTCTGCATCAGCCAGCTGAGGAACCCATCGCGCCGACACGAAGCTGGTCGCCTCGATGACGCCAAGCCCAGCGTCGCCGAGCCGGTCGATCAACTCCAGCTTGATCGGCAGCGGCACCACAGTCTTCTCGGCCTGGAGCCCATCGCGCGGGCCGACTTCGTACACCCTGACCCGAGTGGGCAAACCAGCGCGAGGATGAACTGCCGGCAGCACGTCCATACCGGCGACTGTACGCGTGCGGGAAGCTGCCTATCGTTGAGTGATGCGGTGGGCGTGCTGCCCGATCACCGCAGGTGGATGAGGAGGTGAGCAGTGACCCAGCCAGCGATGCCTCCCCCGGGCGCACCTCGTCCAGCGATGGTTCCTGTCGCACCCGCCGCCTTGCTGCGTCGGCCACGATCCGCGTTGACCTGGGTCACCACCATCGTCCTTGGCCTGGGTGGCCTGATGATCGCGATCTTGATCTTTCTCCTCGGCGGTCCAGTTGGCGCGCTGATCGCGACCCTCTTGGCAGCGGTGTCGTTCCCGCTGATGATCTTGATCTGCTTCTGGCTCGATCGCTATGAACCCGAGCCCGCCGGCTATCGGTTCGCCGCACTCGGTTGGGGTGCTGTTGCGGCGGTTGTGCTGAGCTTCATCGCAGAGCAGTTGCTGTTCGGGCTGCCGGGGACCAATGAGTTCGTGAATACGGTGGTGGGCGCGCCCGTTGTGGAGGAACTTGCCAAGGGATTGTTTCTTGTCGCGGTCGTCGTCTTCCGTCGTTCCGAAATGGACGGGATTCTGGACGGCATCATCTACGGCGCCCTGGTCGGGATCGGGTTTGCCTTCGTTGAGGACATCGTCTACTACCTTCAGTCTCTGCAGACTGGACAGCTCGGCGTCACGTTCTTCCTAAGAGGCGTCATCGGGCCGTTCGCGCACCCCCTCTTCACAGCCGCAACCGGCATCGGCATCGGGATCGCGGTCTCCACCCGCCGACCGGCGGTGCGTGTGTTCGCGCCGATCCTCGGTTTTCTGGCCGCGATCGTGATGCACGCCACTTGGAACGGCAGCGCGTTCTGGGACAACGGCAACGGGTTCTTGTTGGCGTACGGCGCGATCATGCTGCCGCTGCTGGTGGTGATACTGGCAATCGCCATCTGGGCGCGCTCCCGCGAGGGCAAGATGCTCACCGCCGCCCTACATCAGGTTGCACAGATGGGCTGGATTCAGCCCGACGAGATCCGCTGGATAGCCCGTGTCTCGGATCGGATGTCAGCACGCGCATATGCCAAGCGCGTAGGCGGCAAGCCAGCCGCTGCGGCGCTCCGGGCGTATCAGCAAACCATGATCGAGGTGGCCTTCCTCCATAACCGAGCGGTGAATGGAACGGCTCCAAATGATCTCAACCAGCGCATGAGCGCCCTGCTCCAGCGGGCGGCATCGCTGAGGCCGTACGTGGTGTTCCCGCCGCCCCGCACCCAGTGGCCACCTCCCGGGCTGCCGGAACCATGGGCGCAGCCGCCTCTGCCGCCCGGCGCCTCAGTATTTCCCGACCGACGAGACTAGCTCCGATGGCCAGGCGCTGGCTCCGCGCGGTCCTTAGCCTGCGGCGTGCGGGTCGCCGTACCAACGTGGCGTTGCTGGTCGTCCTGATTGCTGCCGCGGTCACCGGTGGCATCGCCTTTGCCGCCGGCACCCCAATCCCAGCACGACTCGCGACGATTGCTCACGGCGTGTTCGGGCTGGCGGTGGTGCTGCTGGTGCCCTGGAAGACAGTGATCGTCAGGCGCGCTCCTCTGCTGCGCGCAGCCAGTCTGGTGCTGATCGGACTCATCGCACTTTGCGTCGCTTCGGGCCTTGTGGAGGTCTTCTTCGGGTATGGGCTGTGGTGGCGACTCAGTCCCATCCAGGTACACGTTGGGTCGGCCCTGCTCGCTGCGCCACTGCTGGCGTGGCATGTGCTGCACCACCGTCCACAGCGTCTGCGTCGGATGGACTTGTCACGCCGCACACTTCTGCGTACCGGAGCTCTTGCCGCGGGAGCCGCGGCGACGTATGCCGCGCTAGAGGGCGTCGGTCGGCTGGCCGGCTCGGCATCAGCTAGCCGAACCTCTACGGGCTCCCACCCGATTAGCGCGGCTGCCGTCCCCGCAACGATCTGGCTTTTCGATCAGGTGCCCGTTGTTGGGAGTGATCATCAAGTTCTCGTCGCCGGGTCCGCGTTCTCGATTTCCGATCTTGCGTCGCGGTCCGAGGCGATCCCGGCACGACTTGACTGCACCAGCGGCTGGTACACCGACGGTGTCTGGTCAGCGGTCAGTCTTGTTGATCTCATAGCTCCCGAGAAACTGGCAGCGGCGGCGAGCATCGAGGTTGCAAGCGTGACCGGCTACTCTCGGCGATTTCCAGCTAACGAGGCAGATAATCTCTGGTTGGCGACCGCGTATCACAATCAGCCGTTACAGCCCGCCTATGGGGCACCCGTTCGGCTCGTTGCGCCACATCGACGGGGATTCTGGTGGGTTAAGTGGGTTACATCGGTCAAGCTCAGCGACCTCCCCTCCTGGGCGCAGCCGCCGTATCCCTTGCAGTGAATGCCGAGGTGTCTGTCAGCTCGCAGACTCAGAGAGCTCGCGCGGAACAGCGATCACGTCGACAAGCGCGCCGTTGCGCCATACGGTGATCTCCACCCGCCGGCCGATCGCGTCCTCGACCATCCGACGCTGAAGCTCAGTGCTCGATCTCAGTGACGTGCCAGCGACTGCAACGACAATGTCGCCTGCTCTCAGCCCTGCGCTATCTGCCGGACTTCCGGCGACTACTTGCGCCACCCGGAGACCCTCGCGGCGGCCCAATTTGTTGGCCAACGCAGGTGGCAACGGTGCCTGGTTGCCCGCGATCCCAAGCCACGCACGCCGTACCCGGCCGGAAGTCATCAGGGCGCTAATGATCCGCTCTGTCGTTTCATTGATCGGCACCGCCAGGCCTACACCGATCCCGGCCACCGCCGTGTTGACTCCAATCATCCGGCCGCGGCTGTCGGCCAGCACCCCACCGCTGTTGCCAGGGTTCAATGCGGCGTCGGTCTGAATCACCTCGTCAACAACCCGGCCTTGCCTGGTCGGTAGGGACCGGCCTAAACCGGAAATGATGCCAGCAGTAACGCTGCCCGCCAGGCCGAGCGGGTTGCCCACCGCGATCACCAATTGCCCGACTTGCAGCTTGCTGGCATCGCCCAGCGTCACCGGGCTGGGAACCTCACCTCGAGCACGAAGCACAGCAAGATCGGAAAACGCATCTCGACCGATCACGTCGGCAGTGACCTCGTTGCCGTCGGAGAAGGCGGCCACCACCGTGCTCCCTCCTTCGACGACATGCGCACTGGTCAATAGAAAGCCGTCAGCGGTCAACACGCTCGCGCTACCCGCGCCATCGCCCATCCGGGACCGGACCTTAAGACTCGCCACACTCGGCAAGACCTGCTGAACCACTTTTGTCACCGCCGCGGAGTAGGCATCAAGCGCCTCGCGGTCACGGTCATCGATCATGTTGTGGTAACGCGTACGGCGCTGAAGTGTTCCCTACCCCTCGACCTATCCGGCAAGGTAAGCCGAGGGCGTAAAGCCGATCGCGATCAGCTGCAACCGCTGGTGGATCCGCAGCCTTCACAGACGTAGCAGCTGCCGCTGGGACGCATCTTGGTGCCGCAGGTCAGGCAAAGCGGGGCGTCGATGCTGGTGCCGGTGATTTCTTCGAAGAGCTCGGCTGTCGTGTGGGCAGCCTGCGTGACCGGCTTCGTCCCGGCGCCGTCCATCTCGTCGGTTCGGACGTCATCGCCTGGGTCGTTCTTGAGCGACTCCGCCTCGCTGAGCTCTTCCTCGGCCGGCAAATACGATCCGGTTTCGACCTGCCGTGCCCGCTCGGTCGCGGTGTAGATACCCAGCTCGGCTCGCTCTTCGAAAGACAGATAGTCCAGTGCCAGCCGGCGAAAGACATAGTCCATGATCGACTGTGCCATCCGGATGTCCGGATCGTCAGTGAGGCCGGCGGGCTCGAACTTCAGGTTGGTGAACTTCTGGACGAATGTCTCCAACGGCACTCCGTACTGAAGACCAACCGATACCGCAATGGCGAAGGCATCCATCACACCCGCGAGGGTCGAGCCCTGCTTGCCCAGCTTGAGGAATACCTCGCCGAGGCCATCGTCCGGATAGGACCCAGAGGTCAAATAGCCCTCAGCACCGCCTACAGAGAACGACGTGGTGCGGCTCGGCCGCGACTTCGGCAATCGCTTGCGAGTCGGGCGGTAGACCACCTTTTCCACGACCTCGGTCTCGACGGCAGCTGACTTCTTATGCTCTGCCTTCGCACTCCTGCCGTCACTGAGCGGTTGGCCAACCTTGCAGTTGTCACGGTAGACCGCCAACGCCTTGAGGCCGAGCTTCCAGCCTTGCAGGTAGACCTCGGCTATTTCCTCCACTGTCGCTGACTCGGGCAGGTTCACAGTCTTGGAGATGGCGCCAGACAGGAACGGCTGCGCCGCCGCCATCATCCGCACATGGCCCATCGGCTTGATCGCCCGCTGACCCATTGCGGTGTCGAAGACCTCGTAGTGCTCCGGCTTGAGGCCGGGAGCGTCGATCACGTGACCGTGCTCGGCGATGTATTCGATGATCGCCTCGGCCGTCTCGTCGGCGTAACCGAGCTTCTTCAATGCCCGCGGAATGGTCTGGTTGACGATCTGCAGCGACCCGCCACCGACAAGCTTCTTGAACTTGACCAGCGAGAAGTCCGGCTCGATTCCAGTGGTGTCGCAATCCATCATGAAGCCGATCGTCCCGGTGGGCGCGATCACCGAGGCTTGCGCATTGCGGTAGCCATTGGCTTCACCGATCTTGATCACATCCGCCCAGGCGCCCGTTGCCCGGGTGCGAATGTCGGTGTCCATCGGATCGATAGCGCGCAGCGCATCGTTGGCGGCCTGGTGCTTACGCATCACCCGCTTGTGCGCATCAGCGTTGCGGGCATATCCCACGTACGGCCCAACGATGCCGGCGAGCTCCGCCGACCGGCGATACGAGACGCCGGTCATCAGCGAGGTGATCGCGGCAGCCAATGCGCGGCCACCCTCAGAGTCGTAACCATGGCCGGTAGCCATCAACAGCGCACCCAGGTTGGCGTACCCGATGCCGAGCTGACGATAGTCGCGAGTCGTGCGCCCGATCGCCTCGGTCGGGAAATCGGCGAAGCAGATCGAGATGTCCATTGCAGTGATGATCAACTCCACCGCTCGTTCGAACGCCTGCGCATCGAAGGTGTCGTCCTCGCGTAGGAACTTGAGCAGGTTGAGGCTGGCCAGGTTGCACGAGCTGTTGTCCAGGCTCATGTACTCCGAGCATGGATTGGACGCCGTGATCCGGCCGGTCTCGGGATTGGTGTGCCAATCGTTGATGGTGTCGTCGTACTGGATCCCGGGATCGGCGCATTCCCAAGCAGCCGTGGCCATCTTGTCAAACAGTTCACGAGCATTCATCGTCTCGACGACCCGACCGTCGGTGCGCGCGCGGAGTGCGAAATCGGCGCCGTCCTCGACGGCTCGCATGAACTCATCGGTGACCCGCACGGAGTTATTGGCGTTCTGATATTGGACGGAGGTGATGTCACGACCGCCCAGGTCCATATCGAAGCCAGCGTCACGAAGTGCGCGGATCTTCTCCTCCTCCCGCGCCTTCGTCTCGATGAACTCCTCGATGTCGGGGTGGTCAACGTCAAGTACAACCATCTTTGCCGCACGACGAGTCGCCCCGCCAGACTTGATGGTCCCGGCACTCGCGTCGGCGCCGCGCATGAACGAGACCGGGCCGGAGGCGGTACCACCCGAGCTCAGCAGTTCCTTCGACGAGCGGATCCGTGAAAGATTCAGGCCGGCACCTGAGCCGCCCTTGAAGATGAACCCTTCTTCCCGGTACCAGTTCAAGATCGAGTCCATCGAGTCGTCGACCGACAAGATGAAACACGCGCTGACCTGCTGCTTCGACGCGGTACCTACGTTGAACCACACCGGTGAGTTGAACGAGAAGTATTGATGCAACAGCATCCAGGTCAACTCGTGCTCGAAGACCTCGGCTGACTTGGTGTCCAGAAAGTATCCGAAGCCATCTCCCGCCTTGCGGTAGGTCTTGACCACGCGGTCGATGAGCTGCTTGAGACTCTGCTCGCGAGCGGGAGTGCCGGGTGCCCCCCGGAAATACTTCGTGGTCACGATGGTGGACGCATTGACACTCCAGAAGTCGGGGAATTCGACGCCCTTCTGCTCGAAGACAACCTCACCTGTCTTCCAGTTGGTCTGCACGACGTCGCGGCGTTCCCAGGTCACCTCGTCATATGGATGCGTACCCGAGGTGAAAACCCGCTCGATGCTGAGCCCGGCGCGTTTCGGCGTTGAACTCTTGTTGTCCGATCGCCCATTCGCCGAACGGGTGGTTTCGGTCATCTCTGCCTTTCTTGTCGGCTACCTACGCCATCGATGGCGCTCATATCTGGAGGCCGCGCCTCCGAAGTCTTTCTGTCTGTGCTCTTGGTTGTCTGTGCTCTTGGTTGTCTGTGCTCTTGTTGTCTGTGCTCTTGGTTGTAGCTCCTGCTGGCCTTACGCGGGCTCCGGAGGGCCCGTGGCACGCTGCCGGGAGGGGGTCAACCGGTGCGGGACGAAGCTACTCACCTTGTTGTCCGCGACGCGGTCGGGGATGAGCGGCTCGATACCAGTCGGCTCTTGCTCCACGCGTAGCAACGCGATCTCGGCCTCGAAGTCGTCGACCGAGCGGAACTGGCGATAGACGCTGGCGAATCGCAGGTAGGCGACCTGGTCAAGCTGGCGCAGCGGCCCAAGGATGGCAACGCCGACCTCGTCGGCCGGTATTTCAGGCTGGCTCAAGGCGCGGACCGAATCCTCGACCAACTGCCCGAGACGGGCGAGCTGGTCCTCCGTGACGGGCCGTCCCTTACAGGCCTTACGAACCCCGTTGATCACCTTGTCGCGGTTGAACGGCTCGACGACACCGCTGCGCTTTACGACGACGAGCTGCATCTGCTCGATCGTGGTAAACCGCCGCTCACACGATGGGCATTGCCGCCGCCGACGGATGCTGCCACCGTCGTCGGTCGTCCGCGAATCGAGCACCTTGGAGTCGGTGTGGCGACAGTACGGGCAGTGCATTCTCCGGCTCCTTCCTGTGCTTCTCGGTCTGTGCTTCTCGGTCTGCGCTTCTCGGTCTGCGCTTCTCGGTCTGTGCTGTTGGGTTTGGGCTGGTTCGGTCGGTATTGGGGACAGATCTGGGGATGGATCTGTGGGTATGTCGGGAAACTTGTGGACCCGTTGTGAGTAACTAACCACAACTTGTGGATGAACCACATCCTTGTAACTACTAGATATGGATAACCGTACGTCTTAGGACCATTCTTCGCAAGAGGACTGACACTTTTGTCGCAGCCGTGCCGCGACCCTGTCGCCCGACGCACCGAGGGGTGAGTCAGCGAGCTCCAGACACGCCGAAAATGCGCTAGGTCAGAGCAGGTTGCGTGCGAGGGTATAGGTCACAGCGACCACGAGCCCAAGGACTAGCCACTGAGTGAGGCGTACGCGATGCAGCCGTTCGGCGAGCGGTCGAGGCAGCCGCACAGCCGGCCCACCGGCCGCCTCGACGGCCCACAACGACCCAAGAACGCCCAAGATCACCAGACCGATCAGCGCGAGAGGGTTGAGCATGAATGCGTCCGATACGTCGCCGTGAAGCAACGTGGCGCCCATCCGGGTGCCACCGCAGAGCGGGCAGTCCCAACCGGTCAACGCACGGAACGGACACGGCAATCCAACACCAGTGGTCGTGTAGAGCACACTGAGAGCGAGGCCGCCAGCAAAGAACGCTCCGACATATCCGGCTGCGCGCGCGGCAGAAAAGCGCCGCACGTCGGTGGGAATCGCCACCTTCTCATTGTGCCCGCAACCAGAGTCACCCGTGCCCCGGCATTCGGCGTGAACGGCACACCGGCGGTCATCACCTACACTCGCCACGTCGCAGCCCACGCCAAGGACACTCATGACCGACCAGTACCCCAGTCAGTGGCCAGATGCATCGCTGCCCAACCCTCAGTCCTACTACGCCCCGCAGCCAGCAAGCGTGGGTTACCCGCGTCAGCCTGGAGATCTCGCACTACCTCAGCGAGATTATTACGCCAGCTGGGGGGTACGGGTTCGCGCGCGGCTGATCGACCAGTTTCCGACCTATCTGGGCTTGATCATCTTCTTGATCGGCTACCTGGGCCTGGTTGTCCAGCTGGCTCGGTCTGAAGGATCCACCGGCAACTTCGAAGCGGCAGCCGTGGCGATGATCATCGGCTTGAGTGTGCTGGTCGCCAGCCTGGGGTGGACCGCTTACAACCGCTGGATCGTCGGCGGCAAGACGGGACAATCGTGGGGTAAGCGATCGACCAAGATCAGGCTGATCGGCGAAGAGACCCACGCACCGATCGGTGCGAAGAACGCATTCATGCGTGATCTTGTCCATATCCTCGACGCGCTGACTGTCGTCGGCTATCTATGGCCCCGGTGGGATGACAAGAAGCAAACTCTTGGCGACCAGATCATGAAAACCGTCGTGATCAACGAACGGATGGATACGCTCGGCTCTTGATCTTGACCGGCGGCGGAAGCCGGACAGCGGTGGAGTAGCGTCGTTTCGGGTGCACCGACGAAAGGATCAGACCATGCCGCTGTTGCGAGGCCGCCGCGAGGAAGCGAGCACGACGAAGTATCGGATGCAGGAGAAGCTCTTCGCCATCGGCGACGACTTCTGGATCGAGAACGATACTGGCCAACGCGCTTTCAAAGTCAACGGAAAGGCCCTTCGCATCCGGGACACGCTGGTACTCGAATCCCCCCGCGGTGAGGAGCTGTATTCAATCCAGGAGAAGAAGCTCCGCGTGAAAGACACGATGAACATCGAGCGCGGCGGACATGACGTAGCGACGGTGAAGAAGGCCCTCATAACCCCGCTCCGGGATCGCTTCTCGATCAATGTGAACGGCGGCGAAGACATGGAGGCAAAGGGGAACATCGTCGATCACGAGTACAAGATCGAACGCGACGGTGACGAGATCGCCGAGGTCTCTCGTCGGTGGTTCCGGGTACGTGACACGTACGGCGTCGAGATCAAGCCGGGACAAGAGGACGCACTCGTACTCGCGGTGGTCGTATGCATCGACCAGATGACGCACGATGTCGGCTAAGCGATTCAGCGCTGGATTTGCACTGACTCTGGGGTGCCGGAGCCGTAGTCACCGCTCGTGACACGTAGGACGGTCAGACCGATCACCGCGAGTGCCGCAGCCATGATCAACGCCACGATCACCATGACAACCGCAATCCCGCGATCTGTGAGCTGCCAGTTCGCCGAAGTTGTCCTCCTCGGTCGGGCTATCGTGCCTGCTCGATCGACCGGGCGGGCGGGCAGCCCATCGCGAATCTCCGGAGCGGGGATTTCGGGAGTCGAGAGGTCTGGAATCGACAGATCGTGAATTGAGAGGGGCAGGGCACTCATCTCGACAACTCCTATATGTGTCGAACTTGTGTTCGATAGCACGTATGTTTGATTTGTATCGCATCTAGTCGTCAACACCAAGCTCATTCGCACAGATTTTCGAACCGTGTCGTAAAAAGAGTGAATCACGACGGTCTGACAGTTTCTGAGCCTCATACAACCGGCGAACAGAGGCCCAACACGCTCGAACAAATGTTTGAATCTGTCGGCAGAGTTCTCTATCGTCACCCTTATGGCACAGACTGACCCGAGGTCCTCCGAGCGCGAATCCACTCAGCGCCAATCCGCCCAGCGCGAGGCTCGGGAGCCCAAATTCCCTGAGCCAAGCAGGCGCCGGGGACGACCCCGGGCAAGCGACGTGGCCGCTCAGCTAGGCGAAAGTGCGGCTTTCAGCACATTTCCAGATGGCCCCACCGACGCCGACGGCCTGACACTTCGGCAACGCCGAATCTTGCAAGTGATCAGAGACACTGTTGAGCGGCGGGGCTATCCGCCGAGCATCCGAGAGATGGGTGACGCGGTTGGCCTCGCATCGTCGTCGAGCGTTGCGCATCAGCTGAAGGTGCTCGAGACCAAAGGGTTTCTGCGGCGCGATCCCAATCGTCCACGGGCGCTCGAGGTGCTCCTGCCGACCGAGGATCGCGCCGCGACCCGGCAGTTCTCGGCCCAGCCCCACACACCAGGTGCGGACGAAACCGGCATCGGGGATGCTTTCCCGGAGCCAGTGCGCGTTCCGGTGCTCGGCCGGATCGCAGCCGGCGGACCGATCTTGGCCGAAGAGAGCATCGAGGATGTCTTCGCGCTGCCGCGACAGCTGATCGGCGAGGGCACCATGTTCTTGCTCGAGGTACGTGGCGACTCGATGATCGAAGCAGCGATCTGCGACGGTGACTGGGTAGTCGTTCGGCAGCAGCCGACAGCGGACAACGGTGACATTGTCGCGGCACTGCTCGACGACGAAGCGACAGTGAAGACCTTCAAGCGCACTAGCGGCCAGGTGTGGCTACTGCCGCACAATCCCGCGTACGACCCCATCGACGGGAATCACGCCACCATCCTCGGCAAGGTCGTCGCTGTGTTGCGCCGCATCTAGCGACCAGCTAGCTACCTCGCCGTGCCTACTACAGCAGGCTGGGTTCGGAGGTGGCCATCTCTGTCATGAAGCGGGCGACGGCGCGGAGCTTGTTCGTGACATCAAGGGCCGCCACCTTGTAAGCCTCCGACAAGGTCGGGTAGTTCAAGACTGTGTCGACGAGGTAGTCGACTGTTCCACCACATCCCATGATCGCTTGACCGATGTGCACCAGCTCGGTGGCATTGGTTCCGAAGACGTGTACGCCGAGGATCTCCCTGGTCTCCGCATGGACGATCAACTTCAACATGCCGTACGGGTCGCCGACGATCTGGCCGCGAGCCAGTTCGCGATAGCGGGAGATACCGACCTCGAACGGAATTGACTCACGGGTCAACTCCCCTTCAGTCTTCCCGCAGTACGAGATCTCCGGGATCGTGTAGATGCCGATCGGCTGCAGACTTCGGAGCTCGTTGGCTGGCTCGTTGAATGCGTGTGCCGCGGCAAGGCGGCCCTGGTCCATCGAGGTTGAGGCTAGGGCAGGGAATCCGATCACATCGCCAACCGCGTAGATATGCGGCACCTCGGTCTGATAGTTCGAGTTCACCACGAGCCGTCCCCGCTTGTCGGGTGCGAGCCCTGCGAGGTCGAGGCCCAAGTTCGCCGTGTTGCCTTGCCGACCTGCGGAGTGCATGACGACCTCGGCAGCGATCTTCTTCCCGGAAGCGAGCGTCGTGATCGTGCCACGTCCGGAGCTCTCTACCGATGAGACCTCCTCACCGAAGCGGAATGACATGGTGTGGTCGCGGAGATGGAACTTCAGGGATTCAACGATTTCGGGATCGCAGAAGTCGAGCATGTTGTCACGCTTCTCCACCAGCGTGACCCGGCTGCCTAACGCAGCGAACATCGAGGCGTACTCCACGCCGATGACGCCGGCGCCGACGACCACCAAGGAGCCCGGCACGGTGTCCAACGTGAGGATCTGATCCGAATCGAGGACACGCAGGCTGTCGAAGTCGACGTTCGGCGGATGCGCCGGCATGGTACCGGTCGCGATGACGACGTAGTTCGCAGTTAGGGTGCGGAGAGCTCCCACGCCTTCGATCTCGACGGTGAGTGTGTGCGGGTCAAGGAAGCTCGCTTGACCCGGTACCAGCTCGATGTGGTTACGCATCAGCTGGGAACGGATGACCTCCGTCTCGCGACCAACAACGTGCTGGAGCCGTGCGAGTAGGTCGGAGATGGTGATCTCGTCCTTTACCCGATAGCTGGCTCCATAGAGATCACGAAGCTGCATGCCGGTCAGATAGAGCACTGCCTCCCGCAATGTCTTGGACGGGATCGTGCCGGTGTTGACGCAGACGCCCCCGACCATCGACTTGCTGTCGATGACGCA
>Ga0207428_10003562_pt1 | contig 15046 bp, 11 predicted proteins | sample RhiMethybrSRZTD1_FD_187600 | JGI IMG/M metagenome (GOLD analysis project Ga0207428, IMG submission 187600) | Populus rhizosphere microbial communities from Tennessee, USA - Rhizosphere MetaG P. TD hybrid SRZTD1 (SPAdes) (version 3) | ecosystem: Host-associated > Plants > Roots > Rhizosphere >...
GTTCCGGTAGACAGCGTCGCTGGCGTCAACCGTCGTGAGTTCCTCGCCACGGTCGCCGCCGCGCACGGCGCCTTCGTGCTTGGCTTCTGGGTGCCATCGCGAGCGGATGCACAAACCGTCCGCGGATCCAACTGGTACGAGGAGCCCGCCACGCCTGAGATCAATGCGTGGATCGTGGTCGCGCCGGACGACACCGTCACCATCCGCATCGCGCAGACCGAGCTCGGACAAGGCGTGTGGACCTCGAACGCGATGATGGTCTGCGAAGAGCTCCAGTGCGACTGGAAGAAGGTCCGTCCACAATACGCGTCGGCGAATCGCGATGCGCGCGAGAAGGCGCCCGCGTGGACGCTGAACGTCCCCGGAGAGGGTGCGACCGATCCGAAGGGCGGCGGCGAACCCACGTTCGGCAATCGCGATCCGAAAGGCGTGTCAGGTATTCCCGACAGCCTGTATCGACGCATGCGGACGAACGCCGCTTCGTCCGTGAAAGACGGCCGGTACTACTTGCAGCTCGCCGGCGCGGAGGCGCGCGAACGGCTGCTGCTCGCCGCGGCCGCTCTGTGGAACGTGCCGGTGACGGAGCTGACGGCCAAGGACAGCGTGATCAGGCACGCCTCGAGCGGCCGCACGACGAGCTACGGCCAGATCGCGCCTCGTGCCGCGCAGACGCCCCATCCCCATCCGGAGCAGATCAGGATCAAGCCGCCCGATCAGTGGACGCTGATGGGCACCGAGCAGAAGAATCTGGATGTTCCCGCCAAGGTCACTGGCGAGACGATCTACGGGATCGACATCCGTCTGCCCGGGATGAAGTGGGCAGCGGTGAAGACGTGCCCGGTCTACGGCGGCGACGTCAAGCGCTACGACTTCGACGTCGTCCGGAACATGCCCGGCGTGCGCTCCGCTGTGCAGTTCCCCATTCCCGATCCGGCGCTGACGCGCGGCCGCATCTTCAGCGGCGGCGTCGCGGTGATCGCGGACACGTGGTATCAGGCGAAGACCGCGCTCGACAAGATGCCCGTCGAGTGGACGATTCCGCCCGAGCACGCGGCGTTCAACAGCACGAACATGCACGCCGCGCTCGTCGCGGCGCTCGATCGGCCGGGCACCGTCCGCGCCAATCAAGGCGACGTGGACGCGGGCTTCGCCAAGGCCGCCAGGATCGTCGAGGCGACGTACTCAACACCGTACCTGCCCCGCGCACGGATGGAGCCCGGCAACGCGACGGTGCTCGTCACCAACGATCGCGTCGACATCTGGATCGGCGATCAGAGTCCCCAGGAGACCCGCTTCAGCGCTGCAAAGATCACCGGCCTCCCGGAGACGAACGTCCACCTGCATCTCTGTCACCTGGGCGGCGGCTTCGGCCGCAACGGCAACGGCCCGCAGGCCGAGCACGCCATCATGATCGCCAACGCGAACCGCGGCGTGCCGATTCACATGCTGTGGACGCGCGAAGAGGACTTCATCGGGACGACCTACCGCGCCATGGGAGTGGCGCGTTTGAAGGCCGGCCTCGACGCCGACGGCTGGCCGATCGCCCTCGACGTGCGCACCGCCATGCAGGAGGGCGGGTTCGGTCCCGAAGCGTCGTTCCACGTCACGTCCCGCTACTTCGTGCCGAACTATCGCTACTCGAACCACACGACGAAGTTCCACGTGCCGGTCGGCACGCGGCGCGGCGTCGGGCAGGCGGCGCACGAGTTCTATCGCGAGAGCTTCATCGACGAGCTCGCGCACGCCGCCGGCAAGGATCCGTATCGCTATCGCCGCGAGCTGCTCGCGCGCACCAACCTCCCCTACAAGGCCGACATGATCAAGGCGCTCGACCTCGCCGCCGAGATGTCAGGCTGGGGCACCCCGCTGCCCAAGGGCACGGCACGCGCGATCGCGCTCGAGGAACGCGGCACCGAAGGCAACGGCTCGGCGACGGTCAGCGCCATGGTGCACACGGTATCGGTGAGCCGCGAAGGCAAGGTCAAGCTCGAGCGCGTCGACGTCGCGCACGACACCGGCTTCGGTCTGGTCAATCCGCTGTCAGTGAAAAAGCAAATCGAAGGGCAGATCACCTGGTTCTACAACGACGCCATGCACCAGGCCTGCTCGATCGCCGACGGCCGCATCGTCGAGAACAACTTCAACACGTTCCCGATCTCGCGGATTGATGAAGACCCGCCAGTCATCAACATCCGCTTCTTCCCCACCAGCCACTGGCTGATCGGCATGGGGCACGATCGCGCCACCTCGGTCCAATCCGCGATCGGCGAGGCCATCTTCCAGATCACGGGCAAACGGCTTCGCGACCTGCCGTACAGCCGACACGATCTGAAGTGGAGCTGACCTCGTCCGCCGGTGTTGGAGATGGCGATGGCGACTCCGCCGATCGCACAAGAGTGATCTCCAAACGAAGGTCTTGCGCGAGCGCAACTGCTCTCGTGACGTTGTCGTATCCCATCATGCTGAATCGAACCGAAAATACGCCGGGCTGCAAGTTCGTCAGCGAATAGTTGCCTGCCCCGTCGGTGATCGTTGAGCGACCGCCGTTCGTGCCGTCGAACACTTGCACGATAGTCCCAGTGAGACGGTTGCGGCCGTCTTGAACGCTCCCGGACATGGTAAAGGTTGGCTGCGTCGGTGTTGGCGAGATCGGACTGCCGCCTCTGACGCCGCCGCAGGCGACCGACGAAGCCAGCAAGAGACCAGTGCTTATCCGAAGCACGCCTGACAATGACCGATACTCGCGTCTCTGCGCGCGCAGTGCAGACATGAGAACCCTAACGTTCAAGTGCATCCTTAGCCCTCTGGTATCCGCGTACACGGGCGAGCAGGAGAAATGCCAAGCTAAGCGAGCTCGACAAATCAGCGGTTTTTCAAGCTGATATCAGAGGTAATACCGGCAGAAGCTATTACTCTTCTGTTGAAACGAGGACATTCGTCTGGCAACGGCGAAGGCCGCGCAACTTCGACTGGGTGCTTCCCTTCACAGGAACTCACCATCCTGCCCTCGCGAGTGCGAATTGCCACGCAGCAAGGCGGACGCGACACGAGGCATTCTCCCGTTGGCTCTGTTGGAGCTTCTTCGATTGCAAATGCCGCCGGTGGTCCATTGCCCGGCGAGGCCATTCGCCTCCAACGCACTCAATGCCGGTGACGTCTAACAACCAATTACCGACGAACGCTCTTGGTCCGCTCGCGCGGGCACAGTACTCGTTCGTCCCGTTGAATTCATCTGGCGTATCAGCGTTTCTGTCCACCAGCAGTCCTCATGGGTCGCCGTCGCTTGGCTTCACGGCAACAGGGCATCTCCGCGGCGCCGCCCGCGGACAAGAGAAATCGCTTCGCGATCCTGATGCTGGTGAGCTCGGTCGTGCTTGCGTATTGGAACAGCCTCGTCACGCCCTTCCAGTTCGATGATTTCGGAGCGCTCGAGGACGCGCAGGTGCGTCAGGCGGCACATGCGGCGCAACTGGGCGCACAGGTCGCGGGGCGGCCAATCGTGCGAGTCTCCTTCGCGCTCAACTACGCCTGGGATGGCCTTCGTGTCACCGGCTATCACATCTTCAATCTCGCCGTCCACATCGTGTGTGCGCTGCTGTTCTTCTCCCTCGTCCTCGGCACTCTCTCGGGATGGGCGCCCGTCGAGTGGCGACCGAGCGCGTTGACCGTTGCGTCCTGGTCGGCCCTGATCTGGGCGCTCCATCCGTTGAATACCGGCGCGGTCACTTACATCTCGGCACGGTCGGAATCGCTCATGGCGATGTGGTATCTGGCAACGCTGCTGGCGTCCATGCGTGCCCACGACCCGGACCGTCGCCGCTCGTGGTCGGTGGCAGCTGTGGTCTTCTGCGCACTCGGCATGGCGACAAAGGAAACGATGGTCACCGCACCCCTCCTTGTGGTGCTGCTCGATCGATCCCTCGTCTATTCGTCGTTCAAGCAGGCGTTCCTCGAGCGAGGCAAGCTCTATGCGGCCCTGGCCGGAACGTGGACCATCCTCGCTGCGCTTCTGCTGACGGGTGCCAGAGCGGAATCGGTGGGCTTCTCGCTCGGCGTCAGTTCCTGGACGTACCTGCTCAATCAGGCAGAGGTCATCACCGACTACCTTCGTCGATCCCTGTGGCCGTACCCGCTGGTGTTCGCGTACGGCGAGCCGCGCGCGCTTACCCTCGGTGACGTCTTGCCGGAGGTCGCGCTCGTTCTGGCACTAGCCGCTCTCGCATACTGGATTTGGAGAAGAACCCCGCGCGTTGGGGTTCTCGCGCTCGCGTTCTTCGTCGTCCTGGCGCCAACATCCAGCGTGGTGCCAATCGCAACCGAGGTCGGCGCCGAGCGGCGGATGTATTTGCCGCTCATGGCGCTCACGGTCCTCGTCGTCCTGTTCGGTCGCTCGCTCTGGAGACCGATTGCGTCGCGTATATCCCCTGGCAACGACGGCGAGACTGCACGCGTGACCTGGTGGTGGCGCGTGGGCGCTGCGGCTCCGATAACCGTCTGCGTGCTACTGGCCGGGCTCACGATTCACCGAAACTCCGAATACGCCACTGCCGAAGGACTCTGGCGCTCGACGCTGAGCCGGTGGCCATCAGCGATCGCGCATCGCAATTTGGCAACCTCGCTGATTCAGATCGGAAGGAGCAACGAGGCGATCGAGCACCTGCGTGCAACCGTCGCCGAGCATCCTGAAATACGCCACGCACTTGGCCTGACCCTGTTCGAGCAGGGTCGCTTAGCCGAGGCCGTCGTCGAGCTCCGAGAATTCCTCGATCGATCGGCTGTTCCCGGCTCCGACGTGGAGGCGAACGCTCGTGTCGTGGCGGCGGTGTCGCTCGATCGCCTAGGACGCATGGGCGAGGCGCGACATCTCCTGCAGGAACTGCTCGGCCGCAGACCTGACTATTCGCCCGCCTATCTCGCCCTCGGCGACGTCGACTTTCATCGCGGCGCCTTTGGCGAGTCGCAGCAGTCATACCGTCGCTACTTGAGGTCGTACCCCGCTCACGAGGGTGCGCTGACAAACCTTGGGATCGCCGCCATCAACACCGGTGAGCTCGCGGAAGCGATCCAGGTGTTGCAGCGCGTCGTCGATGCGAAGCCGCAACACGCGTCGGCTCATCGCAATCTGGCGATCGCCCTTTATAGCGCCGGCCGGTTGGACGACGCGACCGCACACATCGAAGAGGCCGCGCGCCTCGCGCCCGCTGATGCGAGGACACAGGAACTGTCGCAGCAGCTTCGGGCGGCGCGGCCCACTACTCGCTGACAGTCGCGGGCACGCCAGGGGACCTCACCTAGCGCCGATCCCACCACTTGGACAGACTCTGATCCGCGACGCGGGGGCGGTCCGCATAATGCGACGTGTCGTTGAAAAGCATGAGACGAGCCCGCACGGGATCTCTGAAGTCGACGACGTTCAGGCATGCCGGTGACTGGTCCAGCCGGTCACGGTAGCCGCGGGGATCGAAGGCGAGGAGACTGCTCAAGACCAGCCGCAGCGTGGCTTTGTGTGAGACCACGACGACCTGCCCGCCGGAATGCGCGGTGACGAGCTCGCGTATCACCGGAAGCGCGCGCGCGAGCACCGCGACGCCGGATTCTCCGCCAACGGGCGCAAAGGTAAACGGGTCGGCTTGCCACGCCTCATACTCGGATGCGAACTCCCGTTCGACGTCGTCGCGCTTCATTCCCTCCCAATGCCCGTGGCCGATTTCGCGCAGGCCGTCGCGCGCGACCGGCTCGAGGCCGCAGTGGCCGGCGACAATCCGCGCTGTTTCCAGTGCGCGCGACAGCGGGCTGGCATAGATGGCCGTAATGTGCTGACGGGACAGGCGCTCGCCCAGACGTGCCGCCTGCCAGCGGCCCTGCTCCGACAGCTCGGCGGCCGTCGAACCGGAGAATCGATCTTCTTCCGTGGCCGTCGTCGCACCGTGGCGAACGAGAAACAGGCGCGTGACAGTGATTGGCTCGGCCATGCGAGATCGATTGGAGCTGACGCGACTGGCTCTTATGCGGCGTGGCGTCCTCGATACACAGCCCCCATCGTGGCGCCGACGATGCGCAGGCCGTTTGACAGGAAGAACCAGAACGGTCCGTATCCGGCGATGACGGCGGCGATGGTAGTCGGCGGAATCGAGCAGATTCCCAGATACAACAAGGTTGCGCCGACGCCGGTCAACAACCCGTGCAGCGCGAACTGCGAGGAGAGCGGCCGCGCCACCCACATGCCGAACAACACGCCAGCGAGAAAACAACCGGCGGCGACGGACACGAAGAACACAGTGAAGTCGGTTCCCGAATCGGCGATGAACGGGCTGCCGAAGAAGATCCCGACCGGCGTCAGCACAACGGCCAGCGTCAGCTCTGTCAGGAATGACGCCAGCGCGATGCGGCCCCAGCGAATGCCTCCTCGAGCCGCTGTCGACGTGCCTCGTTCAGCAGTTACGCTCGCCATCTCTCCTCCAACACCTGGTGATCACCGCGGCTCGGGCGTTCGGCTGGACGCAGGGGCTCCGTCGAACGCTTCACGCGCGCGCTTGATTTCCGGGAACGCATCGAGCGTCCACTTCAAGAACTGCTTGATCGGTTTCAGGATCGAGCGCCCCAGCGGCGTGAGCTCGTACACCACCTTCGGCGGCCGCACCGGATGCACCGTCCGCGTCACGTAGCCGTCGCGCTCGAGCTCGCGTAGCTTCCGCGTGAGCACACGATGCGAGATGTCGCCAACCAGCCGCTTGATTTCGTTGAATCGCTTGGGACCCTCTTCGAGTACCGCGAAGATCAGAAAGCTCCACTTGTCGCCGACCTGATCGAGCACGTTCCGAAACGGGCAATCCTTCGCATGTTCGTAGCTATCGGCCGTCACCTTGAGCATGCCCGCACTCCGTTCGTCGCCTTCCGACTATGCGACGAAGCGACACTGCGGGTCAAACTTTCCACGCGACGGTAACCTGAAGGTTCCCATACGCCACGAAGGTGCGTACTTGAGCAACCGCACGTGAGCGGATACCTTCGAGCCGTGAGGTGAGGAGACGATCCTCATCGATCGCAAGAGCGGGACGCCGGCGCGCGCCAACGCACCGTCGTCCCTGATCACAACCCGCAGAGCAGGCTGCGGGCTGGTGATCTCCAGCCCGCAGTTCAGGCGGGCGCGTCGCGCCAGGTATCGATGCGGTGAATTCGACGCGCTGCGGAAGATCGCCAGCGTGCTGATCCACGAGGAGTGGCACCTGCGCAACGGTCCTGATGAGAAGGGCGCCTACGTTGCGCAGTTAGCGTTGCTCGCGTATCTCGATGCGGGTCCAGGCACTGCGCTCTTCAATGAGGTGAGGCGATCGATGGAAGCCGCCACACGGAAAGGACGCGGAAAAGACGCCGACGATGAGGATTGACGCGACGCCTACGGTGCCGAGAGTCCGACGGATTCGAAGGACACTTCCGCTGGCAGCCCGACGTACTGCTCGGCGAGGCTCGTCATCGCGGCGCGCGAGCTCGTGAGGTAGTCGAGGTCGGCGATGCGGCGCTGATGATCGAATGGAGTCTCGTCCGGGAATCGGTGGAGCGTCGACGTCATCCACCACGAGAACCGCTGCGCCTTCCAGACGCGCCGAAGGCACGTGTCCGAGTACCCGTCCAGCCACTCCGTCCGGCCTCGCTCATAGAAGGACTTCAACGCACGTGCCAGCACCAGCACATCGGACGCCGCCAGGTTGAGCCCCTTGGCCCCGGTCGGTGGGACGATGTGCGCCGCGTCGCCGGCGAGGAACAGACGACCGTGGCGCATCGGCGTGGCGACGAAGCTGCGCATCGGAGTGACACCCTTCTGGACGATCCGCCCCACGTTTGGCTTCCATCCATCGTGTGTCGTCATACGCGTGAGCATCTCATTCCAGATGGCCTCGTCCGACCAGTTGTCGATCGACTCCTCGGGCGGCACCTGGAAATAGAGACGCGTCACCTGAGGAGACCGCATGCTGAACAGCGCGAAGCCACGCGCGTGACACGTGTAGACGAGCTCGTCACACGACGGCGCCGCCTCTGCGAGAATCCCCAACCAGCCGAACGGGTAGGTTCGCTCGTATACCGTGAGTACGCCGTCAGGAATCGACGGACGGCAGATGCCATGAAAGCCGTCGCAGCCGGCGATGAAATCGCACTGCACTTCGTGAGCGGTGCCGTCATGCTGGAACGCGATCGTCGGCTCGGCTGACTCGAGCCCGCCGACCGACACGCCCTCGGCCTCGAAGTACAGCGGACGCCCCGTCGCGATTCGCGCGTCGATCAGATCGCGGACGATTTCGTTCTGACCGTAGACTGTAATCGCCTTCCCGCCGGTCAGCTCGACGAGATTGACGTGATGCCGCTCTCCCTGAAAGCTGACGTAGAGCCCGTCGTGACGCAGCCCCTTGCGCTCGAGTCCGTCGCCAACGCCCATCGCCTTCAGCAGATCGACGGTGCCCTGCTCGAGGACGCCGGCCCGCACTCGATCGATCACGTAGTCACGGCTGCGGTTCTCGACGATGACGGAGTCGATGCCATTGAGGTGCAGGAGATGGCCGAGCAGCAGTCCAGCGGGGCCTGCACCGACGATCCCCACTTGTGTACGGATGACACTCACGCCTGCGCGTTCCTTACGAGTCGAGAAACGGCGCCGGGCCTGGCGGTGGTTGCAGCCACTGATGATCTTTGAACACCGCCGCCAACTGATCGCGGAGCCAGATGCTGCGTGGATCGTTGTCGAATCGGCGGTGCCAATGCATTTTCAGATCATAGGTGAGATCGAACGGCGGCAGAGCGGCCGCCACGCGAGGAGTAATCGACGCAAATCGTGTCACCACTGCGTACGGCAGGGTGGCGACCAGGTGCGTATCCATGACGATGAATGGCACGCTCAGCACGTTCGAGGTGTACATCGCGACCTTGCGTCGCATCTTCCGGCGCTCGATGAACCGCTCCAGGATGTCCTGGCTCCGGCCCTCGCGACGGACGACGACGTGCTCGGCGGCGAGGAACGCGGCCACGGTCAGCCGGCTTTTCCACAGCGGATGGCCGGCGCGCATCAGGCACGCGAACCCGTGCTTCGAGAGCCGGCGTTGACGGAAGTTCCGCTGCGCCAGCGCCGGAAAGTATCCCGCCGCCACGTCGACGTCGCCTTTTTCCAACGCGTCGGCAAGCGGCGCATCTCGAGCCGTGATGGTGATGACCGGAGATCGCGGCGCATGAACGCGAAGGTACTCGAGAATCGACGGAAGGAACGCCATCTCGGCGATATCGGAGAGCCCCAGAATGATTGGCCGAGCGCTGGTGGCGGGATCGAAGGGCTCCTCTTTGAGCAGTTCCTCCTGCAAGTGCTGCAAGTGGGTCCGCGCCGCGCGAACGATGGCGTGCGCGCGCGGCGTCGGCACAATCCCGCTCGGCCCCCGTACAAACAGCGCGTCGTCGAATGTCTCACGCAACCGGCGCAGCGCCTTGCTCACGGCGGGCTGGCTCATGCCGAGCCGCCGGGCCGCGCGGCTGACGCTCAGCTCGTCGTACAACGCGACCGCGATGGGCAAGAGATTCAGATCAGGGATCTTGTGTGCCAACCGCTTCTGCTGCCCTCGACTCCGGTGCCGCGCTCGGTGTTAACGCTTGTGTTTGGCGAAGAACGCGAACAGGTCGCTTTGGTGCGACGTGATGACGCTGCCGTGATCGCCTCCGGCCACCTCGATGTACTGATGTGGAATCTTCAGCGACTTCATGACCTCGACCCAGTTGCGCGACAGCGACACCGGCACCGCCGTGTCCATGTCGCCATGAACGACCATGACCGGCGTTTTGGGAATCGTAGCGAGTGAGTTGGGATCGAGGCCGAAGGCGGCCGGCGCGAGGACGGCAATCGCAGCCCATCGATCGGGATACTTCACGGCCAGGTAGTACGTCCCCGCACCGCCCATTGAGTGTCCCATCAGATAGGTGCGCTTCTCGTCGACCTTGAACTCCTTGCGTACCAGGTCAACGACCTCGAGAGTGTCTTTCTCACTGAGTTCGCGCACATTTGGTGGATCGTTGGCCCCGTTCAGCGCGCCAGGAGGCGGCCCACCCCGACGAGGCTGCGTCGCACCGGCAGCGTCGGTCGGAGCGGCATTCGACGCCGCGTTGGGAGGCGGTCCTCCCCGCCGCGGGCCGCGAGGAATGCCGTACCAGCCACGGGGGTTATATCCCATCGGCGCGACCAGGATGTATCCACCGGCTTCCGCCAGATCCAGGGCCACCGGCCGCATCATCGTCGTGTGCGTCCCGCCCAGACCATGCAGCGTGACGATCATCGGCGCCTTCTTCTTGGGATCGACTTTCGAGGAGACGAACAGCGCGTACGGGATCTCTTCATTCGTCTCGGCGAAATGGTGCATCCGGATCTGCACTCGCGGATCGACGGGAATCGGTCCTCGTCCCCGACCCTGCACGGGCGCGTTCGGCGGAGAGGCGGGCGCCGGTTGCCGCGCGGGTTCCTGACCAGTCACCACACGCGCGTTGGTCAGGATGAGCTGAAAACAGAACGCCGAAACGGCCACGCAAAGCACGCGGCTCGAGGCCGTGGATCGCAGTCGCATAGCGAATTCTCCTGCTTCAGAACGATGCGCGGGGAAACGAGCGTGCCAGAGGCGCGAGACGCGCACGCGGCATGAGCGTCTCCGTTCGAGCGAACAGTGTCAATGTCGAATATCCGTTATGAACGGACGGAATAGTGCCGGGTCTCGAGGCGTGGCACGCGGGAATACACACTCGCAGCAAGCCTCCCGCTATTCCTCGATGGAATAACGCTCATCACGGTTGACCGACGAGTCGTCGCTTCGGCAGTATCCGCGCCAACGCCGCACCTCTACTCCGCGTCTGTCCGGCATCGCCCAGAGGTGTCGACTTCCTGAAGGAGTCCTCGCATGAACCGAGCCATCTCGTCCTGGACGGCGATCGTGTTCGCGCTGATGATGCCGTCGCTCGCCGCCGCGCAGGGCGCGTTGGAGCGCGGCACGCTGACTGGCACCGTGCGCGACGCGTCCGGCGGCGTGCTGCCTGGTGTGACCGTCGAAGCCGCGAGTCCGGCGCTCATCGAAAAAGTCCGCACCGCTGTTACCGACAGCGCTGGCGTGTATCGCATCGTGAACCTCGATCCAGGGGTGTACTCGCTCACGTTCACGCTCGAGGGCTTCAGCCAGGTCAAGCGCGAGGACATCGAAATGCGCGGCTCTGGCACGCTCACGATTCCTATCGAGATGCGAGTGGGCACTGTCACGGAAACCCTCATCGTCACCGGTGAGAGCCCGGTGGTGGACGTCCAGTCCACTCGCCGCGAGGCGGTGATCGACGGCGATGTGATCTCGGTGCTCCCGGGCACGCGCTCGACCGGGTCGCTCATTACCATGGTCCCGGGCGTGGAAACCTTCGGTGCCGCACTGAATCCGGCGCCGGGCCTGGTCTTCTTCTTCTCGAGGGGTGGGCCGAACAGCGAAGGCCGCTTCAACGTGAACGGCATGCCGGTGGCCAACGCGTTCGCGGGCGGCGGCGGGTCGTCCTTGATCTACGACACGGTGAACGTCGATGAAATCGCGTTTACCGTGGCCGGCGGCATGGGCGAGACCGACGTGGGCGGACCGGTCCTCAACATCGTCCCGCGCGCGGGCGGCAACACGTTCCAGGGACAGGCCTTCACCAACTTCTCCAACGACAGGCTGCGGGGTGACAACCTCACTCCGGCGTTGACCGCACCGCCTCCGGGGCCGAACCTCCGCGAGACGCCGGGGATCATCAAGGCGTACGACAGCAACATCTCCTATGGTGGACCCATCGTGCACGATCGCCTGTGGTTCTTCGGCAGCTATCGAAAGCTGAACACGGAGACCGCCGTCGAGGGCGTCGTCGGCAACGCGAACGCGTTCGACCTCTCGAGATGGGATTGGGTGGAGGATCGGAGCCTCACTGCCCGCAGTTCGGCGGGACGATCGATCTACATCGGACGCGTGACGTCGCAGGCTGCCGCCAAACACCGCGTGTCGGTGAACTGGGAGTACCAACGGCGATGCGATGGGACGCCGCTCAAAGTCGAGACCGACGGGTGTCACTCCCGCGGCGCGAGCTGGGTTGCGGCAACAGCGACCTCCTCGCCCGAGGCCTCCCTCAACTACCTGAACGTCCCGTATACCGTCGTGCAGGGCCGCTGGACGAACCCGATGACGAGCCGGCTGCTGCTGGAAGCCGGTGCCACCTACTACTCGTATCGCCATGCCGGCGGTTTCCTGTCCCTTCCACCCGACGGTATTTTCGACATCGGCGTCACGGAACTGTCCACCGCAATCAACCCGGTGACCGGCAGGCAGTACGCACCGCGCTCGAACTACGTCTACCGCGCGCTCTCCGAGTACCGGGACGACACCGCCAGCCCGAACAACTGGAACGCGTCGCTGTCGTATGTGACCGGGTCGCACAACATGAAGGTCGGCTATCAGGGCGCGTACCAGGCCGCGAGCACGATCCGTCACGCCAACCCGACGCTGCTGTCCTACAACTTCAGTCAAGGCGTACCGACCGGCTTCACCGTGCGTATCCCTGAGTGGGGAACGGCCGACCGGACCTGGACGCAGTCGTTCTTCGCTCAGGACACGTGGACACGCGGCCGCATGACCATTCAGGGCGCACTGCGGTACGACCGCGCGTGGAGCTACAGTCCTGCCGGCCTCAGCGGCACCACATCGGCCGCGCCGGCGCTCGGACTCAACGCGATAACGTTCCCGCGAACTCCCAGCGTGGATTCGTTCAACGACATCACGCCACGATTCGGCCTGGCGTACGACGTGTTCGGCTCCGGAAAGACAGCGCTCAAGTTCAGCGGTGGCCGCTATCTCGGCGCCGCCACCAACGGCCTCGCCTACACGCGAAACAACCCCGCCGTACGTACGGTGAGCAGCGTGCCCAGGGGCTGGACGGATGACGGAGATCGGATTGTCGAATGCAACCTCGCCATTCTCACGACCAACGGAGAGTGTGCGGCGCTGACGGGTAACAACCTGAATTTCGGCGGACTCTCCGGCAACATCGAGCAGGTGAACCAGGACACCCTTCGCGGATGGGGCGCGCGTGACTACGACTGGCAATGGAGCATCGGCGTGCAGCAGGAAGTGCTCCCGCGCGTGTCGGTGGACGTCGCGTATTCGCGGCGCTCGTTCCACAGCTTCATCGTCACCGACAACCTCAATCGCGATCCGTCGCAGTACGACGCATGGACGATCATGGCGCCGTCCGACCCGCGGCTCCCGGACGGTGGCGGCTATCCCATCACCGTCTATACGCCTACCCAGGCAGCAGCGAATATCCCGGCTCAGAACTACATCACGTGGGAGACCGACTTCGGAGAGGCTCGCACCAGCTATTGGCAGGGCGTGGACTTCACAGCGACCGCGCGGACGCGTCAGGGTCTGACCCTCCAGTTCGGCACCAACACCGGTCGCAAGAAAGATGACTTCTGTGCCACCGCCTTACTCATCGACAACCCGGATTGGCGAACAGCCGGTCCCGGGAACACCAACTGCCGCAGCAATCCGCCGTATCAAACGACGGTTCGGGGCCTGGCCAGCTACACTATTCCGCGCGTTGACGTACTCGTGAGCACGGCGATCCGCTCCCAGCCGCCACTGACGCTCACCGCCACCTGGCCCGTGCCCAACAGCCTCGTCTTGCAGATCCTGGGACGCATCCCACCCGGCGGGACAGCGGGAGGCAACACGAACGTGGCGCTCCTCGACGACGATCACCGCCTGTATGCGGACAATCGCCGCACGCAAGTCGACCTGCGCGTGGCCAAGATCTTCCGCCTCGGCAAGAGGCGTCTGGACGTCGGGGTGGACGGCGAGAACCTGTTCAACACGAACTACGCGACCAACTACGACAGCACCTATCAGTACAGCGTCGGCAACACGTCGACGGGCGGTACGTGGTACAACCCGACGGCGATTTACCCGCCGCGCTACGCACGTCTGAATATCACCGTGAGTTTCTGAGGAGAACGGCTGCTCTATCGCCCAATGCCCGCGTTCGTGTCCTCTGCCAGCATCGTTCCAGGTGTGTACCCGAACGTCTGCTTGAACGCTGCGATGTACGCGCTGACGCTCGAGTAGCCGGACTCGAGCGCCGCATCCGTTACCGATCCGCCAGCCGCCAGCACGCGCACCGATTCGAGCAGCCTCACCTTCTGACGCCACAGCCCGAATCGCATTCCGGTCTCGGCGCGGAACAGACGTTCGAGCGTCCGGGAGCTCAACCCGCAGTGCCGGGCCAGGGCTTCTGCCGTGATCGCCTCCGCCGGGTCCTTCAACACACGATCGGCGGCCGACCGTGCCCGTTCGTCCGAGGGCAGCGGCAGCAGCAGCGGTTCGATCTGCGACGCCTCGACTTCGTCCATCAACACGCTCATCAGGTGAGACTCGGATGGCACTCGCGAGTCGAGGGCCATCAACTCCGCGACCCGCAGGATCAGCTCGCGTAGGAGCGGACTCACGGAAATCACGCGGCACGTGTCGGTCTTGAACGCGGGCGCCGGTGCGTCGATCGGAAAGTAGAGCGATCGCATTGCCACCGCACCCCACATCCGAATCGAGTGAGGAATGCCTGACGGAATCAGCACCGCGCGTCCTGGAGGAATCATCCACGACGTCCGGTCACCGGTGACCGTCATCGCGCCGCTGGATGCGAACAACAACTGATGCGAGCCGTGCGCGTGCGGACGAATCACATGCCCGCTGCTGTAGGTCGCGCTCAGGGCGCGGGCGACCAGGAAGGGCTCTTGTTCCAGGGTGAACCGGCGGCGCGTGGCGACGGCGAGTTGACGGTCTGGCGACATTCGTTGTCAATCTAGCGCAAGACGGCGCCCGGCGAGCCGTCGTACAGTCCGTCCATGCCCAATAACGTGTCCTTCTTCGCGATCAACGCCGACGACGTCACACGCGCCCGCAAGTTCTACGCGACCGTGTTCGGGTGGCAGTTCGAGCCGTGGGGGCCGCCGAATTTCTATCTGATTCAG